>R20__coassemble_429_pt1 | contig 31216 bp, 30 predicted proteins | sample R20__metabat2_high_PE_056 | metagenome-assembled genome bin R20 | reverse complement strand
CCGCGGCCTCACAATCTTACACCTCTGTTGCACTGTTCACTTGAATCGGGGAAATTCGCGAGAAGCAGGCGCAAATATTGGCTGATATAGAGTACATTGTATTTAAGCAGAAGGTCAAAGAATGTATGGATGGTCTGAATATCAACTATACAATTAATAACAGCTCGTCCGGCTTTCAACTTATGGCCCAAGTCGCAGATGACATTTGGGTGTATGGATTGTTCTCCCCTTCGATCGATGAAGAATCGCTTCGTCATATTCCTCGCTTAATTGAGCACATGAGACACATTGTTCCTTACATAAACTTGGATTTTGGTTGCGCTGGAATTAGAAAATTCATAAAATGAGCAACATTCGCGTAAGTATCACAGATCTCAAGCAGGTGCTTGACATCATCCCTGCAGAACATAACATCATGCTCGTGGGCAATCACGGTATCGGAAAGTCCGAAATCCTCACGGAACATTTCTCCAAGAAAGGAATGCCCGTAGTGGCTCTTTTTCTTGGCCAGATGTCTGATCCGGGAGATCTGCTGGGCCTTCCTCACAAAAATGAAGCGACCGGCAAGACGGATTTTATGCCTCCATATTGGTTCCCAGTGGACGGGAAGCCTGTCGTTCTCTTTCTGGACGAACTGAATCGTGCCCGTCCGGAAATCCTGCAGACCATTATGGATCTGGCGCTTAACCGCAAGCTGGCAGGGCGGAAACTTCCTGAAGGTAGCCGAATCATTGCCGCCGTCAACGAGGGAGACCAGTATCAGCTTACCGATCTGGACCCGGCGCTCGTCTCGCGATTCAACATCCTCACCTTTTCGCCCACCGTCCAAGAATGGCTTCTGTGGGCAGACAAGGCCGGGGTTGACAAAAGGGTCATCGACTTCATCCGCGAGAATGGCATCTGGCTTGACAAGACTCCTGATGCTAAGGAAGGAGCCGACACGGGACTGGAGAAGACTCCGGACCGCAGGGCGTGGAAGAGAGTTTCGGACATCATCAAGGGTCACGATGACCTTGGCGGGGTGTTCCCAAAGACCATCAGCAGCGTCGTAGGCGCCAAGGCCGCCAGTGAGTTCCTTGCAAAAGCGTCTTCCAACAAGATACTCTCCGGAAAGGACATCCTCTACAATTTCGAGAAACATATCACCACACTTGACAATTATCGACTGCATGACCTGTCTGTTCTCAACGATGCAATCTACCGCCATCTTGAGGTAGAAAAGGTTGCCGACAAGAACGTAAATAAGGTGTCCGGAAACCTGGAGTCCTACTTCGATTGGCTCTCCAAGGACAATAAAGAGGCTGCCGCGCACTTTGCGAACATTTATATAACAATGACATATCCCGATGCCGTCAGCTTCATTGCAAAGAATTGTATGTCACTAATCAAGAGTTTCATCAACTATGTTAAGGGAATATGTTAGGTAGCACCGCGGACGGCCGCATCTCAAAAATCATAGAATACTGGTTTCTCAGCGAGCCTGCGCTTTTTGGAGCAGTCTGCACGCACGACTTGGTGGAAAACCCCGGTCTTGAATGCATTATGCGGTGTGGGCAGCGCAGGATAGAGTACAATCCGGATCAAGTCTGTGAGATAAGTGATGGCACTTTGGAAGAGGCATTGAAGACTGAGGCCGTTCGTATTCTCCTCAAGCACCCTTATGAGCGTCGTCCGGATAATTGTTGCGGCGAAGCCATATCGCTCGGAAGCAATGTATGCATCGGGAGCCAATACGTCTACAAAGAATTCAAGATTGAAACGCCGGAAGATTTTTCCCTTGAAATAGGGCAGACATTCGAATGGTACGCTTGGAAGTTTCAAGAACTTATGGATTCAAAAGCAGGTATTGAAGGTGCTGAAGGTGCTGATGGAAGCCAAGAAAGTTCCGGCAGTTCTGATGAAACAAGTCAAGGCGGCTCTCAAGAAGCGTCGGGAGATACCGATAATGATTCTGAAGGAAGTCAAGAAGGTTCCGGCAGTTCTGATGAAAAAGACAAGGATAGTTCCCAAACCGATGCGGAAAACTCTCAACAAGGTGAAAAATCGGATAGGAATCGCATCCGGGAACTATCTGACTTATGGGATGAAGACGATGTGATGGTCAGTATGATTAACGAGGGAATCGAGTCTACACAGGACTGGGGCTCGCTTGCAGGGTCGTTAGCGGAAAGAATCAAGGCATCCACAAAAGCGAAAATTAGTTGGAGAAAGGTCTTATCCGGGTTCCGTGCAAGTATCCTCAGCAGCAAACGGAAACTTACGCGAATGCGCCCGAACCGTCGCAGTGGCTTTGAGCAGATGGGATCCATACGGCGATTCGACACCAGACTCCTTATAGCGGTAGACGTGTCCGGGTCCATCAGCACTATGGACCTTGAATATTTCTTCGGAGTTATCAATTCGGCTTTCACATACGGTTTCGAAACCATTGACGTTATCCAGTTCGACTATGGCATCACGCAGGTCCAAAATCTGAAGCGCAAGATGAAAAACGTCACAGCAATGGGCCGAGGCGGCACTTCTTTTCAGGAACCCATAGATTTCGCCCACCAAAACAAGTACGACGGTCTCCTTATCCTTACCGATGGATATGCTCCGGAGCCTGTCTTGCCTGACAATATGCGCTGCAAAATAGTTTGGGTATGCGCCGGCCAAATGTGTTATGATGAGCATCACACTTGGATGGAAGAGTCAGGAAGGGTATGCACGATGGAAATACATTAAGAGGGATTGTCTCCGTATTTTGATTAATTTTGTAGAACTTGTAAATTAGAAACACTCTTATGGCAAAATATCTTACTCGCAGGTATATCTGGTTGATTGACCTTATCCGCAGCCACCCGGGGGGCATAACCTTCGATGAAATAAACAGGAAATGGCAGAAATCCATCATCAATGATGACGGAGAGCCTATGCCTAAAAGGACCTTCCACGCCCATCTGGAGGCGATTCTTGAAGAATTCGACATCGAGATTACCTGCGACCGCAGCGATGGGTACAGGTATAAAATCGAAGATGAGGTCAACGAATACGGCAGCATCCGCAATACCCTTGTGGACTCACTTGTCCTGAGCAATGCGGTGGAGGAGATACCGAAAATGAAGAATAGTGTCATTATCAGCACAGAATTTTCTCAAAAGAACATCGGTATTATACTGAAATCTATTCAAGAGAAAAGAGCCATAAAAGTAAGGCATTATGACAATCCTGAGGATTATAGGGATTTCAAAAAGATAGTTGGACGGGAATTTATACCCCGCGACAAAGTCTACAATTTGGAGCCTTATGGAATTGTATTTCAAACGAAATGGTTTCTCATATGCAAAGAATTATCGCTTGGGGAGCTTGCTATTTTTGCTTTAAAGAATTTATTTGAGGTTGAAATTCTGGATAAAGAATATTCAGTCCCTGAAGATTTCAGCCTCCAATATTTCATTGATACTTATGATGATATGATTATCTTTAACGACCGCTTGCAGCGTGGAGTGGAACTTGATGATGATGAATTCAAGTTTTCAGGTTGTTGTGGCCGATAAAATTCAGTATCAACTCTTATATAGCAAATGCCTCCCAGATATCTGGGAGGCATTTTAGTGAGGTGCCTAGCGGAATTGAACCGCTCTAACTGGTTTTGCAGACCAGTGCCTAACCTCCCGGCCCAAGCACCATTGGAATACAAAGGTAGTCAAAATTTCCCAATTTCAAATATTTTTTTGAAATTATCTAGACAATCTACTTTGCCACGGATTTCGGGCAGGGCCTCCTCCAGACGGGACACGACCTGCCTATTTACGTTTTACAAGCAGCAGAGCGTCGGCGGCCGAGCCGCTCTCGGGAGCCGTATATACATACTTGAAGGGGCCTGCATTTTTCTGAACGAAGGTCTCCACAAGCTGCCAGCCGTGCGTTCCCGGCGCGAAGGTTTCACCCCTTACAGGAGCGACATTGCGCCCAGAGACATAGCGATATACTTCCCACTCCCCCGCCTCGAGGAAGTCCAGACTGTATTTCATCCGGGCTCCCGGCGCGGCAGCCACCCAGCCTTCGTCTCCCATCCGGGAATACTCTTCGCCCATAGCAGCCCACCTGCGGCCGGGCTTGGACGGAGTCTCCACGATGATACGGTCCGGAGTGCTGATCTCCAGACATTCGGCCACAGCCTGCAGCACCCTGCGGCCGAACTCTGCGAGATTGTCGCGCGTCACCCACTCCCCATCCGTATCAAGCAGATAGCAGGTATATGGGGTTTCAAGTGTGAGCGCCACAGTCCTTTCGGCGAATCTGTTCCATATCCAGCCTTCCACATAGCGCGGAGCAACGTGCGAGAAGCTCATCTGCTCCGGCGTCAGATACGGATTGAACGAGCAGGTCAGGCCTGCGAGAGTCCACTGACGCGACTGATAGAGCATCGATGAGGTCTCGCCGCGGTGCATCCAGTAAGTCGCGAAGTCAGACTGCTGGGAATGGTTGTTGAGCACGATGTCGAACGGCCTCTCTGCTGTAAGACGAGCAAGGGCGGCCTTTACTGCCTTGACCTCGACCACGGTGCTGTCTGCAGACCGGCCAAAGTTTATCTCCTGATTCACACCCGTCGGGTTGCTCCGGGAAAGGCCCTCGGCCACTCCGTCCGGATTGATGAAAGGAAGTATGTAAAAGTCTATCTGTCTGCGCAGAGCCTTCGCCTCAGGGCTGTCGCCGGTAAGCTGTTCCACAAGGCCGTCAAGAAGCCACGAACCGGGCGTTTCGGAAGGATGGATGCGGCCGTGAATCCATACGCGGGCCTTCTTTTCGGCATCGACGGAGGCGTCCGTCACGTGCATCAACTGCAGTGGCCTTCCCTGAAAACTCCAGCCTATCGTATCCACCTCAACGTCAGTGCGAGAGCCCCATTCGGCAAGCCTCTTCTGACCATATGAATATGTGTATGGGTCGAACATCGCAAACCAGACGGTGTCGCTCTTGAAGCGGTTTTCGATGAAGCCGCGGCGCGAGCGTTCAAGCGGCATATGCCCCCAATGTTCTCCGTCGACGGAGTATGCCGTGCCGTGAAGGCCATTGTCCGGCATAGTGATATAGAGTTGCTTGCCCTTCACTCCTGTAACGCGGTAATAATACCAGTTGGCGCTCGGGGCAAGAGACGTGTCTACCGGATTCAGAGGGTCATATTTGCCGTGAACAACATAAGACAGGTGCTGCACGGTATCGCCCGGACGGACGACAACGCACGTGCTGTCAAGGAGTTCCACTTTTCCCATAGCTCCCGCTTCGAAATCCGCATCGAAGCGGACCGGACCCTGCGCAAGGGCCACGGCAGAGGCGGCGAACAGTAAGACGCCGGCTGCGAATATTTTTTTCATACAGATAAATTTATTTCAAGGTTGCTTTGCAAAGTTACAAAATCCCCGGAATATCATTATCTTTGTATCAAACAAAAACATTTCAGAAATGAAAAGAGTACTTGTAATACTTGCCGCAGGCCTTCTGATTGCAGGTTGCGGAGCATCAAAGAACATTTCCACGCCGACGGATGTCAGCAGCCTCTCATCAGACGAGAAGGTCGGCACCGGCTACGGAGAAATCTCAAAGAAGGAGAACTCCCACTCGATCTCCCGCGTCGTGACAAACGAAACAGATGCGATGACCTACACCAATATCTACGAATACCTCGACGGCCGCGTTCCGGGAGTGTATGTAGATCCGTCAGGCGCAATCCGCATCCGCGGCATCAGCTCGATCAACAGCAGCAACGACCCTATCTTCGTGGTTGACGGCCTCATTATGGACGACCCGGGCCTCATCAATCCGAACGACGTTTATACTGTGGACGTTCTGAAAGACTCTTCCGCTGCGCTTTACGGCTCGCGCGGAGCCAACGGCGTGATTGTAATCACGACCAAGGCCGCCGCTCAGGAGCAGATACGTCGCGACGAGGAGAAAGCCCGCCTGAAGGCCGAGAAGAAAGCCGCGCGCGATGCGGCGAAAAACAAAAACCGGTAGTCTCCTACCGGTTTTCAGCTGCTTTCAAAGTGTTGAGCAGCAGCGCTATCACTGTCATCTTCCCCACTCCTCCGGGAACCGGCGTAATGTAGGAACATTTAGGGGCGACGTTCTCGAAATCGACGTCGCCTTCTATATGATAACCCTTCGGGCTGTCGTCTTTCACGCGGGTTATGCCCACGTCAACGACCACAGCGCCCTCCTTTACCATATCCGCCTTCACGAAGTGTGGCACGCCGAGGGCCGCCACCATGATATCCGCATTGCGGGTATATGAGGCAACGTCAGGCGTCTTGCTGTGGCAGAGCGTTACCGTGCAGTTGTACTTCTTTGACGAGAGCAGGTTTGCCAGCGGACGGCCCACTATGTTGCTGCGGCCGAGAATCACGCAGTGCTTTCCGCTCGTTTCGATGCCGTAGTGGTCCAGCAGAGCCAGCACTCCCTGCGGAGTGGCGCTTACAAAGCCCGGAAGGCCCATCGACGCGTTGGCCTGGTTGAGCGGATGGAAGCCGTCCACGTCCTTCGACGGGTCGATTGCCAGCGTGATTGCCTGTTCGTCGAGATGCTTCGGCAGAGGAAGCTGCACTATGAAGCCGTCCACGCTCTCATCGGCATTAAGCTGCCGGATGAGATACATCAGCATATCCATAGAGACATCCTCCGGCAGATGATACACGGAGGAATCGATGCCGGCGTCCTGGCAGGCCTTGTGTTTGTTGGCCACGTACGTCGCGCTCGCGCCGTCGTCTCCGACGAGCACGGCCACAAGCTTCGGACGGCGATTTCCGCGGGCCACCATCTCATCCACCCTGGCCTTGATGGAGACCTTTATCTCCTCGGCCGTCTTTTTTCCGTCAAGCAGTGTCATATCTTTTTCAGTGTCTTCGTTTCATAATGTTTCCGCCAGCGACGCTCTTCATCATCTTGCGGGTGCCTTCAAACTGCTTCAGAAGGCGGTTGACCTCCACCACGGTAGTGCCGCTGCCGGCGGCGATCCTCTTGCGGCGGCTGCCGTTTATCATCGCGGGGTTTTCCCTTTCATACTTTGTCATCGAGAGGATTATGGCCTCGACGCTCTTGAAGGAGTCGTTGTCCATATCCACGTCCTTGAGGACCTTTCCCATTCCAGGTATCATCGAAGCCAGGTCCTTGATGTTGCCCATCTTCTTGATCTGCTGGATCTGGTCGTAGAAGTCCTGGAGGGAGAACTGGTCCTTGGCGAGTTTCTTGTGGAGCTTGCGGGCCTCCTCCTCGTCGAACTGCTCCTGAGCCTTCTCCACGAGGGAGACGACGTCACCCATACCGAGGATTCGGTCGGCGATACGCTGAGGGTAGAAGATGTCGAGAGCCTCCATCTTTTCGCCGGAGCTGACAAACTTGATAGGTTTGCCGACGACGGCCTTGATCGAGAGGGCTGCACCGCCTCTTGTGTCGCCGTCCATCTTGGTAAGCACCACTCCGTCGAAGTCCAGCCTGTCGTTGAAGGCTTTAGCCGTTTCGACGGCATCCTGACCGGTCATCGCGTCCACCACGAAGAGAGTCTCGGTAGGCTTTACGGCCTTGTGCAGGGCGGATATCTCGTTCATAAGCTCTTCGTCCACCGCGAGGCGGCCGGCGGTATCTATTATGACGACGTCATATTTTTCCGCCTTGGCGAGCTTGATCGCGTTTTCCGCTATCTTTATCGGGTCTTTCACTCCATCCTCGGAGTAGCAGACCACTTCTATCTGCGCGCAGAGGGTCTTGAGCTGCTCGATTGCCGCCGGACGGAACGTGTCGCAAGCCGCCACGAGCACCTTCTTCCCCTTCTTCGACTTGAGGTTGAGGGCCATCTTGCCGCAGAAAGTGGTCTTACCGGAACCGTTGAGGCCGGCCACCAGCAGGATGCCCGGATTGCCCTTGACGTTGATCTCGGAGGCGTCGCTTCCCATCAGGGCGGCAAGCTCGTCGTGGACGATCTTGACCATCATCTGGTCCGGGCGGACGGCCCTCAGGACATCCTGACCCAAAGCCTTCTGCTTGACGTCGTCGCAGAACGTCTTGGCTATCTTGTAGCTGACATCGGCGTCGAGAAGAGCCCTGCGGACATCCTTCATCGTCTCGGAGATATTGACCTCCGTGATGCGTCCCTGACCCTTTATGAGCTTGAACGAGTGTTCAAGCCTGTCTGTCAAATTTTCAAACATAGTTTAGAGCTGGTCTGAATAAACTGCCTTTGCGAGGTCTCTCTGGTTGTACTTCATTGCCATCACCTGACCGTATGCGCCGGCTGAGTGGATTGCGAAGATGTCACCCCTCTCGCAGGTGTTGACCAGTCTCTTCTGGCCCCAGCAATCGCTTGACTCGCAGACAGGACCCACGACGTCGTAGCGGAGCATCCTCTTGTCTGAAGTGAGGTTTTCGATAGCGTGGTATGCCTGATAGAGAGCCGGACGGATGAGGTCGTTCATACCGGCGTCGAGGATCGCGAACTTCTTCTCCTTGCCCACCTTTACGTAGAGAACGCGTGAAATCACGTGACCGCACTGGCCCACGATCGCGCGGCCCGGCTCGAAGTGCACCTTCTGGCCCGGACGGACGATGAGATTGTCGTTTATGATCTTGAAATAGTCTTCGAAATGAGGCACAGGGTCTCCGTTAGGGTCCTGATAGTTGATTCCGAGGCCGCCGCCGAGGTTGAGGTTCTTGATTTCGATGTTGTGGTCGATGAACCATTTCTGGAGCTCCTCGACTCTCTTGCAGGTGAGAGCGAATACAGGGAGCTCGGTGATCTGGCTTCCTACGTGGAAATGGAGGCCGATGAGCTCGATGTTGCTGCACTGTGCGATGAGGTCAGTGACATCCTGGAATGCCCACGGGCTGATGCCGAACTTGTTCTCCTTGAGGCCGGTGCTGATGTATTTGTGGGTGTGGGCGTCGATGTCCGGGTTGATGCGCAGGGAGATCTTCGCCTTTACGCCCATTCCCTTTGCGAGGTCGTTGATGACCTTGATTTCAGGAACGCTTTCGCAGTTGAAGCTGAAGATGCCAGCCTTGAGAGCCGCCTTGATCTCCTTGTCTGACTTGCCGACGCCGGCATATACTATCTTCTGAGGATCGAAGCCCGCCTTCACCGCAAGTTTCACTTCGTTGCCGCTGACGCAGTCCGCGCCGAGGCCGTAACTCTTGATGATTTCGAGAATGCGGCCTTCGGCGTTCGCCTTCATTGCATAGTGCGCGTTGTAGCCGTATTTGTCAATCTGTTTCTTGTAAATGTCGAGAGTCTTCTTGAGAAGTTCAACGTCATAGAAATAAAACGGGGTTTCAATGCTTTTGAAAGCCTCGATCTGCTGTTTTGTAATCATATTTCCTATTATTTTATTTATTGTTTTTTCTAAGTTTTATAATGCCGAAATCAGCCGTGCAGGTGCCGTGGTAGAGGTCGTAGCCGTCGGTGTAGATGAGATTGTTGTAGTATGTCTTCTTCGATACATAGCCGCCCGAAGGGTCGGTCACGGTCAGCTCGAGGTCCGTGTAGTACGGATAGTATTCCGTGTAGGTCTTTTCGAATACGCCGCTTGAGGTTGCAGTGACAACGTCGGCTTCGGAATATGAATATTCGGTCGCCCCCGCGGTCTTGTGGGCTATCGTCACCGTCACGGAGCCTACCGCAGACCCGTCGCTGATGTCGCAGATCTGCCCCCTGACGGTCAGGTCTGCGCAAGGGGAGTCGTATTGTTTCCTACCGCTGGTCTTGTCACAGGAAGCGGCAGAAACGGCCGCTGCGGCCAACAGGAAAACGTATGCAATTCTTCTCATATTGTCATCTGTACTTATAAAGTTACAAAGATAGCAATAATTCGTGAATTACAGAAGAACAATTTTATCCACCATCTCTTCCTGCAGCAGTGAATTGAGCTGGCCGCGGTAAGATTCCAGGTTGAACGAGAGCTGCATACGCACCACGGAAGAGGCCATTCGGCAGGTCAGAACCTTGTCCTTGTATGTTTTGCGCAGAGTGAGGGCGGGCGATCCCACGACAAGGTCCCACGCGTCGAAGACGCGCTGCCGACGGATACCTTCGGACATATTGTCCTGAGCTATATAATCCGCTATGACACTGGCAATTGACTTAGTCTTATCGCGTTTCATCAGCCCTCCGTCACGGAGCCTCCCTCCACCGTGAAATTGCGGCACTCGGCGCCCATCCTGGAGGCAAGCGATTCGAGCCGCACCTTGTTGCAGTCGGTTATGAAAATCTGCCCGAAGTCGAGCGTCGAGACAATGTGCAGCAGGTCCTCGACCCTGTCCATATCGAGCTTGTCGAAGACGTCGTCCAGCAGCAGTATCGGGGTCTGCCCGTATATCTCCTTGACAAACTTGAACTGGGCGAGCTTCATCGCCAGGAGGAAGCTCTTCTGCTGGCCCTGCGAGCCGCAGCGGCGCAGAGGGTGGCCGCCTATCTGAAAGACGATGTCATCCCGCTGCACACCCACCGTGGTGTAGCGCAGCACCTGCTCTTTGGGAGCCTCTGCCGAAAGCATCTTGTCCAGCGGACCGCCGTACAGGTCCGAATGGTATTCCAGCGATGCCCTCTCCGCGCCGCGCGACAGAGTTCCGTAAATCTCCTGCACCATCGGCTGCAGCTTTTCGCAAAGGCCGCGGCGCGCCTTGAAGATATAGTCGGCGTAAGGCTCCATACGCTCCGAGACAGTGTCGATCAGCTCTCTTTGCAACATATTCTCTTTCAGGAGTTTATTTCTAAGCAGGAGCAGTTTGTTGTAGGCCTGTATGTTGCGCAGGTATTCCCTGTCGGTCTGCGAAAGTATGAAATTGAGATATTTCCTCCTCTCCTCGCCCGAATCGTTCACCAGGGCGCTGTCCAGCGGGGAGACCATCACCACCGGCAGAAGCCCCACGTGCTCCGAGAAACGGGCATAGGGCTTCACCCCGCGCTTGAAAGTTTTCTCGCCGCCGCGGCGCACCTGCGCGGAGATTTTTTCCTCCGCACCGTTGTCCATACGGTAGAGACCGCACAGGATCGCCTCCTGCGCGTCATATCCATATACATACTGGTCGGACGAAGAGAAAAAACTTTTGGTCATCGACAGGTAATACACGGCGTCGAGCAGGTTTGTCTTGCCGGCGCCGTTGCTGCCTGATATGCAGTTGATTTTGGGCGAAAATTCAAGATCCGCCGAGGCGATGTTCTTGTAGTCGCGAAGCGTGATTCTGTTTAAAAACATGTTAAAATCTTATGGTGCAAAGATACAAATAATGTTGGCGTTTATCAATTTTGTGCGTAAATTTGCCGATTGCAAAAAAATCGCTTGAAAAATTAAAAAATCTATACAAAAATGTCACAGAACCAACCAACACAGCAGCAGGCCGAACAGGTGGCAAACACCGTTTCCGGTCTCGAAGCATTTTTCAAAAAGAATTCAAAGACAATCGAATGGGTAATCATCGGCATCCTTGCAGTAATCTGCATCGGACTTGCAATCAACAGATGGTACCTCGTACCTGCAAAGGCTGAGGCAAAAGCCCAGATGTACAGTGCAGAGGCTCTCTTCCGCGAAGGCAACTTCGAGACAGCCCTCAGCGGCGACGGCAATATCCTCGGCTTCGCCCAGGTAGCCGAGCAGTACGGCAGCAAGGCCGGCAAGATCGTCTATTTCTACGAAGGCATCTGCAATCTCCAGCTGGGCAACAACGAGGAAGCGATCGTCTGCCTGAAGAAATACAGCACCGGCGACAAAGTAATGAAAGCAAGGGCAATCTGCGCCATCGGCGACGCCGAGTCCAACCTCGGCAACCTCGAGAAAGCGCTCTCCCAGTACAAGAAGGCCGCTGCAGTGGATGACAACATCCTCGCCGCAGGCTATCTTCTGAAGGCCGGCATCGCAGCCGAAAAGCTCGGCAAAAAGCAGGAAGCCCTCGACCTCTACCAGACCGTCAAGGACAAATATCCTCAGACAATGGAAGGCTACTCAGTCGACAAATACATCTCACGCATAAACACAGCTGAATAATATGGGAAGAGCATTCGAATTCCGCAAGGAAAGAAAATTCAAGCGTTGGGGCCATATGGCCAGAACCTTCACCAAAATCGGAAAGGAAATCACTATAGCCGTAAAGCAGGGCGGCCCTGACGTAACGGGCAACCCTCGTCTGAGAGCCCTCCTCCAGACAGCCCGCAGCGAAAATATGCCTAAAGAGAACATCGAAAGGGCAATAAAGAAGGCAACCGACAAGGACCAGGCCGACTACAAGGAGATCGTTTACGAAGGTTACGGCCCTCACGGCGTGGCAATCCTCGTCGAGACCGCGACAGACAACACGAACCGCACCGTAGCCAACGTCCGCAGCTACTTCACCAAATTCGGCGGCAGCCTCGGAACCTCCGGCAGCGTGGCATTTATGTTCGACCACAAATGCACCTTCAAGATCAAGAAGACCGACGACATCGACATCGAAGAGCTCGAGCTCGAACTCATCGACTTCGGCGCCGACGAAGTATTCGCCGACACAATTGAAGACAAAGACGGAAACGAGACCGAAGTCATCAACATCTACGGCGACTTCACGGCCTTCAACTCAATCCAGAAATACATCGAGGACAAGGGCTTCGAAATGATTTCAGCAGGCTTCGACCGCTTCCCTAACGGCGAGATGAAGCACCTGAGCGCCGAAGACCGCGCCGACCTCGACAAGCTTCTCGAGAAGCTCGACGACGATGACGACGTCCAGAACGTATTCCACAATATGGCAGAAGAATAAAAATTAACTGTTAAAATATAAAAGCAATGAATCTTACACACATCGAACATCTCGGCATAGCCGTCAAGTCACTCGACGAGGCTATCCCTTATTACGAACAGGTACTTGGTCTCAAATGCTACAACATCGAAGAAGTGGCTGACCAGAAAGTAAGAACAGCATTTTTCAAGATCGGTCAGACCAAGCTCGAACTCCTCGAGCCTACCTGCCCTGAAAGCACAATCGCCGGCTTCATCGAGAAGAGAGGCGAAGGTATCCACCACATCGCATTCGCTACCGACGACGTTGCAGCCTGCCTTGCAGAAGCTGAAGAGAAGGGCGTACGCCTCATCGACAAGGCTCCTCGCGGCGGTGCAGAAGGTCTCAAGATAGCATTCCTGCACCCGAAGTCAACAAAAGGTGTCCTCACCGAACTTTGCATGAAATAAAAAAAATATAATCTAATATAATAAGGTAATGAGCCAACAATTGGAGAAAGTTAAAGAGCTTGTAGAACTCAGAGAAAAAGCTCGTATGGGTGGCGGCCAGAAAGGCATTGACAGCCAGCACGCCAAAGGAAAGTACACCGCTCGCGAACGCATCAGCATGCTTCTCGACGAGGGCAGTTTTGAAGAATTCGATATGTTCATGACCCACCGTTGCACAAACTTCGGTATGGAGAAGAAGACATATCTGGGCGACGGCGTCGTAACAGGTTACGGCACAATCGCAGGCCGCCTCGTATATGTATTCGCACAGGACTTCACCGTAATCGGCGGTTCTCTTTCAGAGACTCTCGCCCAGAAGATCTGCAAGGTTATGGATATGGCACTCAAGAACGGCGCTCCTTGCATCGGCCTCAACGACTCAGGCGGAGCACGTATCCAGGAAGGCGTCAACGCACTCGCAGGCTACTCCGAGATCTTCGAGCGCAACATCCTCTCATCAGGTGTTGTTCCTCAGATTTCAGCAATCCTCGGTCCTTGCGCAGGCGGTGCAGTTTACTCCCCTGCATTGACAGACTTCATCATTATGTCCGAAGGCACTTCATATATGTTCCTCACAGGTCCTGCAGTAGTAAAGCAGGTTCTCGGTGAAGAGGTTACACAGGAGTCTCTCGGCGGCGCTTCAGTACACGCAAGCAAGAGCGGCGTGGCACACTTCAAGGCTTCTACCGAAGAAGACGCCATCGCAGTAATCCGCGACCTGCTGAGCTATCTCCCTCAGAACAATATGGAAGAGGCTCCATACGTTCCTACAAACGACCCTATCGACCGCTGCGAAGACTCTCTCAACGAGATCATCCCTGACAGCCCTAACGCTCCATACGATATGTATCAGGTTATCGGCGCAATCGTCGATGATGGCAAGTTCCTCGAAGTACACAAAGACTACGCTAAGAACATCATCGTAGGCTTCGCACGCTTCGGCGGCGTTTCTGTAGGTATCGTTGCAAACCAGCCTAAATATCTGGCAGGCGTTCTCGACATCAACGCATCCCGCAAGGGCGCGCGCTTCGTACGTTTCTGCGACGCGTTCAACATCCCTGTAGTGACACTGGTCGACGTACCGGGCTTCCTCCCTGGCACACAGCAGGAGTACGGCGGAATCATCGTCCACGGTGCAAAGCTTCTCTACGCATACGGCGAGGCAACAATTCCGAAGGTTACAGTAACCCTTCGCAAGTCATACGGCGGAAGCCACATCGTTATGAGCTGCAAGCAGCTCCGCGGCGACATCAACTACGCTTGGCCTACAGCCAACATCGCGGTTATGGGTGCTGACGGTGCAGTCGCAGTCCTCTACGCAAAAGAGATCAAGGCTGAAACCGATCCTGAAAAGCAGAAAGAACTTTCAGAGGCGAAGAAGAAAGAGTACAACGACCTCTTCTGCAACCCTTACAATGCTGCAAAGTACGGCTACATAGACGACGTTATCGAGCCTAGAAACACCCGTTTCCGCATCATTCGCGCCTTGGCACAGCTCCAGAACAAGAAGGTCACCAACCCTGCGAAGAAGCACGATAACCTCCCACTCTAATGAAACATTTAAAGCAAATACTGACAGTCGTCGGTCTGGCAATCGCCGTTGCGGCGGGAGCTCAGAGCCAGGGTCAGATGCGTCTGAACGAGTACCTGATAATCAACACCAACGATTATCAGGACGACTTCGGACAGCAGAGTTCCTGGATCGAGATCTTCAACGCATCATACGGCACGGTGGACATCGGCGGCTGCTACCTCTCCGATGACCCTGACAATCTGAAGAAATACCAGATTCCGGGAGGCGACATCCTGACGAAGATCAAACCTCGCCAGCACGTCATCTTCTGGGCCGACAATCAGCCGTTCAGGGGCACATTCCACATCAACTTCGACCTTATGGGGGCCGATGAGATAATCTTCACGAAAGGTGACGGCAAGAGCATCATAGACCGCATAAAGGTCAATCAGGCTCTCAAGGACAGCACCTGCGCGAACGTATCTTGCGGCCGTCTGATGGACGGTGAAGGCTCAATCGACGGCGAAGGTGAAGGCTGGGCAATCCTCGAAAGGACAACCCCGAGCACCAACAACGCGATGGTGGACAAGACCGCCAAGCCGGAGAAGATGCGTGAGATGGACCCTTACGGATGGATGATGGCAGTTCTGGCAATGTCAGTCGTGTTCATCGCCCTGATAATCCTCTACTTCATCTTCAAGCAGATCGGCAAGATCAACATCAGAAGGGACGAAAAGGCAAAAGCCGCCGCTGCAAGTGCAGCAGGCAGCACTTCTGCTCCCGCAGCCGCTCCTGTGGCGGCAGGCAAGAAGGGCGCGGAAGACGAAATCAGCGCCGCCATTGTCGCAGCCCTCGAGATGTGGATGGAAACCAATCAGCTCCACGATGAGGAAAGCTACGTGCTTACAATCGCCCCTTCCCGCAGCGGTTGGAGCGACAAGCACGAAATGCTTATGAAACTTCCCCAGATGAAGAAATAAAATCTGACAACAATGAACGAACAATCAGTAACACTTGATGCAGGCAAAAGCAACATTACAATCAACATTGTAATAAACGGCGGCGACGCCCTTTGCCAAGGCACTGCCGCCCGCAAGGACAACTCTGACGAGATTGCGGCTGCAATCGCAGCGGCTCTCGAAGCGTACACCGCTGAAGATGAGGTCTGCGAGGTTGAACAGATGCCTCACGACATCGAAAGCTTCCGCCTCACGATCCAGCCATACAGCAGATGCGCTTCCCCTTGGAGCTACAAATCCCTGACAATGCGTCAGACTCCCGCTCCGGTGGACAAGTTCTATCCGCTCAATATGGCTCCGATGATCTTCAAGCCTGCATTCCGATTCAAATAACCAAACCTTAAAAGAACCTTAAAATGAAAGAATACAAAATCAAAATCAATGGCAACACCTACGATGTAGTTGTTGAAGAAGTTGTTGACGCCAATGCCAAAGTTTCAGTCAACGGCACTCCTTACAATGTTGAACTCGGCCAGAGCGCTCCTAAGGCAGCGGCTCCTGCTCCAAAGGCAGCTCCTGCTCCTGCAGCAGCACCGGCAGCGGCTCCCGCTCCAAAGGCAGCGGCTCCTGCAGGCGGCACAACAGTAAACTCACCGCTTCCGGGCGTTGTCCTCAACGTCAACTGCAAGGAAGGCCAGAGCGTAAGCAAAGGCGAGTGCCTCCTCGTTCTCGAAGCAATGAAGATGGAGAACGCCATTGAAGCACCTTGCGCAGGTACAGTTCAGAGCATCAAAGTTCAGAAAGGTGATTCAGTCCTCGAAGGCGCTGCCCTTGTAGTTATCGGCTAACCGTATGGACAAGATATTAGAAAACCTCCAGACGTTCTGGTCATTCACAGGTTTTGCCAATTTCAACATTGACTACCTGATAATGATCTTCTTCGGTCTGGTCTTCCTGTATCTGGGCATCAAGAAAGATTGGGAGCCGATGCTGCTGGTACCGATCGGATTCGGTATCCTCATCGGCAACATTCCTCTCTTTCCGGGTCTTCAGGTGGGCGTCTATGAAGAGGGCTCTGTGCTCAACATCCTCTATCAGGGTGTGCAGAGGGGCTTCTATCCGCCACTGATCTTCCTTGGAATCGGCGCGATGACCGACTTCTCCGCCCTCATATCGAACCCTAAGCTATTCCTCATCGGAGCGGCCGCGCAGTTCGGTATCTTCGGTGCCTACGCAATCTCCCTGGCTTTCGGTTTCGACCCGGCACAGGCAGGCGCAATCGGCATCATCGGCGGCGCAGACGGCCCTACCGCAATCTTCCTCTCATCCCGTCTTGCTCCTGATATGATGGGCGCTATCGCTGTGTCCGCATACTCATATATGGCTCTGGTGCCTGTCATCCAGCCGCCTATAATGAGACTGCTGACAACCAAGAAGGAGCGCCTCATCCGTATGAAGCCGCCTCGTCAGGTGTCCCACACGGAGAAGGTCCTCTTCCCTATCATCGGCTTCCTGCTGACAGCGTTCATCGTGCCTTCAGGTATTCCTTTGCTCGGTATGCTCTTCTTCGGTAACCTCCTCAAGGAGTGCGGTGTGACGAAGCGTCTTGCCAACACTGCAAGCGGTCCGCTGATCGACATCGTCACAATCCTCATCGGTGTCACCGTAGGTGCTTCAACCCAGGCAGACCAGTTCCTGCAGACCCGCTCTATCTGGATCTTCGTCATCGGAGCCTGCTCATTCTTTATCGCAACCTTCGCAGGTGTGCTTTTCGTGAAGATTTTCAACATCTTCCTCAAGGAAGGCAACAAGATCAACCCTCTCATCGGCAACGCAGGAGTTTCTGCAGTGCCTGATGCAGCGCGCGTATCAAACAACGTAGGCCGCGAATACGACCCTACGAACTACCTTATGATGCACGCAATGGGTCCGAACGTCGCAGGTGTCATCGGTTCGGCAGTAGCCGCCGGTATCCTCCTGGGCTTCCTCGGATAGCAGATTCTATACATAAAAAAGCGGCCGTCAATACTTTGACGGCCGTTTTTTTATTTGAAAAGCATCTGGGCGAAATCGGTCAGATACAGGCGCCAGTTGCGCCAGGAGTGGCCGCCGCTTGATTCGTTGTAAACATATTTGTAACCCTTGCTGTCAAGATAGCCGCGGAGCCATACGTTCATATCATAGAGGAAGTCCTTCTCGCCTATTGCGATGTAGTAAAGCTTCGGGCTATTTGCGAAAAGACGGTCGATTTTGGCCTCGGTGTCCTTATAGATTTCAGGATTGAGTTCGTTGCCGCTAAGCTTGCGCACTCTCACGCAGCCGGAGAAAATGCCCACGTAATCAAAGGTTTTCGGGTAGTTGAGCGAGGTCTGGAAGCTTTGCTCCCCTCCCATCGACAGGCCTGTGATGGCGCGCCCGGACGGCTTCTTGATGGTTCTGAAGTTCGAATCCACATATTTGAGCACATCAGCGAACTGGACCTCGAAAGTTGTATCATAAGAGCTTGCAGACTTCGGACGGTAGAAGCCCTCGTCGGAAGCCTCGCCAGGGATACTCATATTGTCCGTAGCTCCGCTCGGCATCACCACTATCATCGGCGTCACCTTGCCCTGAGCTATGAGATTGTCCATAATCTGGGCCGTGCGGCCGAAAGAGAGCCACGCATCCTCGTTGCCGCCCGAACCGTGAAGCAGATACAACACGGGATATCTTCCTCTACTGCTCTCATATCCCGGCGGAGTGTAGATGGACATCCTTCTGGCCTTGGCCTTGCCGAGCGAAGGACAGTCATACCACACCTTGTGAACCGTACCGTGCGGCACGTTCTGAGGCATATAGAGATCTCCCGTTCCGCCCGGAACTATGAAATAGCCCAGAAGCGTCTTCTCGTCGAGAATCACCGAGCAGGCGCAAGGGTCTAGCACCGACGCCCCGTCGATCTTGAACTTATAGTAATACATCTCGCTCTCGAGAGGCTCGCTGGTGAATGTCCATACGCCGTCCTCTCCTTTTGTCATATCCCGACCTCCCGGGAAAGCCTCGCCCGTGACCTGCACAGAGCTTGCCGAAGGAGCCTTGCACATAAAAGTAACCGTGCCGTCAGCGTTGACCTGCGGCGAAAGCACCTGCTGCTCCGGCACTTGAGCCTGCACCTGCGTCCCCACGCCGAGCAGCGCCGCCCCCGCGAGCGCCACCCTCAATATTGTCGTAAATCTTCTCATAATACTTGTAATTTTAAAAGACCTTTTCGAGTATTTCGCGTATATTCGCGGCGCGGCCCATCGTGTAATAATGAACGGCAGGGGCGCCGTGGGCTATAAGGTCGCGGCTCTGGGCCACGCACCACTCGATGCCTAGCTGATAGACCTTGTGGTCGTCGGTGCAGGCGGAAACCTCACGCGAGAGATCTTCCGGCAACTTGATGTCGAAACTCTCCGGAAGGGAGGTCAGATGCTTCTTCAATGATACCGGCTTGAGGCCCGGAATTATCGGAACCGTTATGCCTGCAGCGCGGCAATCATCTACAAATCTGTAATATACGGCGTTGTCGAAGAACATCTGGGTTATTATGTAATCCGCCCCGGCATCGACTTTTTTCTTGAGCGCCGCGATGTCGGACGCCGCGTCAGGAGCTTCGTAGTGCTTCTCCGGATATCCCGCAACCCCTACGCAGAAATGCGTATGCACTCCGTCGGAGATATTCTCGTCAAGATACCGGCCCCGGTTGAGGCCCGCAATCTGCTCCACCAGCTGGCTCGCGTATGTATGGCCTCCGGCCTCGGGCACAAAGTGCCCGAACTGGCGCGTCTCGCCGCGCAGCGCCATAACATTCTCTATATCAAGGAAATTAAGATCTATAAGATCGTCCTCCAATTCCTCACGCGTAGCGTACGCGCAAAGCACGTGCGGCACCACTTCTATATGAAACTTCTTCATCACCGCTGCCGCTATCGCCACCGTGCCGGGCCTGCGCGTAACCACGTGTCCGTCCACCCTCTCGTCGCGGTGGCAGGTAAGGTTCATAAACGGAGGATTGAACTCCATCAGGGGCTGCAGAGCGTCGTATAGACGGTGTATGTCGCCGCCTTTCAAAGGCGGCACGAATTCCAGCGAAGGAAAAGCCTTCGGGCTGGAACTCAATATGTCCGTTACTTTCATTTACTGTTTCTTATGTCCGGATATCTGGCCTCGGGGTGTGCAATCACAAGACCGCACACTGAGGTTTCCGGTATCATCGCATAGGTTTCCGTAAGTTTTATTCCAAGCAGTTTTTCGCCGTCCACCAAAGGGAGCGCCACGGCCTTGAGGGAGTGGTCTGCCAGAGACGGGTAGCCGAAGGCAGGACGGATAATCCGCACAGGGCTCGCGGAGCCGCCGCACCGCGAAAGAACCTCGGCCTGAAGCCACTCAGAGGCAGCCTCGGCGAGTCTCGCGCAGATTGCCCCGCGCATAAGATGCTCGTAATCCTTGCATCCATCATCGCAGCAGTGCGGCAGAAGATCCCTGACCGCCACCGCGAAGACGCCGACCCTCGACGTGAGGCCGCTCTCCGCGGAAGGGAAAAAGTCCGCAAGAGAGGCGCAGGACGTGGCCGTCGAAGCAGATCTGCCGGTAGGGAATCTGACACCCTTTTCTGGCAGTACAATATCCTCTCCGTCAGCGAAAGCGTCGAAGAAACGGACCACAACGCCGATCTCGACGTCGTGATTGATTATCATCCGGGTCAGGGCCGTCATTCCCTCTTCGTAGCACTCCGCCGCCCTTGGCTCGCTCTCCAGCATCTCCTGAAGCGGCTTGCCCTTGAATCCCCAGAAAGAGAGGAACATCGGCCAGTCTATATATTCTATGATGCGTCCCGGATCCAGAACCTTCTCTTCTATGGAGGCATCGGCGAATCCCTCGGGCTGCACGAAGCTTGAGAGAGGATATTTCACAGCCCTGCCTCGCGCCTCTTCAAGGCTGACGAACTGCTCGGAGCTTGAAGCCCTCAGGTCGCGGAGCTCCTGCTGCCGCGCGTGGATCTCATCGAATGCGCTCTCGCCCTCGCGGACAAGGCGGCCTGCCATATTCGAGCAGTCAGATGCTCCGGCAGTGTAAACCACCCTGTCGTAGAGCGGCGCGAGTTTGACTGCCGTGTGAAGAGCGGAAGCTGCGGCACCGCCCACAAAAAGCGGCGTCCGAAGCCCCTCCGAGGCCATCATCCGGCAGAGCTCCTCCATATATGAGAGAGACGGAGTAATCAGGCCGCTGATGCCCACGAAATCAGGCTTTTCACGGCGCACGGTCTCCATTATCAGCTCGTTTTCCACCATCACGCCGAGGTCTATGACTTCTATATCATTGCAGGAGAGGACCACAGAGAGAATATTTTTCCCTATGTCGTGGACATCTCCCTTCGCGGTCGCAAGGACCATCTTCCGCCGCGCCTTGCCACCGGAGGCGGAAGTAATGTACGGCTGGAGCATATCCACAGCCGAACGCATCACCCGGGCGGACTTTATGACCTGAGGCAGAAACATCTGGCCTCCGGCAAACAGTTCTCCCACCTTCTCCATCCCTTTCAGGAGCGGGCCTTCTATTATCGACACAGGCTCCATCGAGCCAAGAGCCTGGTCTATATCTTCCTGCAGGAAAGAGCTTTCCCCGTGCACGAGAGCATACCGGAGCCTCTCTTCGAGAGAGGACTGCCTCCAGAGCGAAGCTGTCTGCCCAGCCTGCTGCGAGCCCTCTGCCGCACCTGCCTCGGCTTTCAGCCGCGCCGCATACTGCGCGAGGCGCTCCGTAGCCTCAGGGTCGGAGTTGAGCACGACGTCTTCCGCAGCCTTTCGCAACTGTGGCTCTATCTCGCTGTATATCTGAAGCATACCAGGGTTTACGATTGCCATGTCCAGCCCCGCCTCGATTGCGTGGTAAAGGAACACCGAGTGCATCGCCTCTCTGACTGGATTGTTGCCACGGAAGGCGAACGAAAGATTTGAAACGCCTCCGCTGGTGTGGCAGAGCGGGAGATTTTCCTTTATCCATCTTACGGCGCGGATATAGTCCACGGCATAGCTGTCGTGCTCGCGGATACCGGTGCCTACCGTCAGAATATTGACGTCGAATATTATGTCTGAAGGCGCGAAGCCGGCCCCTTCCGTAAGAAGGCTGTAAGCCCTCCGGCATATCTCTATCTTTCTTTCATAGGTGACGGCCTGCCCTTTCTCATCGAAGGCCATCACAATCACTGCTGCACCGAGACGCTTGATTTCCAAGGCCTTGCGCAGAAATTCAGCCTCGCCTTCCTTCAGCGATATCGAGTTTACGATGCACCGTCCCGGCGAATTCTTTATTCCGGCGAGGACCGTCTCCCAATCTGAGGAATCTATCATAAAGGCCGCACCGGCGACGTAGGGGTCATTCGAGATGTAGCGGACGAAAGTCTCCATCTCCCCGCGGGAATCGAGCATCGCGTCGTCCATATTTATGTCTATGATGGAGGCGCCGTCCTCGATCTGACGGCGCGCCACTGAAGCCGCCTCTTCATACTGCCCCGCGCCTATCAGGCGGGCGAATTTCTTGGAACCGGCGACGTTGGTCCGTTCGCCCACGTTGACGAAATTTGTCGTGGCAAGGTCCACCCTCACAGGATTTAGGCCCGACACCTTCAGAGCGCCGGCGTCAATCTCCCTTATCTGCCGCGGAGCAATCCCTTCAAGGGCCTTTTTCAGAGCCTTTATATGCTCCGGAGTCGTGCCGCAGCAGCCTCCGGCTATGTTCAGGCAGCCCTCTTTCGCAAGGCCCGCGATAACGGCGGCCATATGCTCCGGAGTTTCCTCATACTGCCCCATTTCGTTCGGCAGCCCGGCGTTCGGGTGCATACTGACGGCGCAGGAGGCATAAGAGGCTATGTCCCTGACAATCGGGGCCATATCCTCCGCGCCGAAGGAGCAGTTTATGCCGAAACTTACAGGTTTTATGTGACTTATGGCATAGTAGAAAGCCTTCATCTGCATTCCTGTCAGAAGCCTCCCCGAACGGTCGTTTATCGTGGCGGAGACCATCACCGGCAGCCTGCGGCCCTTCTCCTCGAAAAGATTTTCAAGGGCATAGGCGGCCGCCTTCGCGTTGAGCGGGTCGAATATAGTCTCGAGAAGCACGGCGTCAACGCCGGCGTCCATCAGGGCTGCCGCGTTCTCCTTATAAAGGGCCGAAAGTTCATCGAAGGTAGCCTCGCGGCTCTCCGGCCGTGCGGCATCGTCCGACATCGAGAGCATCTTGGAATACGGGCCCAGAACGCCTGCCACATAGGCCCTGCGGCCTCCCGCGGAAGCGGCATTGAAGGCATCCGCCTCGCGCCTTGCCGTCCGCGCGTTTTCAAAAGTGTCTTCGTATCCCTTGAGATTGAACGTGTTAGTCTCGATTATGTCGGCCCCGGCCTCGAGATACAGGCGGTGCACCGACGCTACGTCATATCCCTGCTGGAGCATCGTCCCCGTAGCTCCGTCCAGCAGAAGAATCCGCTTCTTTAAATCTTCTTCCATCATATTTTGCAAATATACTCAAAATAATTTTGTAAATTTGTAGAATCAGATTTAGAACACGCATATATGCAGAACAAGTTGCAAGAATTGACGGACCGGCTCTATATCGAGGGGTTGTCAAAAGGAAAGCAGGAAGGTGAAGAACTTATAAAGAAGGCGAAGGACGAGGCATCTTCGATCATAGCCTCCGCCCAGATAGAGGCCGACCGCATCATAGCCGAGGCTAACGCCCAGGCCGCTCAGATTGGCGAAAAAACCGCAAACGACCTCAAACACGCAGCAGACCAGGCTCTTACAGAGATGAAGCTGCAGCTGGTGACCGCCGTCACTGCAAAAGCAGCCGAAGAACCGGTAAAGTCGGCATTATCCGACCCCGAATTTACCAAGTCTCTGATTGTCACGGTCGTAAAAGCCTTCAACGCCTCCGACGCCGAGGCCAAGAGTCTCGACCTGATACTTCCTTCCTCTATGAAGGACTCTCTCTCTGAAGAGTTCGAAAAGCAGATAAAGGCCGTCTGCGGCGCAGGCCTGCAGGTCAAATATGTAAAAGGTATGAACTCCGGTTTCCGCATCGGCCCGGGCGGCGAAGGCTACATCATCAGCTTCACGGGCGAAGACTTCGCCTCTCTGATAGGCCAATATCTCAAACCGGTCACAAAAAAAGTGCTTTTCGGCTAGATGAGCAACTATCCGTACATAATAGCCTGTCTGCCTGATCTTCAGCTCGATTTCAAGAGCGGGGATTTCAATTTCGCGGCGCTTGTCGGCGAGATCAAAACCCTCTGCGGCGAGAAGGACAGACGGCTCATAGACTGGCTGGTCCACGGCCTCGAGGACGCCAAAGCGACCGAGCCTTTCTACAAGGCCGCGGCAAAGTCCCCTAGCCGCTTCATCCGCAGCTACTTTGCCTTCGACCGCACCCTCAGAGAGGAAAAAGTCTCCTTCCTCGAAGGAAAAGGCCCCGCCACAGACTGCGACGAGATGGAGGGGGTCCGCCCGCTGTTCAAAGAAAAAAATCTTATCGAAAGGGAGAAGAAGCTCGACAGCGTCCGCTGGCAGAAGGCCTGCGACCTTGTTCTGGGCGACATCTTCGACATCGACATAATTCTCTCATTCATCTCCAGAGCTGCGATAGTCGCGCGATGGAGCCGCCTCGACCCGCAAGAGGGCGAGCGTCTCTTCCGCAATCTGGTGGACGAAGTCAGAGGCACGTTTAAAATGAAAAATTGATTATGGAAAAAACCACAGGCATTGTCACAGGCATCATTTCCAACCTGGTCACGGTACGCATCGCCGGACACGTGTCCCAAAATGAGATATGCTACATCGATCTGGGCGACACCCGCCTTATGGCCGAGGTCATCAAGGTGACGGGCAAGGATGCCTTCGTGCAGGTATATGAAAGCACACGCGGCCTCAAGCAGGGCGACAAAGTTGAATTCGAGGGCCATATGCTCGAGGTTATGCTCGGCCCGGGCCTTCTTTCAAGCTGCTACGACGGACTGCAGAACAATCTCGAGACGATGGACGGCGTCTTCCTGCGCCGCGGCGAATACACCGACCCTCTCGACCACGAAAAGCTCTGGCACTTCACCCCTCTTGCAAAAGAGGGCGACAGGGTCTGCGCCTCCGATTTCCTGGGCGAGGTCAAGGAAGGCTGGCTGCCTCACAAGATAATGGTTCCTTTCTCATTCAAGGGCGAATATACGATCAAGTCAGTCGCCGCCGAAGGCGATTACAACATAGACGCGACAGTCGCCGTCCTCTCGGACGATCAAGGTCAGGAAGTCTGCGTCACGATGGTCCAGAAATGGCCTGTCAAGGTAGCCGTGGGCGGATATGTCGAAAAGCCCCGGCCCTACCGCATTATGGAGACGGGCGTGCGCTGCATAGACACTCTCAACCCTATCGCCGAAGGCGGCACGGGCTTCATTCCGGGGCCGTTCGGCTGCGGCAAGACGGTGCTCCAGCACGCAATCGCCAAGCAGGGCGACGCCGAGGTGATCGTGATGGCGGCCTGCGGTGAAAGAGCGAACGAAGTGGTGGAGATCTTCACCGAATTCCCGGAGCTCGTAGACCCGCACACCGGCCGCAAGCTGATGGAGCGCACCACAATCATCTGCAACACCTCCAATATGCCTGTTGCAGCCCGCGAGGCCTCCGTCTACACGGCAATGACAATCTGTGAATATTACCGCGCGATGGGCTTGAAGGCCCTCCTGCTTGCAGACTCCACTTCCCGCTGGGCACAGGCCCTTCGCGAGATGTCCAACCGTATGGAGGAGCTTCCGGGAGCCGACGCCTTCCCTGTGGACCTCTCCGCAATCATATCGAACTTCTACTCCAGGGCCGGCATCGTGAAACTGCGCAGCGGTCAGACAGGCTCCGTCACATTCATCGGCACTGTATCCCCTGCCGGAGGAAACCTGAAAGAGCCTGTGACAGAGTCCACAAAGAAGGCCGCACGCTGCTTCTACGCCCTCGAGCAGAACCGCGCCGACCAGAAGCGCTACCCTGCCGTCAACCCTATCGACAGCTACTCCAAATATCTTGAATATCCGGAAGTTGTCGAATACCTCAAGGAAAGGATATCCCCTTCCTGGGTGGATCAGGTTGCCAAGGCGAAGAACCTTGTGCGCCGCGGCCGCGAAGTGTCGGAGCAGATCAACATTCTGGGCGACGACGGCGTGCCGGTGAGCTACCACGAGCAGTTCTGGAAGAGCGAGCTGATAGACTTCGTCATCCTCCAGCAGGACGCCTTCGACGCGATAGACGCTCTCTGCCCGCTTGAAAGGCAGAAATATATGCTTGAGCTCGTGCTCAGGATCTGCGACCACACATTCGATTTCAAGGATTTCGAAGAGTGCCGCAATCTCTACAAGGAAATAATCAACATCCTGCGCCAGGTAAACTACTCGGAATTCAAGGGCGAGCAGTTCAACGCCTTCCTGGAGCAGCTCAATAAATTGATAAACAATGACTAAAGCTTTCCAAAGAATTTACACCCAGCTCGAGGCCATCACAAAGGCCACCGTCACGCTGCGCGCCGGCGGCATAAGCAACGATGAACTGGCAACCGTTGACGGCCGTCTTGCCCAGGTAGTGAAGATAAAGGGAGATCTCGTCACCCTGCAGATTTTCTCCGGCACAGAAGGCATCCCCACAGATTCCGAGGTCATTTTCTTCGGAGAAGCTCCGTCATTGAACGTAAGCGACGATCTCGCAGGCCGTTTCTTCAACGCCTACGGCGAGCCTATCGACGGCGGCCCTGCAGTCGAAGGAGAAAGAAGGCAGATCGGAGGCCCTTCGGTGAACCCATATAAAAGGCGTCAGCCTTCAGAGCTCATCCCGACCGGCATCGCCGGCATCGACCTTAACAACACCCTTGTCTCCGGACAGAAAATCCCGTTCTTCGCCGACGCCGACCAGCCGTACAATATAGTGATGGCTCAGGTTGCCCTGCGCGCCGACGTGGACAAGATAATTCTGGGCGGTATGGGCCTTAGCAACGACGACTACCTCTACTTCAAGCACGAATTCGAAAGCGCCGGAGCCCTAGACAAGATCATCAGTTTCGTCAACACGACAGACCAGCCTCCTGTGGAGCGTCTGCTCATCCCGGATATGGCCCTCGCGGCAGCCGAGTACTTCGCCGTGGACAAAAACGAAAAAGTCCTTGTACTTCTGACAGATATGACCCTATACGCCGATGCGCTCTCGATCGTCTCGAACCGTATGGACCAGATTCCGTCGAAAGACTCTATGCCGGGCTCTCTCTATTCCGACCTTGCGAAGATTTACGAGAAGGCCGTGCAGCTTCCGAGCGGCGGCTCCATCACAATCATAGCCGTAACGACCCTGAACGACGGCGACATCACACACGCAATTCCGGACAACACCGGATATATCACTGAAGGCCAGCTGTATCTGCGTATGGACACAGACACGGGCAAGGTCATCATCGACCCGTTCCGCTCGCTTTCGCGACTCAAACAGCTCGTGCAGGGCAAGAAGACCCGCGAAGACCACTCTCAGGTGATGAACGCCTCCGTACGTCTGTACGCGGACGCGCAGAACGCCAAGACAAAGCTCGAAAACGGCTTCGACCTGAGCGACTACGACCGCCGCTGCCTCGAATATGCGAAAGAGTATGCCGTAAGGCTCCTCTCAATTGACGTGAACATCTCCATAGACGAGATGCTCGACACCGCCTGGGAACTCTTCGCCAAATATTTCTCGAAGGCCGAGACCGGCATAAAGCAAAGCATTTCAGACAAGTATTGGAAAAAATAAATGGCTATAAAGTTCCAATATAACAAGACGTCCCTCACTCTGCTGGGCAAGCAGCTCAAGATCAGGCAGAACGCGCTCCCGACGCTGAAAAGCAAGGAGTCGGCCCTGCGGGCGGCTGTAATTGCCGCAAAGACCCGCTCCGAGCAGCTGCTCCGGGAACTCGACAGCGCCATAAAAGAGTACGAATATCTCTCCCGCCTGTGGAACGAGTTCGATCCGGGTATGATAGCCGTAAGGGACATAGAACTTTCGGAGGTCAAGGTTGCCGGCGTACGCACCCCTCAGCTTGAAAAGGTTCTCTACGACGTGAAACCTTTCGACAAGTTCGCAAAGCCTATGTGGTACGGCGAAGGAGTCGAGTTGCTGCAAAAACTGGCGCAGCTCGGCATCGAATCCGAGGTATATACGGAAAAGAGCCGCATCCTCGAATTCAACCGCAAGAAGACCACCCAAAAGGTGAATCTGTACGAAAAGGTGCAGATTCCCGGCTATCAGGAGGCCATCCGCAAGATAAAGAGATTTATGGAAGATGAGGAGAACCTCTCCAAAGCTTCCCAGAAAATAGTAAAGACGCGCCACGCCGCGGAAGAAAAGGAGGAAGAGCAATGATAGTCAAGATGACAAAATATTCCTTCATTCTGCTGAGCTCCCAGACCGAAGATTTCCTCAAAAAGCTGCAGGAGATAGGCGTTGTCGATATCTCGCGCTCCGTCAAGCCTGTGGACGATGCCACCGAGGCCCTTGTCAGGCGCATTGAAGCCCTTCAAAAGCACATCTCCCGCATCGAGAACGACGATATGACCCGCGACGCGGAATATGTACGCCTGTCAGCCGAACTTTCCGCCGCAGAGAAAGAATACTCCCTGCGTCTGCCTTGGGGGCGCTTTGACGCCGAAACCCTCAAGAGGCTCGGCGAAGGGGGCGTAAAGCTGCATTTCTACTGCGTACCTGAGAGCAAATTCAAACCCGAATGGGCTGACATCCAGCCGCTTGAAGTCATCAGCACAGAAGAGGGGCAGGTCCGTTTCGTAACGGCATCGCTCCGTGAGGATTACTCCTTCCCTGTGGCAGAGACAGATGCTCCTGCAGGCTGCTGGGAGGAATGCGCCGCCCGTATAAGAGAACTGAAGGCGGAAATTGATATTTGCCTCGAGAGGCTGCGCGGCGAAAAGCGGCAGCTGCCGGCGCTCCGCAAGGAGTGCGCAGCCTGCGGCGAAGAGCTTCAAAGGGCTCTGGCCCGCGCCGCCGCGCAAAGCGCCGCCGAAAAGACGCTCGACACATTCGTAGGCTTTGCCCCTGCCTCAGATGAGCCCGACGTATGCAAGGCTCTCGACGAGGAGGGCATATTCTACATCGCAGAGCCTGCCACCGCCGCCGACAATCCGCCTGTCAAACTGAAAAACAATTGGTTCGCCCGCAATTTTGAGACCCTCACCGGGATGTACGGAATGCCTGTTTACGACGAATTCGACCCTACGCCGATTCTCGCTCCGTTCTTCGTCCTTTTCTGGGCCTTCTGTATGGGCGACGCCGGCTACGGCCTGATACTCATTGCAATCGGTTTCCTTCTTGAAAAGATGGACATCTTGGGCCTGAGGAAGCACAAGCGGCTTGTCATAACTTTGGGCGTGGGCGCAGCCCTGATCGGATTTTTCCTCGGCACTTTCTTCGGCGTGAACCTTACAGAAGTCTCCTGGATGCCCGATTCGCTGAAGAAATGTATGCTTGTGGGCAAGCTCAATCTCGGCGGCAGCGCCTATGACCTGTCAATGGTGGCGGCGCTGGCGATAGGCGTCGTGCATATCTGTCTTGCAATGGTCGTCAAGGCGATAGGCCTGACGCGGCGCTGCGGTTTCAAGGAAGCGATCTCCACCTGGGGCTGGATAATCCTCATCATAGGAGGCCTCTGCGTCGCCGCGCTGGCTCTGACGAGCGTTCTGGATGCCACCGCAACAAAGATTGCCGTGACAGTTATCGGTGTTCTTTCCGCCCTCGGCATCTTCATTTTCAATAAGCCGGGCCGCAATCCTCTCTTGAACATCGGAGCCGGTCTGTGGGACACCTACGGTATGGTTACGGGCATATTCGGCGACGTACTGAGCTATATCCGCCTCTATGCTCTCGGTCTTGCCGGAGGAATGCTCGGCGCTGCTTTCAACAGCCTCGGGGAGATGGTGCTCGGCACGGATCCGACCTGGCAGTGGCTGCCGTTCGTCGTGATTCTGCTTATCGGCCACGCTCTTAACTTCGCGATGAGCTGCCTGGGCGCCTTCGTGCATCCTCTGCGTCTGACATTCGTGGAATATTTCAAAAACAGCGGCTACGAAGGAAAGGGAGCCGCATACAATCCTCTGAAAAAACAATAAACAATTAAATATCTAAAACTATGTTATCAGTAATTCTCGGTTATGTAGGACTTGCTATGATGCTCTGCCTTGCCGGCATAGGCTCGTCCATCGGTACAACAATCGCGGGCAACGCGTCTGAAGGCGCCTTGAAGAAGAATCCTGAAAAGTCTTCAAGCTATATGATTCTTTCAGCTCTTCCCGCAACTCAGGGCCTCTACGGCTTCGTCGCGTTCCTCATCTGGCCTAAGGACATCGCTGTAATGCAAGCAAGCGGCTTCCTCTATTTCGCTGTAGGTCTTGCAGTCGGTGCAGTGTGTCTGTTCTCCGCAATCCGTCAGGGTCAGGTCTGCGCCAACGGTATCATCGGCATCAGCCAGGGACACGACGTCCAGACCAACACCCTCATCTACGCCGCTCTCCCTGAATTCTACGCAATTCTCTCCCTCGTAGCGGCTCTGATGGTATAAAACGCTGATCAGCGCCAAAGCCACAAGTGGCGCAGATATCCTTTCGCAGGCGAGCTCGAAAGGATATTTGTGTCACTTGTAGCATTATGCCCGCCAGGGCAAGCTGCGATGAGGGGAAATGCTTGCACTATCGGGCATACTGCCTTACGCTTTTGGCTCACACAGAGGGTTTGCCGTATATGCCACGACCCCGGCGCCACTCATTCCGGCAGAAATATCCGTGGAGCCTCAGGCTTACGCCAGGGCGTTATAATGCGTCAGCATACCCCCTCCGTCAGGCTGTGATGAGGGGAAATGCCTGCCGGATGCATACGCCGTTGCGTTATAATGCTTCGATATGCCTGTCGGGGCGTTATAAATGGCAGTATGCCCGCCAGTGCAAGCTGCGATGAGGGGAAATGCTTGCACTATCGGGCACACTGCCATTTATAACGCAACGTCGTGAACCAACGCGTTGTTTACTCACGGCGCGGGCTGTTAAATTTTTCCAGTGTACAGACACCAGTCTCAGAAGCGCATCTGACTGGGCTGCGCGGAAATCAAGCCCCAAAAAAGAGCCCTGATTTCCACCATCAGGCCTCAGAAGCCTCTACGGGGCATGTCGGCGTACCCCATAAAAAATTAACGCACAATGCTCAAATCTCAAGTATGTACCGTTCTACTACTCCCGCGAGTTACGACGCAAAATGGCTCTGCGAAGCCGATTCTCGTCGTAACTCTTGGCCGAATGACCATATTCCGCGCTTTCTCCCGCGAGTTACGACGCAAAGTGGCCGTGCGAAGCCGATTCCTGTCGTAACTCTTGGTCCGAATGACCATATTCCGCGCTTTCCATCGCGAGTTACGACGCAAAATGGCTCTGCGAAGCCGATTCTCGTCGTAACTCTTGG
>R20__coassemble_427_pt1 | contig 31265 bp, 29 predicted proteins | sample R20__metabat2_high_PE_056 | metagenome-assembled genome bin R20 | reverse complement strand
ATGTAATTTTGCTAGGAGTTACGACGCCAAACACGCCTCTGGCGGCTAATACGGGTAGTAACTCTGCGGTTAGATGGTCGGATACAGGACTAAAGCGCTACCCCTCGTTCAATGGGGTAGCGGTATTGGGAGAGTTGTTGATCTGCTAGCCGAGTAGGATAGGGCTCCAGTCCACGGGGGCCTCTACGTTTATGGTCTCCTTGGTCGTAGGGTGGGTGAGGGTGATGCTGCGGGCGTGGAGGCTGATGCCGCCGTCTTTGTTCGAGCGCGGAGCGCCGTACTTCAGGTCGCCTTTTATCGGGCAGCCGATTGCCGAGAGCTGGCAGCGGATCTGGTGGTGACGGCCTGTCAGAAGTTCCACTTCCACAAGGAAATATCTGTCGGTGCATTTGAGCAGCCTGTAGCGCAGCGCCGCCCGCTTCGCCTCCTTCGGCAGCGGTTTGCCGGGCCCTGCGGGGTCGACTGTGTACGACTTGTTCTGCTTCTCGTTGCGGACCATCCAGTGCTCGAGCAGATTCTCTTCCGGCTGAGGTCTGGCGCAGCACAGGGCCCAGTAGGTCTTGTGGACGACGCCGCTGCGGAAGGCTTCGTTGAGCCTTTCGAGCGCTTTTGAAGTCTTCGCGAAGACGCATACGCCGCTGACAGGCCTGTCGAGCCTGTGTGGTACACCCATAAATACGTGACCGGGCTTGTTGTCTCGCTGTGCAATGAATGCCTTGAGCGTCTCGCTCAGAGGCTCGTCGCCTGTCTTGTCGCCCTGCACTATCTCGCCGACCCTCTTGTTGATTATCAGCAGATGATTGTCTTCGTGGAGTATTCGCGACGCTATGTCGTCGTACGCTTCCTGTGAAAGTTCCTTATATATCATACCGCAAAGATAATAATAATTTCCTCCGCTGCTTCGTCCGGCGTAGGGTATCGCAATGTCACGAAAATATGACAAACTGTCAGTGGAAAGAGCCGGTTTCGGGGTTGGCACAATCTTCGTTTATAGGGGAGGCGTAACCGAAAAAAACGAAAAAATAAGAAATAAAAAATAGGAGAAACAATTATGGGAAAAATCATCGGCATTGACCTTGGAACAACCAATTCCTGCGTAGCAGTAATGGAAGGCAACGAACCATCAGTAATCATCAACAGCGAAGGCAAGCGCACGACCCCTTCAGTCGTGGCATTTGCAGAAGGCGGCGAGCGCAAGATCGGCGATCCTGCAAAGCGTCAGGCAATCACCAATCCGCTCAAGACCATCTTCTCCATAAAGAGATTTATGGGCGAAACCTATGAACGTGTCGCAAAAGAGGCAGAAAGAGTCTCCTACAAAGTGGTAAGAGGCGACAACAACACTCCTAGGGTGGACATCGACGGCAAACTCTATTCACCGCAGGAGATCAGCGCAATGGTGCTTCAGAAGATGAAGAAGACAGCTGAGGATTACCTCGGAACGACAGTGGACGAGGCAGTAATCACAGTCCCTGCATACTTCAGCGACTCACAGCGCCAGGCTACAAAGGAAGCCGGCGAAATCGCGGGCCTCAAGGTCAGGAGAATCATCAACGAGCCTACGGCGGCAGCTCTCGCATACGGCCTCGACAAGAAGAACAAAGATATGAAGGTGGCAGTCTTCGACCTCGGCGGCGGTACATTCGATATATCAATCCTCGAACTTGGCGACGGCGTCTTCGAAGTAAAATCAACCAACGGTGACACCCACCTCGGCGGCGACGACTTCGACCACAAGATCATCGACTGGCTCGCACAGGAGTTCGCATCCGAAAACGACGGAATGGACCTTCGCAAGGACCCTATGGCCCTCCAGCGTCTGAAAGAGGCTGCGGAGAAGGCGAAAATCGAGCTCTCTAACCAGACAAGCACCGAAATCAACCTTCCGTACATCACCGCACTCGGCGGCGTGCCTAAGCACCTTGTCAAGAGCCTCAGCCGCGCGAAGTTCGAAGCTCTCTGCGACGACCTTATCCAGGCTACAGTCGAACCTTGCCGCAAGGCCCTCAGAGACGCCGGCCTTCAGACCTCAGACATCGACGAAGTCCTCCTCGTGGGCGGTTCAACCCGTATCCCTGCAGTGCAGGCAATTGTCGAGAAGTTCTTCGGCAAGGCTCCTAACAAGGGCGTAAACCCTGACGAAGTGGTTGCAGTCGGCGCATCAATCCAGGGCGGCGTGCTCGCAGGCGAGGTGAAGGACGTGCTCCTTCTCGACGTGACTCCGCTTTCTCTGGGCATCGAGACTCTCGGCGGCGTGATGACAAAGCTCATCGACGCGAACACCACAATCCCGACCCGCAAGAGCGAGGTCTTCAGCACCGCTTCCGACAACCAGCCTTCAGTTGAAATCCACGTGCTCCAGGGCGAACGCTCCATGGCCCGCGACAACAAGACCATCGGCAACTTCCACCTCGACGGCATCACCCCTGCACCGCGCGGCGTGCCTCAGATCGAAGTGACCTTCGACATCGACGCCAACGGCATCCTGAACGTCTCCGCAAAGGACAAGGCTACCGGCAAGGAGCAGAAGATCCGCATCGAAGCCTCTTCAGGCCTGTCAGACGACGAAATCAAGCGTATGAGGGACGAGGCTAAGGCCAACGAGGCTGCCGACAAGGCTGAAAAGGAGCGCATCGACAAGATCAACGGCGCAGACGCAATGATCTTCCAGAGCGAGAAGAATCTCAAAGACTACGGCGACAAGATCCCTGCAGACAAGAAGGGTGCCATCGAGACCGCTCTCGGTCAGCTGAAGGAAGCTCACAAGAGCCAGGATATCACCGCGATAGACAAGGCTATGGAGTCTCTCAACAACGCTTGGCACGCTGCAAGCGAGGATATGGCCAAGGCCGCTCAGCAGGCGGGTGCAGGTCAGCCGGGCGCCGGCTTCAACCCTGGCGCACAGCAGGGTCCTCAGGGCTCTGGCGGCAGCGACAACCCTGAACCTCAGGATGTCGACTACGAAGAGGTCAAGTAAAGGAAGTAAAGGAATTCTGCGGAAATAGGGTGCTTGCACCCTATTTCTGTTTTGCACGGAGTGAGTTTTTTTGTTAACTTTACAAGTTATGAAAAACTGACAGGTATATGAAAATTTCAGGCAAACTCCTTTTAATGAGTATTTTACTCTCTGCGGCAGCATTCCCGGCCGGTGCGCAGTCGCTTTCGGAAGACCTTCTGGGAAAGATGACACGCAGGCAGAAGATCGCCCAGATAATAATCGAAGCCATCGATTCCGGCGGCTCGGATTCTCTGGTTGCACGTCAGGTGCAGTATGTCAAGGAGGGCCTCGGCGGCATCATCGTGATGGACGACGATCTGGTCGCGAATATGAATCTGGTAAACTACCTGCAGCAGTACGCCGCGATTCCTCTTCTGGTGTCGATAGACGGCGAGTGGGGCGCTTCGATGCGCTACCGCGAGTTCACGCAGTTCCCGCGCGCAATGCAGCTGGGCGCTCTGACCGACCCGCAGCTCGTATATGAGGTGGGCCGCGCGATAGGCGAGGAGCTCTCGGAACTTCATATCTTCGCGAATTACGCTCCGGTTGTGGACGTCAACAACAATCCTAAAAACCCTGTAATCAACACCCGCTCGTTCGGCGAGGACCGCGAAAAGGTCGCAGCCTTCGGCAGCGCCTATATGAGGGGAATGAAGGATGCGGGAGTTGCCGGCAGCGCAAAGCATTTCCCCGGCCACGGCGACACTGACGTCGATTCGCATAAAGGTCTGCCTGTCTTGACCTTCGGCCGCTCAAGGCTCGATTCGCTGGAGCTCTATCCGTTCCGCCGCCTGATTGCCGACGGCGTGGATATGGTGATGGTGGGGCACCTCAGCGTGCCGGCGCTCGACCCGACCGGCACTCCCGCCTCAATCTCCAAGCCGATTGTGACAGGTCTGCTTCGCGAAGAACTCGGATTTGACGGCATAATCATAACCGACGCCCTTGGAATGCAGGGAGTTGCGGCGGGTGGAGTCGATGCCGCCTACGCAGCCTACGAGGCCGGAGCCGACATTCTGCTTATGCCCAATGACGCCGAGGCCGCCATCCGCGACATCGACCAGGCAATCGAGAAAGGGAAGATGACCGAGGCCGATCTGGATGCAAGAGTTCTGAAGGTCTTGAAGCTTAAGGAGAGATGCGGAATGCTTTCGCCTGAATATGAAGAGTTTATAAATACCGATACGGCTCTTCGCGCGGCAGTGCGTCCCGCTACAGAAAGCCTCATTCAGAAGATTTCCGACCTTTCTATGACGGTCGTAATGGGTGGAGACAATCTGCCGCTGAAATTTGGGAGAAAGAAAGTGGCATACGTCGCCTTCAACGCGATTTCCGAGGCGAGCGCCGAGTTTGAAAAGGAACTTTCAAAGTACGGCGAATTAGACCGCTTCGACATCCCCGGCGATGCCTCGCCGCAGCAGATCGACAGCGTAGCAAAGGCTATAAAGAAGTACAAAGATGTGATAGTCTGCTTCCACAGCGGCAAGCCGCGTCCCGGTACGGGCGGCCCGCGCCGCTTCGCCTCGATCGAGAGCCGGCAGTTCGAGCAGATAGCCGCCTGGTCGGCGAAGCACCGCCTGCACGGCATCTATCTGGGCAACCCTTATGACCTTAACAATCTGCCTATGCACAGGCAGTTCGATACCTTTATAATAGGTTACTCAGACTCCTTCCAAAACAACATCGCCGCCGCACGCGCAGTGGCCGAAGGGGGAGCGAAGGGAGTGCTTCCGGTTGCCGCAGGAGGTTGGCCCCACGGACATAATGACATTGAAAACCAATAATATACAGATATGAAAAGAACACTTATTGCTCTGGCAGTAATTGCCGCTGCAGCAATTTGCTCTGTTTCCTGCGACCGCCAGGACAAGGGCGTCAACAACCCTTCAATCAAGAATATAATGAGCCGCAAGAGCGTGCGCTCGTTCACGGACAAGAAGATTTCCAAGGAAAAGATGGAGGCTATGCTCAAGGCCGCGATGGCGGCTCCTTCCGGAATGAACGTCCAGCCGTGGAGTTTCGTGGTGCTGACCGACAAAAGCAACTACGACATAATATTCGAAGGCAACTTCAATCTGAACATCTTCAAGTCGGCGGCAGCAGTGGTAGTTGTCTGCGCCGACACGACTGTTACGAGAGTGCCGCGCGAGAGCGAGGACAATTCGCCGGTGACAATGCCTAACCGCATCTGGCGGGACGATATGGGCGCCTGCACCGAGAACCTGCTGCTTGCGGCCGAATCTATGGGCCTTGGCGCTGTCTGGACCGCCTGCTATCCATATATGGACAGGATGGAGCCGGTAAGGGCCGCACTTGGTCTTCCGTTGCAGGTCGTGCCGTATTCAGTTATCGCCGTGGGCTATCCCGCAGGTGACAACCAGCCGAAAGACAAGTGGAAACCCGAAAGGATCCACTATGAAATGTGGTAGGGAGGCGGCTCCTTACTTGATGTAGTTGAAAGTGTAGGTCTTGCCGTCTATTGTTACCGTTACAAGCCAGGAATTTGCTTTTCTGTTAGGAAATGCTACGAAGCCGCCATACGATTCGCCGCTTTTAAGTGACACGTTCTGCAAGTAGTTGCGCCACTGCTTGTTACGCTCCTGCTGAAGGGCCTGGTTGTATTCCTCTATTTTGCCGGCGTCGTTCTTTCTGAGGGCGCCTTCAATTGCGCTGAGGGCTATCTTGCTGACATAATCGTCATATTTGACTCCGTAGTTTGATATCCTGTGGACCAGCGAGGCGGTCGGATTTATCTGGTTGCGGTAGGCGCTTGCCGCTGCGGCATCTACGCTTTCAAGGTAGTCGTTGTATTCGAGTCTTGAAATGATGGGCCGCACTTCAAAATCGTCCTTTGCCTTCTTTCTGGCTTTTATTTTTATATTATTGATAGTCAGGCTGATGTCGCGAGATGAATTGTTGGTTACGGTGAGGTAGAACTGGCCGTATGGAGAGCCGTTTGTGAGCGCTCCGGCTATGGAGATGCCGTCGCAGGTGTACTCGCGGTAGTGGTGGTCGTCACTTACATATGCGGCTGCCTGGACGAAGTCCGTGAAATCGAGGAAGTCCACCATATTGATTTTTTCACCCGGAGCAGAGGTGTTGACTCGTATGTTTTTCACGCTGTTGAAAGTGACCAGGAGTTTTTCCGGGTCGGTTTCGTCAGGGTCGCCGTCACCTGCTATTGTCAGGGCCTTGTCAAGAGGCATAGGCTCGAATATGAGCACGAAGTTGAGCTTTCCGCCCTTCTTTTCAATATATGCGGCCGCGTTTTCGTTGCTCATAGGGATGTTGCCTGTTCCCAGGAGTTTGTATCTTTTCATAACGCCTTCGGCCGTTACATATGTGCTGGAGTTTACTCTGAAATAGGCTCCGTCTTCATATTGGGCCGTTGCGGTGAAATAGAATGTCGTGGCGAATGCGCTGGTGTCTATCTGCACGAGCTCGAAGATTGAGCCGTTGTCACAAGTAATGTCGCGGAACTGCGCGTTTGCGCCGAATGTGGCGAGAACAATAGCGAGGGAAAGTATCAGTATCTTTTTCATAAAGCGTATATTTTTCACAAAAGTAACAATTCTCCGAAAAAAAAGAAACTTTCGAGTTACGACACAAAACGACTCTACAGGGCGGATTTTGGTAGTAACTCCTCGCGATTTTGCCAGATATGGCTGTTTATGCTGCGAGTTACTGCGAAAAACAGTGCTGTAGGCTGTGTTTTGGTAGTAACTCGCAGTGATTGGCCCCGGTCGAAATGTCCGCTCCGCCGTAGGCGCCGCAGATTCACGTCGAGGCCGGTTACTTCAGTTTGATTACAGGGAGGTCGTCCCAGGAGGTGGTGTAGTGGGGGGACTGGTGGTCGCGGGAGGCGCGGACGAGGCCGCTGCCTTGGGAGGCGAGGCGGACGGCGCCGCCGGAGGCGTCGAGAGCCGCCATCAGCCGCGACTCCTTCGCGAGAAGAGCCGTCGCGTCGGCGGCGCCTCCCGCCTCGTCGAAAAGCGGCAGCTGCACCTGGGAGGGCGCGCACAACCGCATCGCCACGACCCCCGCGCTCTTGTACTCCCGCCCCGGGCGGAATATCTCCCGCATAGCGTCGGCGGCGGCGCCCACAAGCAGCCTCGTGCTGTTTGAAGGTACTTCGAAGGTTACGAGCGTGCTGTTGAAAGTATTTGTCTTGAAGCGACTTGTGGCGGCATAGACGTAAAGTTCGCGGCAGAGGGAATTCTGCTTGCGAAGTTTCCCGGCTACTGACGCGGCGAAATTCGCCACCTGCTCCACCATAGTCCCCACCTGCGAAATCTCCTCGGAGAAACTGCGGCTCACGCAGATGCTCTGCTTGGCGTCCAGAATCTGGTCTATTGTTATGCAGGGCTCGCCGCGGAGTTCCTTCCACGTGCGAAGTCCGCCGACGCCCATCAGAGAATGTACTTGATGCTGAGGCGTCTGCGCGAAATCCCAGGCGCTGCGCACCCCTATGTCGTGCAGCTTCAGGGCACTGCGGCGCCCGATGCCCCAGACGTCTTCGACCGGGAACTTGCGCAGCACTTTTTCGATATCTTCGGGGCGGTGCATATAGCAGCCGCCGCGAAGCTTGGGATACTGCTTGCAGAGCTTCGAGGCCACTTTCGCCAGAGTCTTTGTCGGCGCCACTCCGACCGAAACCGGTATGCCCGTCTCGCGGCGGCAACAGCGTGAAATCTCCTTTGCGTAGGCGTCCAGGTCGCGGTTTTCCATTCCCGCGAGATTTAGAAACGCTTCATCTATGGAGTAAACTTCTATGGAAGGCGCAAACCTCTGAAGTACAAGCCTCACGCGTCGCGACATATCGCCGTATAAAGGCATATTGCCCGAGAAGACCGTGACACCGCCCCGCTGTACGATGTCCCTTATCTTGAATAGGGGGTCGCCCATCTTTATACCGAGCGCCTTGGCTTCGTTGCTGCGGGCCACGGCGCAGCCGTCGTTGTTCGACAGCACGATAACAGGCCTGCCTTCGAGGTCGGGGCGGAACACTCTTTCGCACGAGACGAAGAAGTTGTTGCAGTCTGCAAGGGCGTACACGGCTACACCTTCTTTATGACGTAAGTGACTATGCCCCAGACTATGAATTCATTGTCGGGAGTTATGTCCAAGGGCTTGTATTTCGGATTTGCGGGCAGGAGCTGCACTTTGTCGCCCTGAGCGTCGGCGCCCTTTTCGACGTGGACTCTCTTGACGGTGAACTCTCCGTCTATGAAGCAGACTGCGACGCAGTTGTTGGTCAGCGTCAGAGAACGGTCGACCACTACGATGTCGCCCTCGTCCAGGGAGGCGTCCACCATCGAGACGCCGCTGATTCTGAAGTAAAAAGTTGAAGCGGGGTGCCTGACAAGTAGTTTAAGGAGGTCAAGCTTCTCCTTGACATCTTCCGCAGGAGACGGAAAACCGGCCTTGACGTCGCCGACAAGGTCGATTTCCGGCTCTGAGGAAAAATCTATGGCGTAGGGCTGCATCAGAGTGCCTTGCCGTCGCTGCCCAGCACATTCACGATCTTGTGGATGTAGAGCTTCTTCATATTGTCGCGTGCGGGACCCAGGTATTTGCGAGGGTCGAACTCTGCAGGCTTTTCAACGAAGACCTTGCGGATGGCCGCAGTCATCGCGAGGCGTGAGTCGGAGTCGATGTTGATCTTGCAGACTGCGCTCTTCGAAGCTTCGCGGAGCTGCTCTTCAGGAATGCCTACAGCTGCCTTGAGGGCGCCGCCGCAAGCGTTGATCGTATCAACCTCTTCCTGAGGTACTGAAGAGGAGCCGTGCAGGACGATAGGGAAGCCCGGAAGCTTCTTCTCGACCTCGTGGAGAACGTCGAATGCCAATGGAGGAGGGACGAGGCGGCCTGTCTGGGGATCGACGGTGCACTGCTCAGGGGTGAACTTGTATGCGCCGTGGGAGGTTCCGATAGAGATTGCGAGGGAGTCGCAACCGCTCTTTGTGGCGAACTCGATCACCTCTTCAGGCTTCGTATAGTGTGACTCTTCTGCGGAGACTTCGTCTTCAACGCCTGCCAGCACGCCGAGCTCAGCCTCTACGCTGACGTCGTATTTGTGCGCATAGTCGACGACCTTCTTTGTGAGGGCGATATTCTCCTCGAAAGGAAGAGCCGAAGCGTCGATCATCACTGATGAGAAACCCATATCCACGCAGCTCTTGCACAGTTCGAAGCTGTCGCCGTGGTCGAGATGAAGGACGATCTGAGGGTTTTCCCAACCGAGTTCCTTTGCGTATTGTACTGCACCCTCCGCCATATAGCGCAGAAGTGTCTGGTTCGCGTAGTTGCGTGCTCCCTTTGAAACCTGGAGGATTACAGGTGATTTGGTCTCGGCTGCAGCCATAATGATGGCCTGAAGCTGTTCCATATTGTTGAAATTGAAGGCCGGAATCGCATATCCGCCTTCCACTGCCTTGGCGAACATCTCTTTTGTGTTCACCAGTCCGAGTTCTTTGTAAGATACCATTACTGTAAAATTTGTATTTTTCCTTAAAAACGGTGGCAAAGATAGTGGAATTTTTACTAAATTTGTAGAATAATTCAAAAACGAAAAAACAATGGAAGTAGTACAGGAAAAAAGGCTCCTCTTCACGGACGTGATCAAGGCCGGCGTGACTCTCGGTGCAAAGAACATTCTCCCGCTCATTCTGGCGACGATTCTTTACATCATAACAATCTGGATTCCATATCTCAACGTTGGAACCACAATCGGAATGTACAAGCTGATAATTGCCCTCGGCAGAGATGGAAAGGTGGATCCTTGCTCTATCTTCAACAAGGAGAATTTCAAACCTGTAGGCAATTTCTTCATCCTTATGGGTATAATGGCCGCAGGCTACCTGGCGGCAGCTATCTTTATGATCATTCCGGCATTCATCCTCTCCATAGCCTGGAGTATGGCGATCTTCATTATGATCGACAAGGAAGTCACCCCTACAAAAGCTCTTTCTCTGAGCTACAGCGTGACTCTCGGTGAAAAATGGAAGATTTTCTTCATAATGTTTGTACTGTGCCTGGCTTCCAGCGGAGTTTCAGCCCTCCTGGCCCTCATCCCTAAGGTGGGAGCAGTTCTCGCTACAATAGCTGAAATATTTTTCGCCGCTTTCATTCTCGGCGTTGACGGCGTAATCTACAAGAAACTCAGCCAGAAAATAATAGGCGCTTAAAAAAGTGGAAAAAGGCAAGGTCATCATATTCTCCGCACCGTCAGGTTCGGGAAAAAGCACAGTCGTAAATCATCTTCTGAAGATTTACGACTGCTTTGCGTTTTCAATTTCAGCTACTTCACGCGCCCCTCGCGGCCGTGAGCGCGACGGAGTTGAATACTATTTCATATCGAACGACGAGTTCAACCGCAGGGTCGCGGCAGGCGAATTCGTCGAACACGAGGAGGTTTACAGCGGCACGCAGTACGGCACTCTCAAGAGCGAAGTTCAGCGTCTGTGGGATGAAGGTAAGGTGATTCTCTTCGACGTGGACGTCAAGGGAGGCATAAACCTCAAGAAATATTTCGGCGACAGCGCTCTCTCTATTTTCGTCAAGGCCCCTTCAGTGGAGGAGCTGCGCCGCCGCCTCGTCCTGCGAGGCACGGACACTCCCGAAGATATAGAAAAACGCGTCGCCAAGGCGGCCGAAGAAATGGAGGCGGCCCCGCAGTTCGACGTCGTCCTTGTAAACGACAAGCTCGACCTATGCCTCGAGGAGGCGGAGGATACAGTTTCGATGTTCCTTGCAAAGTAATATGGGCAAACCACTTGAAAAACATAAAGTAGCGCTTCTCTTCGGCTCGTTCAACCCTCTGCACGAGGGCCATATGGCCATAGTGCGCTACATCAACGACCGTTACCCGGACGTGGAAGTCCGCCTAGTGGTCTCGCCGCAGAGCCCCTTCAAGGACGGTCTTATGGAGACCGCCGGAAAAAGGCTCGAGAACGTCCGCGAGGCTGTAAGAAACAGCGGTCTGAAGGTCTCTGTCAGCGACGTGGAATTCGGCCTGAAGGCTCCTCTATATACTATCAATACGCTGCGCTATCTGCGTGAGACAGAGCCTTTCAATGAGTTCATCCTAGTTATGGGAGGCGACAATATAGAGTCGATCGGAAAGTGGTATCGCAGCGAGGCTATCCTTGCCGAGTTCAGGATGTGGGTCTATCCCCGCCTCGGCTATGACGCGCGCAAGTGGTGTGAACACTACAACTCCATACCGGGCACAAAAGGCGTCACCCTGTTCGAGGACGCAAAGCTCAACAACATATCCTCGACGCAGATCCGCAGCGGCAGGGACCATTACTCCGTGATAGTCATAGGCGGCGGCATAACAGGCGCCGGCGTCGCGCGCGACTGCGCCCTTAGAGGGCTGAAGACTCTTCTTGTGGAGAAAGCGGACCTTGCCAACGGAGCCTCCGGCCGCAACCACGGCCTTCTTCACAGCGGCGCCCGTTATGCGGTCGGAGACGGCGAATCGGCTGCGGAGTGTATTCGTGAAAATCTGATTCTCAAGACCATAGCCCCTTCCTGCGTGGAGCGCACGGACGGCCTTTTCCTCTCCCTGCCGGAAGATGACCTCGAGTATCAGAAGAAATTCATAGCGGCCTGCCATAAGGCCGGCATCGCCGCCGAGGCCATCGACCCTGCCGAGGCCAGAAGGCTCGAGCCTTCGGTCAATCCGGATATAATCGGCGCCGTAAAGGTGCCGGACGGCTCCGTGGATCCTTTCAGGCTTATATATGCCAATATCCTCGACGCGAAAAATCACGGCGCCCGGGTAATGACCTTCACCCGAGTGCTGAGCTTCATAAAGGACCGGGACCGTGTGATAGGCCTCAATCTGAAAAACACCCTGACAGGCGAGGTGAAGGATGTCTATGGCGACATAGTGGTAAACGCCGCCGGCATCTGGGGCGCTTCGATCGCCGAAATGGCGGGAGCCCGCATCGGAATGTACCCTGCCAAGGGCACGCTCCTGGTCTTCGGCCACAGAGTGAACAATATGGTTCTGAACCGCTGCCGCAAATCCGCCGACGGCGACATCCTCGTGCCAGGAGATTCCGTCACGATAATCGGAACCACTTCAACCAGAGTGCCTTTCGAAGAGATTGACGACGTCCGCCCGACTCCCGAGGAGGTGGACCTTATGCTCAGGGAAGGCGCAAAACTGGCTCCGGAGCTGCTCCACACCCGCATCCTTCGCGCGTATTCGGGCGTCCGCCCGCTTGTCGCCTCGGACGACGACCCGACGGGGCGCAATATCTCCCGCGGCATAGTCCTGCTCGACCACGAAGAGAGGGACGGCATAAAGGGATTTATCACTATAACAGGCGGCAAGCTGATGACATACAGGCTTATGGCTGAAAAGGCAGTGGACCTTGTATGCCGAAAGTTCGCCCTCGACGAGCCTTGCACTACAGATAAAAAGGTGCTTCCGGACCCTCTGCAGCGCAATCCCAAGTTCGGCGGCCGGCTCGTCTGCGAGTGCGAGAACGTGACTGAAAAGGAAATCCGCAAGGCTGTGGATGAAATGGGCGCGGTGGACCTTCTGACGCTCCGGCGCAGGACCCGTCTGGGAATGGGCACCTGCCAGGGTCAGCTTTGTGCCCGCAAGGCCGAGCGGATGCTTGAAAAGCCTGACATTGAAGGGTTTATGCAAGAGCGCTTGAAGGGCATATATCCCGTAGCCTGGGGAGAGAGCCTTCGCGAAGCGCAGCTTACACAATGGATTTACGGTAAAAAGAAATGAGATTTGACAATATCATAATAGGAGGTGGCCACAGCGGGCTTGAAAAGGGTATGGAACTCCTCGCGAAAGGGGAGTCCGTGCTTGCCGTCTGCCGCGGAGAGAGCAGCCGCCGCTTCCGGGACGAGTCATATGACCACGCCGCGGCCCGCAGGCGTTTTACAGATGCCGGTGGAGTTTTCTTTATGGGCGACATCGTCGTGGACGGCATCCTCGAGGAGGACCGCCTCAAGGGCATACACACGAAAAATCACGGAGAGTCGCTTTTTGAGGCGGACCGATTCTGGCTCTCGACTGGAAGTTTCTTCTCCCGCGGACTTGAATCTGAGCAAGACAAGGTCTTTGAACCGATCTTCGGCCTCGATCTCAACTGCGAGGGCGACCACCGCACCTGGGTGAATCCAGATTTCTATGCAGACCAGCCTTTTATGCACTTCGGCGTAGCGACAGACTCCGGAGGACGAGTCTCGCTGGGCGGCCACACGATCTCCAACCTTTTTGCAATAGGCTCCATAACAGGCAGATAATGGAAAAAATCAAAGATAGCAACTTCGAAAAGTGCATGAAATGCACTCTCTGCAACGACTGGTGTCCGGTCGTGAAGGTGACGGACCTTTTCCCGGGTCCGAAACTTTCAGGCCCGGACGGGGAGCGCTACAGGATGAAAAGTCCCGATTTCTTCGATGAGGCCTTGAAGTACTGCCTCAACTGCAAGAGGTGTGAGGTGGCGTGTCCGTCGGACGTGAAGATTGCGGACTATATCTTGAGGGCAAAGCTGCAGTATGCGCCGAAAAGCCATATACTGCGTAACAGCATTCTTTCCCAGACAGACGTGATGGGCACTCTGGGCAGCGCTTTCGCCCCCGTGGCGAACGCTTTCGCCGGCCTTATGTTCAAGGGAGGGCCGCGCTATTCGCAGGGCCGTTTCACATCCTGGTACAAGAGGCATGCTGCAGCCGCGCAGGCCTCCTTCGAGGAGAAGGTCAGCTATTTCCACGGCTGCTACGTGAACTACAACTACCCGCAGCTGGGCCGTGATCTTATAAAAGTGCTTAACGCCCTGGGCGTCGGAGTTGAGCTCCTCGATGGCGAAAAGTGCTGCGGCATAGCGCTGATTTCCAACGGATTTGTGGGGCAGGCCTGGCGGCAGGCCGAGTACAATGTGGCCCATATCGCAGGGGCGGCCTCCCGAGGTCGCAAAGTGCTGACGACCGGCAGCACCTGCTGTTTTACGATTAGGGACGAATACCGCGAGATTCTCGGCATCGACAACTCCGCCGTTCGCGACTCCGTCGAGATGGCTGTCAAATACATATATGAATATATGGAGAGGACAGGCAAAAAGCTGCGCTTCAAGGAGGGCCTGCACCTGAAAGTGGCCTACCACACCCCTTGCCATATGGCGCGCCTTGGCTGGAGCATCTATTCGGTCGAGCTGCTCAAAATGATTCCGGGACTGGAACTTACGGTCCTTGACCAGCAATGCTGCGGCGTTGCCGGAACCTACGGCTTCAAAGAGGAGAACAAGAAGATATCAAAGGCAATCGGGGCTCCTCTCTTCGATAAGCTGAAAGCCCTTTCCCCGGACATTGTCGCGACAGACTGCGAGACCTGCAAGTGGCAGATAGAGATGAACACAGGCCTAGCGGTTGCAAATCCTTTGAGCATCCTGGCCGATGCGCTTGAAACAGAATAAAATACAACTTACATAATGGCAACACAGACAAAGAAATCCTTCAAGTATTGGCAGTGGCGCACGATCATCGTTTCGATGATAGGCTACGCAATCTATTATTTCGTACGCAAGAACTTCTCGGTTGCAATGCCGGGAATGACCGCGGAGTACGGCATTTCAAACACGAGCTTCGGCGTGGTCATCGGCATCGGTTCGCTGATCTACGGCCTTTCGCGCTTCATCAACGGCTTCATCGTGGACAAGGTCAGCACGAGAGTCTTTATGGCAATCGGCCTGCTGCTCTGCGCGGCGTCGAACTTCGCCTTCGGCTTCGGCGTAGATCTCAGCTACTGGATCACAGGCGTTCACGAGGGGCCTCAGTTCGTGAATATGCTTGTCTTCGTGATGGGCGTCACAATCATTCTGAACCAGTATTTCCAGGGTATGGGCTTTCCTCCTTGCGCAAGACTTCTTCCGCAGTGGATCGAGCCTTCGCAGCTTGCCACGAAGATGTCCATCTGGAACACTTCCCACTCCATCGGAGCCTTCAGTGCAGTCATCGTCTGCGGCTGGATTATGACAAGTTTCGGTACCGATATGAGCGGCGACAGCAGCGTGGTCGCGCAGATTGCCGCGAATCTCGGTGATAGCATAAAAGGGTGGGGTAGCCTTTCAGAGGCCGACCAGACATCCCGAATCCTCTCGTATGCAACGCATTACGGGGCTTGGAGGTGGTGCTTCTGGCTTCCGGCCTGCTTTGCTCTGGCCGGCGCTGCCTGGATATTCCTTCTGCTGAAGGACCGCCCTGAGAGCGTGGGCCTTCCTGAGATTGAGGGAACCCACACCGGAAAGGAAGAGACCGCCGGAAAGAAGGGCGCCCACAAGGCATTCCTCTCCGAGATGGTCTTCAAGAACCGTTGGGTCTGGACTCTTGCAATAGCCAACATATTCGTCTATGTGCTCCGTATGGGAGTTCTGGACTGGGGCCCTAAGTTCCTTACGGAAAATAAGGGTATGAGTATCTCCAACGCCGCAATTTCCGTGGGAGTCTTCGAACTTACCGCAATCGTCGGCACAATCTTCGCCGGCTGGGCGACCGACAAGTGGTTTGCCGGCAAGGCGCACAGAATGTGCCTCGTGTGTATGATAGGCGCAATAGTCTTCTTCGGAGGCTTCGCTCTCTTCCCTGAGGCTCCTGCAGTGCTCTCGATCGCGATGCTCGCGATGGGCGGCTTCTGCGTCTATGGCCCGCAGGCCCTCATCGGCATCGGCGCCGCCAATCAGGCTACGAAAGAGGCTTCCGCAACCGCAAACGGCGTCACAGGCTTCCTGGGATATCTCGGAAGCGCGATTTCCGCTCTCGGCATCGGTATCATCGCCGACAAATGGGGATGGAACGCGGTATTCTTTACCTTTATAATAGTAGGTGCTGTCGGCGCGCTGATTTTCCTTTCGATGTGGAAGGCTCCGCGCGACGGATATGCACGTTCACAGCAGTTCACCGCCAAATTCAACGAGGATCACAAGGATGCATAGCAAATACGACGAAAAGACGCTTCGCGAGCGTCTGGCGGGGATAAAGCACGTCGCCCTCGATATGGACGGCACGATATACCTGAGCAACACGATTTTCCCCTTCACGATACCTTTCCTTCAAGGTCTGAAGGCGCAGGGGATTTCATATTCCTTCCTGACGAACAACCCTACAAAGTCGCTTGGCGATTATCTGGCAAAACTCGCGAAGATGGGCATCAAAGCCGATGAGAGCGAGATGTACACTACAGTGGTCGCTTCGATCGACTACATAAAGGCTCACCATCCTTCAGTGAAGAAGCTCTTTCTGCTCGGCACCCCGAGTATGACGGCGCAGTTCGAGGAGGCGGGTTTCATCGCGACCTCCGATTCGGCCGACGATGTGCCAGATATGGTGGTCGTTTCGTTTGATATGACGCTGCAGTACTCTCGTCTTTGCAGGGCTGCCTGGTGGGTGAAGCAGGGTATTCCGTATCTTGCGACAAATCCCGACAAGGTCTGTCCTACGGACCAGCCTACCGTGCTGGTGGATTGCGGCTCTATTTGCAAGTGCATCGAATGGGCTACGGACCGTCGTCCCGACATTACTATGGGAAAGCCCGATCCCGAGATGCTTCGCGGCATTATGCAGCAGAAAGCTCTTCGCCCGGATCAGATAGCGATGGTGGGCGACCGCATCTATACCGATATTGCGATGGCACAGAATGCCGGCGCCTTCGGAGTCCTCGTCCTCAGCGGCGAGACAACCCTCGAAGTCGCCCTCAGCGCCCCGAACCCTCCCGACCTGATAGTCGAAAACATCGCCGAACTCGGCCGCCTGCTCTCCTGAAGAGGAGGGGACAAAAAATGACCGGCCTCCGCAAGGGGGTCGGTCTTTTTTGGTAGCGCTAACGGGAATCGAACCCGTGTTTCAGCCTTGAGAGGGCCGCGAACTAAGCCACTATTCGATAGCGCCATTGTTTTTGGGACTGCAAATGTAATGCAATTTTTTTAATCGCAAAAATTTTTCTTCATAGGCGCAACTAAAACCTGCCAAAATGTCCTGAATTGGGAGGTGGCAGGTAATTTGATTATCTTTGCAGCGCAATAATTAACAAGATTATGGAAGAAAAAGAATATAAGGAAAATCAAGAAACGCAAGAAGCTCAAGAAACGATAGGAACAGAGCAATCTTCTGAGCCTCAGGCTGATGAGCCAAAGGGTAGAAAAGCCAGGAAAATGGCCAGGGCGGCAGAAATGGAAAAGCGTCTGGAAGAGGCCGAGGAAAAAGCCGCTGCCTCCCGTGACCAGTATGTCAGACTGGCCGCCGAATTTGACAATTACAGGCGCAGGACTGCCAAAGAGAAACTGGAACTTGTCGGCAGCGCCGGAAAGGACATCCTTCTTGGAATCCTGCCTGTAGTCGATGACTGCGAAAGGGCGCTGCAGGTGCTCGGACAGTCCGGTGCAGACAAGGCGGCAATAGAGGGCACCGAGCTGATATACAATAAGTTGATGTCTTTCCTGAAATCAAGGGGAATGGAAAAAATCGAAGCCAAAGGCCAGGAATTCAACACCGATTTCCACGAGGCCGTGGCGCAGTTCCCGGTGCAGGACGAATCACAGAAAAACAAGGTTTTCGACGTTACGCAGGAGGGCTACACTCTCAACGGCAGTGTAGTGCGCTTTGCCAAAGTCGTAGTAGGAATATAATATGGCAGAGAAAAGAGATTATTACGAGGTTCTGGGCGTCGACAAGAACGCCTCGGCCGACGAGATAAAGAAGGCTTATCGCAAGAAGGCCATCCAGTACCATCCGGACAAGAATCCGGGCGACAAGGAGGCTGAGGAGAAGTTCAAGGAGGCTGCGGAGGCCTACGATGTTCTGAGCGACCCTCAGAAAAAGGCGCGCTACGACCAGTTCGGCCACGCCGGAATGAACGGAGCCGGCGGCTTCAGCGGCGGCGGCTTCTCGATGGAAGACATTTTCAGCCACTTCGGCGACATTTTCGGAGGCTCCTTCGGCGGAGGCTTCGGAGATATCTTTGGCGGAGGCTTCGGCGGCAGCAGCCGCGGCGGGCGCAGGGTACAGCGGGGAAGCGACATCCGCATCCGCGTGAAGCTCAACCTTCAGGAAATTGCCCACGGAGTTGAAAAGACCGTCAAGATCAACAAGATGGTAGCCTGCCCGGACTGCGCAGGAAAGGGCGCGAAGAGCGAGGCTGACATCAAGACGTGCGACCACTGCCACGGCACCGGTGTCGTAACCAAGATTGCGCAGACCCTTCTGGGCCAGATGCAGACTACGTCGCCTTGCCCGTATTGCGGCGGCGAAGGCAAGAAAATCGTCAACCCTTGCAAGAAGTGCAGCGGATCCGGTCTGATAAAGAGCGCCGAGGAGATTACCTTCAAGATTCCGGCTGGCGTCCAGGGCGGAATGCAGCTTACGGTGCAGGGCAAGGGCAATGCCGCGAAAAACGGCGGCGTGGCCGGCAACCTTCTCGTGGCGATAGAGGAGGAGCAGGACCCGATTCTGCAGAGAGACGGCAACGATCTTATCTACACTCTCTATCTTTCTGTGATTGACGCAATTATGGGTTGTACTGCCGAAATTCCGGGCGTGGACGGCAAGCTGAAGATAAAGATAGATGCCGGCACTCAGCCGGGCAAGATGCTCCGCCTGCGCGGCAAAGGAATTCCGGACGTGAACGGCTACGGCACCGGCGACCTTCTGATATATGTTCAGGTATGGGTGCCTAAGAAGCTGGACAAGAAGGAGAAAGAGCTCCTCGAGCAACTGCGCGACTCTAAAAACTTCGTCCCCGATCCGGACAAGGATGAGAAGAACTTTTTTGAACGTATGAAGAAAATGTTCAGCTGATGAAAGGATCCCTGCTGGCGGCTCTGCTGCTCGTTTCTTTGACAACAGTGGCACAGGAGAAGGCCATCAGGCCTCTCGATGTGCCAATGTCGTTTTCCGGCACCTACGGCGAGCTGCGCCACGACCATTTCCACGGCGGAGTGGACTGGAGGGTGGGAGGTAAAATCGGCGACCCGATCCACGCCATCAAAAGCGGTTACATAAAACAGGTTACAGTCTCCGTATGGGGCTACGGCAACGCCCTCTATCTCCAGCATCCGGACGGCACAGTCTCCGTTTACGGCCATATGTCGGCATTCCGCGAGGATATTGCCGGGCGCATCAAGGAAGAGCAGTATGCAAGGCAGAGTTTTGCCGTGAGTCTGCAGTTCGGTGAAGATGAATATCCTGTAAAACAGGGAGATATAATCGGCAAAGTGGGCAACACCGGCTCCAGCGCCGGCCCTCATCTGCATATGGAGGTGCGCGACAGCGACAACGTGCCGATGAACTATATCTCGATGGGTTACTACAAGCCTCAGGACAACCTCTGTCCGACATTCCGCCGCATCGCGTTTTACGCCTACGACACTCTCGCAGTGCCGCGCGCATACAAAATAAAGTCAATCGCCAACCCTCTGATGCACAGGGAGACAGTCGTTCTTCCGGAAGTCAGCTATGTGGCAATCGATGCCGTCGATCTGCAGGACGGGACGACCGGCAAACTGGCAGTGGAGGAGTACCGCGTGCTGCTCGACGATGAAATGATTTTCCGCCTGAAGCTGGGCAACATCGGCTTCGAAGAGGGCCGTCACATAAAGAGCCTCGTGCAGGAAGGGGAGAGGGGCGCGGATATGATAAAATCCGTCGTCGATCCTGCCAATCTTCTTGCATATAAGACAGATACGCTCTGCGGCGGGCAGATAAGGCTCCAGGACGACAGGCTGCACAACCTCCGCCTTGAGGCCCTCGACGAACACGGCAACCGTTCGCTCATAAAGATGAAGGTCCGCCGCGGCGAGGGTTTTGCCGCACCTGAGGCGGATACGACGTTCAAGCAGCTGCAATGGCTTTGGTATCAGCCCAATTTCATAATGACCGACGGTATGTCGTACGTCCTTCGGGCCGGAAGCCTGTTCAAATCGGCCTGCGTCGGTTGGAAGAAGGTGGCGGAGGCGGAGCCGGCGAAAGGGATATATTCTCCGGTGTGGAACATTGACGGAGGCGGCGCTCCGCTTCAGCGCAGCGGCCTGCTCCGCCTGGAGCACGGGGTGCCGGAAAACCTTCTGGACAAGGCATATATCGCCGCGCCGGGCTTCGGCTACGTCGGGCCCCTCGATGGCGCGCGAACAGGCTGGGGCACCTATTTCGTTGCAGTTGACAGCGAAGGTCCGGCCATCACCTTGGACCGCGCAGGGCGCATAAGGGTGAAGGACTCCGGATCCGGCGTCGCCGACGTGAAGGTTATGATTGACGGCAAGTGGCATCTCTCGATGCTGCGAAGGGGCGTGGTTACAATCCTCGACCGCGGTTCCATCGCCAAAGGCCGGCGTCGTGTGACGATCGAAGCTGTCGATATGCTCGGCAATTCTACCAAAATTGAAAAACAAATGAAATTCTGATATGGAGAACAGGCATTACAAAATCATAGGCCTTATGTCCGGGACGTCGCTCGACGGGCTCGACATCTGCTATGTAGACTTCAAGTACGATGGCAAATGGAGTTATGAAATCCTTAAGGCAGACAGCGTTACGTATCCTGACGAGCTTAAGCGCAAGCTCGCCGGGGCTCAGTCGATGACGGCCCTCGAGTATGCTCTTCTGCACTCCGATTACGGGCTTTACCTTGGCGTTCAGGTGAAAGCGTTTATGGACCGCTACGGCGTGCGCCCCGTCGCGATAGCCTCCCACGGGCAGACCATTTTCCATCAGCCTTCAGTCAAATTCACCTCGCAGATCGGCTCCGGAGCCGGCATAGCGGCTGCCACAGGAGTTGACACAATATGCGATTTCCGCACGACAGACGTGGCTCTCGGAGGGCAGGGAGCCCCTCTTGTGCCGGTTGGCGACCGCAATCTTTTCCCGGAGTATGACTACTGCCTCAATCTGGGAGGATTCTCGAACATATCGTTCGACGGCGGAGAAAAACGCATTGCGTATGACATCTCTCCTGTAAATTATGTCCTGAACCACTATATGAGGGCTGTCGGCAAAGAATATGACAAAGACGGCGAGACTGCCCGCAGCGGCCGCGTGGACGAGGCGCTGCTGCAGAAGCTAAACGACCTTGATTTCTACCACAAAAGCGGCCCGAAGTCGCTGGGCCGCGAATGGGTCGAGAGCGAAGTGTTCCCGCTTCTGGAGGAGAGCGGCCTGCCTCTTGCCGACAAGCTCTGCACCTTCGTGGAGCACGCGGCCGAGCAGATTGCCCTGAATGTCGAAGGCGGAAAGGTGCTTGTCACAGGCGGCGGGGCGCTCAACAAATATCTGGTGGAGAGGATGCAGGCAAATACGCCTGAAGCTCAATACGTTGTTCCTGACGAGCTTACCGTAAACTTCAAGGAGGCCCTGATATTCGCCTTCCTCGGAGCGCTGTACCTGAGCGACCGTCCGTCCTGCCTGTCATCTGTAACCGGAGCTGTCCGTGACAATATCGGAGGCTGTCTTTATAAAGGAGTGAGATAATGAAAAAGTTTTTTTCAGTCGCAGAGTGCGTGTTTGCAGTCGAATTCGAAGGAAAACATTCCTTCGGAGAGCATCTTGGCAATTATTTTCCATTTGAGTGTGAGGCGGGGGAGACAATCTTCACCCTGGGCTTCGACGACACTCTCAGTCGGCCCGAGAGCCTCAAGCCTCTTCTTGTAGGCGCAGCTGATCCCCGGGAGCCGAAGGTTGACCTCTATGAATGTGAGAAGGGCTGGTGGCTGGAGTTCGCACCGCTGGCCAATTGGCCGTCCGTAGCCGGGCTGATTGTCCCTTCAGATGGTTCCAAGGCGTTTTTAAACGTTTATGACAGCCGCTACGAGCGCTTTGCCATAGACAACGCCCTGATGATTCTCTTCGCTTTCAAAACCTGTGACAAGGGCGTTCTAGAGATGCACTCTTCGGTCGTGGAGTACAAAGGAAAAGGATATATGTTCCTCGGCGTCAGCGGCACGGGCAAGAGCACCCATTCGAGAATGTGGCTCGAGACCTTCCCCGAGGCGAGCCTTCTGAACGACGACAATCCTGTGATCAGGCTGATTGACGGCCGTGCGATTGTATTCGGCACGCCGTGGAGCGGCAAGACGCCGTGCTACAAGTCCCGCAGCGTGCCTGTCGGCGCCATTGTCCGCATACGCCGGGCGCCTTTCAACAAGGTGACCGAACTCCCGATGCCGGAGGCCTATGCCGAAATATACTCTTCTTCTTCCGGCTTCAAGGCTGACGAGGTTATGGCCGAAGCCCTTCACGAGACAATAGCGGACGTGATTTTCTCTGTAGGTTGCTATGTTTTGGACTGTCTGCCTGACCACGATGCCGCCATTGTTTGTAACAAAAATGTTATAAAATAAGTGAAATGTCTGAATATATGGTAGTTGAAAATGATATTCTGCTTGATGAAGTGGGACGTCTTCTCTGTGAAGGCCACGAAGTCATACTTATGACCAAAGGCAGCAGCATGCACCCATTTATAATAGGAGAGAAGGACAGTGTGGCTCTTCAGAAGCGCCCTGAACTTAATCTTCGTGATGTCGTGCTGGCTCAAGTGCGCAAGGGCGTCTATGTCCTTCACAGGATAATCGCCATTGACGGAGATGAACTTACTCTGATGGGCGACGGCAATCTGTACGGTGTTGAAAAATGCCGCCGCAAGGACGTTGCGGGCACGGCCGTGGCCATAATAAAGTCTTCCGGCAAGAGGTGCGGCATACCTTCCGCCAAATTATGGCTGAAGATTAAACCGTCACTGCGCCGCTATTTTCTTGCTGCTTATCGCAGGATATTCATTAAATTTGCAAGATAATATCGATTCATATGAAAATAAAAGAAGGATTCAGAATGAGGAAGCTCGGTCGCGACTACATTGTGGTGGGCGAAGGGCTCAAACAAGTGAATTTCAACAAGATGATTGTGTTGAATGAGACAGCCGCCTTTTTGTGGGAGAGTGTCTCCGGAAGGGAGTTTACAAACGAAGAACTCGCGCAGCTTCTCACAGAAAAGTACGAAGTCTCCGCCTCTGTCGCGGCAGAAGATGCTGCGGCCTTGGCCGACAAGTGGCTTGAGGCCGGCATAGTCGAGGCCTAAAACCGTGATGGACAGAAGTTACAGGCTGCGGACAGCGTTGAATATCGTGATAGGCCTTGTGCGTATCGCGGCATCTCTCTCGTTCGTCGCCGTGAGCAAACTTCTCGTAGATATAGCGACCGGCGCTTCGTCAGAGCCTCTTTGGTCTGCCATATGGCAACTGATAGGCATTATGTTTGTGCAGATAGTCACCACCGTGGCACAGTCGTATTGTGAGAGCCTCAATACGGTAAAGACGCGCAACGCGATGACGCACAAGGTCTTCGGCAGGACGCTCGGCAGCGTCTGGATCGGCCGTGAAAAATTCCACAGCGCCGACGCCGTAAACCGTCTGGAAGAGGATATCAGGGTGATAGTGGACCTGCTGTGCAGCCGCATTCCGGACATCGTCCTGACTCTGTGCCAGTTGTGCGCGGCTTCCGTCTATCTGCTGACGATGGCTCCAAATCTCCTGTGGTTTCTCGTGGGCATAATGCTGATGGCGGCCTTGGGCTCGAAGATGTTCTTCAAGACAATCAGAAAGCTCACGGAGGCTATCCGCAAGAACGACAGCCTCATCCAGCAGCATATGCAGGAAAATCTTCAGAACAGGGTGCTCGCCCTGACACTCATCGGCACAGAAAGGATAATGGCCCGTCTGGGCCTTCTGCAGAGAGAGGGTGAGAAGCTGATAATCAGGCGCTTGAATTACAATGCGATAGCCCGTTCGTTTATGGGCCTTGGCTTTCGCGCCGGCTATGCCGCTGCTCTGATCTGGGGCGTTCTGGGCATAAAGGACGGCACCGTCACTTTCGGTATGATGACGGCATTCCTGCAGCTTGTGGGGCAGGTGCAAAGGCCGGTGGCTGACCTTGCGCGCCATATCCCCGCAATTATCCACTCCCTGACCTCGATAGACCGCATAAAGGAGCTGAGAGATCTGCCGCAGGAAGATGGAGATGACGGCGTCAGGCTGGCGGAGGCTCCAGAAATCAGGGCGGAAGGCCTCTCCTTTGCCTATTCAGGACAGGATGAGCCTGTGATAAAGGACCTTACATACACCTTTGCCGCCGGACGGATGACCGTCATCCAAGGGCCTACCGGCGTCGGCAAAAGCACCCTGATAAGGCTCGCTATGGGCCTTCTCAAGCCCACTGCAGGCTCGATAAGTGTCTATTCCCGCTGCAACTATATGTATGTCCCGCAGGGCAACAGCCTCCTGAGCGGCACGATACGCGAAAATCTGCTGCTGGCGGATCCGTCGGCAGGCGAAGAGCGTCTGCGCGACGCGCTGCGCACCGCCCGGGCAGACTTCGTCTTCGATCTTCCAGGCGGCCTCGACACTGTCTGCGGCGAGGACGGTACGGGCCTTAGCGAAGGGCAGTGCCAGAGAATCGCGATAGCCCGCGCTCTTTTGCACGAAGGCGGAATCCTGATACTCGACGAATCTACCTCGGCGCTCGATCCAGCGACTGAGGCTTCTCTTATGGACAATATTGCGCGCCGTTACAGCGGCTCCAAAACCATACTTTTCATTTCACACAGAGAATCCGCGGCAAACTATGCGGACGCTGTCTTAAAACTTTGAACTAAAGCAATGAAAATTCTCTTTACCAGCGACTACTGCGAAGGCGCGGCGCCTCAGATTATCGAGCGCCTCGTGAGGACGAATATGGACCAGACAATAGGCTACGGCGAGGACGAGGTCTGCGCCCGCGCGAGAGCTCTGATCCGGAAAGAGTGCGGAAGCGGGGACGTGGACGTGCATTTCCTCGTGGGCGGGACCCAGACCAACACGACCGTCATCACCTCGATTCTGCGCCCCTATCAGGGCGTCCTATGCGCCGCCAGCGGCCATATAGCGCAGCACGAAACCGGCGCAATCGAGCACGGTGGCCACAAGGTGCTGACGCTGCAGCCGGCCGACGGCAAAATCTCCGCCGGGCAGATAAAGACCTATATAGAAGAACATTACGCCAATCCTGACCAAGTGCATATCGTGCAGCCGGGAATGGTATATATTTCATTTTCAACGGAACTTGGCACGATATACTCCCTTGCCGAACTCCGTGCCATAAGCGAGGTCTGCCGCGGGTACGGGATTCCGCTGTTCATAGACGGGGCAAGGCTGGGTTACGGCCTGATGGCTTCGGGGTGCGACGTGAAACTGACTGACCTTGTGGAGCTTGCGGATGTGTTTTATATCGGCGGCACAAAGCAGGGAGCCCTTTTCGGAGAGGCAGTCGTCATTACTAATGAGGCCCTCAAGAAGGATTTCCGCTACTGTATGAAGCAGGGCGGGGGAATGCTTGCAAAAGGCCGTCTGCTGGGGCTTCAGTTCGAGACCCTCTTCACGGACGGGCTCTATTGGAAGCTCGCGCGCCACGCGGACGAGCAGGCCGCCCGCATAAAGGCCGCTTTTGCCGCGAAGGGCTATGATTTCCTCATCGACAGCCCTACAAACCAGCAGTTCCCGATTCTGACGGAGGAGCAGCAGAAGGCCTTTGGCGAAAAGTTCCTTTTCGAAGTGTGGCAGCCTCTGGATGGTGGCCGCGCTGGCGTGCGTTTCTGCACCAGCTGGGCCACAAAGCCTGAAAATGTTGATATTCTTGTAAAATTCATAGAGGAGAATTAAAAAATGTTGAAGACACAACTGCCTGTCCTTCTTCTGACAGGCTACCTGGGCAGCGGCAAGACGACTCTCGTGAACCGTATGCTCACAAATAAGGCTGGAATTAAATTCGCGGTGATAGTCAATGACTTGGGAGAGGTCAACATAGACGCGGACCTTATTCAGAAGGGTGGCGTCGTGGGGCAGAGCGACGAAAGCCTCGTGGCCCTTCAGAACGGCTGCATCTGCTGCACGCTGAAGGTGGACCTGATCAATCAGATACGCGACATTTCGCTGCAGGGGAGGTTCGACTACCTCGTAATCGAGGCGAGCGGCATCTGCGAGCCGGAGCCTATCGCGCAGTCCATCTGCTCGATTCCGCAGCTCGCCCGTCTGGACAGCATCGTGACCGTAGTGGACGCCCTGCGCCTTCGCGACGAGTTCGGATGCGGTGACAGCCTTATGCGAAAGGATATTGATGAAGAGGATCTTGCAAGTCTTGTGATACAGCAGATAGAGTTCTGCAACGTGATTGTCCTGAACAAGGCTTCGGAGGTGTCGTCAGAAGAGCTGGGCCGCATCCGCTCCATCATAAAGGCTCTTCAGCCTATGGCGGAGATCGTAGAGGCGGACTACTGCGATTTCGATATGGACAAGATATTGAACACCAGGCAGTTCGATTTCGACAAAGTGGCCGCTTCCGCGACGTGGATCCACGAAGTGGAGAAGCACCACGAAGACGAAGAACACGACGATGGCGAAGAGCATCACCACCATCATCATCACGACCATAACGAGGAGGAGGGGGAGGCCGAGGAGTATGGCATTTCGACTTTTGTCTATTACAGGCGCGCCCCGCTGGATCTCAATTGCTTCGACAATTTCGTGGCCAGGAAATGGCCGAAAAACGTCATTCGCGCCAAGGGAATCTGCTACTTCAGCGAGGAGTTCGACACCTGCTACGTCTTCGAGCAGGCCGGTCGCCAGATGTCCCTGCGCAACGCCGGCCTCTGGTACGCCACGATGCCGGAGGATGAGCTCGAAGCGATGAAAGAGCGCGAACCCGGCCTGGTCGCCGACTGGGATCCGTTCTACGGCGACCGTATGATCAAGCTCGTTTTCATCGGCCAGCATCTCGACCGCCACGCAATCGAGAGCGAACTGGACATCTGCCTCGGCGAGTAGTTGTTTATCGGGTGATGTCCCAGACGGCGCCCGGGCCGAAGACTTTGGCTACGAGGGAGTCGTAGATGAGGGCTCGTTTGGCCAAGTCGAGGAGGTTGATGCGGTGGCGCATAAGCTGGACAAACGGCATCATATCGTAGAGCTGACGGTTGGTGACGCCGATTTCGGCAGGAACTGAAGGGGCTCCGACAATCTTGAAGAGGCGCTGCATCTTTTCGAAGGTATATACCTGCGCGCGGTATTTTTCTTTCAACTCGGGCCACTGCGTCTTGACTTTCGTAAGCTGCTCACGCACACCTTCCTTGTCTGCATATTTGACCTCGATCGAGCGTACGCCGAGCTCTGGATCGACGAAGTCCTTGAATATTTCGCGGGCGCGCGCCTTTTCCTCTTCGAGGGAAGGCCAGGCGGCGACGCACTTGTCTATATCTATCTGCGTAAGGTCATACTGGAGGAAGGCGTCGAAGAAGGCGCACATCGTAAGCGTTCCGATTGCGACCTGGAAGCCGTGGCTCTGAAGCTCGCCGTTGTAGCGGTGGCCGGTCATATCGAGGTAGTGGCTGAAGAGGTGGTCGGTGCAGGAGGCAGGGCGGCTGCTGCGCGCTGCCTGCATTGCTATGCCACTGAGTGTCAGGCCTTCAAAGAGGGCGCCGATGGCCTCCGGAGAGCCTGCCGCGACTCCTTCGGGGTCGGAGAGCATCTCGTCCAGACAGTCCTGAAGCACGTGCCAGGCGTCAGGGACGATAGGCTCTGTGCCGAAAAGGTCTGCGATCATCCACTCGGCGCCGCACGGGATTTTGGCGGCAAGGTCAGCGTAACCTGCTGCGGTCATCTCTTTCGGGGCGGCGGCGATTATGTCTATATCGGCGAAAACCGCTACCGGCGCAGGGCAGTCGAATGTCTGCTTGAGGCCTTTGTAAGATATTGATGCACCGAAAGATGTGTAGCCGTCGACTGATGCTGCGGTAGGGACTGTAATGTAGCTCTGGCCGTGGTGGTGCGAGCAGAGCTTGCACAGGTCGTTGATCACGCCGCTGCCGGCGGAAACGGCGACCGCGCCTGTCTCGTCCAATACCTTGTCCACCATTTCGATGTATTTCCACTCGGCGTGGAATTTCTCGTCGGGGATGAGGAATGTCGAGGTTTCGATTCCTGCTTCGAGGAGGGTGTCGCAGACCTCCTTGCCGGCTACGCGCCAGGTGTTGCAGTCTGCTATGACGACTGCCTTGCGGCCCGGGAAATACTTGTTGAACGACTGCGGAAGCTTGGCGATCACGCCGTGCCCGAGTTCGAATACTTTGGTCTCGCGCGCCACTTTGAGCGCATTTTCAATTCGAGTGCTCATATCTGTTTTTTTTGACAGGACAAAGGTATATAAAAGTGACAGGTTCAGAAAAAAATGTTTAAATTTGTAGAATAAATACAAAGATTATGAGCTCAATTATCAAAAAATCAGTTCTGGCTTTAGCCGTAATATCACTTCTCGCTCCATCTTCATACGCGCAAAACAACAAGACAGGAAGCATCCTCGGTGATATCATCGATATCCTTCTGGACTCCGATACCGATCAGCACAGGTATCTGGACGCGGGTGCGCAGGTGCACGTCAAAATTCCGAAGGAAATCCTTGACTCAGCCTGCGACGACTGGTATTACTGGTCAGTGGCCGACTACGGCAAGGCAAAGGTGGTTTACAGTTCAAAAGGTGACGCGACGATAAAGGGCCTAAAGTCAACCTCTTCAACCATAATCAATTACCAATACAACGTCAAAGTCTTCAAGGACGGCAAGGACAAGAAGGAGGAGAGATCGTATCCTATCACCCTCACTATCCGCCGCATAGCTCCTACAGGAATGACGATGAACCAGATATCCGAAGTGGGCTGGGGAACAACTGCGAGCCTCCTTCCTACATTCTATCCGGAATACGCCGAAGCAGGCCTCTCATTCGAAAGTTCAGATCCGAACATAGTATCTGTTTTCTCTGACGGCAAGGCTGTCGGCAACACCCTTGGAGAGGCTGACGTCCATATCAAATCCGACAACGGTCTCGAGGCATCCACCCACGTGGTTGTAGTCGTCCCGAAGGTTTCCGTAATAAATATCACTGGCTATGACAGCCGAATGAAAGTTCACCCTGGAGACAACCTCCAGCTTGGCTTCCAGTACGGTCCCGAGCACGCCGTGCCTTCCGTTTCCTGGATGTCCACAGATTCCGGCATCGCAACGGTGGACCAGCTCGGTCAAGTATCGATAGTCGGAGTCGGAACCGCCAAAATTATCTGCAAAGATAAAGATGGCGCTGAAGGTACAATCAAGATAAAAAGCCGTAAATAGTTATGTTGAAAAGATTTATTCCCCTTGCAGCGGCGTTGTTGACACTGCTGCCTTCCTGCGCATCGCCCCAATACTCCAACAGGGCCGAGGCCATTGCAGCGCAGCTGCACGATCCTGACTCCAAATATGTGGTGGTGGTCTGCCACCGCGGCGACTGGCGCAACTGGCCTGAGAATTCAATCCCAGCAATCGAGTCCATAATCGCGATGGGTGCCGATATGATGGAGCTGGACCTCAAAATGACTTCCGACAGCGTGCTTGTCCTGAGCCACGACGCGACTGTCCTGCGCTGCACAAATTTCGGCAAGGTTTTCAAGGATGAGCCCGGCAAAAGCCCGAAAGTCAGCGACTTGACCTATGCGGAGATTCAGCGGCTCAGCCTCATAAGGACGCACGGAGCCGCAGCGATAGACACTTTGAGGATGCCCACTCTTGAAGAGGCGCTCCTGTGTTGCAAGGACCGTATCTGCGTGAACGTGGACCAGGGCTACCAATACTACGACCAGGTGCTCGAGATAACCGAAAGGCTCGGCGTGACGGACCAGATTCTCATAAAGGGCAAGCGCCCGATAGAGGTTGTCTCCGCGCACGAGGCTGCATATGAACACAATATGATGTATATGCCGATAGTGGATATCCAGAAGCCGGCGGGCCGCAAGCTGTTTGCATCATACATAGACGGGGGAGTCGTGCCTCTTGCCTACGAAGTCTGCTGGCAGGACAACTCCGACGGAGCCTTTGACGAGGCTTGCGCCAAAATAAAAGCCCAAGGCTCGAAGATTTGGGTGAACACTATTTGGGCGCAGCTCTGCGGCGGCGACGGTAATGACGATGACGCCGCCTTCCAGGCTGCCGATCCTTCAGAAGTTTACGGCCAGTACATCAGCCGCGGAGTTTCGATAATTCAGACCGACCGTCCGGAGCTTCTGATCAGCTATCTTGCCAAGACCGGACATCACCGTGCTGTCAGGGCATTGTAATCAATAATTTAACTGTTCATATGAAAATCGACGATTGGGTCCTTTCCGGAGGAGGGATGGAAGGCGAGAGCTATTTCAGCAAATCTCACCCGGAGCTGATAATGAAGGTTTACCCTGCTCTGAGGGGCGAGGAATTTGTGGAAAACGAGTTCCGGCAGGCCCGGGAGATAGGGCAGTGCGGGATAAGCGTGCCGAAGGCTTTGGAGGTCACGCGCTTCAATGGCCGGCCTGCGCTGATTTCGCAGAGAATCGCCCACAAGAAGTCTTTCTGCCGCCTTGCCGGCGAATGCCCTGATATGATACCCTCCCTTGCACGGCGGATGGCGGCGATGACAAGGGATTTGCATTCCAAAGCCCCATCCTGCGCCGGAACTTTCCCCTCCGCACTGGGCAAATACCGCTCTCTCCTTGAGCGCAACACGGTGCTTGACGACGCTGACAAGCTGTTGGTGCGAGAGGCGCTTGACGCCATCGAAGCAGACGAGCGGGAGACCCTCCTGCACGGCGACTTGCACTTCGGGAACGTCATAACCGACGGGGCCTCGGATTATTTCATAGACATCGGGGATGTCTCGACGGGGCATCCGAACCACGACCTCGCGATGTTTTATGTCGCCACCCATTTCGGCTGCGACCACTCTTTCGAATTCCTGTATCATATGAAATGGCAGCAGGCCCTCGAATTCTGGGAAGAGTTCAAGACCGCTTACTACGGACATCCGGTCGGGGACCGCGAAGTGTACGGCTCTCTGCGCAATTATATGCTGGCAAGAAGTGTGTGGTTCAAGCACGACCAGATTCAGACCTCTCTTTGCTGCCTGCTGCGCCGGGACGACAGGCCGCTCACGGCAGAAATACGGCTCCGCGACCTCGGGGAATGACAATACTTGATTTTACGGTAGGCGGAATGGCTTCCTTGTAGCGGATTAATAATATTTTTTAATTTTTTATTAATTTTCTTGCTATTATTATTATTATTATTATTATTATCTTTGCTACGTGCAAAGAGTTAGCAAGAAATACATTTTTATCCGCCGAATTTAATTTGACAGTGCAACAGCACTATCGGATGTAAAGTTAAACATTT
>R20__coassemble_426_pt1 | contig 31318 bp, 27 predicted proteins | sample R20__metabat2_high_PE_056 | metagenome-assembled genome bin R20 | reverse complement strand
ACTCACATCCTTGCCGTCCTACACCCGCCGTTGCGCTGGCCGCTTGAATTTGCGTCTCCTTACTATCACCAGTTCACTTTTGATGCGCTCTCACTCCCGGAGGAGGAGTATAAAAAAATAAGCGCTGAAGTTGCACAGGAAGCCTACGAAGCTTTCACCTATTACTACGACAACTTCAACGGCGGAAGGCCGTTCATTCTCGCCGGTTTCAGCCAGGGGGCCTTGCTGGTGAAGGAGATATTGAAACTTATGACTCCCGCGCAGAGAGAGAAAATGGCAGTCGCCTATGTCTTGGGCTATGGAATAAACGAAGAAGATCTCAAAAGTCCGGCGATAGTTCCGGCAAAAGGAGCGTATGACAAAGGCGTGACAGTTTCATTCAATACCGTGGCAAGTCCTGACGGCGTTTGGGACGCGGTAATGGACGGCGCCGTCTGTTGTATAAATCCTCTGAACTGGTCCACCGATACGACCGCGGCCGAGACGGTCTATCACGGTCAGAAGGTGAATGTGCGTGTCAACAGGCAAAGCAGCGTTCTAGTTGCGGAAGGGTTCAAAAAAGAGCCCTTGATGTTCGTGGAACCTTGGCCGGAGGATTGTCTGCACCACTACGAAATTCACTTCTACGCCGACGCCCTCTGCCAAAACGCCAAGGACAGGGTTTACAGAAAATAGTTTTTTGTAAATTTGTGGTTATGGGATTAAGCGCAGAATATTTGTTCGCGGCGGCGATGTTCGGCTTGGTTATGTTCCTGCTGGGATGGCTTGCAGCCACCATTCGAAACGGCAGAAAATCAAGACGGCCACAAGTCAGAGCCGGAGAGTCGGCCCCGGGGCGCAATGGCCGCCCCGAAGGACGGCATAGGAAAGGCGCGGGACTGTCTCTTGTCGAGAGTCCCATCGGAGACCCTTCCCTGGAGACTGCGCCGGAGCCGCAGGAGGAGCCTTTCCTTGTCCGTTTCGATGCAATTGTGAAGAAGAACATAGCCAATCCGAATTTGGACGTGCAATATATCGCCGATGTTCTGGCCACAAGCCGTACGGCGCTCTTCAACAAGGTCAGGGAATCCACCGGGATGAACCTGCAGAATTACATAAACAAGTGCAGGATGGAAAAGGCGATGGAACTTATCAAGACCACTTCGCTGCCTCTGAGCGAGATAGCTCAGAAGTCAGGTTTTGCCACGCCGCGATATTTCAGCACGGCTTTCAAGAATTACACCGGCATAACCCCGTCGGAGTACAAGAAAAAAACAGGCAGTTAGTATGTCGTATTCCGTAATGTTCTATAATCTGGAGAATCTCTACGACACGGTGGACGATCCCAAGACAAATGATGACGAGTTCACGCCTACCGGTGTGAAGCGCTGGACTATTGACCGCTACAACAAGAAACTGGAAAACCTCAGCCAGGTGTTTTCCGCCGTGTCGTCGGCCTACGGAGGCTTTCCGGTGGCCGTCGGAATGTCGGAGGTGGAGAATATGAAGGTCCTGCGGGACCTCGCTTCACAAAAGCGTATGAGGGGAGCGCATTACAAGGCTGTCCATTTCGAGTCAAACGACGCGCGCGGAGTGGACGTGGGATTTTTCTACCGTCCGGACAAATTCACGCTCCTTGGCGCGGAGCCCGTAAAGCTTGTGCTGCGCAGCGGCCGGGAGTACATCGGCCGCGACATCCTTGCCGCCTGGGGCTCGCTCGCCGGCGAGATGTTCATATTCTACGTGTGCCATTTCCTGAGCCGCCGCGCCGGCATCAACGCTTCGCAGGGTTTCCGCCGGGCCGGAGCTGAAACAGTCCGTGACCACGCCGAGGCGATGAGAGCCATATATCCCGACATAAAAGTGGTGATTATGGGCGATATGAACGACACTCCTTCCGACGAGTCGCTTTCGGAGCTGCTGCGCGCGCGAAAGAACATCTTCAATATTCGGCCGGGAGAGTACTTCAACCCCTTCTGGACGCTTCAGGACGAGGGCCGCGGCACAAGTATGCACAACCATCGCTGGGTCCTGTACGACAACATAATAGTTTCCCGAAATATGCTGCCGACAATCGAGGAGAACCGCGGTCTGAAGATCGGAAAGACAGACTCTCGCCACTACGGAGAGATTTTCAGCAAGAACTGGATGATGCTGAAAGGCGCCCCCAGACGCAGCTACTACGGCAACAATTTCGAAAACGGCTACAGCGACCACCTTCCCGTGATCATAAAAATAGACAACAAATGAAATACAGACACTTCATATTCGACGTTGACGGCACGCTCCTCAATACGGAGAAGACCGGAATACTTTCTCTCCAGCAGACAGTCCGGGAGCTTACAGGCAAGGAGATAGCCTACGAAGATCTCTATGAATATTTCGGCCTTCCGAGCGCCGAGGCTTCAAGGCGGCTCGGGGCGTCGGATGCCAGGCAGTTTGCCGTAGTCTGGGAGACTCATTTTCAGGAACTTATGTATCTTGTAACGGTTTTTCCGGGCGTTGAGGAGGCTCTCTCTACAATAAAAAGCAAAGGTTGCCATCTGGGCATCGTGACCTCTCGCAACCGCTTCGAACTGGGCTACGATCCGACCCTTCGGCGGTGGTCGCAGATGTTCGACCTTATGGTCTCGTCGGAAGACACCGCGCGGTGCAAGCCGTTCCCGGACCCGATACAGTTCTATATGGAGAAAACGGGTGCCGAAAAAGAGGAGTGTCTCTACATAGGCGACACTGAGCACGACTGGCAGTGCGCCGCCTCGGCGGGCGTGGATTTCGCCCTTGCGGACTGGAACGGCCGCGGCCCTCGCGGGATAAAGCCTCAATATTACGTTGCAACATCAAAAGACATAATCGACTTGCTATGAAAAAGATAATGCTATGCTGCCTTCTGCTGGCGCTGACCCTTGCCTGCGCCGCCGAGAACATTAAAGTGATGTCGTTCAACCTCAGAGTCTGCAACAGCGAGACTCAGGACGGGGACAATAACTGGAAATTCCGCAAAGCCGCGGTAGTCAAGATGATAAGCGAGGAGAAACCCGATATTCTGGGTACCCAGGAGGGCATTCTGAAGATGATTGGCTATATGCGTGAAGGTCTGCCCGATTACGAAGAGTACGGAGTGGGCCGCGAAGACGGTCAGGAAAGAGGCGAATGCAACGCGATATTTTGGCGCAAGGACCGCTTCGACTGCCTCGAGCAGCACACTTTCTGGCTCAGCCCGACGCCTGACGAGCCTTCGCTCGGCTGGGACGGCGCCTACAAAAGAGTAGTCACCTGGGTGAAGCTTTTCGACAAGATAAACGGGGAAGAGGTCTATTTCTTCAACACCCATTTCGACCACGTAGGCAAAGTGGCCCGCACCGAGGCCGGAAAGATGATTGTGCAAAAGATGAAGGAACTGCTCGAAGACAAGAACTCTCCGGTGTTCCTTACGGGAGACTTCAACTCAAATTATGACAGTTCCTATCTGAAACCACTCCACGACTATCTTTTCAACGCACGGGAGACAGCGGAAGTGACCAACGACCTGAACACTTTCAACCGTTTCGGTAAAATCGCGCTTGACTCTCCGAGGACACACATAATCGATCACATCTTTTTTATAAACGCAATCCCGCTCGAATACAGGATTCTCACGGGATATTACGGTGTGATGTGGCTGTCAGACCACTATCCGATCACTTGTGAATTTTCTGGTTTCTGAGAGCCTCGCGCTTTTCCCTCTGCTTGCGCTCCTTGCCGTAACCGCATTTGAGATACTTCTGCCACTGCTCCGGCGAGAAAATTTTCTCTATCGCGACGTCGCACTTCTCCATCCATTTGTCGGAGATTGCCTGGTATGTCTCCTGATTGCTGGAGCCTGCAGCCTTGGCGGCGTCGAGCTCTTCGTAGAGCGCGTGGAAATTGGTTTGGTAGATTGAATCCAGATAGAACAGTTGGACGTCGTCGAGCACAACGTATTTGTCTATGTTTTCGACAGTCTGCTCGATTATTTTGTCAAGGTCTATCTTGTTGTCCTGCTGCTGCGCAAGTGCCTCGCCTGCAAAGAGGGCGGCGATTGCGAACATCACTGTTGTAAGGGCTCTTTTCATAGGAGTTTTTTATATGTTGACAAAGATAATCGAAAAAATTGTAACTTGCACCAAATTATGAGCGAGACAAAAATTTACAAGAAGGACGGCCGTTACAATCTTTTAAGATTGATCATAGACCGCTACATACATCATTCCTACAGAACCTACGAGTGCCGCGGCAAGGAAAATGTCCCTGCGGACGGCCCTGTGATATTCGCGCCGAACCACGCCTCGGCGCTGATGGACCCCTTTGCCGTGCTGGCCCTGAGCCCCCAGAAGAAGGTCTTCGTGGCCCGCGCCGACGTGTTCAAGCACCCTTTGGCACGCAAGATATTGACATTTCTCAAGATAATGCCTATCAACCGCCGCCGCGACGGCTTGCGTTCCGTAAAGAACAATGACGAGATAATCGACAAGTCGATAGATGTGCTGCTGCACGACACGAATTTCTGCATAATGCCGGAGGGCACGCATCGTCCAAAGCACAGCCTTCTACCCCTTGGTAAGGGCATTTCCCGCATAGCCCTTGGCGCCCACAGGCGCCTTGGCGGCAGCAAGCCCGTCTATGTGGTGCCGGTGGGCTGCGAATACGGCGACTACTACCGTTTCCGCAGCACGCTCCTGTTGCAGGTAGGCGAGCCTATCAACATATCGGAATATATTGAAAGTCACCCTGAAATGAGTGACCCTGAGCTCCTCACGGGCATAAAGGACATAATCCGCGAGGCTATGGTGAAACAGATAGTCTATGTGAAGGATGACAACGATTACGATGCAGTGTGGGAACTTGCCAAGATGGTTTGCCCTGTGGACGAGACCAAGCTCCGCAAGAGGTTCGAGGCGAACCGCGCGACGGTGGCCCGCATAGAAGCGTTCAAGGAGAGGGAGCCCGAAAAGGCTGCCGCCCTGTTCGCAAAAGTGAGGGCGTTTTCTCTAAGGCGCCGCGAAAACCGCATCAGCCTGCTCGTGACCTCTTCGCGCCGCCCTGTGCTGCAGGTGATAATGCTCACGCTCTTCTCCCTGCTGGTGCTCCCGCTGTTTGTCCTCTACGCCGCGGCTTCACTTCCTGTATGGGTTGTGGGCGAGATACTTGCTTCCGGCTGCGAGGACCGCGCTTTCTGCAACACGATGCGCTGCGTGAGTTGCTTCATCCTCTGGACGCTCATCTTCATAGCCGACATAGTGCTGGCGTTCTGCCTGCTTCCGTGGTACTGGGCCATCGCCGCCCTTGTGGTGCTCCTGCCTGCCCCGATGCTGGTGTACGACTGCTTCGAACTCTACAGAAGAGTTGCCTCCACGTGGAGGTGGGTGTTTATGCCGTCGCTGCGCAGGGAGCGCGAGGATATCCTCGACGACTACTCTTCGCTCTGCTGAACGCTCTGCCTGATGTAGATGCTTTTGGAGATTATTTCCGAGCGGATTTCCACTGTGCATTCGGCCAGATCTTTCGTAGCGTCCTTCACCCTGAAGGTTATCTGACCGTTTTCCGAGCCCTTGTCCGGGCTGAATGTGCAGAAAGTGGCATCTCCGCTCTGTCTGGAGACGGTCCAGTCCACATTTGATTTGACGCTTACGATGGCTGAATCAGCCGTGGCGGCGAAAAAGAGAGAGTCTTGGCCCAGCTCGATTTTGGGCAGAATATATTTTTCGCACGATGCAGACATAAAGATAATTGCCAGCGCCGCCGCCAATGGAACGGAAATTGTTAAAAACCTCTTCACAACTCGCGAAGTTAAGAAAAATTCGCTTATTTTTGTCATATGAAAAAAATCTTCCTGCTGCTCCCGCTTTTTGCAGCGATGCTTTTGTCCTGTACCAAAGAGGTTTCGCCCGAAATCTCAACGAGTGTTTTTTCCCAGCAGACAGACCCTGACGGGTGTGTCTTTTCCGTTGACGTGAAGTCCAACGCACCTTGGAGTGCCGCCGCCGATTATTCAGACGTGACCATCACTCCCGAAAGCGGAATAGGCAACGGCACCGTCTCTGTCAGCGTACCTCAGTATGTGGGCCGCGAGACAAAACTCGTAAAAGTCACATTTACAGCATCTTCCGACACAAAGACAGCGAAAAAGGCATATGTCGTCATAACGCAGGAGTCCCTTCCTTTCCTTTTCTGCGAGGAAAATGCCAAGACAGTCGCCGCGGCGGCCACCTCAGTGACATTCCAAGTGAATTCAAACTACAAATGGACTATGAAAGATTATGAGGCGGAAGATTTTGAAGACCTCGACATAGACCCGGTGACGAATGACGGCAGTGTAATCGACGTGATTTTGAATTTCCCTGAAAACACGACCGGAAAAGACCGGACGGCAAAAATTTATCTCCAGCTTGCAGATTACCCGCAGGTGACCGAAACCCTCACTCTCACCCAGCAAAAATGACGATAATATGAAAAGAATACTTCTTGCCCTGGCGGTTGTTCTGCCAATGTTAGTATCCTGCGACTTCGAAGATTCCCCTTGGCTTCAGGTCAGCGAAAGTTATAAGGAAATCGGAGCCGCCGGCGGCGACTTCACTTTTCAGGTATATTCCAACTACGAGTGGGCGGCCACCCCTTCGACAGCGGCTCTTACGGTAACTCCTCTCAGCGGAGAAGGCAACGCCGTGACGACCGTAACCGTAACTGTCCCTGAAAACATAGAGGAAAAGGCCGTTGAATATGCCATCAACATCAACACGAGCTCTACCAGCGGCGGCCAGTTCATAAGTTACGTCCTGCGTATCTATCAGTCAGGACAGGCTTCCGCAAATTAACCGACGAAAGCAAGCGATGCGACGCTGATGCGAAACCCGGGCATCAGCGTCGCTGCGCATTCTCCCAGTGTCGCACCGGTTGTCAGCACGTCATCTATCAGCAGTATATGCTTCACAGCCGGATAGACACCCTTGCCGGGAGCGAATGCGCCCCTGACGTTGCGCGCTTTGGCCTCGCCGCTCAGGCGCGTCTGGGTGCGGGTGCGGCGCCGGCGCCGCAGTAGGTCCGTCAAAAGCGGCTTTCCGAGCGCCCGGGCCACCTCTTCTGCTATGATTTCGGCCTGATTGTAGCCGCGCTTCCAGCGGCGCAGCGGATGCAGTGGCACGGGGACCACTGCATCTATGCCGGCGAACTGCCGGCTGGAGGAGAGCTTCTCGCCAAGCAGGCGGCCCATCCGACGGCCGAGTTCCTTGCGTCCCAGATATTTGATGCTGTGCAGGATGTGGTTGTAGCCGGCCTCCTCGCGGAAGAAAAAAAGCGATGCTGCGGCCTCGACAGGGGCGTGGCGCACCATCCTTTCAAAAGCCGGATTCTGGGCCCAGTCCCAGAAATATGTCAGCGGCAAATCCGCAAGACAGTCTTCGCAAATGTCATTTTCGCCCGTGCTCAGGGGGCCTTGGCAGACGCAGCATACGCGCGGGAAAAGAAGATCCCCAAGGTCCTTCGTACAAATGGATATCGCCTCAATCAATCGCTTCATAGGGCAAAGATAACTTTTAATTGATTATATTTGCACTATGTTAGATTTTTTGAACCTTTATTTCACAGATATTCTGGACATCGCTCTTGTGGCGCTGCTGTTCTATTGGCTTGTAAGGCTTGTCAAGGGCACGGCGGCCGGAGGTATCTTCGTCGTGGTGGCGTTGCTCTACATTGTCTGGATAGCGACCCGCGCCCTCAAGATGGAGCTCCTCTCGTTCATTCTCGGGCAGGTGCTCGGAGTGGGCGTAATCGCCCTTATAATAATATTCCAGCCTGAGATCAGGCGTTTCCTGCTGGGTTTCAGCGCGAAGTACATCACTAACAGAAAAGGCCTCTTCAGCAAGCTGTTCAAGCGTTCTGCCGCAGGCGGAATAACTGTCGAAGTGCTCGAGGAGCTTACGGCTGCCTGCCAGCATATGTCCGACACGAAGACTGGAGCCCTGATAGTGATGCCACACACCGGCAGCCTGCAGGACATAATCGACACTGGAGACACGATTTCTGCCGAAATCAACAGCCGCCTCATCGAGAACATCTTTTTCAAGAACACACCTCTGCACGACGGCGCGATGATAATGGACAACCAGCGCATAATCGCCGCCCGCTGCACCCTTCCGATAACAGACCGTCAGGATATCCCGCCGCGTTACGGAATGCGCCACCGCGCCGCCATCGGCGTGACCGAGCATACAGACGCCACGGTAGTTGTCGTTTCGGAAGAGACCGGCGAAATCTCTTTCGTCTCCGGCGGCGTCATCAAGACGATGGGCAGCATAACAGAGTTGCGTCTTGCTGTGGAAAACTCATACAAATAGCAGAAGATGGGACTGGAGCAAAAAATAGGATTTGACCGTGTAAGGGGAAAGATAGGGGGAAAATGCTCCACCGACTACGCCAGAGGCAAAGTAGAAAGCGAACAATTTTCTACAGACCGCGGGGAGATACTGCTGCGTCTTGCCCTTGTGGACGAGATGCGCCTGATTTGTATGTTCGAAGACAGTTTCCCTTCGGGAGGCTACTACGACACGAAAGAGTTCCTGCTGCCGCTTCAGAGCGAGGCCGTTTCCATAGACCTGCCTTCGCTCAAGATTCTGCGCGTGAGCCTCGACACTCTGCGCCGCATTCTGACATTCTTCTCAAACTGCAAGGACGACCTCTATCCGGCGCTCCGCCGCCTCTCCTCTTCAGTGACATATTATCCCGAAATAGGGAAGGCCATAGATGCAATTCTCGACCGCGACGGTCAGGTGAGGGACAGCGCCTCTCCGGAGCTCGCCGAGATCCGCCGTACGCTCAAAGCCAAGGAGGGCACAATCTCCAAGCGTATCGCAGCTATTTTGAAAAACGCTCAGGCTGAGGGAATTGTAGATCCTGAGGCGGATGTTTCCATAAGGGACGGACGGGTTCTGATTCCGGTGGCGGCATCAAATAAGCGCAAGCTGCAGGGCATAGTCTATGACGAGTCGGCGACAGGCAAAACGGCTTTCATCGAGCCTCTCGAAGTGATAGAACTCAACAACCAGGTCCGTGAACTGCAGTTCGAGGAGCAGCGCGAGATAGCCCGCATCCTCCAGAGGTTCACCGATTTTCTGAGGCCCTATCTGGACTCTCTTGTGGCTGCTTCCGAATATATCGGTGAGATGGATTTCATCCGGGCGAAGGCTCTGGTGGCTCTCGATATGAGGGCGGGCCTGCCGGTGATTTCCCAGGAAGGCAGTCTGATGCTGCGCTCGGCGCGTCATCCCCTTCTGGAGGCCTCCCTGCGCCGCGAGGGTAAAGATGTAGTGCCTCTGACGCTTACACTGACAAATGAAAAGAGGATACTGCTCATAAGCGGCCCGAATGCAGGCGGCAAGAGCGTCTGTCTCAAGACGGTGGGCCTGCTGCAGTATATGTTCCAGTGGGGTCTTCTGATACCGAGCTCCGAGATAAGCGAGATGGTCATCTTCGACAACATTTTCATCGACATCGGCGACAACCAGTCGATCGAAAATGACCTGAGCACATACAGTTCGCACCTTAAAAATATGGGCGAAATCCTTTCGCACGCCACCGCACGGTCGCTGGTGCTCATCGACGAATTCGGCAGCGGCACGGAGCCTGCCGCCGGAGGCGCCATCGCAGAGGCAGTGCTCGCACAGCTTGACGCGATGGGCGTGTACGGCGTCATCACGACGCACTACACCAACCTCAAGCTCTACGCCGAGGCGAGCCGTAGCGTAGCCAACGGCGCTATGCTCTTCGACGGCGCGGCAATCCGCCCGCTCTTCAAGCTCGAACAGGGAATGCCCGGCAACTCCTTCGCTTTCGAACTGGCCCGCAAAATCGGCTTGCCGGAGGATATCATAAAAGACGCCGAAGAGAGGGCCGGCAGCGACTTCGTCAACATCGAACGCAACCTTCGCAAGATAGCCAAAAACAAGAGAGTGCTTGACGAGAAGCTCGCCCACATCCGCACGACAGACAAGACCCTCGAAAGCCTTACAGACCGCTACGAAAAAGAGCTTGGAGATATCAAAGCTCTGAAAAAGAGCATATTGGACGAGGCTCGCAGGGAGGCCGAAGAGATAATCGCCGGGGCGAACAAGCAGGTGGAAAGCACTATCCGCCGGATAAAGGAGGCTCAGGCGGAGAAAGAAAAGACCAAGGCCGCCCGTCAGGAGCTCAAGACTTTCCGTGAGGAGATAGGACGCGAAAAGCAGAGCGAGGCCGACGAGGCCATAGAGCGCAAGATGCAGCAGATCATCGCCCGCCGGGAGAGGGAGGCCGAGCGGAAGGCGCGCCGCGGAGAGCAGGCTGCCAAGGATGTCTCGAAGCCCGCTCCGAAAAAGGAGGAGGACCCGCTCAAGGTCGGCGACAAAGTGCGCCTGAAAGACAACGATATGGTGGGCGAGGTGACGCAGATAAGTGCCAAATCAATATCTGTCATAGTAGGAAACATCGTCAGCAAAATTGCTCCCGGCAAAATAGAGAAAATCTCCAACCAGCAGTTCAAGGACCGCACCCGCGCGACTTTCCGTCCGGTGAACCATTTCGACACATCTTCGATAAGTGCGCGCAGGCTCAATTTCAAGCCTAGCATAGACATACGCGGCGAGAGGCTTCAGGCGGCCCTCGAGATAGTCCAGAGCTTCATCGATGACGCCACTATGGTGGGCGTAGGGGAGGTGACAATCCTGCACGGCAAAGGTAACGGAGTGCTCCGCGAGGAGATCCGAAAGTACCTTCGCACGGTCCCTTCCGTCCTGTCGTTCGCCGACGAAGACCTCAGCCGCGGCGGGGCCGGCATTACAGTAGTCAAAATGGATATTTAGATATGAAACGTACTCTCGGTATCATTCTTTCGGCGGCCGTGGCGCTGCTGCTCTGCACTTCCTGCAACAGGGTCGAAAAGAGCGTGGGGGCTGCCTCCGAAGGCTTTATGAAAGCCTATATTTCAATGGATTATGAGGCCGCTGCGGGTTTTTGCACAGCTCCTTTGGCGGCTATGCTTACTGAAGGCGCAGAAGGGATGGATGAAATTCCGCCGGTGATAATGGAAAAAATGAAAGAGGCTTCGCGTGAAACCTCTTTCAGAATCGTTTCAGTAACTGTCAATGAAGAGAAGACAGGGGCGGTGGTGGAAATGCTTCTGAAGGCTCCGGGCCTGGAGAAGGAGGTCCCCAAGACTTTAAGCCTGCTTCTCGAAGGCCGCACGGCACTTGTCGACGCTGTCGAGTAACTCCCAGGCGAAGAACTGTATGCTGCGGCGCACCTTCTTGCCGCCGCGTATGAGAGTGACCGTTTTCTTGAAAGGGTCGCGTCCCATATGGCCGTATGCTGCCGTAGGCTCGTAAATCGGGTTCGTCAGGCCGAATTTCTCTATTATAGCTGCCGGGCGAAGGTCGAACAGAGTGTTGATCTTTTCAGCTATTTCCCCGTCGGAAGCCTTCACGTGGCTTGTGCCGTATGTGTTTACGAAGATGCTGACGGGCTTGGCCACTCCGATAGCGTAGGAAATCTGCACGAGCATCTCGTCCGCTACGCCGGCAGCCACCATATTTTTCGCTATGTAGCGAGCGGCGTAGGCGGCGCTACGGTCCACCTTGCTCGGGTCTTTGCCGGAGAAGGCTCCGCCGCCGTGGGCTCCGCGGCCGCCGTAGGTATCTACTATTATCTTCCTGCCGGTCAGGCCTGTGTCGCCGTGAGGGCCGCCGATGACGAATTTGCCGGTCGGGTTGACGTGGAGTATCATACCCTTTTTGAAGAGGGCGGCGTTCTTTTCGCTCAGGCGTGCCTTGACCCTCGGGATGAGGATGTTCTCTACGTCCGCCTTGATGCGGGCCTGGTCGACGTCTTCGTCGTGCTGGGTGCTCACCACGAGAGTGTGTATCCGCTGCGGGACGTGGTCGTCGCCGTATTCGATAGTGTACTGGCTCTTAGCGTCCGGCCGGAGGTATGGCATAGGAGAATTCTCCTCTTTGCGGATGCGGGCGAGCTCCATAAGAGTAATATGCGCAAGTGTCAGAGGCAGAGGCATATATTCTGTCGTTTCGCTGCAAGCGTAGCCGAACATCATACCCTGGTCGCCGGCGCCCTGCTCCTCTTTTTTCTTGCGGTTGACGCCCTGGGCTATGTCGGCGCTCTGCTCGTGCAGGGCGGAGATTATGGCGCAGGAGTCGGCGCTGAAGCAGTATTCGCCCTTTGTGTAACCTATGCGGGCGATTGTCTCGCGGGCGATTTTCTGGATATCGACGTAAGCGTCGTGGGAGGTGACTTCGCCTCCTATCACTGCAAGGCCTGTGCTGACGAAAGTCTCGCAGGCAACGTGCGATGCCGGATCCTGACGCAGGAAGTCGTCGAGGATTGCATCTGAAATCTGATCGGCAACCTTGTCCGGATGCCCTTCAGAAACTGATTCTGATGTGAAAAGATACATAACGCTATAAATAAAAAAATCAAATCCGGACAGGATTTGACACTTGGCACAAGGGCGCGCTTTCTGAAAGGTTCTTTTTAGCCTTTTTTAGAGTGGTCGGCAAGCAGTCAAATCCATCCACTGTGTTTTCAATGCGCAAAGGTATATACTTTTCTGACAAATACAAAAATATGAAAGGGCAAAATAACCGTTTATAAATAGGTATAAAATTGTTAATATTATCCCGAGATAAACTATTGCCGTTATGCAAAAATAGTCTAACTTTGCGCGCGAGAATTTTTTTAACCCAAATAATACTTTATGAAAAAATCAATCAAGCTTTTTGCTTTGGCTGCTCTGGGACTTTTCGTAAGTCTGGCCCTCAACGCCCAGATCACGAACTCAGCCATGAGCGGTAAGATTACTGACGAGGCAGGCGCCGTACCGGGTGCAGCCGTCGTAGCAGTCCACACTCCTTCAGGTTCACAGTATTACGCTGTAACCAACGCAGAAGGTCTTTATTCAATTCAGGGTATGCGTCCGGGCGGACCTTACGAAGTCACCGTACAGATGCTCGGTTACAAGACCACTGTTTACAAAGACATCAACCTTCAGCTCGGTGAAGTTTTCAACCAGAACGTCACCCTCGCCCAGGCAACTGAGCAGCTTGATGAAGTTGTAGTTGTAGCTTCAGTTTCAAAGTTCACCACTGAGAAGACAGGTGCTTCAACCAACATCAGCCAGTCACAGATCGCAGAGATGCCTTCAGTCAACCGCAGCATCTCAGACCTCGCACGCCTCTCTCCATACGCAAACGGTATGAGCTTCGCAGGCGGTGACGGCCGTATGACCAACTTCACATTGGACGGTGCAAACCTCAACAACAACTTCGGTCTTAGCTCAACTCTCCCTGGCGGCGGCACTCCTGTCTCAGTTGACGCAATCCAGGAAATCCAGGTTGTGGTTTCTCCTTACGACGTACGTCAGACCAACTTCATCGGCGGTGGCGTGAACGCTATCACCAAGTCAGGTACCAACACCTTCAAGGGCACTGTTTACGGTTACTACAAAAACCAGAATCTGCGCGGTAACAAAGTTGCAGGCGAAGACCTCGGCGACCGTGCAAAAGAGTCCAAGAGCGTATGGGGCGTAACCCTCGGCGGTCCTATCATCAAGAACAAACTCTTCTTCTTCGTCAACTACGAGCAGGAGAAGAACCCTGGAGAAGTTATCAAGTACCGCGCAAACAAGGGCGGCGAAGCTGCTGAAGGCAACGTTTCCCGCACTCTCGCTTCAGATATGGCAGCTGTCCAGTCTTATATGATGAGCAAATACGGATATGACACAGGTTCTTACGAAAGCTTCCCTGGTGACGGTTCAAACCGCCGTATCCTTGCCCGCATCGACTGGAACATCGCTAACGGCCACAAGCTCGCTCTGCGCTACAACTACACAAAGAACGTAGCTTGGAACGCTCCTAACGGCAACTCAGCAGATACAGGATACCGTCTTAACGGTACATACCGCGTAGGCAACGAGTCAATGGCTTTTGCAAACAATATGTATTCAGCGGACAACAAGGTTCAGACCTGGTCTTTGGACTATTCAGCAAAATTCTCTGAAAAGGTGTCCAACCAGTTCCTCGCAACTTACTCCAACATTGAGGACGTCCGCGGTTCAAACTCATCCGCTTTCCCTCACGTGGATATCATCAAGCAGGATGACTCAGGCAACTGGAAACCATATATGTCACTCGGTTATGAGCTCTTCACCTGGAACAACGGTGTGCACAACAAGATAGTCACTGTTAAGGATGAAGTTACAGTCCTCGCGGGAGCACACAAGCTTATGTTCGGTGTCAACTACGAGCACGAGTTCGCAAACAACGCATATATGCGTAACGGTGCAGGTTATTACCGCTATGCTTGGACCGACGAGTCTTCAATCGAAGAAGTTCTCAACGGCACTCCTGAATCTTTCGCAATCACTTACGGCTGGAACGGCAACCTCAATCCTAACGCACAGGTGACCTTCAACCAGATAGGCGCTTATGTTCAGGATGAGTGGAATGTCAGCGACAAGTTCAAACTCAACTACGGTATCCGTTTCGACACTATCCTCTTCGACGAGAGCGATATCGCAACCAACACAGCATACCTCAACTATACTTTCCGTGACGGCATCAAGATCGATACCGGCAAGTGGCCTAACGCCCGCGTACAGGTTTCTCCACGCGTAGGTTTCGTATGGGATGTAAAGGGTGACAAGAGCCTCAAGGTTCGTGGCGGCACAGGTATCTTCCAGGGTCGTCTCCCTCTCGTATACTTCACCAATATGCCTACCAACGCATCAATGGTTCAGAACTCAGTCCAGTTCAAGAGCACTTGGTCAAACGGTCAGCTCATCAGCAAGAATGAAAAACTCGCTCAGTTCGCAGGCGGCAACATGATCACTGACGTTCAGGAGATGATCGACAAGCTCGGTCTCCAGAAGACTCTCGACGATTCAAGCCACACCGCAGGTTCAACCCTCTCAGGCGTGGATCCGAACTTCAAGATGCCTATGACTTGGAAGAGCTCCCTCGCAGTTGACTACCAGCTCCCTGTAAACTTCCCGTTCACAGTTACTGCTGAAGGTATGTTCAACAAGGTTATCTATGGCGTAGTAGTTGACAACATCAACATCGACAACTCAAAGCTCACCGACCGTTTCAACGGTGTTGACAACCGTATCAAATATCCTTCAGACAAGGGTTACATCTACTCAGGCAAGAACGCTCCATACCTCACCAACACAACCGAGGGTTACGGCTATACAGCAAACGTCACTATGAACATGACTCCTGTAAGAAACCTCAACATCATGGCTTCTTACACCCGTACAGAGTCTAAAGAGGTTTCAGGTCTTCCAGGCAGCGACCCTCTGTCAACTTGGCAGGGTGCAATCACCGTCGACGGTCCTAACTTCGCTACAGCACAGCGCTCACAGTATGTTGTTCCAGACAAGGTTATGGCATCTGTCAACTACCTCATCCCTTGGATGAAGGACAACAGAGGTCTGCACATCAACCTCTTCTACGAAGGTTCTTCAGCAGGCAAGTACAGCTTTGTTTACTCCAACGATATGAACGGTGACGGCATCAGCAACGACCTGATGTACATCTATCCTAGCGGTAATTCAATCAACTGGAAGAGCGACGCTTCAGCTCAGGCTGCAGCTTACGACAAGTTCGTCTCTCAGGACAAGTACCTCAAGAAGCACAAAGGCGAGTATGCAGAGGCTTATGCAACACGCAGCCCTTGGCTCCACTCTCTCGACCTGCGCCTTGCAGAGGACATCGCATTCCGCATCGGCGAGACAAAGCACAACTTCCAGATCTCAATGGACCTCAACAACGTGCTCAACCTCTTCAACTCCAACTGGGGTATCTACAAGAACGCAGCCGCTTCAAACAACTGCGCTATCCTCAAGTATGAAGGTGTAGATTCAAGCAACACTCCTATGTTCTCAATGAACAAGGTCAACGGCGAATACTGCTCAGAGACCTGGTCAGTAGTGAAGAGCTCAGCACAGTGCTGGCAGATCCAGTTCGGTATCAAGTACTTCTTCAACTAATAAGTTGACAGTATGATAAAAAATTGGGATGACCTTCGCGGTCATCCCTTTTTTTTATTATATTTGTGAAAATTGAAGGCTATGAAGAGTACGACCGAGAAGGGCAGAGAGGCCGAGGATTTGGCCCTGGAGTGGCTTGAAAGGCGCGGATACGTGCTTTTGGAGAGAAATTACAGGGTAGGGCACAAGGAGATTGACATAATAATGGAGAGTCCGCAGGCGATTCATATCGTCGAGGTGAAGGCGCTCAGCGCCCCCGCTGCGGTGGACCCGGCTGAAAAGGTGGACGCCCGCAAGCGGCAGCTTCTGGCCTCGGCGGCGAACTATTACCTTCGCAGCCGGCGTGTCGCAAAGGAAGCTCAGTTCGACATCGTGACGGTTGTCTTCAACGGCGCGGACCCCACCGTGGAATATATCCCCAATGCCTTTTACCCGATATACTACAAATGATATGAACAGCAATTACTACTGCGTCATTATGGCCGGCGGCATCGGAAGCCGCTTCTGGCCCGTCAGCAGGACCGCCTGCCCGAAACAGTTCATCGACATTCTCGGCCTTGGCCGGTCATTCCTCCAGATGACCTTCGACCGCTTTGCAAAGATTGTCCCGAAGGAGAATATTCTGGTCGTGACTAACGACCGTTACGGCGCTCTCGTGCAGGAGCAGCTTCCTGAAATCTTGCCGGAAAACATCCTGCTCGAGCCATACAGGCGCAATACCGCTCCCTGCGTGGCCTACGCCACTTACAAGTTGCTGAAGAAAAATCCGGAAGCGACTGTAGTCGTGGCTCCTGCAGACCATCTCATCACTAACGAGGCGCAGTTTGAGGACACCGTTCTTGCCGCCCTCGAAGAAGCTTCGCAGAGCGACAATCTTTATACTATAGGTATTAAGCCTTCGCGGCCCGAAACCAATTTCGGTTATATCCAGGTAAGCAAAGCCACTGAGAAGATAGTGAAAGGCCATACCTCATACGGAGTGAAGACCTTTACAGAGAAGCCTAATCTCGAGATGGCGAAAATATTTCTCGAGACCGGCGAATTCTTCTGGAATTCAGGTATTTTCATCTGGAATCTGAAGGCCATAAAGGCTGAGCTGGAGAGCTGCCTTCCGCTGGTGGCGCGCGGATTCAAGGCCGGCGGCAACTGCTACTATACAGAAAAGGAGGAAAAGTTCATCCACCACGTCTATGCCGAGTGCGAAAGCACCTCGATCGACTACGGCGTAATGGAAAAGACCCGCAAGGCACGCGTCTTTATGGCGGATTTCGGCTGGAGCGACGTCGGTACCTGGAGCTCGGTGTATGAGCACTCCCCTAATCGCGACTCGGACGGTAACATTATAAAATGCCGCCATTCGATGGTGGACGGCGTAGAGCGCTCCATAATCCGCACGGACAACCCTGACAAGCTGGTGGTCGTGCGCGGACTTGAAAACGTTATGGTGGTGGATATGGCCGACGTGCTGCTCGTCTGCCCGCGTGAGGACCAAAGCATCAAAGACATCATAACCGACCTTATGATGAAAGACGATTCAGAAGATTACTTATAATTTATTACCTTTGCAATTCTTTTAAAGGTACTCAAAATGATATCAAACGAGAAGATACAGGAGATGATGGCTTCCTTGAGCGAACTCAGGGCAGCAAAGGAGCAGGAAATTGAAGAGCTCAGAGTAAAATGGCTTGGCAAGAAAGGTGAAATAACCCAACTTTTCGAGGAGTTCAGAGGCGTTTCGCCGGAGCAGAAAAAGGAGTTCGGCCAGAAGCTGAACGCCCTGAAAAACGCTGCGCAGGCCAAAATCGAGGAGATGCGCGCAACTGTGGCCGAAATGGCAGATCCCGGCAAAGCATCCTTCGACCTCACAAAGCCTGGAGACCGTATGGAGCTCGGCGGCCGTCACCCTATCTCCATAACCCGCGAGGAGATTATCTCAATATTCAAGAAGTTCGGCTATTCAGTGGCGGAAGGCCCTGAAATCGAGGACGACTGGCACGTATTCGGCGCCCTCAACTTCCCGCCGGAGCATCCTGCCCGCGATATGCAGGACACCTTCTTCGTACGCCCTGAGGGTGACAACCCTATCCTTCTTCGCACGCACACCTCTTCCGTACAGGTCCGTACAATGGAGAGCACGCAGCTTCCTATCCGCGTGATCTGTCCGGGCCGCGTCTTCCGCAACGAGGCAATCTCCGCCCGCGCACACTGCATCTTCCATCAGGTGGAAGGTCTCTATATCGACAAGAACGTCTCCTTCGCCGATCTCAAGCAGGCAATCCTTCTCTTTGCCCGCGAAATGTTCGGTCCCGAGACCCAGATACGTATGCGTCCGTCATACTTCCCGTTCACCGAGCCTTCAGCAGAGGTGGACGTAAGCTGCAACATCTGTCACGGCAAAGGCTGCAACATCTGCAAGGGCACCGGCTGGCTCGAAATCCTCGGCTGCGGTATGGTGGACCCTAACGTCCTTCGCGCCAGCGGCATAGACCCCGAGGTTTACAGCGGCTTCGCCTTCGGTATGGGCATCGAGCGTATCGCAATGCTTAAGTGGCAGGTCAAGGACCTTCGCCACTACTTCGAGAACGACATCCGCTTCCTCAAAGAGTTCGAAACAGTAATATAATCCGCGACTGCGTAGTTTTGCCTCGTTTCTCGGCACTCGTGACAGCGCCAATAGAAAAAAATAAAGAAGCCCGGAAGGACTTCTTTATTTTTGGAGCGGAAAACGAGACTCGAACTCGCGACCCCGACCTTGGCAAGGTCGTGCTCTACCAACTGAGCTATTTCCGCAAATCGGGACTGCAAAGGTAGTAACTTTTTTTGTACGTGCAAATTTTTCTGACACTAAATTGCTAAATTTGCGAATTATTGACAAACCGATAAAAAACGATATGAAAAAATCACTCGCAATTTTCGCTGTTATGGTTGCATTGACATCCTGCACACGCACAAACCCGTTCCTTACGGAATGGGACACCCCTTACGGAATTCCTCCTTTCGAGCAGATCGAGGAGAAAGACTATCTTCCTGCAATTGAGGAAGGAATAGCACAAAGCAAGGCTGAGATTGAGGCTATCGTCGCCTGCACCGAAGAACCGACTTTCGACAACGTGATTGCCGCCTACGACCGCAGCGGTGCACTCCTCGACAAGGTAGTCGGCGTACTCTACAACATTGAAGAGACCGATATGACCCCTACGCTTGAGGGAATCGTCGAAAAGGCTACCGAAATGGTATCCGAATTCGGCAACGAAGTAAGCTTCAACAAAGACCTGTTCGCGAAGATCAAAGCCGTCTATGACAAGAAAGACAGCCTTGAACTCACCCGCGAGCAGCAGATGGTCCTCGACAAAGTTTACCGCTCGTTCGCGGACAATGGAATCGCCCTCGACCAGGCCGGTCAGGAGCGTATGAAGGAAATCAACACCGCCCTCTCGCAGCTGAGCCTCAAGTTCGGAAACAACCTCCTGAAGGAAAACAACGCCTTCAAGGCGAAGTTTGACGTGGCTATTTCCGAATACACAGACGCTATGGCTTCAACCGAAGACCGTGGACTCCGTAAAGAGATGTTCGAGGCCTACTCCAACCGCGGCAACAACGGAAACGAATTCGACACCAAGCAGATAATTCTCGACATCCTCTCCCTTAAGCAGGAAAAGGCCCGCCTTCTGGGTTATGACTGCCCTGCAGCGCAGATTCTGAGCAATAAAATGGCAGGGGATCCTCAGACGGTCGATTCTTTCCTTGCAAACATCTTCAAGTATGCCGTAACTCGCGCAGAGGAAGAGGTAAAGGATATGCAAGCCGTTATGGATCAGGATATTGCCGAAGGCAAGGTAGCGGAAGGCAGTAAGATCGAGCCTTGGGACTGGTTCTATTACACAGAAAAGGTGCGCAAGGCCAAATATGACCTCGACGAGGAGCAGACCAAGCCTTACTTCAAGATGGAAAACGTACGCGAAGGCGTCTTCAACACCGCTTCAAAGCTCTACGGCATCTCATTCGAGAAGATAGAGAACGCTCCTAAATATAATAAAGATATGGAGGCGTTCAAGGTTACTGACGCAGACGGAAGCCTCATCGGCATCCTGTTGACCGACTACTATCCTCGCGAGAGCAAGAGAGGCGGCGCGTGGATGAACAATTTCCGCGAACAGTACGTCGATGCTGACGGTCAGGTCGTGCGTCCTGTCATTGTAAATGTCGGCAACTTCAACAAGCCTACCGCAGATGCTCCGTCACTCCTGAGCCTCGACAACGTCGAGACAATGTTCCACGAGTTCGGCCACGCTCTCCACGGCCTTCTGAGCCAGTGCACCTACAAGACTGTCAGCGGCACTTCAGTTGCCCGCGATTTCGTCGAGCTCCCGTCCCAGATCAACGAGAACTGGGCATACCAGAAGGAAGTCCTCTCCGGCTACGCAAAGCACTACGAGACAGGCGAAGTCATTCCTGACGAACTTGTCGCGAAGATCATCGCAGCAAAGAACTTCAATATGGGCTTTATGACAACAGAGCTCTGCGCAGCTTCAATCCTCGATATGAAGTGGCACGAGCTGAGTTCAGTGGAAGGCGTTGACATTGAGGAGTTTGAAAAGAAGGCTTGCGACCAGATGGGCCTCATCGGCGAGATAATCCCGCGCTATCGCACGACATACTTCAACCATATCTTCAACAGCGGCTACAGCGCAGGCTACTACAGCTACCTCTGGGCTGAAGTCCTCGACAAAGACGCTTTCGAACTCTTCAAGGAGAAAGGCATTTTCGATAACGAGACTGCAATGAGCTTCCGCCACAACATCCTCGAGATGGGCGGCAGCGAAGAGCCTATGACCCTTTACAAGAGATTTCGCGGAGCCGATCCTGACCCTGACGCTCTGCTCAGGGCAAGAGGCTTAAAGTAAGTTTCTGATATCGTCTATGATATAATCGGGCGAGGCGCCGGCCAGTTGGTCGGCGCTTTGATTTCCATAGCTTACGCCGCAGGTATGGCATCCGGCATTGCGACCCATCTCGATATCGAAGGTAGTGTCTCCCACTACAAGCGCCTGCTCCGGTTTGATGCCGAGCCTTGCACATACCGCATAGACAAGGTCCGGAGCGGGTTTAGCCCTCGCCACGTCGTCTGCTCCGAAAACGTTTTCCGCCGGAATGAAAACGTCTATGCCAAGACTTTGCATCAGTTGCCGAAGAGAATTGTTGCTGCGGGAAGATGCCACGGCCATAGGAATTCCTCTCTCGGAGAGGGTCTGCAGCGTCTCTTTCACGCCAGGGAAGAGCGCCACGGTCTTTGGCGCGATATCGAAAAACAACTCGCGATAGATCTTCACCGCCTCGTCAGCCTCTTCTGATGTCATATCCGCCCCTTTGGTGAAATTTTCCTTCAGCGGCAGCCCGATGACCGCCTTGATGCGGCTCTCGTCAACCTGCGGCCGCCCCATACGCAGGAGCGTCGCTTGGAATGTTTCCGTAATCCCTCTGTTTGTGTCGGCCAGAGTGCCGTCGAAATCGAAAATAATGCAAGGCATAGCGAAAATTTTTGCAAAAATAGTTAAATTTGAAGGATATTGCTCGATTATGAAATCCTCACACATACTTATGGCTCTGGCGGTGGTGCTGCCGGTGACCGTGGCCGGGGCGGCCAAAAAGCCTGTAAAGCTTACAAAAGATAATATAGACCAAGTCATTTCCCAGATGACCCTTCAGGAAAAAGTGGATATGGTCGTAGGAAACGGAAGGAGCAAGATCGTCAATGGAGCAGCCGGCTATACACCTGAGATAGAGCGCCTTGGTATACCGTCAACGATATTTTCAGACGGTCCGTCGGGCATCCTGATAGACGCCCGCAGGCCAGGCGACGACCACACATACTACGCGACCGGTTTCCCGACGGCCACTGTCCTTGCCTCAACCTGGAACCCCGAAACGGTCGAGGCTGTGGGAGCGGCAATCGGCCGTGAGGCGCTCGACTACGGAGTCGATGTGGTCCTTGCGCCTGGCATCAACATCCACCGAAGCCCTCTGTGCGGCCGCAACTTCGAATATTACGGCGAAGACCCGCTGCAGGTCGGAAAGACTGCCGCCGCCTTCATCCGCGGCATCCAGAGCAACGGAGTGGGAGTGGCTCTGAAACATTTTGCCATAAACAATCAGGAGCTGAACCGTTGTGCGGCCGACGTGCGCATAGACCAGCGCACAGCCCGTGAAATATACCTCAAGGGTTTTGAAATAGCCATAAAAGAGGCCTCGCCAAAGACCGTGATGTCTTCATACAACAGGATCAACGGCAGCTTCGCCTGTGAAAACAGGGCGATGATAACAGACCTGCTGCGCGGAGACCTCGGCTTCAAGGGTATGGTGATGACGGACTGGGGAGCCGGAGTTGACAACGCCGCGATAATAAATGCCGGAAACGACAACATTCAGTCCGGTGGCGCCAAGCGCAAAAAATCCGTGCTGCAGGCCGTCGAGGATGGCCGCATTTCGATGGAGACCCTCGATGCGGCTGTAAAGAGAGTGCTCGAGATGGTTGTGACCTCGCCGCATTTCGACCCTCAATACGTGCCTAGCCAAAGCCCTGATTTCGAAAGAAATGCCCGCATCGCCCGCGCAGCGGCGGCAGAAGGAATCGTGCTGCTGGAGAATCACGGCCGCACCCTGCCGCTGAAGCCTTGCCGCGTCGCGCTGTTCGGCTCTGCAGCATACAACTGGACTCCGTGCGGCCTTGGCGCAGCTGATGTACACACATCCCACACCGTCGATCTCGTGGAGGGCCTGGAGAATGCCGGCCTATGGCCCGAGAGCGGCGTGAAGAAGGCCTACAAAGCCCATCTGGAGGGTCAGCGGGAGCAGATAGAGACTCTGAAGAAGGCTGTCGGACATTGGCGTGGGGCGTCAGTCCGTCCTTCGGAAATAGCTGACGTTGAAAATCTTGCGAAAGCTTCGCTTGAAAATTCCGATATCGCGTTCGTCGTGATCGGCCGCAACACCGCCGAGGGTATCGACCACGTCGTGGACAACGACTTCAATCTCAATAAAGATGAAATCAACCTGATACTTTCCGTCAGCGAAATCTACCACAAGGCCGGCAAGAAGGTTGTCGTCATACTCAACACCTGCAGCGCGGTCGAGACGGCCTCCTGGCGCGATGCGGCCGACGCCGTGGTCGAGGCCTGGCAAGGCGGCCAGCAGGGAGGCAATGCGCTGGCCGACGTGCTGACCGGCGCCGTCAATCCTTCAGGACGCCTGACAATGACCTTCCCTGTGAAGTACGGGGACGTGCCTTCGGCTCCGAATTTCCCTGTCGTGGCAGTGGGCACGACAAGCAACCCATCTTTCTACAATTTCGACGAAAAGCCGCGCTATGACATAAAGGACATTGACTATGTCAATTACGAAGAAGGTATCTACGTGGGTTACAGACACTACTGCACGCGCGGCGTCAAGACCGCCTATCCGTTCGGCTACGGCCTTTCATACACGACATTCGAAAGGAAAGTGGACGCGGTGGAAGTGACTGCAGACGGAGTGAAGATTACGGTGGAAGTCAAAAACACGGGCGGCGTAGCGGGACGCGAGGTTGTGCAGCTTTACGCGAGCGCCCCGCAGACCGCCACGTCTCTCGACAAGCCGTCGCGCGAGCTGAAGGCCTTCGCCAAAACCGGCCTCATCGCGCCGGGCGCATCTGAAAAAGTGGTTCTTGAGGTCTTGAAGGACGATTTCGCCTCGTTTGTCGAGGCCTGCAACAGTTGGGTGACAGAGGCCGGCACCTACATCCTGACCGTTGCCGCGAATGCGGAGGATCCGGGCGAAAGCCTCGAGGTGCGCGTCTCCACTGAGCGCGTCCGCCCGTGCAAGGCCTCCTTCGCCCCGAAGGGCCGCCTCTACATCAAATAATTTTCCCGACCGCTCCCGCCACCCGCCTGTCACGAGTGTCGAGAAACGTAGTAAAACTCCGCACTCGCGGGCGATAGTCTGAAGGCGGCACTTGACGGCAGCCAGAAGGCGGGGCTCGAATATAGTGTTTTGCGTTGTTTGTAAATATTTGTTATATTTGCGAAATACACGTTTTCGCAAACAAACTAAAACGACGATATTATGAGCAATTACTTCTATGACATGATTCCGGCAGAGGAACTTGCGCAGCTTCCGTACATCCCTACGACAGCGCAGTTCGTCGAGTGGATGGAGAAGCAGTACGCTTCCTGCCCTGCCATTTCAGACACTCAGGTAACCTACACCTACAGCCAGTTCTGTGAAAGAATTGCACGCCGCCGCGCATTCCTCAATGCGCAGGGCCTCTCAAAAGGCGCCAAAGTCGCCATCTTCGACCGCAACAGCATCAATGCAATAGAACTCTTCCTCGCTGCAACGTCAGCAGGCTATGTGGCAATCGTCCTGCCGAGCAGCCTTCCGGCTCCGGCAGTGGTTGGCTCCTGCATGCGTTTCGACGTTGAGGCAATTTTCGTCCGCGACGAATTCAAGCCTCTGACAGAGGGCGTCAAGGCAAAGGTTTTCCCTGCCGATTCAATGGCGGAAGAGACAGCTCCCGTAGCGCAGGTTGACAAAGAAGATCCTGCTGCAATATTCTTCACAGGAGGCACGACCGGCGCTCCGAAAGGCGTAGTTCTTCCGCACAGAGCCCTTATGAGAGGAAGCTTCAACGGTTGCTTCGCTCCGGGCCCTCAGCTCAAGTGTCACAGAACAATCGGCCTTCTGCCTTTGAGCCACGTCTTCGGTCTCATCCGCGGCACAATGTCTATTTTCTATACAGGAAATCTTTACTTTACAGCTGAAGACATGAAGGCCACAATCGGCAAACTGCCAGGCATCAAACCGACCCTTCTCGTGCTCGTTCCGGGCCTTTGCGAAGTGCTTCTCGGCCTTGCGAAGATGTACGGCCCCGGTTTCCTCGGCGGCCAGTTGAAGACAATAATCGCAGGCGCCGCGAACGTTCCGCCTCGCCAGATGGCTGAATTCGACAAACTGGGCATAAGCCTTCTGGGCGGCTACGGTATGACGGAAGGCGCTAACCTGACTTCAGGCAATATCGATGTCAAGACCCGACCTACCTCAGTGGGCAAGATCTACCCTGAGCAGGAAACAAAGATTGTGGACGGCGAGCTCTGGCTGCGCGGCGACAATCTTATGAGCGGCTACTACAAAGATCCTGAAAACACGAAGGCTATCTTCACCGAAGACGGCTGGCTCAAGACAGGCGACCTGGCTCGCTTCGACGAGGACGGTTACCTCTATATCGTAGGCCGTATAAAGAACCTCATTATCCTGGCAAACGGCGAAAACGTCTCTCCTGAAGAGATCGAGGAGCCGTTCTACAAGAACCCTTGTGTCAAGGACTGCCTTGTACGTCAGGCCGAATATGACGGCGAGCAGGTAATCGAAATAGAGATTCTCCCGCAGATGCCTGCGTTCGAAGGTAAAGAGTGGCCTGAAGTCGAGGCCTTTATGAATAAACTCGTGGCCGATGTCAACGCAACCCTCCCTACAACCCACAGAGTTGCAAAGGTCAAAGTGCGTCAGGAAGACTTCAAGCGCACGGGAAGCCTGAAAGTTTCACGTAATCAGTAATCAGAAGATGACAAAGGAAGAAATATTCGAAGGCCTCAAGGGGATAATTTCCATTGTGAAGCCGAAACTGAATGTGGAAAAAGTTGCAATGAACAGCCAGCTGGTGAGCGAACTCGGAATAGATTCGCTCTCCATGCTGCTTGTTGCGCTTGCAATAGAGGAAAAATTCAAAATCAAATTCGAACCGACCTCCACTTTCAACACGGTGGAAGAAGTTTGCGACTACATTTCGGCGGCAAAGAAATAATTGATATCTTTGCGCCTTTATTTTAAAGATACAAGCAAAATGATGATACAGAATCAGCGCGTTTTTGACACTGACGTCCAACTCTTCAAATATAAAGTTCTCAAGGAGGTTATCCGCCGGGCCTACGAAGGCGGCCTTGAAAATGCCTATATGGAGATACCTAAGATTGTGAGTCCGGGCCCGAAGTCCGACCTGCGCTGCTGTATCTATAAAGAGCGTGCCATCGTCCAGGAGAGAGTCCGTATGGCTATGGGCGGCAATCAGGACAACCCGAATGTTGTCGAGGTAATCGACATAGCCTGTGACGAATGCCCTATCGGCGGCATCTACGTCTCCCCGGCCTGCCGCGGCTGCATCACCCACGCCTGCAAAGAGGCCTGCCCGAGAGGCGCCATCTCGATTGTAGACCGTCACGCCACCGTGGACAAGGATCGCTGCATCGAGTGCGGCAAATGCACCAAAGCCTGCCCTTACGGCGCCATCATAGCGCAGCACCGCCCTTGTATGGTAAGCTGCAAGGTAAAGGCAATCTCCATGGATGCCGACAAGAAGGCCAAGATCGACAACGACAAGTGCATCTCCTGCGGAGCCTGCATCACCCAGTGTCCGTTCGGCGCGCTGACCGACAAGAGCTTCGTCCTGGACATAATAGACATTCTCAAAAAGTCTGAGAACAACACCAAATATAAGGTATATGCAGTCGTGGCCCCTTCAATCATCAGCCAGTGCCGCGCCACAAGCGTGGAGAAGGTCACCGAAGGCATCCACCGTCTCGGATTCGCCGACGTTTTCGAGGCCGCCCTCGGCGCCGACATCACCCTCTACCACGAGGCAAAGGAGTGGAGCGAAAAGAACGGTGTGATGACGACATCCTGCTGCCCTGCATTTGTGACTTATATTGAAAAGTATTTCCCGGAACTGAGGCAGCACGTCTCCTCATCTCCTTCCCCTATGGTCGAGACCGCGCTCCTGCTCAAGAAGATGGACCCTACCTGCAAATGCGTCTTCATCGGCCCTTGCGTCGCGAAGAAAGGCGAATACAAGCATCCTCGCACCAAAGGCGCGATAGACTGCGTTATGTCGTTCGAAGAGCTTCAGGCCTTTCTGGACGCCCGCCATATCAACACTTCCGCTCTGGATGGAACTCCGCTTGAAAACGCATCGTTCTTCGGCCGCATCTTCGCGCGCAGCGGCGGTATCACGGACGGCCTTCAGCAGGTTGCAAAGGACCTTGGCGTAACGGGCATTCACCCTATCGCGATGAACGGCATAGAGGAGTGCAAGAGCAACCTGATGCTGCTCAAGCTTGGCAAGTCACAGTACAACTTCTTCGAGGGAATGTCCTGTGTGGGCGGCTGCGTCAACGGTCCGCTCTGCATCAACCACGGCGTGAAGAACATCGGCGACGTGGACCAGTACGGCAAGACCTCGAAGCTGGAGGGCATCAAGCCGAACGTCGATCTGTGGGCCGAGAAGATGGGTGACGCCGATACCGTAGGTCTTTAGAATCTGTAGCGAAGCCCCACTGTTCCGTAACCCTGGGTGCCGATACCCAAATCGATAAACACTCTCATCTGCTTGTCACCTATTTCTATGGCAAGCGGCACGGCCTGCCAAGCCAGTTTGAAGGTGTTTGCGTAGCCTGTCGTGTAGTTATAGGAAACTCCTATGTCCGCCCTCGAGTAGAGCCAGAAATATTTCTTCCGCATCCAGTGCATCTTCACGTCGAAATAGGCTCCTCCCAATATTATGGACGACTTCTGCGTTTCTCCCGTGTCGCGGTCTTTCACTTTGAGGCTTCCGGCCTCGAATGAGGCCGTGCCTCCGAGGGAGAACATCTGTGATATCCTGTATGAGTAGCTGCACATCAGACCTCCCGTGTTGTGGAAGTCGCTGATCATATTGAGGTCTTCTTTGGAGATCTCCTCCGTGAGAATGTCGACTCCGAATTTGATGGCGATTGCTGAGGATGTGATTGGAGAGAGGCCGAAAGATACTTCGTGGCGCGGGTAGAGCGGATCTGTCTTGTCGGCTGCGGCGCTCCGCCACAGGCCCGCGGTCAGAAGAAGGACCGCCGCAGCGACAAATTTCAGCTTCATAGCGATTGTCTGAGCGATTCGATATATGCGTCTATCTTTCTCATATAACGAGGGATACTCAGACGCTGAGGGCATACCTGCATGCATTTCTTGCAGCCTATGCAGCGGTCGGCGCGGCGCTCGGGCTCAAGCTTGCGGTCGAGGCTGACGAGGAACGCGCGGCGGGCTTTCCTATACTCGGGGTCACCCTCTTCCGCTGAAATCAGGCCCTCGTTGACGCATTTGTTATACTGCGCGAAGACGCCCGGAATATCCACTCCATAAGGGCAAGGCATACAATAGTTGCAGTCGGTGCAAGGCACCAGCGGGAACTGGACGTACTCCTTGGCGATGCGATCCAGCATCTCGAGTTCTTCTTCCGTAAGCGGCACGAGAGGGGAGTAGGTGCTCAGGTTGTCCTGCAGATGCTCCATATAGGTCATTCCGCTGAGGACCGTCAGCACTTTAGGGAATGTGCCGCAGAAGCGGAATGCCCAGGAAGCGATGCTTTCGCCCGGGTTGCGTGCCAGCAGCTCTTCGTTTGCGTGCTCGTTGAGGCTGGCCAGCTGGCCGCCCAGCAGAGGCTCCATTATCACAACCGGAATATCTCTCTTTGCAAGCTCTTCATACATATAGGACGCGTTCTGCTCTTCGGCGTCGCGCGTGTGGGCGTAACCCCAGTCCACGTAGTTCATCTGAATCTGCACGAAGTCCCAGTGGTAGCGCCCTTCGTCGTGGAGGGAGAGCATATAGTCGAACACTTTTATGTCGCCGTGGAAAGACCAGCCGAGGTTGCGGATGCGGCCGGCCTTGCGCTCTCCGACAAGGAAGTCCAGAAGGCCGTTGTCGAAGAACCTCTCCCGCAGCAGCCCCATAGGGTCCTGGCCTCCGCCGATGGAGTGCAGCAGGTAGTAGTCGATATAGTCTGTACGGAGATTTTTCAGGGAGTTGCGATACATCTTGACGCCCGCTTCCAGAGTCTTTTCTATGCGGTAGTTGGATAGTTTTGTGGCAATTGTGTAGCTCTCTCTCGGATGGCGGCTCAGCGCGATTCCGGTGGCGGGCTCGCTCTGCGCCTGGAGGTAGAGCGGCGCGGTGTCGAAATAGGTGATTCCGTGCTCGATGGCGTAGTCCACGAGCTTGTTGACCATCTCCTGGTCGATGACCTTCTTGCCGTCGGGCCCTTCCACCTGAGGCCAGCGCATGCAGCCGTAGCCCAGCAGCGAGACCTTGTTGCCCTCGCGGTCGGTGCGCAGAGTCATTTCTCCCTCTTCTTTGGCGCCTACGATTTTTTCCGCCGTCTTCGGTCCGCAGGCAGCGACTGTCGCGGCCACGGCGGCTCCGCTTCCAAACACTTTGAGGAAACTTCTGCGGTTTATGTTTTCATTCAATTTTTTCATTTTGTATCCTCCTTTTAAAGTGTTTTGTGTACGAGATGACCTTCTACATAGATTGCGCTCACAGGGCGGGCAGGGCAGTGGTATTCGCACGAGCCGCAGCCGATGCACCTTTCAGGATTGACCGCCGGCACTCTATGGCCGACGCCCTCCTCCTGCACCATCTTGATGGCTCCGGCAGGACAGTGGCGGGAGCAGTTGCCGCAATCGACATCGTCCGTGCGGACGACGCAGTTCTCCTTGATGATCACGGCGTGGCCTATCTGTACAGAAGATTTTTCCTCTTTGGTGAGGAAGGTTATCGCTCCCGCCGGGCAGACCTCCGAGCAGCGGGTACACTCCGGACGGCAATAGCCCCTTTCGAAAGACATTTCGGGCTGCATCAGAGTGCCGAGCTTAGTTGAAGGGCGAAGCACTCCGTTAGGGCAGTTGCTCACGCACAGCTGGCACGCGACGCAGGCGTCCGAGAAGTGCTTTATGCTTTGGCTGCCGGCAGGCTTTGGCGAAATCTCGCGCGGCGGAATCTTCTTGCCTTCGAGCACGGCGAGGCTGCCGTCTCCGTGCTGCTCCTGTGCGTTGACGGTTGCGCAGGCGGTGGCAAGGCCGATTATTGTCAGAGCGCTGCGGCGGCCTTTGTCAGCGGCGGCAGCAGGGGCCTCGGAGGCTTTCTTCGTGCGGCGGGCCGTGTATTTGATGGCGCCGCTCTTGCAGTTGCTGATGCAGTCGAGGCAGACGACGCAGCGGCTGAGGTCTATCTTGTGCTCTGCCGTGTTGATGCAGCCTGAGCGACATTTTTTGCCGCAGGCGCCGCAATTAACGCATTTTTCAGTGTCGATGACCGGCCTGAGGAGAGAGAATCTCGACAGGAGGCCGAGTACCGTGCCCACCGGGCAGACATTGTTGCACCAGGTGCGCCCGCCCTTGAAGGCGAGGATGAATATAAGGACAAATGTCACGGCAGCCACGATGAAGGTCGGCAGGCTCTTGATATAGACATCAGTTGAATAGAAGGCATAACTGTCGCAGTGCTCCGCCGCCAGGGCCAGAAGGTTGTTGACGCCTCTGTAGATTGGCGCCAGAAGGTTTGCGGCGATGCGGCCGAATGTGCTGTAAGGCGCTATGAGAGAAGCGATTGAACTCAACCCCAAAATCATAAGCACTACGAACACTGCAAGGAATCCATAGCGTAGAACGTTATTAGCCTTGGAGTATTTGAATCTGTTTTTTTTGCCGTTAAGCCAGGAGATGCTGTCCTGCAGTATTCCCAGAGGGCAGATCACGGAGCAGTAAACCCTGCCCAGGACGAGCGTCAGCGCCACGAGAAGCGCCACGATGCCGAAATTAAGCGCCAGAATGGCCGGGATCAGCTGGATTTTCGCCATCCACCCAAAATATAGGTGCAGGACTCCGGTGAAATCCAGAAAGAGCAGCGTTGTCCCGATGAACATCAACGATGCCAGAATCAGTCTGAAAATGCGTAACATATAGTGTATTTAGTTTGCTAGCGTCCAATATAAACTCCAAAAATACAAAAATTCCCGATTATTTCCTATCTTTGCACCCACACTACGCCCAGGTGGTGGAATAGGTAGACACGCGGGACTTAAAATCCCGTGGCCAGCAATGGCCGTACGGGTTCGATTCCCGTCCCGGGCACTTTTTAAGGGGGCCCCGCCCCCTTTTATTGTGCCCGCTCGTCCCCCTTTCATCAAATTGACACGCTTAATGCCTCGGGCGTGTCTGGAATGTCGAATGTTTCGAAAACGCTCGAAACAGGCGGAGACAAAGTTTCAGAGTCGTTTCACTTCTTCTATCGCAACGCCTGTACAGGATGCAATAAGTTCAAAGTCAATGCCTGCGCATTTCATTTTCTTGGCAGTTTCCATTGCTTTTGCTTGGGCTCCTTGCTCGATGCCTTCTGCGTAACCTTCTTCGAGGCCTTCTTCGCGGGCGTCTTCAAGGTTAACGTCATAATCGTACT
>R20__coassemble_405_pt1 | contig 32413 bp, 27 predicted proteins | sample R20__metabat2_high_PE_056 | metagenome-assembled genome bin R20 | reverse complement strand
AACTTTGCGGGATTTTTGAACATTAACAATATATTAATAAGTATGTTAAAGAAGGGAAGTATGGCTTTCGGCCTTTTACTGGCGATGCTTTCATCGGCGATGTTCGGTCTTCTGCCACTGTTTTCCATTCCTGCGATGGACGCTGGCGTAGGACTCAATACCGTTTTGATCTACAGATTCGGAGTCGCCACAATCGCGATGGGAATAATTGCAAAGTGCTGCAGAGTGAGCCTTCGCATTAAGCTCAGGGACCTTCTGATGATATTTCTCATATCGCTCGGCTACGCCGGTTGCTCCATATTCCTGACGATGTCCTACAACTATATGCCAAGCGGAATTGCCACGACAATCTTTTTCCTCTTCCCTATAATCGTGGCGGTGATGATGGTGGTCATTTTCAAGGAGAAACCTTCTTGGAAAGTGGTGCTTGCGGCGGTTCTTGCAATAGGCGGAGTCTATCTGCTGCAGGGTACGGGGCAGCACGACCCTATCCAGCCTGTCGGAATATTGGTTCTGGCCTGCTCGATGATAGCATATTCCTGCTATATAGTATTCTTGAACCACACCAGGGCGAAAGATCTGCCCAATATGCAGGTGATGTTCTACATCTTCCTGTGCGCCTTCCTTATCAACTTCGTGAAACTGCTGATTATGGACGGCCCGCACATCGACCCTCTTCCGGACACCCGTACACTTGTAAATCTCATAATCCTCGGTACTGTACCGACCCTGATAGGCGACCTCATCCTGATTTATGCCGTGAAAATCGTCGGCAGCACGACAGCCTCCCTTCTGAGCTGTATGGAGCCTATAACGGCGTTCATCGTCGGCGTCCTCTTCTTCAAGGATCCTTTCAACCCGATTCAGATAGCCGGCCTTCTTGTCATAATCGGCTCGGTATTCATCGTAATCCTCACCCGCAGCAAAATCAAGAAAGCGTGAAGATGTAATACATCATCACGCCGCAGCAGGTCAGTTTGAGGCCTGTGCTGAAAAGGAATCCGAGGAAGGAGCCGAAGGCTGATTTCAGGGATTTGCCCATATCGCGTCCGCTGATGAGGACTTCGGCTGCGAACGCTCCGAGAAAGCTTCCGACGATCATTCCCCACGGAGGAAAGAATATAAGGCCCACGAAAAGCCCTATGAGAGAGCCTCTTGCAGCAGCTTTCGAGCCTCCTGTCATCTTTGTGAAGTATGCCGGGATGATATAGTCAAGCACAGTCACGGCAATCGTGATGGCAAGCCACACCATAAGAAAGGTCAGCGACATCCCGCTGCCCTCTTTGAAATAGAGAAGCAGCAGCGCCGCCCAGCTCAGGGGCGGACCGGGAATCACCGGCAGTATGCAGCCGGCTATTCCCAGAAGTCCCAGAATTATCGCGAGGGCGGTCATTCTTTCACGTATTTGTCAAGCCAGGCGAAGAACTCGCGGTTCCAGTGGATGGAGTTCTGCGGCTTGAGAATCCAGTGGTTTTCGTCAGGGAAGAGGACCATCTTCGACGGAACGCCCATCATCTGTGCGGCGTTGAACGCCGACATACCCTGCTCCACAGGCACTCTGTAGTCCATTTCGCCGTGTGTTATGAGTATAGGGGTGTCCCAGTTTCTGATGAGCTTGTGCGGAGAGTTGTCGTAGTGGCGCTTTGCCGTAGGGTTGTCGCTCCACGGCGAGCCTGCCATATAGACGCCCGGCTGCTTGCAGCCTCCGTTGTCCCAGTCGGCGAACCACATCTCCTCGGTTGTCATATACATCGACTCCTCGTTGAAGATGCCGGCGTGCGCGATGAAGGCGCTGAAGCGCTTCTGGTGGATGCCCGCAAGGTAATAGACGGAGTAGCCGCCGTAACTTGCGCCTACTGCCGCCATCTTGCCAACATAAGGTTCGGCCTTCAGAGCGTCTGCGGCGGAGAAGTAATCCTTCATGTTCTGTCCGATGTAGTCGCCGGAAATCTGCTCGCACCACTCCTGCCCGAAGGCGGTTGTTCCGCGGCGGTTAGGCAGCACCACTATGTAGCCCTGCTGGGCCATCAGACGGTAGTTCCAGCGGGTGCTCCAGCCCTGAGAAATCGTACCTTGAGGCCCGCCGAGGCACATAAGTATTGAAGGATAGACCTTTGCGGGGTCAAACTCCGGAGGATAAATGACCCAGGTGAGCATCTCCTTGCCGTCTGTAGTCTCTATCCAGCGCTCCTCCACGGTCGGAGTCGCAAGGGCGTCGAGTATGGCGTCGTTTTCGTGCGTGAGAGGCTCCCACGTGCCGTCCTGAAGCGATATGGAAACTATTTCGGCAGGACGCATCATTGAAGTGTTGGTCGTTATGAGCTTGTCGCCGGCGAAGGCAGGCGTGCCGAAATCGAACCAGATGTGTTCCTGTGAGACGCGTGTGAAATTACCCTCGAGGTCTGTCTTCCAAATCTCTTTTACACCCTCCACTTCGCTCGAGAAGTAGATTTCAGTGCCGTCGGGCGACCATACCGGCGAGCCAACGTTGTATTTGAAGTTGCGGCTCAGTTCGATTCTTTCGCCTGACACTATCTGCGCTATGAAGAGCCTTGACTTGTCGGCCTCGTAGCCGCCTCTCTCCATACTCAGCCAGGCCACGGTGGTGCCGTCAGGCGACCAGACCGGCTCCGTGTCGTAGCCCATCATCCCTTGGGTGAGGTTGAACTCGCAGCCGTTCTCCATATTATATATGTATATGTCTGTGTTGGTGGAGAAGGCGTAGTCGCGGCCCGTCAGCTTGCGGCAGGAGTATGCCAGTTGATGGGAGTCCGGCGCGAAGTCGAGCTGCTCGAGTCCGCTGAAAGGCTCGGTGGGAAGTTCATATGGAAGGCCTTCCAGAATATCCCGGGCCTCGCCGAGGCTGCTGCCGTCGAACGGAGCGATCCAGGTGTGCGGGATTTCCTCCACGAAGTGGTCCCAGTGGCGGTACATAAGCCCTTCAATCGTGCGGGCGGTGGATTTTTCAAGGTCCGGATATATGTCGACAGGCTTCTTCGCCACCTTGAAGGAACTCGAGTACATAATGTAGTCGCCCATAGGGTGGATCTTGAACTCGCTGATGCCGCCCTCCACGGAGCTGACACTCTTGCGGCCGCTGCCGTCTGCATTCATCACGACAATCTGGCCGCCTTCGAGAAAGGCGATCTTCCGTCCGCCGTCAAACCAGCGTCCGCAGGAGGCGCTTTTTGCCCCGTGGGTCAGCTGGCGGACGTTCTGCCCGTCGATGTCCATCACGTATAGCTGTCGGTTGCTCCGGTTCTGCCCGATTGACGTGTAACTTACTCCATAAAGGATTTTCGTACCGTCGGGAGAGACCTGCGGGTCGGAGACCTTGCCCATCTGATGCATTATTTCAGGGGTGAAGTCTCCGTCGGTTATGGTCAGTTGCGGTTTTTCGATAGGCTCGCCCTGCTGTTTATCCGGAGCCGAGCAGGATACTACTGCTGCCATTGAGAGAATTGTCAATATTTTTTTCATTTTACTGATTATTGTTCTGCGTATTCAAATCCGTAGGTTATTCCCTTTTCAGTGGCCGGGACGCCTGTTGCCATCCACACAGGCATAGGTTTGCCCTTGAGGAAGTGGTCGAAGAACTGCTCGAGCCTGCGGCTGAGGTCCTTGCGGTTGCGCCTCTCCTTGAGGTTGTGGGCCTCGTCGTTGTATTGGAGCATCCAGGCCTGTTTGCCGCAGCGCCTCAGGCCGTTGAAGAACTCGATGCCCTGCCACCAAGGCACCGCCCCGTCGGCATCGTTGTGCATAATCAGCACCGGCGTCGTGACATTAGGCACGAAGAAGAGAGGGGAATTTTCCACATATAGGTCGAAACCGTGCCAGAGGTCGTCTCCGATGCGGCTCTGGCCCTTTTCATACTGCATCGTGCGAGCAAGGCCGCTCTCCCAGCGGATGCCGCCGTAGGCGCTTGTCATATTGCTTACAGGGGCTCCCGCGCCGGCAGCCTTGAAACGGCCTGTCTGCGTGATTATGTAGGCCACCTGATAGCCGCCCCAGCTCTGGCCCTGGATGGCCATATTGTCGCCGTCGACCCAAGGATAGGTGCAGAGCATATCGCAGCCCGGCATCAGGTAGTCCATACAGCTCTTGCCCGGATGGCCGTCGCGGTAGCGGATGTCAGGCACGAACACAAGGTATTCGTTGCTGACGAAATAAGGGATGTTGACCGTAGATGCGCTCGGGGCGGGATTTCTGACTGCATACAGGTTGTCGGAGTAGCGCTCGTAAAAGTAGATCATCACCGGATATTTCTTTGCCGGATCGAAGTTTTCAGGCTTGAAGAGAAGGCCTTCGGCCTTGTTGCCGTCCGCCGCCGTCCAGCTTACGAGCCCGACTGTTCCCCAGTTGTAGTCTTTCTGCTGCGGATTGATGTCGGAGAGCTTTTTGTCGGTCTTGAAGGCGTCTTGAGTCATATAGAGATTGTTGCCCTCTTCGAAGTTGCCCTTGTCGAATATGACGGTTGTCTTTTTGCCGGACGTGCTGACCGACAGGTTGCCGTATGTGTAAGGACCTTCCACCAGATTTTCCGCCTTTGCGCCCTTTCGCTGGAGGTCCAGCCTTGCTACGCCGGTCTTTTTGCTCTTGTGGTTGAAGGTGGTCATCCAAACCGGCTTGCCGGACTTGATCTCTCTCGCGGCGCCGAACATTCCTCCTGCTCCCTTGCCGCTTTCGTGATATGCGCCCGTTGCGACGGAGTAGGTGATTTCCGAGCCGCGGCCGTCAGTTACCTTGAAAGGAGCCTTCGCTCCCGTAGGGTCGAACTGCCAGTAGTCGTATTTGTCCCTTATCCAGAAAAAGCGGTTGTCGTCAGACCAGATGCAGTGGCCGTTGCTTCCTGCTTTGCCCGGGTGGTCGTCCTCGTCGTCAAAGAAGTTAATGCCGAGGTTTCCGGTCAGGTTCTTTTTCTGCCCTGTGGCGGCGTCCATCTGCCACCAGCAATTGTCACCGGCGTCGAAGGCCACGTAATATGCTCCGTCGGCAGATGCCGTGAATCTTTCATACTGTGCCCCCTTCTCCAGAAGCCGGCGGCTTCCGTCGAGAAGGTTTATCTGATAGATATCGCCGCAAGGGTCCGTATCCCACTGGTTCTTGACCCTGTATGGCTTGTCGCAGCTTGTGATGAGAAAGTCCTGCGTGTTCTTCTCGCCGATCATTATGTTCGGGATGTCTTCGTCGGCGATCTGTGCCAGGCAGGTGCCGTCGTACTGCACTTTTGCGGTGTAGCTGCGGTCTTTGTTCTGCGGCAGGCGGGCTTTCTGCACGGGCTGGATGTAGTCTTCGTTCCAGACCCAGATGTCGAGCCGCGCCTGTTCGAAGTCCACGAGAGTCGTGTCCTTTTCCCTTGGAATCGGCTGCGTGCCGAAGGTCAGATAATTTTCACGGAAGGTCACAGGAGCTTTGCTGCTGATGCGCCATCCTTTTTTCAGATGCTGATTTTCACTTGACACCAGCACCTCTGCCTTGCCAGCGTCGTAAAGATAGAGGTCCGGCGTCTTTGAAACGTCTTTTGCCGTGTCGAGCTTTGCGTAGAATGCGAGCCTTTCACCCTTTTCGTCGAAATACAGCCCTTCGAAGAAGGCCTGCTTCTCTCCGCGGAGCACTTCCGTGGTGGATTTTGAGGCAGGAGTGTGGATGAATACGCCGCGCACGGTGGTGCTGTCTTTCTTGCCCGGCTTTGTTATGTAGGCTATCCTGTCGCCCTCTTTTGTAAATTTATATGTCTCGGCAGCCTTTATGCTGTCGAGGGCCATTGTCTTGATGTTCAGAATATAAAGGTATGTGTCAGCGGACGGTTTCGGGTCTTTCGCTTCCTTCGCTTCTGGCTTTTCGCCTTTCTTCGGCGTTGCCTTCGGGGCGGCGGCCTTCTTGAAGGCCACATAGCTTCCGAGCTTGTCGCTATGCTTGAATTCCTTTACGCACGCTATCGTGTCGATGCGGCCCGTGGCGAGGTTCATCACGCCGAGGGAAGGCTGCGGCATATCGTCACCCTTCTTCTTGTCTATTCTGGCCTGACGCGTCTCCTTGAACTTCGGAGAGATCTTGAAGACGGCCCGTGTGGCGTCCTGCGAGATGACGGCGGAGGAGACGCAGTCTAGCGAGTACTCTTTGCCGGTCTTGATATTATAAAGGTGCAGCACGGCGTCGCCCTCCTGCGGGCTTACGGTGAAGGTGGCCCAGTCACCGCCGTCCGGTACGGCAATTCTTCCGAGGCTCTTCCAGCCGTCGTACACTGAATGGTCGAGCGCAGGTTTCTGCGCGAATGCGGCGGAGAGGGTCAGTGCGGCCGCCGCGAAAATCAATGATATCTTCTTCATAAAACGTCTTTGTAAAAAGGATTGTAAAGTTATGATTTATTTTGGTTTATAAAAAATATTGCCGTATCTTTGCGGTCCGCGCAAAATGGGCGCGAAGTATTTAACTTATTTATTTACACCAAATTAACAACCAAATGCCTGGATTAATTGGAAAAAAAATCGGAATGACTTCCGTTTTCAGTGCCGAGGGAAAAAATCTTCCATGCACTGTTATTGAGGCTGGTCCATGTGTTGTTACGCAAATCCGTACAGTTGAAAAAGATGGTTATGCCGCTGTACAGCTTGCCTATGACGAAATCAAAGAAAAACATGCCAGCAAGCCCCTTAAGGGACATTTTGAAAAGGCAGGAACCACTCCTAAGCGCAAACTCGTGGAATTCAAGAATGATTTCCCGAAAGAGCTCAAGCTTGGCGATGTAGTGACTCTCGCAGACCTCTCCGAAGGTATCAAGTGGATTGATGTCACCGGAACTTCAAAGGGTCACGGTTTCCAGGGCGTTGTGAAACGCCACGGTTTTCAGGGCGTAGGTGGTCAGACCCACGGTCAGGACGACAGACTCCGTCATCCTGGTTCACTGGGTGCATCATCTTGGCCTTCAAGAGTTTTCAAGGGTATGCGCATGGCCGGCCATATGGGCGGTGACCGCGTGAAGGTTACAAACCTCGAAGTGATCAAAGTTATCCCTGAGAACAATCTTGTAGTTGTCAAAGGTTCCGTTCCGGGAGCCAAAGGTTCTTATTTAATTCTGGAGGACTAAGCGTTATGAAACTTGATGTATTGAAAATCAACGGTGAAGCATCAGGCAAGCAGGTAGAGCTTGACGATGCAATCTTCGGCATCGAACCGAACGATAACGCTATCTATCTCGATGTGAAGCAGTATCTCGCAAACCAGCGTCAGGGTACCCACAAGACCAAAGACCGCAGCGAGGTTGCATTCAGCACCAAGAAAATGGGTCGCCAGAAGGGCGGCGGAGGAGCACGTCACGGCAGCATCAAGTCCAACATCTATGTAGGTGGTGGCAATGCATTCGGCCCTAAGCCTCGTGATTACTCTTTCAAGCTCAACAAGAAGCTCAAACAGCTCGCTCGCTTCTCAGCCCTCTCATACAAGGCTAAGGAGAAGGCCATCACAATGGTCGAGCCGTTCGCAATGGACGCTCCTAAGACCAAGGAATTCATCAAGATCCTTGACAATCTGAAAGCCAACGGAAGAAAGACTCTCGTAGTGCTTCCTGAAAATTCAAACAACATTTATCTGTCATCTCGCAATCTTCCTGAAGTGAAGGTCATCACTGTAGACGAAATCAACACCTACACAATCGTCGATGCAAATCGCCTTGTGCTTGTTGACGGTGTTCAGGATATTCTTGCACAGAGACGTAAATAAAACTTACGACAATGAGTATTCTTATTAAGCCACTCGTAACAGAGAAAATGACGATTCAGGGCGACAAATTGAATCGTTACGGTTTCATCGTAGATCGCGATGCCAACAAGATCGAGATCCGCAACGCAGTCGAGCAGATGTACGGTGTTTCCGTCAAAGATGTAAATACTGTGAACTACCACGGCAAGCGCAAGAGCCGTTACACAAAGACAGGTTTGCAGACAGGCCGTACAAACCACATCAAGAAGGCGTTTGTAACATTGGCCGGAGATGACAAGATAGATTTCTATAGCAACATTTAAAGGCCATGGCAGTACGTAAATTCAAACCGGTAACTCCCGGTACAAGAAATAAGGTCATCAGCGCTTTTGATGACATCACTTGCACTACCCCTGAAAAGAGCCTCCTTCGCCCTCTTCGCGGCACAGGCGGACGCAACAATCAGGGTAAGATGACAATGCGCTATCTCGGCGGTGGTCATAAGAAAATGTACCGTGTAATCGACTTCCTTCGCGACAAGGACGATTATACCGCTGTAGTAAAGACAATCGAATACGACCCTAACCGCAGTGCACGCATTGCCCTGGTCGTTTACGGTGACGGTGAAAAACGTTATATTATCGCTCCTAACGGCATCAAGGTCGGTCAGACCATCGCTTCCGGCAGCGGTGTAGCTCCTGAAATAGGTAACGCTCTTCCTCTCGCAGAAATTCCGCTCGGTACTCTCGTACACAACATCGAGCTCCGCCCGGGTTGCGGTGCCGCTATGGCACGCAGCGCCGGAACATTCGCTCAGCTTACCGCTCGTGAAGGCGGTCACGCTGTTCTGCGCCTCCCTTCAGGCGAGACCAGAATGGTCCTGACAACCTGCCGCGCAACTGTTGGTACAGTATCCAATTCAGAACACAACTTGGAATCAGACGGTAAGGCAGGTCGCCGCCGCTGGCTGGGTCGCAGACCTCACAACCGCGGTGTCGTAATGAACCCTGTCGATCACCCTATGGGTGGTGGTGAAGGCCGTGCATCCGGTGGTCACCCACGCTCACGCAAGGGTCTGCCAGCTAAGGGATACAAGACTCGTAACCCTAAGAAGACTTCCAACAAGTTCATCATCGAAAGAAGAAAGAAATAACGGAATTAAACTTATTTAGATTATGAGTCGTTCACTTAGAAAAGGTCCTTACATTCAGGACGCACTGGAAAAAAGAGTACTTGCCATGAACGATGGCAGTATGAAGAAAGAAGTCATCAAGACTTGGTCTCGCGCCAGCATGATCTCACCGGACTTTGTCGGACACACAATCGCTGTTCATAATGGAAACAAGTTTGTTCCTGTTTATGTTACAGAGAATATGGTTGGTCACAAGTTAGGAGAATTCGCTCCTACACGTACCTTCAAAGGTCACTCTGGTAATCGTTAATAATTAAAAACAGAGATTACAATGGGAGCTCGTAAAAGAGAAATGGCCGAAAGGCTTAAAGAAATAAAGAAGCAGACAGCTATCGCAAAGCTGAATGATGTTCCTACCTCACCTCAGAAGATGCGCCTTGTGGCCGACATCATCAGAGGCGTAGAAGTTAACCACGCTTTGGATATTCTTCATTATTCAAAGAAAGAGGCTTCTATCCGTATGGAGAAGCTCCTCCGCAGCGCAATTGCAAACTGGGAGGCAAAGAATGAAGAATCACGCAAGGAATTGGAAAACGGCAACGTTTATGTCCAGACCGTAATGGTCGACGGCGGCCGCCAGCTGAAGCGCATCCGTACAGCCCCTCAGGGCCGTGCAGCACGCATCCGCAAGCGTTCAAACCACATAACGATAATCGTCGCTGCCAAGCAGAAAGAAGAAAAACCGTCAGTAGAGGAGGCAAAGTAATATGGGACAGAAAACCAATCCTATCAGCAACCGTGTAGGTATCATCCGTGGTTGGGACTCCAACTGGTACGGTGAATATCCAAGCAGAATTCTCGAAGATTCAAAGATCCGTGAATATCTTACCGCACGTTTCGCAAAAGCATCTCTTTCAAAGATCGTTATCGAGCGCACACTCAAGCTCATAACCGTCACCATCAACACAGCTCGTCCAGGTGTCATCATCGGCAAGGGCGGTCAGGAAGTTGACAAGCTGAAAGAAGAGCTCAAGCAGATCTGCAAGAAAGACATCCAGATCAACATCTTTGAAGTGAAACGTCCTGAAGTTGACGCCAACATCGTTGCCAACAACATCGCACGTCAGGTTGAAGGTCGTGTTTCTTACCGTCGCGCCATCAAGATGGCCGTTGCATCCACAATGCGTATGGGTGCAGAGGGCATCAAGGTGCAGATTAGCGGCCGTGTAGGCGGTGCTGAAATGGCAAGAAGCGAAATGTTCAAAGAGGGTCGTACTCCTCTCCACACTATCCGCGCAGACATAGACTATGCACTCGCAGAGGCTCACACAAAAGTAGGCGTTCTCGGTATCAAGGTATGGATCTGCAACGGTGAGGTTTACGGCAAGCGTGATCTCTCCCCTAACGCAGGCGTGGCTGCTTCTGCAGCTCAGGCTTCTCAGGGTGAGCGTCGCGGTGGTGACCGTCGCCCACGCGGTGGTCGCGGTGACCGTGGCGACCGTCGTCCACGCGGCAACGGTGAGCGTCGTCCTCGCAAGGAAGACTAATACTTTCCAAATAGCACAATCAAAAGCCCCGCCCCCGAAAAGGCGAGGCTTTTTTTTGTCCGTTACAAGCGTCAGAAGGTCAGGGCGAGGGTCGGGCAGATGGCGCCGGAGAGAGGGTCCACGCGGGCGGAGAGGGCAACGTCGCCTCCTTCGCGACGGCCGTCCCCGATGCCGAGAAGGCGCTTTGTCGGACCGAGCAGCCAGCCTCCGACGTGAGCGCACAGAATGCCGGCACCGGCTCCGAATATCAAATCGCTGAGCCAATGCTCGTTATTGTAGAGCCTCATAACGCTTACGCCTGTCGCGACGGCATAGGCGCCGGCGCCCCATCCCCATCCGTATTCCATACGCACGAGCTCGGCGCCTGCGAAGGCGAAGCCGGCGTGGCCCGACGGGAACGAGCGGTTGTCCGAACCGTCCGGGCGCGGAGAGTCTATCAGCGACTTCATCCCGAAGCGTATCAGGGCAAGGCTGCCGAAAGCCCATACGGCCTCGATGCCGCGGTCCACGAAACGATGTTCCGATTTGACACCCAAGAGCCCCAGCCCGAGATGCATCGCCTCTGGAACGAACTGTACATAATCGTCGAAATGCAGCGCCGGGGAATCTCCCTTCCAGGTTGATGTCCAATTATTTACAGGAACATCCACGCTTTCGTGCGCGGCAAAGTGTATTACGGCGCCGGCGGCCATAAGGCTACCGGGGACGATGACGGAGCCGGCGGAAAAGCGGGCCGCGGAGTCAGCACGCAGCGAATCCTGTGGCGCTTGAGTGCGCGTCTGCGCCAGCGCATAGCCGCCGCAGTGCAACAGCGCCGGAGCGGCCAGCAATGAGAGCACCGCCAAGATCAGCAGACTGCTTCTGCGTCGCCGCATAAGATCAGAGATTTGCCTTTGCCCAGGCGTAGATCAGGAAGTTCTTGTCGGAGTTCCAGGCCTCTTTGTAGCAGCGCGCGATTTCCGGAAGGTATGACAGGGAGCGGCGGCCGTCCTCGCTGTAGCCGACATCCTGCGAGCCGCCTGCGGCATAGTACATTTCGCGCGTCGTAGAGCAGATGCGGGCGTAACGACCGGTATTCGGAGTGCACTGATCGTCAGTCATATGCAGATAGTATTCCAGCTGCTCGTCGGTGCAGTGCTTGTCCCAGGCCTTCATAAGGGAGTCGGCGACATAAACGGTGATGCCGTCCTTGAAGACGTAAGGCTCGTAGAATGTGGCCTCATACATATCTTCATAGACGACGCCTGCAACCGCGAACTGGGCCCCGCTCTGCCACATAATGAACTTGCGGATCTTCTCCACGTTCTCGAAATCAATCTCTCCCGTAGCGTCAAACACCGCATTTACAATCCATTTTGCGAGCATCTCCGGCGAAGGATTCAGCATATATACGAGCCCTTTTTTTGGCTGGTTGATGTATTTGTCGACGCCTGTATAATATTCCCAAAGCTGAACTGGATAGCCCTCCCAGTTAGGCAGGGAATCGTTGGTCGCCAGAAGAGTGCCCTGCATATAGGCCGCATCCAGAACCTCCTGGCAGCGGACGGTAAGCACTTCCAGGGAATCTTTGTAATACTTTTTGACCTCAGGGTCAACCTTGGCGCCGCCGCTGCATCCCGCCAGAATGGCAGCCGCCGCAAAAAGAATGGCAATACGTTTCATCGCTTTCATTGTTATTTGTGACAAATATAGTAATTTTGTTTGATATGATTAAAAAAGGAACCGGAGCCGGGCTGACCGGCCTTATGACAGCTGTCCTGCTGGTGGCGGGATGCTGCAACGATGCCGCAAAGGTGCGTACCGACGTGCCTCAGAAGGCGTTTTACAAAGATATTTTTATGGATAGCGGAATGGGAATGATGGCCTTCAGGACGATGCCTGTGGTCGATTATCTCTCGCTCCAATGCGAATATTTCTACGCCCCCGCTCTGACGGATGAGAATCAGGCCCTGCAGGACAAGGTTTTCGGCGGCTGCGAGGAGGACCTCAACGGCGTGCTGCTTTATCCGGACGGCGAGCCGCGCTTCAGGATATTCTATGTCAACGGCGGCCTCGGCGGTACGCACGGCCGCACCCTCGGTGAAAAGGGCCGCGAGCACATCAGGCAGTTCGTCGCCGCGGGCGGCAGCTACGTCGGTTCCTGCGCCGGAGCTTTTCTCTCGGCAGCCGGAGTGGCCGGCGACAGCATTCCGCGCAAGAACTATCTCGGCCTCTGGCCCGGCTATGTAGATGACACGGATTTCACCCAGGAAATTGCCTACGACATCCCAGCCGGGAGTCCTCTGCTGCAGTATTACGATTTCGGCGGCAGCCCAGCCGACGGCGCCCTTATCGACACCATCCACCACGAGAACGGCCCGTTCTTCTCCACTTGGGCTGAAGTGCCAGGGACTGAAGTACTTGCTATCAACAAGGCAGAGGGTCGTATCTCGGACGGCCAGCCTTCGGTCGTGGCATACAAGGCAGACGTCTTCAGCGGCCGCGTCATCCCTAGCGGCGGCCATCCTGAGCAGGTCCCTTGCGGCAAGGGACGCGACCTGATGGCCTCCTATGTCCGCTACGCAATCGACGGCCAAGGCGCCGCGAAGGTCAAGGCGCAGCTCTCCAACGGCGAAGTTCGCGTGATGGACAAATCCACGACGGACAGCATTCCTGAGTTTACAATGATAGGCGACCTCCAGTGCCACCACTTCGTCTTCTCTCTGCCACGCCGGGCGAAAAACGTGAAGATTCGTCTGGAGTCTTTGGCAGACCACAACCTCAGTCTGCTGCTTGCAAAAGAGACTTTCGCATTTCGCGAAGATGCTCTCTATCAAGTAGTAAGAGGTGACGGAGGTGTCCGCGAACTGTCCTTCGACACCCTTGACAAAGGCCTCTGGTACATCGGCGTGCAGAGCGAAGAAACAGTTGAGTACACAGAGGGAGAGCACGGCTACGAGTACGGCGGCAAGACTTCGCTGCTCAACGGCACCCCATATTCCATCTCCGTCAGCTGGGAATAGCAAGAAATCATTGTTTCAGACACGATAGATGGCTCAAACGTGTCTAAAACGCGAAAATTTCGCCAAATTGACACGCTAGAGGCTTGTTTTGTGTCTCGCGATTTGGGAGGGTACAAAAAAAAGGGGGTAGCGCCCCCTTAAAGTTGAGTACCCGGAGCCGGGGTCGAACCGGCACAGCCTTGCGGCCACTGGTGTTTGAGACCAGCGCGTCTACCGATTCCGCCATCCGGGCATATGTTCGATAGCGCAGGCAAAGGTAGGAAAAATTGTTAAAACCGCAATTCTTTTGTATATTTGTGAAGATATGCATATACCAATTCCTATGAAAAAACTTCTCAACCTTCTGATTCTGGCCGCCATCGTCGCAAGCTGCGCGCAGGAGCCGGGTACACTCAAGAAAGTTTCCCCTGAGTCCGTGGGGATGAACTCCGAAAAACTCTCCCAGATTGACCGTGAAGTGGCGCTTGCCATCGAAGAGGGCAACATTCCGGGCGCTGTCGTCTCCGTTGTCCGCGGCGACAAGATCGTCTATCTCAAGGCCTACGGCAACAAGCAGGTCTATCCCGACACAATCCCTATGACAGTGGAGACAATCTTCGATATGGCCTCCTGCAGCAAATGCATCGGCACGACCCTTTCGTTCATGCAGCTCATTGAAAACGGCTATGTCCGTCTGACAGACGACGTGGATATGTACATCCCGGGCTACAAACCTTGGGTTGACCCCGAGACCGGCAAGAAGGTTGACATCACCGTGCAGGACGTGATGACCCACACCTCAGGCATCGCTCCATATATCGCTACCGCACAGTATCTTGAAAGATTTGGCCCGGACAGCCCGGACTCCCTCATCTGGCACATCGCAAATGAAGTAAAGCGCAACTTCCGCCCGAAGACCGGCTATATGTACAGCTGCCTTAACTTCGTCACAGTCCAGAACATTCTCCAGAACATAACAGGAATGAAGCTCGAAGACTATGCCGAGCAGAACGTTTTCGGCAAGCTCGGCCTCAAGCACACCTGCTATGAACCAAAGAAGCGCCATCCGGAACTGATGCCTCTCGTGGCTCCGACAGAGGTCCAGGAAGACGGCACCTGCCTCCTCGGTGAGGTGCACGACCCTCTTGCACGCCTTTGCAACAGCGGCAACAGCGGCAATGCCGGCGTATTCACCAACGCTGAAGACGCTTCCGTAATCTGCGCTGCGATAATGAACGGCGGAGCCGTCAACGGCCGCCGCATCCTCAGCCCTGCGACCGTCGAGACGATGGCCACCGTCCCTGAGGACAACGACCCTTGGATCGGCCGCGCCCTCGGCTGGGACAACCGCAGCAGTGCCGCAGGCCTCCGCGGTGACCTCTTCAGCCGCACACGCACAATCTGCCACACCGGCTACACCGGCACCTCAATCATAATGGACCTCGACTCCAAGACTGCCGTAATCGTGTTCGCACACCGTGTACATCCGAAGGACGAAGGCGGCACGGGCAAACTCCGCGCACGCATCGCCAACATTGTCGCCGGCAGTATTGAAGAATAACGTAACATACGACGCTCCCGTCATCAACAGCAGTCGCACAGTGGCTGTTGTTGATGATTTTTATAAAGGCAGGGATCTTCCGTTGAAGGTGGACTGCCCGGTGTTTTACATCCACGCCTCGGAAGAGACGAAGACTCTCGCGACCGTCGAGGCCGTTGTCAGATGGCTTCTGGAGCAGCAGGCCGACCGCGACACGCTGCTTCTCGGCATCGGAGGCGGCATCGTCACCGACATTGCCGGCCTGGCCGCCTCCATCTACAAAAGGGGAATGCCTTACGGCCTGATACCCACTACGTTGCTTGCGCAGGTAGATGCTGCCATAGGCGGCAAATGCGGCGTGAATTTCGACGGATACAAGAACGTCCTGGGTTGCTTCTCTGGGCCGCAGTTCATCTACATAGATCCGAGCCTGACCGCAACCCTCCCGCCGCGGCAGACAAGATGCGGCGCCGCCGAAATGCTCAAAACATTCCTTATAGCCGACGCAGGAGCCTTCGGCGAGGCCGTCAGATATTTCGCCTCCGGCCGAAAGGACGAGGCGCAGCTTGAAGCCCTCGTAAAGCGCGCCGTCGGGATAAAATGCCGCATTGTGGAGGATGATCCCTTCGACCGTGATGGCCGCCACGTCCTCAACCTCGGCCACACATTCGCCCACGCAATAGAAAAATGCACCCGGGAATATTTGCACGGAGAGGCGGTTGCCATAGGCATAGTCAAAGCCTGCGAAATGTCTGTAAAAGAGGGCCTTCTGCGGCCGGAAGCGGCGCAGGCGATTGAGCGAGGCCTCTCTCTGGCCGGCCTCCCGACAGACTGCCCGGCAGCGGACTGCGAGTTGCAAAACGCCATCCTGCAGGATAAAAAGCGCAGCGGCGCCACTCTGAAATACATCTTACTGGAAGACATAGGAAAACCTCTGATATGGGAACAATCTGTTACAGCCTGAAAGGGGCGACATACAACTATGCCGGCTTTATGGCAACCACGCGGCGCGGCGCGGCGGTCGAGATAAGGCTCGACAGCTGCCTGATGGACGACGACCAGATAAAGGACGTGTTCTCCACCAGACGCCCGTCGAAGCTGATAGCCACGTGTCACACGAGCGACGACCTCGCGCCGGAAGATGCCGCCGAGCTGCTCACGATAGCGATTCTCGCCGGAACGGACTACGTCGATGTCCCGACATACTTCCCGGAGCCGACCCGCAAATGGCTGATGACCCTTGCCCTAAACAAAGGCTGCAAGATAATAGTCTCATATCACAATAGAACCTTCACCGACAGCTATGAAGACCTTGAAAAGATAGCCAGGTCCGCATTCCTCGAGGGCGCAGACATAGTGAAAATAGTCACTACAGCCCGCAGCGAGGCGGACGGCGACACCGTGCTGAAGCTCTACGACAAGTTCCCGTCTGAGCAGCTGGTGGCCTTCGCTATGGGCGAAAAAGGGGAGGACTCCCGTCTTGTGTCATTTGCCAAAGGCGCCCCGCTGTTCTACCTCTCTACCACGAGAAAGGGCTCCACAGCCTCCGGACAGCCGCAATTCTTCGATTTCATCAAGAAAGAAGACATAATCCTGCAGGGCACGGTCAAAGACCTTCCTTCATCAAAAAGCTACGCGCAACGGGCGATACTTCTCGCCGCCCTTACGACGGGCACTACAAAACTTTACGGAGTAACCCTGTGCGGTGACGTAAGGGCTGCCATCGGCGTTGCCGAAAGCCTTATGGCCGACGTCTATGTGGAGGGCACCACCGTCACCATCGAAGGCCGGCAGGATATAGCCGCAAAGGGCCTTCAGGTCAAGGGCGGCAGCCTCTTCGTCGGAGAGTCGGCCCTGCTGGCCCGCCTGCTCATCCCGCTTTGCGGGCTTTCGCGCGTCCCCGTGACCATCACCGGCGAAAAGACCCTTCTCAGCCGCAGACTCGATGACCAGCGCAAAGTCCTGCGGTCAGCGGGCCTTAAGGTAACTTTCACAGACAAATCATACCTCCCCGTGACGGTGGGCGGCCGCCTGCACCACATCTGGACTATAATCGACGGCGGCAAGGGCTCCCAGACAATCTCCGGCCTGATGCTGGCCCTCAGCCAGTGCGAAAGAAAGACATATCTTGGCATAAACAACGTAACAAGCGCCCCGTACCTCGACCTGACGGTCGCAATCGCCTCATTCTTTGGCATTTCCGACATCAAAAGGGTGGACGAGCCTCAGAAAGGGGAGGAGGATGAACATATCGAAGACGACGAGCCCGAAGTATTCCACCGCTCGTATGTGATCGAAGCCCCGCAGACAATCAAGCCGGTGCAGGGGCTCGAGATCGAGCGCGACTGGAGCGCCGCCGCGATGCTGATGGTGGCCGGCGCGATAATGGGCGACATCACCCTCGAAGGGCTGGACGACTATTCGCCGCAGGCCGATTCCGTTATCCTGCCCCTTATGGAAAACGCCAATATAGACATTGAAATGAAGGAGGGCTCGATTTCCGTCCGCAAGAGCATCCTCTGCCCGTTCTATTTCGACGTGACGGACTCCCCGGACCTTTTCGCGCCGCTCTTCCTGCTTGCCGCCTGCGCTCAGGGCGAGAGCGTGATAGGCGGAGTAAGGCGCCTGCGCGGCAAGGAGAGCGATCGCGTGAAGACCTTCTCGGAGGAGTTCGCAAAGCTGGGAGTGCATAGCAGCACCCGCGGTGACGAAATATTCATCTACGGCGTCGAAAACTGCGTCTTCGAGGCGGCCAGCTGCTCCTCCCACGGCGACCACCGCCTCGCTATGGCACTTTATATTGCCTCTTTGAGAGCAAAAGGCGAAATTCATATAGACAATATGGAGTCAGTTGACAAATCTTTTCCTAACTTTGTAGGAATCCTTGGAAAATTATTAAAGAAAAAATAACGTTATGAACACTTTCGGAGACAAATTTCAGGTTCAGATATTCGGAGCCTCACACGCACCTGTAATCGGAATCACCATCACAGGCGTGCCTGCCGGCATTCCGCTCGACAGCGCAGACTTTACGCAGGACATCCTCCGCCGCAAGAGCGGCGCGAAGGGCACCACCTCGCGCATAGAAGAAGACATCCCCGTTGTCGAGAGCGGCGTGAGCAAGAACGAAGACGGAGCTTACGTCACAAACGGCAAGGCCCTGACCATCACTTTCGAAAACAACAATATCCACCCTGAAGACTACACCCCGTTCAGGAACGTTCCACGCCCGGGCCACGCCGATTTCACGGCCTACATAAAATACTCCTCCCGCAAGCGTGATTTCGAGAACACTGACTTTATGGGCGGCGGCTTCTTCAGCGGCCGAATGACGCTTCCTCTCGTCGGAGCCGGCGTCGTGGCAAAGAAGATAATCGACCCTATCTCAGTAAAAGCCAAGCTGATAGAAGTGGGAGGCATCCCGACCGACGACTGGAAAAAGGTTGAGGAGCTCCTCGACAAGACAATCAAGGACGGCGACTCGATCGGAGGCATAATCGAGTGCCGCTGCTCAAATATGATCGCAGGTCTCGGAGAGCCGTTCTTCGATTCCCTCGAATCTATCCTGTCGCACGCGATTTTCGCTATTCCGGGCATCCGCGGCATCGAGTTCGGCGACGGTTTCGCCGCTTCGCGGATGAAAGGCTCCGAGCATAACGACCCGTTCATAGACGACAGGGGCCACACCGCCAAGAACGGAGCCGGCGGAGTGAACGGCGGCATCTCCAACGGCAACGACCTCGTGTACCGCATCGCCGTCAAGCCTACCAGCAGCATCATAAAGAAGCAGTCCACCTACGACTTCATAAACAAATGTATGACAGACATTTCTGTCCCGGGTCGCCACGACACCTGCTTCGCCCTCAGAGTCCCTCCGGTAGTCGAGGCAATGACCGCCATCACTCTCGCCGACCTTCTGATGAAAGATATGCTCAAGCGTCCGGGATCAATTTAAAAGACAAATACATATGTTCGACAAATCTGTTTACGTCTCACGGAGGAAGGTTCTTCTGGAGAGCGTCGGAGAGGGGCTGATTGTCCTGCTGGGCAACGGCGAGGCTCCGTGCAACTACGGCGACAACACATATCTGTTCCGTCAGGACAGCACATTTCTATATTATTTCGGCCTGGACCGGCCTGATTTTGCCGCCACTCTCGATGCTGAAAGCGGCGAGGTCGTCATCTACGGCAACGACGTGGACATAGACGACATAATCTGGATGGGTCCTCAGCCTTCGGTGGCAGAGCAGGCTGCCGAGGTGGGAGTGGGCTCAAGCGCGCCTTTCACGGCGCTTGCCCAGGTGCTGCGCAGCGCTCAGAAGAAGGGCCGCACGGTCCATTTCCTGCCGCCGTACCGCGATGCGCAAAAGATCTATCTCAATGAAGTTCTGGGCGTTCCGTTCGGCGCTATGAAGGAGTCTGCCTCCGAAAAGCTCATCCGCGCCGTGGCAGCGCAGCGCCTGATAAAGGAGCCTTGCGAAATCGAAGAGATCGACAAGGCCTGCAACCTGGGCTACGCGATGCACTACGCCGCAATGAAGATGCTCCGCCTCGGTATGGTGGAGCAGGAACTCGTGGGCGTGATGGAAGGCGTCTGCGCGAGCGAAGGCTATATGTGCTCCTTCCCGACAATCCTCTCCCAGCACGGCGAGACGATGCACAATCACGGCCACGACGGCGTCCTGACCGATGGACGTCTGCTTCTGATAGACGCCGGCTGCGAGCTCAAGTCGCACTACTGCTCCGACAATACGCGTACTCTCCCGACAAGCGGTCGCTTCACTCAGAAACAGGCAGATATCTATACAATAGTCTCCACCGCCAACCAGTTTGTTGTGGAAAATGCCCGTCCGGGTCTAACTTACCGCGATATGCATCTTGGCGCAGCCCGCATAATAGTGCAGGGCCTCTCAAACCTCGGCCTCGTGCAGGGCGACGTTGAGGAGATGGTCGCCGCCGGCGTGCAGGGTCTCTTTATGCCGCACGGCCTTGGCCACAATATGGGCCTCGACGTCCACGATATGGAAAACCTCGGCGAGAACTACGTCGGCTACGATCCCGACCAGAAGCGCGCTTCGCAGCTCGGTCTGGGCTCCCTGCGTATGGCCCGCCGCCTGCGTCCCGGCCACGTCATCACCGACGAGCCAGGCATCTATTTCATCCCTGCCCTCATCGAGCAGTGGAAGAAAGAGGGCCACAACGCGCAGTACATCAATTTCAGCAAGCTGGAGAGCTATTACGACTTCGGCGGCATAAGGCTGGAAGATGACATTCTGATAACGGAAAGCGGCGCGCGCCTGCTCGGTTCCAAGAGGCTGCCTATTACAGTGGAAGACGTTGAAAATGAAATGAAAAACTAAACCTATATGAAGAAACTGACACTTTTTGCGGCCGCCCTTCTTGTGACTGTGGGAGCGTCCGCGCAGACAATCGACAAAGCATCTCTCAAGGAGATACAGGACTCTTTCGTCAAGGATCCTTCAACTGTGGCCCTGCAGAATATCCTGACCCATAACAAAGACATCAAGACCCTGGCGCAGAACTATAAAGAGGACGGCGCCGTGGACCACTACTTCAAGTATCGCGTCGACGTAAAGGGCATCACGAACCAGTTCAGCTCCGGACGCTGCTGGATGTTCACCTCTATGAACGTGCTGCGTCCGACGGTTATGAAAAAATATAACCTCAAGGAGTTCGACTTCTCCCACAACTACTGTTTCTTCTGGGACCAGTTCGAGAAGTCCAACCTTTTCCTTGAAAATGTTATCGCAACCGCAGACAAAGACTTTCTGGATCAGGCTGTTGCATTCTTTTTCAAGGCTCCTGTGGGCGACGGCGGCGTATGGAATCTCTTCTATGACGTGGCTGAAAAATACGGAGTCGTGCCACAGAGCGTGATGCCCGAGACCGAGCACTCCAACAACACCTCCCAGATGGCCGGCGTCATCAAAGAAGTCCTCCGCACAGGCGGCTGGAAGCTTCGCGAGGCTGTAAACTCAGGCGCGCCGAAGGCTGACGTCGAAAAGCTGAAAATCGAGGTTTTGAAGGACGTTTATCGCGTTCTGGCCCTCTGCCTCGGCGAGCCTCCGACGGAGTTCACCTGGCGTTACAAGACAGCCGCCGGCGAAATATGTGAAATCAAGACGACCCCTCTGGAGTTCTATCGCGGCATAATCCCTGCGGACTACAACCCGGACAACTACGTGATGATAATGCACGACCCGACCCGCGATTACTACAAAGTCTATGACATCGACAGCTACCGCAATACATACGAGGGCGTGAACTGGGTCTATCTCAACCTTCCTTTGGAAGAAATCAAGCCTGCCGCCCTTGCATCCATCAAGAACAACACCCCGATGTACGTCTCCTGCGACGTGGGTAAGCAGCAAAAGCGTGCCGAGGGCATTCTCTCGACCGAAAACTACGACTATGAGTCTCTTTTCGGCATCAAGCTGGATATGGACAAGAAGGCCCGCATCCTCACCCGCCAGAGCGGCTCGACCCACGCAATGACCCTCATCGGATGCGACACGGATACCAATGATGTACCTGTGAAATGGGAGTTCGAGAACAGCTGGGGTCCGCAGTCAGGCAACCACGGCTACGTGACCTTCACCGACAAATGGTTCGACGAATACCTGTTCCGTATCGTAGTGGAGCGCAAGTATCTGAGTCCTAAGGCCCTCAAAGCCCTCAAGACCAAACCTGTCCAGCTCCCTGCCTGGGACTATATGTTCTAAGAGGTGAAGATCGGAAATATAGAATTTGGCGAGAGGCCGGTGTTTCTGGCTCCTATGGAAGATGTGACGGACCTTTCGTTCCGCTACATCTGCAAGGAGTACGGAGCCGATATGATGTACACCGAATTCATATCTTCCGACGGCCTGATTCGCGACGCGGCCAAGACTCTTGCCAAGATGCGCCTCTACGACTATGAGAGGCCTATCGGCATCCAGATTTACGGCCATATTCCCGACGCTATGGTCGAGGCGGCAGTGCGCGCCGAAGCGGCTGGCCCTGACGTGATTGACATCAACTTCGGCTGTCCTGTCAACAAGATTGCCAAAAGAGGCGCCGGCAGCGGAATGATGCGCGAGCCCGACAAGATGGTGGAGATTACCCGCAGGGTCGTCGAAGCCGTCAAGTTGCCGGTCACGGTCAAGACAAGGCTGGGCTGGGACGATGACAGCAAGATAATAGTGGAACTCGCCGAAAGGCTTCAGGACGCCGGAATCGCGGCGCTGACAATCCACGGCCGCACCCGCTGCCAGCTCTATAAAGGCTCCGCCGACTGGACGCTCATAGGCGAAGTCAAGCGCAATCCGAGGATGCATATTCCGATTATCGGCAACGGCGACATCACTACTCCCGAGCAGGCGCGCGATGCCTTCGACCGTTACGGCGTGGATGCCGTGATGATAGGCCGCGCAAGCTTCGGTCACCCTTGGATATTCAAGGAGGTGAAGCATTATCTTGCAACAGGCGAACTGCTTCCTCCGATGACAGTGGCCGAAAGGGTGGAGCTGGCAAAGAAGCATCTTGCCAAATCTTTGGAAATCAAAGGCGAGCGAGTCGGAGTTCTCGAGATGAGGCGCCACCTGAGCTGCTATTTCAAGGGACTTGACAACTTCAAGGAGACCCGTCTCAAACTTGTAACGGAAAACGACCCGCAGGCGCTTTTCGCCCTGTTGGACTACATAAAAGAAACCTGGCAGTAGAACTATGGTCAGCAAATTGTTGTTATTCCCATACTGGCTCGTACTGAAAATCAGAAACCGCAGATATGACAGCGGAGCGGCCAAAAGCACCTTCTTCGAAGACATACCCGTCATTTCGGTTGGCAATGTGACTGTAGGCGGCACAGGCAAGACGCCTATGACGGAATACATAATCCGCAGCCTGATTGGCGACTATAAAGTGGCTGTGCTCTCACGCGGATATAAGCGCAAGAGCGATGAGTTTCACATTGTGAGTGAAACAGATACGGTGGATATGTCCGGCGACGAGCCTCTGCAGATTAAGCGCAAGTTTCCTTCAGTGACAGTCGCAGTCTGCAAAGACAGGGTGACGGCCGTGCAGATACTGAAAGATCAGACCCGTGAACTGCGTCCGGACGTGATAATCCTCGATGACGGATTTCAGTACAGACGCCTCAAGCCTACGCTGAGCATCGTGCTTCAAGACTATAACAGGCCTATATTCAAGGACGAACTGCTTCCTCTGGGCCGACTTCGCGACCTTCCAGAGCAGATACGCCGTGCCGACGTGATGGTCTGCACAAAGTGCCCGGAGGCCCTCAACGATTGGGAAAGAAGCGAGGTGAAACGCGGCGCACACCTGGGCGAAGACCGTACGATGCTTTTTTCAAAGAGCTTCTACGGAGAGCCGGTGGCTGTATTCCCGGAGCTTGGAAACAAGCGTTATATCTACTCTAAAGACGTATTTGTCTTTACAGGCATAGCTTCAGACAATCCTATACTCCTCTATCTCAGCGACAAATACGACTGGATAGCCCACGAGAAGTATCCTGACCACCACAAATTCACCGATAAGGACGCCCTGCATCTGAACAGCTACGCCAAGGCTCATCCGCGCGCCCTGCTTCTGACCACGGAAAAAGATGCGCAGCGCCTGCGCGAGTGTTCTCTTCTTAGCGAAGAGTTCAAGTCAAGACTCTTCTATCTTCCAGTTATGACGCAGTTCCTCTCCGAAGGCGATGCAGAGAGCTTCGACGAGCTCCTTCGCAGCGTCCTTCCCCGGAAGGCCTCTGCGCCGCTCACCGCCGAACCGGCCACCCAGGAGTCCGAACACAAAAACGTTTGCCGGGAACACAAACAAAAAGCCCAGTCCGAAAATGCGGACTGGACCTTGTTCTGATAAACACTGAATACAAAGGTTAATATACTACGTCAACCCACGGCATCTTGCTGCGGGCGAAGGATTTGACGGCTACGGGGACGTCGGTGCAGAGGTAGTCGGCTCCGACATAGACTCCATAGACGAAATCATCAACGCCGCTTCCAGGCCAGAGACTTACTGTAATTCCTTGCTTGTGAGCCTCTTTGACGGCCTTGCGGGATGTTCCGTCCATTGTTGCGCCAAGGCGGTAGATGCCTACGCTCTTGCAAAGGGCGATAGTCTCCTCGCAGCACGGCTTGCTTGTAATCAGCAGCAATTCTGCCTTAGGGTACTTGACCTGCAGATATTTGAGTCCGCGGTAATCACTCGAAGTGAAGAGATATGTTGCTCCCTCGGGCTTGTTCTTCATAACCCTCGCGTAGAGCTTGTCCACATATTCATAGAGGCGCTCCGTAGGGTAAAGTTCCTTAGGATTAGTCTTTAGTTCGAACTCTACATAAGTAATGTCACCCTTTGAATCTATCCACTCCATAAGCTCGTCAAGGAAGAGAATCGGATTTCCCTTCTTGGACTTGAACTTGCGTATTTGGGCCGCCGTCATCTCCTCGACGTTTCCAGTTCCGTCGGAGGTGCGCTCCAGCGAGCTGTCGTGCAAGATTACGAGCTCTCCGTCCTTTGTCATACGGACATCGGTCTCATAGCCGCGGTAGCCTTCCTTGTAGCTTGCCTCGAAGGCCGAGAGAGTGTTTTCGTCGAATTCCATACGGCCGCCGCGGTGCGAGAAGACCCGAACCTGCTGCGACTGGGCGAAAGCTGTCGCCGAAGAGAGCAGCAGCGCCAGTGCGATGACAAATCTTTTCATACTATCTGAGATGTTCAAAAGTAAATGCTTCCCAAGGAAGGTCCGCGTCTTCCTTGCCCTTGTCCAGAATCTCGACGATGTGCATCAGAAGAGGGAAGTCCTTGAGATCCACCATACCGAGCTCTGCCTTGCGGCGGATTGCGTTACCCATCACGCGTGTGATGACGAGGCTCTCGAGGGTGATGCCGGCAAGGGCTTCGGTCACCTGGTCGTAGTCGAGGCCGCGGCCCATCAGGACGCCGCATTTGCGGGTACGGCCGCTGAAGATCGTGACGTAGAGGTCGCCCAGGCCGATGCACTCGCTCTCGAAGGTTCCGCCCTGCATAAGCATAAGGGCGTGGGTCTCGCGGACAGCCTGGGTGAAGGTGCCGGCCTGCGAGTTGTAGTGCTGAGGCTCGTCTTCGCCGTGCCAGCGGGTGTTGAGGCCCACAGCGAGGGTGACGGCCATAGCGTAGGCGTTCTTCAGCGCTACTGCGCTTTCAAGGCCGATTACGTCGTTGGTCAGGGAAATATGGTAATATGGGCGCTGCATAGCCTCTTTCATCATCTTGAGGGCTTCGTTGTCCTTGCCGCAGAAGCCGACCTCCGAAGGGTCCATAAAGACGAGTTCATAGCTGGTGCAAGGGCCGCCGATGGCGCAGATCGTGCGCTTTATGCCTTTCTTTGCGAGTTCGCTTTCCCAGTAGCCCGGATATGAAAGCAGGGTGCCGTCTTCTGTCGCGCGAAGGCCCTTTGTCACTGAAAGTACAGGAATTGAAGGGTCCAATTGGGTGAGGATTTCCTCGAGGAACCAGTCCACGCCGAAGCTGCTGACGCCGCCGATTACGAAATCCACGCCTTCGACAGCCTTCTTCCAATCCTTGAAGTAGCAGAATTTCACGTCTTCAGGGAAAGGACGGCAGAATTTTTCGTGCTTGCGGGTCTTGATGTAGCCGTCGATGATTTCGTCGTCGAGGCAGGTGCCGATGATTGTCACGTCGTTGCCGTTTTCAGCAGCGGGAAAAGCCAGCGCGGAGCCCATCATTCCGGCTCCGAGGATTGCGATTTTGCGTTTCATATCGTTATTCGTGTATATATCCGTCATTTTTCATATTCCACAGGGAGGCTACCACAACGCCGCCGACCACAGAGACCACGCTCATCACGAGGAAGAGTCCGCCCCAGCCGAAATGGTCTGAGAACCAACCGATTCCGACACCGGTAAAGATTACGCTGACATAGCTCATAAGGCCGATGAGGCCAACGGCCGAGGATGCGGCTTTTTTGGTCGCGTTGTTGGAGGCAATCACTCCCAGGAGGGCCTGCGGGCCATAGAGGAAGAAGCCGGCGATGGCCAGAACTATCAGCACCACTACCGGGCTGGCCGTGTTCTGGATGAAGTGCAGCACCACAAGGCAGACCGCCACGAGAGCCATTTCGATTGCGCAAAGACGCTGCGCCTTGCCTTTGAACACCTTGTCGGCGATGACTCCCGCCACCATCATTCCGGCGCAGCCGGCAATCTCGAAGATACCGATTGTCCAGCCGGCGAGCTCCTGAGAGATAGGGTTGACCTCCCTCTGCTGGAGGAATGTCGGGCCCCAGTCGAGAACGGCGAAGCGCACGATATAGACGAAGAGATCCGTCAGAGCCAGCATCCAGATGACAGGGTTGCGGAAGACACGCTTGCGCAGGAATTGCTTGAATGCCGCAGGATCGTCGTTGTCGTCGATTTCGGTCTTGGTGTCGGGCAGTTCCGGCAGACCGACCGATTTCGGAGTGTCGCGAAGCGTCACGATTATGAAGAGCACGCCGAAGGTCGCGATTGCAGCCGGAACCCAGAAGCAGAGCCTCCAGGAGGTCAGGTAGCCGCACAGGAGCGATGCGCCAAAGGCGCCCAGGCTGTGCGAAGTGTTCCAGATGCTCATCTTGGTGGCCAGCTCTTTAGGCGGGACCCAGTTGACCATCAAGTGGTTGCAAGGAGCGAAGCCGCAGCCTTGAAAAATATTGTTGATGACCAGCAGGACCGCCATCACGACTACGATGCCGCCAACAAAGTCGGGGCCTTCGCTCTGCCCTGTGATCCAGTGGCTCAGGACGTCGCTGAAGCCGAAGATGTAGTTGCAGAGGGCGCAGATGCCCAGGCCCAGCACCAGGTGCCAGCGGGCGTTCGTGCGGTCGGCGATTATGCCGTTGACAAATTTCGAGACGCCGTAGATTATACCTATTAAAGACAGTATTATTCCGAAGCTTGTGTTGGAGATTCCGTACTCCGCTCCGAGCATCGGCATCGCGAACGAAAAGTTTTTCCTTACAAAATAAAAAATCGCGTAACTTGCCATAGAGCAAATGATTACGCGCCACTGCCAATGCTTGAAACTGTGTTTTGTCTGCATACTCCGCAAATTTTGCCGCAAAGTTACTAAAAAAAAGAGCCGCCCCATTCGGGACGGCTCCGTTTTTTATTTGGAACAGGACTTATCCTTAGTCAACATCCCAGAATACAGGGATTGAAGGGATTGTCATATCCAGACAGCTTGAAATGCCATACTGTGCGTAAGCAGCTGCGCAGTTTGCATTGTTGTAGTTTGTCTCGTGTGATGAGTGAGCCCATCTTCTAGGGAAGAATGAGCGGTCAGACTCGCTTGATGAGAATGTGCATCTCTTGCCGAGTTTGAGAGCAGGAGCCTTCATCTCTGTGTAAACAACACCATACTTGCCGTTCATCCAGTAGTCATACTTGCGGACGTCGTTCCAGTTGGTGTACTGTGTACCCATAGCGATGAACTTCTGCATCATAATGTCGGACATTGTGATGTCGGCTGAGCTCTGTACGACTGCGTCACTTGCCATATAAGCGGTGATGTCAGCTGCAGGGATAGGAGCGTATGCGAAGCTTACGTCGAAGCCCTTTGCGGTGGTGCAGCAACCCTTGCCTTCCCATTCGGTGAGCTTGCGGTTCATTCTGTCGAAGTGAGCCTGAATACCCTTCTTGTATTCGTTGTAAGCTGTAGTCTTGTCGCTCTTGATCATAGCTGCCTCTGCCTTGATGAAGCAGGTCTCAGCATAGAGGAACAGGTCGTTGTCTGAGTCAGGTCTTGTATAGAAAGCGCCTGTACCTACAACGTAACCGATAGCTCTTGAATTCTTGGCAACAGCAGTATAGTAGCAGTTCATATCGTTTACAGCAAGACCCGCTGTCTCATAGACTGCATCCGCGCGGAGCTGGACATACTTGATATCCTCTACATAGAGAGGGTTGGTGTCGTTCACGTAAAGAGCGCCCGGCTGGTATGCGATTTTTACGGTATCTGCCTCTTCTGTGATGACAGCTACGTCTGAATCATAGTACTTCTCGACGCTTTCGATGAATTTGTCAACAGAAGGATAGTAGTTGAGGATAGCCTTCTTCGCATAAGCCTTCTTAACAGGTGAAGTACCGGCATTGAGGGTCAGGTATGCGTTGATAGCGCCTGCAACATATCTGTTCTGGGTCATATAGCCATCCGGTTCTGCTACATCTACGCCGGCGTCACGGAGCCACTCGTATGTCTTGATTGAGCCGTCTTCGTTGAGTTTGACATTGACCATAGCTGAAGGGAGAAGTTTGTCGGCGCGAGGGTCTTCAACTCCAGTACCCTTGAAATTGGTAAGGAGGTTGACATACCATCTGTTGAGTCTCTGGCCGGTACCCCATGCTGCGCAGTCCCAAGTGGTGTTAGGGCCGTAAGCGTCGCCTACGGTGAAGCAGGTGCTTGCGCTTTCAACGTTGGTGTAGGTTGCATAGAGGTCTTCTGAAACTGACTGAGGAGCTTTTTCAAGAGCCTTGAGAGCCTCGTCGACGTTGTCAGTGCCGAGCTTGCTCATATTCATATACCATCTTGCCTTGAGACCATAAGCGAGTTTGATCCATTTCTGGGTGTCTCCGTCGAACCAGGTGTCACCTGCAGCGAGGGAAGTTGCGGTAGCAGGCTGAGTCTTTGACATATTTGCTATACCTTCATCAAGGAGGGCGATGCAGGCTGCGTAGATTTCGTCGCCGTTGTCATAGTAAGGTGAGAGGCTTGCGCCGTTTACTGCATCGGTGAAAGGCATTTCGCCGAAGAGGTCAACCATAAGGACTGAACCCATAGCCTTTACAATCTGGGCAGCACCGATGTAGTGGTATGCCTCGATAGCTTCTGCGGCATTGATCAGGTCCTGGATGTTGCAGGCACCGCCGAGGAACCAGTTCTGGTAAGAAGTGGTTGAGTGGCCCTGCATATAGTCCCAGATTACGAGGTATGTGTTTGTAGCGGCGTTACTTGCCATTGCGTACATCTGGTCTACCAGATTTGCGCGGAAGTTCGTGTTGCCGGCCGCGTACATATAGTAGTACTGAATCCAAGGGAGACGTACTTGAGCAGTTGCAGTAGCATTGTTTGGGCTGTCCGGGTCTGTATTGACATCAAGCCAGTTTGAGCAGGATGACACGCCCAGAAGGAGTGCTGCACAAAATATCAGGGATAAAAACTTTTTCATAATTGCAATCATTTAATATTCAGACTAGAATGTCAAGTTAACACCAAATGAGTATGATCTCTGGCTAGGAACGCCGCAGTAGTCGATACCTACTGAACCTGATCCGCCTGTACCTGAACCGACTGCTGCAACTTCAGGATCCATTCCGCCCTTGTAGTTTGTCCAGGTGAAGAGGTTGGTTGCAGAAGCAGTGAGTACGAGACCCTTTACGAAATACTTGCCCTTGAGAATGTTGGCGAAGTTGTATGAGATGTTCACCGAGCGGAGTTTCAACCAGTTCGTGTCGGTGATGAAGTTCTGCGCGTGGCTGCAGTAGTTGCTCCAGTACTGTTGGATCATATATTCACCTGAACGAGTTGTGCCGTTGATGGTGTATTTCTCGCCTGCCTTGTAAGTGACGGTCATAGGGCTGCCGTCCTTTGAGCTGACGCCGGAGAAGGTGATTTCCTCGCGGTCGAGAGTTCTCATTGACTGGCCGAGTGAAGTCAGATAGTACTGAGTACCGCTGTAGATGTCACCGCCAAGACGGAAGTCGAGGAGGAATGAGAATGTGAGGTTCTTGTAACGGAATTCGTTGTTCCAACCGCCTGTGAGCTTCGGCTCACGGTTACCTACGATGTTGGTGGTGTTGCCTTCGAGTTTGTAGAGGCCTGTTGCAGGGTCGATCTGATATGCTGCGCCTTCAGCCTTTTCAACCTTTGATGAAGCTGTCCAGTCTTCGTAGTCTCTGAGCCAGCGGTTACCTGTCAGGGCGAGGAAGTTTCCGTTAGGAATTGAAGCTGCCTTCACGCCGCCGATCTGGGTGTCGGTCACATAGAGAAGCTGTACGCCTGCGATGAATTCGCCAAGGGTACCCTTGTTCTTTGCAACGTTGATTGTGGTGTTCCAAGAGAAGTTCTTTGTCTCGACAGGAGTTCCTGTGAGCATAAGCTCGATACCCTTGTTCATCACGGAGCCGCAGTTTGCAGTCAGGAAGATGTAACCTGTTGACTGTGCAAGACGAGGCTGGATGATCTGCTCGTTGGTCTTTGAATCGTAGTATGTGAAGTCGATTCCGAAGCGGCCGCCGAAGAACTTGAGTTCGGTACCTACTTCCCAAGATCTCTGGATTTCAGGTTTCAGTTTGTCTGAACCGCCGGTCCAGCTGTTGCCGACACCTGTGTAGTTCTTGTTGACAACCTCAGCGTCCCACATATATGTGTTGGTTGAGTATGGGTCGGCATCCTTACCTACCTGTGCCCAGGATCCGCGGATCTTACCGAATGAGAGGATGTTGTTCTTCGGGAAAAGCTCTGTGAAGACGAATGCGCCTGATACAGATGGGTAGAAGTATGAGTTGTTTGCCTTAGGCAGAGTTGAAGACCAGTCGTTACGGCCGGTTACTGTCAGGTAGGCGATGTTCTTGTATGCAGCGCGGAACTCACCGTAAACACCTACGAGTCTCTTGCGTGAAGTTGACTCTGTGAAGAACTTGTTCTCCTGAAGGATGTTGCCGAAGCTGATTGTACCTTCTGAAACGAAGTCGTAACCCCACTGTGACTGACGGACTCTCTTGGTTGCTTCAGTCGTAGCACCGAGCAGGAGGTTGAAGTCCCAGTCGCCGAATGTCTTGTGTGCATTGAGCATGAGGTTGTTCGTCAGGTAGTTGTAGTTCACTTTACTCTTGCTCAGACGGCCGTTCTGGTAAATTTCCTTAGCGGCTGCGCCCGGAGCGATGTAAGTGTAGGCGTCGTTGGTGTATGAGTCGACACCGACGCGGTAGCTTGCGTTCAACCAGTCTGTGAATTCAACACCTACGTTGATAGTACCTGTGAAACGTTCGTTGCGGTCTGTCATCTCGTTCTTGTTGATGATCCAGTAAGGGTTTTCAACGTCGTCTTCGAGAGCCTGGTTAGGGAACATTCTGTGTTTTGTTCCGTCTTCGTTGATCCAGTTGGACATATTCTCGCTTCTTGACCATCCGTAGAGAGCTGTCATCGTACCGTTGCCGCCGCCGCTATAGAGACCTGAAGATGTGAGGGTCTTCTGGGTGTTTGCGACTGAGTATGAAACGTTGGCGCCTACTGTGAGTTTGCCGTATTTCTGCTCGCCGTTGAAACGGAATGTGCTCTTGTCATATCCGGTTTCGCGGACGACACCTTGCTGGTCGTAGCGTGATGCTGACAGGTAGAAGCTGCCGTTCTTGTTGCCGCCTGAAACGCTCAAGCTGTTGTCGAGAACGGATGCACCCTGGAAGAAGTCCTTCACGTTGTTATAGACGGCACCGTTGTTTACGCCGCCCCAGGAGCTTGTGATGAGGTCGGTCTGGAGAATACCGTTGATGTCGTATGAACCTCTTCCGTATACGGTCTGGATTTCAGGACCTGAGGTGATTGTAGAGTAGGTGTACTTGGTTGAGAAGTTGACCTGAACCTTGCCTTCGCCACCTTTCTTTGTAGTGATGACGATTACACCGTCTGCTGCGCGTGAACCGTAAAGAGCGGCTGCCGCTGCACCTTTCAGGACAGACATTGATTCGATATCCTCAGGGTTGATATCCATTACACGGTTTGAGAAGGTCGTTGCTGACTTGGTCACACCGTCGGTGCCTGAGTTACCACCGTTGATAGTGGAGTTATCGTAGATGATACCGTCGACAACGAACAGAGGCTGGTTGTCACGGCTCTCACTTACTGAGTTACCACCGCGGATGATGATTGATGAACCAGCGCCGGCTGCACCGCCTGACTGTGTTACGTTCACACCTGCGACCTTACCGGCCAGAGAGTTGATGACGTTGGTCTGCTTGTTCTTGAGGAGTTCCTTTGAGTTGACTTCAGTTACGGAGTAACCCAGAGCCTTTCTCTCCTTCTTGATACCGAGAGCGGTGACGACTGTCTCTTCCAGCATCAGGGCGTCTTCTTCAAGAGTCACGTCGATCCTGCTGCGGCCGCTGACGGCTACTTTCTGATCTTTGTAACCCATGCAGGTGAAAACCAAAGTGCCTTTTGAAGGGGCATTGAGAGCGTAAGCGCCGTTTGCGTCTGTCGACGAACCGGTTGTCGTACCCTCAACCACTACATAAGCACCTACTACAGGCTCGCCGTTCTGGTCAGATACAGTACCTGACACAGCCACGTTCTGAGCCCACATTGAACCCGCTGAGAGGATCAATGCGCACATAGCTACGAGAGCATAGCTTAGTTTTTTAGAAACTGACATAGATGTAAGTTTTGGTTAATAAATTAGTTTTGTGAGCTGAATTCAATTTGCTAGCGCAACGCTAGCGGGTGTAAAGTTAAACAATTTTTG
>R20__coassemble_402_pt1 | contig 32646 bp, 26 predicted proteins | sample R20__metabat2_high_PE_056 | metagenome-assembled genome bin R20 | reverse complement strand
CCTTGAAGCATATGTTTATGTCAGATTATGCCACGGAAGTTTGCAAGTGTCCCCTTTTAATTTATCGATTCCCAACATTTAACACAAATATACGGTTTTTTTGCCTATTTACCCCCCCCATATCAGTTTTTTCACCAGTTTCGAGCACTTCTTTTATTGTAATTGCACTGCGCAGGCTGCAGGCCTGGAACATCAAAGACAGCTCTCCCGTCACACTCATAAGAATCTTATGCAAAACCTACTATCAGGATCAGTATTGGTGGAGGATGAGATAAACAACCGGGCTTATTTTAAAAAACATCCCTTGGTTCAGCCGAACTTGAACACTCTGGAACAAGACAACAATGTTCTGTACACGGCGTTAAAGAATATTGTAAACGCCAGGATCAGAGTATTTAAGAGCTCCTTACTGCCCTGATAGCAGGCTTTGATGGTGCGTAGATTAAATTTGACTAAGTTTCTTTTCGAACCTGTTTACAGCGAATAGGGCGACGAAATAGACCACGCCTACGATGATGAAGCCGATCCCGACGAAGGAGCTCAGCGAGGCACCGGCGACTCCGGGAGTTTTGAGAGAGAGGAATCCGAGAACAGTGGCAGCAATGCCCATAACCATGTTCACCCACCACAGACGGAATCCGACTTTACGGTAGTCGAACGATCTAATTGCCAGATTGATTCCCTCGATGATCAGGAAGAAGGCGAACACAAGCGGGAGAACCAATGCGAGCGCAAGGTCGTGTCTGAGAAAGATGATGCCGAGGGCCACGAGCGCTGCGCCCGTGATGCCCATGTAGATTTTTCTGCTGGTTAACATAGTAATGCTTTAACTGACATAATTTCTGTAAAATTGCAATTTTTTTGTAACAGACAACAGTTTCGGATCTATTAAAGAAGAATTTCACATACATAGGTCAATGACCTCCTGCGGCAGGATTGAGTTCCCGACATCCTCATTTGGTCTGGTCTTGGTAAAGAGGACTATCTCAATCTGTTTGCCTTCTGTGAACGGCAGCGCATCGGCAATCTTTCGCAATTCGGATGTAAGCAGGCGGCCATTCTCCGAGGATGTCCACTTGCATTCTCCGACAAGAATGTGCTTCTTGTCCAGACTCTCGGCCACAACGTCGACCTCAACGTCTTTCCACTGCCCCTCGAGGCACACCCGCCCCCACCATCTTCTGGCCTCCATATATCTTATCCCGTTTATCACATTCCCCGTTACGGCGTCGCGGCACACCCTTTCCCACCAATACCCGATAAGGTCAGGCAGCCTGCGGTCAAGCAACTCGTCAATCACCGCTTTTCTTCCCAACTCTATGAATGACCGGTTTGCCGGAACGAACTTGTAGTGGAAATTCAGGAACGGGTCAGCTATGCGATACAAACTTTTCTTGCTGTCCTTTACAGATGCGCCGAAAGGAATATCTTTCTCAAGATAACCCAGGTCTATCAGTTTCGCTAGCGGCCTGGAAAGATTGGTTGCGGGCTCAGCGCATTTCCCTGCGATTTCCTTCAGTCTCGTGGCACCTGAGCCGACGATCGTCATTATTGTCGCAGTCTTCACAATGTCCTTCAGGTCATCACGGAACAGGTGCTGAGGTTCTTCATACAATGCCCCGAAGGTGGAAAGAATATGTTCGTCTATAGCCTCCTTAAGCGTTGCCGAGTCCTCACGGAGCTTCCAATAGCGGGGAATTCCTCCCCATACGGCATAATTCTCTATGGTCTGAACGTCACTCAGGCCAAGCGCTTCCTGCAAGAAGGGAAGCTTTATCGGGCCGATCTTGAAATCAGCCTCCTTCCTTCCGAAGAGCGGTGATGCCTCGTCGTGTGTAAGATTGTACATCATCGTCTGGGACGACCCGCACAGGATTATATTGTACTTCAACTGTGAGGAGTCGAGAAGGGTCTGTATCACGGAAGGCAGAGACGGATCATTCTCCACCAGATATGGAAATTCGTCCAGACATAACGTAATTCTACTTGTCACCCTGTGATTGAGAGCGGTAAGCAAGGATCGCCAGTCTTTATACACGGCGTCGCCAAAGCCTTCGAAGGTATGGGATATGACGTAGCTTAGATTCACCATTTGGGTCGCCGTATCCGTCCGGTCCGCCTCAAAATAAATGTCATTCTCCTTGAGAACCCGCCCGACAAGGGTTGATTTTCCCACCCTTCGGCGTCCCCTCACAATTGCAAACCCCGGCCTGTCTCCTGACAACAACTTGGAAAGCCTCTCCTGTTCAACAATTCGGTCAACAAAGTTCATATCTTATTTATTATGCTCTGCAAACATAATGTTTATAAAGCATAATTCAAAGAAATTTCCATAAAATATTAACAATTCCCCTCCCGGGAACCTGCGAGGGCCTCAGGGGCAGATGTTGTCATACAAGATGAGTTCTGACTTCAGTATCCATTTTCCCAGAATAAATCATCCAGCGTCAAGACTTTCTGATATGCGCCGCTGTGTGCTCCATACTTCAGTCCCTTGTTCGTTATCAAGACAACCTGAATCGTCTTGTTCTTGTCCAAGACATTCTGGACAGCCTCGACTCTTTGTTCCAGCCTGATTCCATCGTCTTCTGTCGCCGAGTATTCGTCCTTATAGAACTTCATCTCACAGAGATTCACGATATTGTCATCCCTGTCAATCAGAAGGTCAATCTGCGCTCCCTTGACATCCGGGCCGGAAGGGATGATCACCTGACTGTTTCTGGACACAACACCGGAAATGCCCAGACAACGCTTTATTTGCAATATGTGTTTGCAGCAGAGATGCTCAAATGCTATGCCCCGCCAGGCATTGAGCGCGGCTGAGCGCTGACTGTCAAGCCAATAGTGAGGGTCCGAGATTTTCTTCCCGCTTATGAATCGCAGGTAAAATGAGCAGAATTCATCCTTAAGCTTATAATGAGTACCTCTTTTCTGAGGATACTCGTATTCATAAGCTTCTATGAAGTCCGATTCGCAGAGATTCTTCAGCATCTCGGAAAAACCTCCGCCCTTGGAAATACCTGTTTTTTCAGAGATTTCATCTCTGGTAAAACCATAATTCCGCCCGGCGAGTACCTCAACTATTTTTACATAATCTCCCGAGGCCTTGAAAAGAGTCTTGAACAGGCGATCGAACTCGCCTTTAAGCGGAGAGTTGTCCTCAAAAAAGAGCGCGTCAACATTCTGTGCATATCCCAGCCCCGGTTTCATCAGCGACAGATAATAAGGAATGCCGCCGACGGTCATATAGACTTGCGCAATATCATACCGGCTCAACTTGATGTTCTCGGACTTCAACATCTCTTCGGTCTCTTTCAAATTGAACGGCAGGAGTTTCATAGGGCAGGACAGCCTGTCGTAAAGGCCTCCTTGAGAATTGATCACATTATCCAATATCCAGGAGGTCGACGAACCGCATATCACAAGCATAAGATTGTCCCTGAAACATCCCCAGCCATTCCAAAAGTTTTCGAATGCGGCAAGAAATCCGGCCTTCGGCGTGTCCATCCAAGGCAATTCATCGATAAAAACGAGTTGCCTCTTGCCGTTGTCTTTGCGCTCAAGCAGTTGCGACAAAAGAAGGAAGGCCTGAATCCAGGATGTGGGGCAAGGGACAGACAAATCCATTCCGGCACGAAGAAGCGACACGTGAAAGGCTTGCAACTGATCTTTCATCGTCACCTTGTGCTGCTGATCATAAGGAGAGAGGCCGGAATGCTGGAAAGTAATACGTCCTTTGAAGACCTCTCCAATCAGGAAAGTCTTGCCGACACGCCTTCTGCCATATACTGCCACAAATTGGGCCTTATCACTCCTGTAACGACGCTCCAGTTCTTCGATCTCTGATTTTCTGCCGATAATCTTAGCCATGATGAACTTTTTATATTTCGCCCAAATATAGCAATTTTTATCAAATTGGGCAAATTATAATTTTATATTTCGCTCCAGCTACATAACGTACACCCCCTCCCGGGGACCTGCGAGGGCCTAAGGGAGGGGATGTGATGAGAGTGGAATTTGTCAATCAGTCGTTACAAAGCCCTGACGGCACGGACCCTGTTAGAGTTATTCTCATAGTAGCCGTCGACATCGCCATTACTAAAGTTGACGCAGTATGCGTAGTCTTTGATAAAGGCAAAGGAAGGGCATTCGTTAGACGACCAATAAAGTCCTGCCCCAAGCTGAGCTGCGCCCTTCGAAGAGAGTGTGGCGTTCAATGTGGCCTTGACATTATATGCGGCCTTGAGCTCATCCTTTGAAGGAAGGTACCAGCCATCGCTTTTATTTGAGCACCAGGTTTTTGCATTTGACCAATTGCATGTTGTCTCGTCAAGAGAAATCATATAGGGCTTGGAATTATAGAAATATACTACTCCTCCCCTACCACCTACAGTCTCGTAGTCACCTGATTGATAGTCTCTGACTGTAACAGTGCAGCTTGCCGCGACTCCACTGCCGTCGTTAGCCGTGGCGATGACGGTTGCGGTACCCGGAGCAACGGCGGTCACTACTCCGGTAGTGGCATCAACGGTAGCAACGTTTGTGTCGTAGCAGGACCAGGTGACGGTCCGGTCTGTCGCGTCGGCAGGCTCTATACTGCTCACGCTGAGCGTTTCCGTATGATTTATGACAATGCTGGCCTCGGTCTTGTCGAGAGTGATGGAAGTAACAAGTACAGGTGCCGTGCCACGGATGGGACGGACGGTGTGGCCACAGAACTTATCGTTGGTGCTTACGCCACAAACCGGGAAGGGCCGTGCCGTAGTGAAGGTGAGGCGGTACGCAGCGTAGTTGTCCAAGTACTGCGTAGTCGACCAATAACTGCCGCCGACGCCTTCATCATCGTAAAAATTGGGGCCATAGCCGACGCCGGCCGATGGAAGGAAGATTGAATAGGCGGCATAAGCACCTTTGCCCTTGAACCTGACTCCTTTGGTTCCTGATGTAACATATTCCCTATCGCACTTCGACAGGAGATCGTTGAATTCTGCCCTCGTCGGCACTCTCCAACCTTCGCCCCAATTAGCCTCGGCCATATCGGAGAAATGATGAGTCTTATAATCCGGAAATCCGGCCTCATCGAAGGTAATGCTTGAGGAAGAATCGGTGCCCTTTACCCAAGATAATCCATTACGCACATATCCGTCGGGGTATCCCCAGGCGAAATAATAGCCAAACTCTTCAGGCGTGGAGGCGCCTATGTTGGTGGTTGCCCAGTAGGGACCGCCTTCCCAGAGCTGCACGGCTTCGTGATCGACAAAACCGGAACAAGTCAGTTCTACAGACCTGATTTTTTCAGATGACTCCAGTGTCAAGCTCTCGGTGTAAACTTTCGTCTGGCCGCCGGCCTCCAAAGTGAACCGGAAGTCCTGTGCGCCGGAGCTGTAGTCTGCCGTAGCGAAAGCGAAGGCTGCTGCGCCAGCGTAAACATCGCTCGCGAACCCTGTGGTAGCATCGCCCTTGGTGCCTTTGACGGCTGTGATGGCGTCTGAGCCGATTGTGTATCCGTCACCGCCCAGAGGGGTGAACTTGTCGCAGGCGAGGGTGCAGGCTGATGCGTCTGTGCCTTCAGGGATGTCCGTCACCACCACAACAACTTCGGTGAGGGGGGTCCAGCTTTCAATATCGAAGGAAAATTTGCCGGTGGTGAAGACATAGGTATAACCGGCCTTGGAGGCAACCTTCACCCGGCCGTCATATAGGCACTTGACGTAGCCGCTGTAGTAGCGGGGAGTCGTGATGTTTTCAGGCCCGACCCACTTGCTTCCATCGTATGTGATCACAAGGTCGGGAGTGGCTCCCGTGTTGACGTCGTACCAGATGTAGATCTGGTCGCCACCGGCCCATACATCCTTTATCGACGATGCCTTTGTGACAGGCTCGTCGGAGCCGATGTCGGCGACGGTGATGTTGAGTGTAACTGTGTCGGGGTTTTTCTCCGGCTCCGTCTTGACGCAGGAGGCGGATACCATCGCCAGCGCTGCAAAAACAAAAAATATCTTTTTCATGATAGTATAATCAAATGCGATTATGGCCTGTAGGCGGAGATGGCCTCGAACTTGTCCCAGATTAGAGCGACATAGCTGCTGTTGCCGTTACCTATGATGTGACGGTCGGTGCGATCAGTGCTGCCGGCTTTATCAGATGCTATGAGCGTGGTGTGACCTTCATCGTCAACGCGCACGGCGAGGGGGCCTGTGCAGGAAAAGCAGTCTTCGCCAAGGATGCAGTGGAACGTAGTTACGGCATCCCACAGATATTGTCCCACATCGCCTTTTTCTCATTCGTTGTACCTGCTGTAGGTCTGATATATGGGACTCTCCGGCTGCCACGAGTACTGTTCCAGAATCCTGTCGTGAACTGAAGGGAAAGACAGCCCCGCTTCAATCGGGTAGAGATGCAGGGGCGTAGGCCACTGTTCAAGCACTTTCTTTGCCAGCGGAATGTCACCGCCGACATTATATTCAACATCAAGGAACTGAGTATTGCCGTTTGCATCGGTATCGCGCAGCGGGATGGCGGAGAAGCATCCGCCGCTGATGTCAACGGCCTTCACCTTGCGCCGTATCAGCTCCATACCGCTCAGAGAGGAGTATTCATCAGCCTCAGAGTCCATAAGCTGGCCCAGACTGGTAAGCATACCCAAACATACTATGTTCACACTGCCATCAGCTGCTTCAGAGAGCAGCTTCCGGTACAGTTTCACGCCCGACAGCCTTTGCGAAAGCGGAATGTCCGTAGGCGGGAAGAGCAGAGTATTGTCAGATTTCACCAAGTCGGCTATCTCATAATACGGCGTGCATTCAAAGGGGTGCCGGTTACCGCCGCGGACCAGCCCCAACGGTATGTCATCGGCCTTGTAATAGTGCATCAGGGCATCGGCAAGCCTATGACACTTCTCTTCTCCGCAATCCTGCATTACGCCCAATATATTGCACTCCCCCTTTGCCCTATAGGCGAATGCCGCCTGCAGGGCAAAAAGGTCATCGGTGCAGTTGCCCAGATCCGTATCAATTATCACGTTGACAGCGCCTTGAGACTTGTCATCAGTTGGGATATCGTCTTTTGAGCAGGCCGTCAGCAGGAGCCCTGCCAGTATAGCGCAGGGCACGGAAATGAATATGCTTGCCACGAGCCTGTTCATGCTATGACACCAAAGCCTGATTTTTCGGCGTTGCCGCTAAGGATGGCTTTCTTTTCTTCTGAAGACAAGTCTTTGTTGTCACCGATAAAGTCCACCATCGCTTTTGCATCTTCATAAAGAAAATCCGTACCCAACATAATTTTTTCTATCCCCATCGAGTCGATGGTTGAGCGCAATGCAATCTGGGAATAATTCCCTGAAGTCGTGCCCCAGGTATTTCTGTCCAAATAATAGCTTGGTTCATGTTCCAGCGTAACGCCGATATTTGATGCAGGTTGCCCTCCGCCTTGTCTCCAAGCCGTGTTCATCCTGTCCTTGAAGAATCCCATCCCTTCGCAATTATGTCCCATCATAACCTTCAGATCCGGCAATTTGTCAAATACACCTCTGTGAATCAGTCGCATATATGCCAGTTGCGTATCGGCAGTAAAGCCAAGAGACGGTCCGTTCAGGCAGTAGCCGAATTCATTGAATTCATTCCAGGTGCAAAAGTTAGGATGCAGATATACAGGCATTTTGTATGATGCCAATTTTTCCAAAATCGGGAAATATTTTGGAGCGTCAATATATTTCCCATTAAAGTTCGACAATACTGACCAACCGAACATATGACCTTTTACGCATCTGTCAATTTCTTTCAAGGACCACTCGACATCATCCGGATACAATGACATATAAGCGCCCAATCTATCCGGATGTCTTTCAATGGCAGCCATTAGAGAGTCGTTATATATGGTCGCGATTTTCTTTCCGATTTCCGGCTCAAAATATTCTGCGCCGGGAGTGGTCAGAGAAATTTGTGCGAAATCGATACCGGCCTTGTCCATCTCAGAGAGCCTCAAGACATCAAGATCTGACATCGCATCCGATATTCTTTTTGCTTCAGCAATTGAATCCGCATCCTGCTCTTTCCATCCATTAATGGCTTTCCATTGCTCCGTAGTCAATGATTCCTTAAATTCTTTTGACATCAAATCCAGACTGAAATGATGCTCGCAATCGATAACTCTTAGACCGTTTTTCATAATGCCTCCTTCTATTTGTTTTGTGCATTTTTGGCGGCAAGGAAGTTTGCCACGCGAAGTTTCAGATTTCTGCGCATGCTGGTGTAGAAGGCAGTCCCGTCAATGCCGTGCAGACTCTTGCCACCCCAAACTCCACCCTCGTAGGAAGGCATATTCACGTACTGATTTGGTCTGGTTGAGCAGATGACGCTGCCACGTCCAAGGTCTATCTGGGCATCGCAGAGATCCTTCTCCAAAAGTGACAGATGGTACCGGACGGTGCCGTCCTCACGTTGTTCTTTCATAAGCACGCCGCCATTCTCGTCAATCCCGGCATAGGTTTCATCACGTTTCCAGTTCAGTGGGTTGATGACAAGAGTCTGGTCGCCCTCATCTGCGAGTAAGATACTGGTGCCTTTTTCTCCCGGTCCTTCAGTGTTCCAGGAAATAAGGCAGTTGAAATCGCCATCACCTTCGGCAAAATGCAGGCGGCCCTCCTTACCGGGCATTGCATCAAAAATTTTTTTGGATACGCCGTAACCAATAGAATATGCAGCAATCATATTCTTGAGATAATCTTTCTTGTCAGTTGTCAGGAAATACCTCATCAGGCACACCTGCAAAGCTCCCGCTCCCTGTGAGTGCCCGGCCAGGACGAAAGGTCTTTCGGCGTTCTTGTTATAGTGCTCAAAGTAGTAGTCCAGTGCTGCCTCCAGGTCAATGTAAGGCTCCTTTGTCCCGACATCTGCAAACATAGCATCGTGGGTTTTGTACGAGTCAAGTGCATACTTGAGCGACATTTGGCGCTGCATAGGACAGAACACTCTGGCATTGTCGGAAAGCTGACTTCCCACCGACATATAATTGTCATAGCCCATTGCCCTGGCCTCATCAGTCATTAATGTCACACCATTTTCCTGCTGGGGTACTATTACAGAAGTGCAGCAAAAAAAGATCAAATCATAATCAGTATTCAAATCCGCATTGGCGTTGATTACCCAGTTTTCAACTCTCGAGTAGTCCAGCGGCTTAACACTGCTTTTTACTTTCAGTTCCATATTATTCTGCTTTTGCATTATGCAAACAAAATTACGAAATTTTCGTTGCAAAGACAAGAACGTTGAATTATCCGCCTCAGACCGTCACTGATTATCTACTGTAAGCCCTTTAGCGACAGGCCGATGCGGCGGCGCGCCAAATCCACGTCGACGACGCGGGCCTGCAGCTGCTGATGCACTTTGAGAACCGAAGAAGGGTCCTTTACATACTTGTCCGCCATCTGGGAGACGTGTATCAGACCCTGCTCGTGGATGCCGAAATCGACAAAGGCGCCGAATGCGGTGACATTCGTAACGATGCACGGCAGGATCATACCTACCTGCACGTCCTCTATGGACAGAATCTCCGGTGAAAATTCGAAAACGCGAATCGCGCCGCGCGGGTCGCGGCCCTTTTTGGCGATTTCAGCCATAATATCATTGAGAGTAGGCATCCCGACGTCGTCCGACACATAACGCGACAGATCCACCCCGCTGCGGGAAGCCTCGCTGCTCAAAAACTCTTCCAGAGAGACCTTCGCATCGGAGGCCATCTTCTCGACGAGAGCGTAGCGCTCCGGATGCACGGCGCTGTTGTCCAGAGGATTGGCAGCACCCGGAATGCGCAGGAAGCCGGCGCACTGTTCGAAAACCTTTGCGCCCAGCCGCTTTACATTCATAATCTCCGTGCGGGAAGAGAACGGACCGTTCTCCTTGCGATAATCCACGATGTTCTGCGCCAGAGCCGGCCCGATGCCGGAAACATAGGCCAGAAGATGGCTGGAAGCTGTGTTAAGATTGACGCCGACGCTGTTGACACAGCTTTCGACGGTCTCGTCGAGACGCGACTTGAGAAGCGCCTGGTCCACGTCGTGCTGGTACTGCCCCACTCCTATGCTCTTGGGATCTATCTTCACCAGTTCGGCGAGAGGATCCATCAGACGGCGGCCTATCGAGACGGCGCCGCGCACGGTGACGTCATAATCGGGAAATTCGCTTCGCGCGACTTCAGATGCGGAATATACGGAGGCTCCGTCCTCGGAAACTGAATAGACCCTCACGCCCTCGGGGAGAGCTATCTTCCCAATAAATGCTTCAGTCTCGCGACCGGCTGTGCCGCTACCTATGGCAATGACCTCTATCTTGTAGGCCTCCACCATTGAAGAAATCTTTTTCATAGCCGCAATCTTCTCGTTTACAGGAGGATGCGGAAATATAGTCTCATTATGCAGCAGATTTCCCTGCGCATCGAGGCATACAACCTTACAGCCCGTCCTGAAGCCGGGATCGATTGCAAGCGTGCGCTTCTGCCCTACCGGCGGAGAGAGCAGAAGCTCCCGGAGGTTCTCTCCGAAAACGCGGATTGCCTCGATGTCGGCCTTCTCCTTGGCGGCGGCGAGCGCCTCATTTTCTATTGAAGGGTGCAAAAGCCTCTTGTAGGCATCTTCAGCGGCCATATCCAGCTGCCGGCGGCACTCCGGCGAAGGGCGGCGCTTTCCGCCATACACCTTGCGCCCGATGCGTTCGAGGGCATAATCCTTTGAGACATCTATCTTGACGGAGAGACATCCCTGCTCCACAGCGCGCAACACCGCCAGCAGACGGTGTGAAGGAATCTTGTCGAGCCTTTCGCTGTAATCGAAATAGCCCCGGTACTTCGAAGCCTCTTCGCCCTCCTCCTTGCCCTTTACAACTTTGGAAACCACTGTGCCCCAGCGGCTATAGAGATCGCGAAGCTGCGCGCGCACAGGCTGCGAATCGGAAATCATCTCGGCGATTATGTCGCGGGCGCCGGCGAGGGACTCTTCGTCCGCCTCGCTGAGGGGCTTGTCGCACTGCATCTCCCAAATGCGCATAGCCAGAGGCTCCAGGCCTTTTTCACGGGCGACGGAGGCGCGGGTGCGACGTTTCGGGCGGTAAGGCAGATAGAGGTCCTCCACAGTCTGGCCGTCCACCTCGCCCTCGATGGCGCGGCGAAGCTCATCCGTCAACTTTCCCTGCTCTTCAATGCTTGAAAGAATTGATGCCTTCCTCTTTTCAAGTTCCGTGAATTTCTGATAGTAATGCTTTATTTCGGCTACCTGCATCTCGTCCAGGGCGCCGGTGCGCTCCTTGCGGTAACGGCTTATGAAAGGAACTGTGGCGCCCTCCTCGAAGAGCTCCACGCAATGCTCCACCTGCCAGGCCCCGACCTGCAGCGCGGAGGCGATGTAATCTGTGTATAACTTATTCACTTGAAACCTGTTGAAGTTGCTCTCTGTATGATGAAAATATCTTGCTCTTAGAAACGAAGCCCAGATATTTGTTTTCGTCATCCACAACAGGCAGGTTCCACGCGCCGGTGGTCTCGAATTTCTTCATCACGCTCTCCATCTTGTCGTCTGAATAGACGAACGCGGGGGCGCTCTTCATTATGTGATAAATCTTCACGGCCTCGTACCGGCTCCGGTCGAACATTATGTCGCGCACGTCGTCGAGCGTCACGATGCCCTGGAAGTGACCTTCGGCGTCGAGAACAGGGAAAAGGTTGCGGTGGCTTTTGGAAATTGCCTCCACCAGGTCTCCCAGATTGTCTTCAACATATATGGGCCTGAAGTCGTTCTCCACCAGCTCCGCAGTCTTGAGGAGCGTCAGCACGGCCTTGTCGCTGTCGTGCGTGAGGAGTTCTCCCTGCGCCGCAATGCGCTTTGTGTAAATTGAATACGGCTCGATCATCCTTATGGCGCCATAACTTACGGCGGATGTCACGATGAGCGGTATGAAGAGTTCGTAACCGCCTGTTATCTCGGCGATGAGGAAGATTGCGGTCATCGGGGCCTGCATCACGGCGGCCATCATTCCGCCCATTCCGGCAAGCACGAAATTGGCCTCCGGCACCACGGCTATGCCTGTCAGGTTTATAAGACGCGCCACCACGAAACCGGCCAGGCCGCCGCTCACCAGAGTTGGGCCGAACGTTCCGCCGACGCCGCCTCCGGCGTTTGTAAGGGCCGTCGCATATACTTTCAGCAGAAGCACGCAGGCGAAGAATGCAAGAAATATCCACTTGTCGCCCAGAAGGTTGCCCAGCAGGCCTCCGGCCACGTCCGTGGCGTTGTTGTTGAGCATCAGGGTCAGCGAATCGTACCCCTCGCCGTAGAGCGGCGGGAAGACGAATATGAGAATACCCAGAACAACCGAGCACAGGGCCCATCTCACCCACGGGCGTGAAATCCTTCTCATCTTGTCCTCGACGCGGAGTGTCGTGCGGATGAAATAGAGCGACATCGCGCCGCAGAAGACGCCCAGAATGAGATAGAACGGGAGATTGCTCATATGGAAGGCCTCTATCGAGTTGGAGAAGGCCACGGAATCTCCCATAAGGAAATATGTCACCACAGTCGCCGTGACAGAGGCTATCAGCAGCGGCAGTATGGAGTTCATCGAGATATTGAAAAGGAGTATCTCAAGCGTGAAGAGCACTCCGGCCATAGGCGCCTTGAATATGCCGGCGACTGCCGCGGCCGCTCCGCAGCCCAGCAGGATTGTCATATTCTTGTAGGAGAGACCGAACTTGCGGGCGATGTTCGAACCGATTGCGGCTCCGCTGTACACTATCGGGGCCTCGGCTCCGACGGAACCTCCGAAACCGATCGTGACGGCGCTGGCCACTATCGATGACCAGGTGTTGCGCTTCTTTATGCGGGATTCGTTCTTTGAGACGGCCTGGAGCACTTTAGTGACGCCGTGGCCTATGTCGTCCTTGACGATATACCGGACGAAAAGGTATGAAATCAGCATACCGAGACCCGGATAGATAAGGTACAGCCACTCGTCCGAAGCGGCGTCGAACCAGAACGTGAGACCTGACTCGATCCAACGGATAAGGGTCTTGAGGATGACGGCGGCAAGGCCGCATATCAGGCCCACCGCCACCGACAGGATCAGCAGCAGGTTCTTTTCCGAAATTTTGCCTTGATTGTTATTCTTCACCCTCTTCGCCTTCGGCGGCAGCGGCGGCGGCTATGTCGTCATCGGTTGCAGGGAAGCTTCCTCCTTCGGTGTCCTCACCCTCCTCGGAATCTTCTTCGTTTTTGAAGAGTTCATCTTCGGCATCGTCGTAATCGTCTACCTTCACTTTGATCTTGACAAGATAGAGGGCATCCGGAACTTCGAGGGTCACGGCATAGAAAGACGAACCGTCCGGTTTTTCAACTTTGAAGATATCTCCCATATAGTCCGCATATCCTTTCGGATATTTTTCCTTGAAGGCTTCAAGGAGTTCTTCGGACATATTTTCATAGCTGATGACAGCTCTTTTCTTTTTTATAGTTTCCGCCATTTGAATTTCGATTTGCGGTGCAAGTATAAAGCCTTTTTTCCAACTAACAAAATATTTCAGCGTTTCTTGAAGAAAAAAGATTTCTGCCTCTGTTTTCTTGCCGGATCGCGCTCCACGAATATCTCCGTGCCTGTTCGGGGGTCTTTCCCGGTGGCGAACATCTGAGTCGAGACTGTCATCGGAGTCGGGGTGAAATCCTGCACCTGGTCCATATAGAGTCCGTGCAGGGCGGCCTTGCGGCTGAGGGCCTCCATATCCTTCATCGTGCAGCCGGGATGGGCCGAAATAAAATACGGAACAACTTGATATTTAAGGTTATGCTTTCTGCATACAGAATCAAACTCAATCCTCAGACGTTCAAAGAGTTTGAAAGACGGCTTGGCCATCGCCCGAAGGACGTGGTCCTCCGTATGCTCCGGGGCCACCTTTAGCCGGCCGCTTGTGTGACGCGTGACCAACTGCTCGAAATAGCGCCTCCCGTCCTCGCTCAAAAAGCCTTTCTCGTCGAGGAAAAGGTCGTAGCGGATGCCGCTGCCTATATAGACGTGCTTGACCCCCGGCACAGCCAGCACTTTCTCATACAGCCTTAGCAGCGCGGTGTGGTCGTGCTGCAGATTGCGGCACAGGTTCGGGAAAAGGCAGGAGGTGCGGCGGCACTTGGCGCAAAGCGACCGGTCGATTCCTCCCATCCTGTACATATTGGCGGTCGGGGCGCCGAGGTCGGTTATCGTGCCGCGAAACTCCGGATGACGGGTCAGCTGCTCCACCTCGCGCAGAATCGAGTCTTCGCTTCGCGACTGAATGGTGCGTCCCTGATGGGCCGTTATGGCGCAGAAATTACATCCTCCGAAACAGCCCCTGTGGGTTGTTATGGAGAACTTTATCATATCATAGGCGGGTATCCTCTTGCCTTTGTAGCGCGGATGCGGCAATTTGGTGAAAGGAAGGTCATAGACCGCGTCAAGCTCAGCCTCCGTCAGGGGCTCTCCCTCTATTATCTTTTCAGGCAGGGCCTCGCCCCGGGACAGGGCGCGGGCAATCTTCACGATAGCCTTCTCCCCCATTCCGGCCACAAGATAATCGGCTCCGCACTCCTCGAGAATCGGAGCGTGGAAGGTTCCGTCCCAATAGTCGTAGTGGCGCTCGCGGCGCAGCGACGCCTCGATGCCGCCTATGACGACAGGCACGTCGGGGTAGAGACTCTTGAGGATTTTGGTATATACCGTAACAGCCCTGTCGGGACGGGCTCCGGGGCGGCCTTCGGGCGTGTAGGCATCGTCGCTGCGAAGGCGCCGGGCGGCCGTGTAGTGGTTGACCATAGAGTCCATCGCGCCGGCTGTCACGCCGAAAAAGAGGCGCGGACGGCCGAGCTTCTTGAAATCCCTCAGGTCGTCCCGCCAATTGGGCTGAGGAACTACGGCGACCCTGAGCCCCTCTGCCTCCAGCACGCGGGCTATTATCGCGGTGCCGAAGGCCGGGTGATCGACATAGGCGTCACCGCTAAGCAGGATGACGTCCGGAGAGTCCCATCCGAGGGCCTCCACCTCCTTCTTGCTTGTGGGCAGAAAAGGCATACCGAAAAAACTACATCCTCTCCGGAAGGCTGATGCCGAGGATGTTCATCGAATGGGTGAGAACCCTTGCAATCACATCTATCAGCTGCAGGCGCTGGGCGCGGACCGCGGCGTCTTCTTCCTTGAGTATCTGTGTGTCGTGGTAGTACTGGTTGAACTCCTTTGCAAGATCATAGGCGAAATTGGCTATGACTGCAGGGGAATGCGCAGCGCCAGCCTCGCGGATCTTGCCCGGGTATGAGGCCAGAATCTGTATCAGATTCTCCTCTTTCGCGTTGAGGGCGGCAGGAGCCACAGGACCATACTCTCCCGCCCGGCGCAGGATGGACTTGATGCGGGCGTGAGTGTATTGGATGAACGGACCGGTGTTGCCGTTGAAGTCGATGGACTCCTTCGGGTCGAAGAGCATCGTCTTGCGAGGATCCACCTTGATTATGAAGTACTTGAGAGCTCCAAGGCCGAGCATCCTGAAGAGTTCGTCCTGCTCCTTTTCGTCCATACCGTCAAGCTTGCCAAGTTCCAGCGAAGTCTCCTTCGCCGTTTGATACATCTTGTCTATCAGGTCGTCGGCGTCCACTACGGTGCCTTCGCGGGATTTCATCTTTCCTTCCGGAAGTTCCACCATACCGTATGACATATGGTAGATGGCGTCGGACCAGCCGAAGCCAAGTTTCTTGAGGATGAGCTTGAGCACCTGGAAGTGGTAGTTCTGCTCGTTGCCCACTACGTAGATATGCTCGTCGAAGCCATACTCCTTGTAGCGTTCGCAAGCGGTGCCGAGGTCCTGCGTCATATAGACTGATGTGCCGTCGGAGCGCAGCAGAAGCTTCTGATCGAGGCCGTCGGAGGTAAGGTCGCACCAGACGCTGCCGTCGGCGTGGCGCTCGAATATGCCCTCTGCAAGGCCCGTCTCGACGAGGGATTTGCCAAGCAGATATGTGTTGCTTTCGTAATATGTCTTGTCGAAGCTGATGCCCAGCGAAGCGTAGGTCTGGTCGAAGCCTTCATAGACCCAGCCGTTCATCATTTTCCAGAGACCGCGGATCTCAGGGTCGCCTTGCTCCCATTTTACAAGCATAGCCTGCGCCTCCTTTAAAATAGGAGCGTTCTTTTCGGCCTCCTCCTCGTTCATTCCTCCCTCGACAAGAGCTTTGACTTCGTCTTTGTAGAGGTCGTTGAACTTGACGTAGAAGTCGCCGATGAGGTGGTCGCCCTTCTTGCCGGCTTTCTCGGGAGTTATGCCGTCGCCGCAGCGCAGCCAGGCGAGCATAGACTTGCAGATATGTATGCCTCTGTCGTTTACGAGGTTCACTCTGATTACCCTATGGCCGTTGGCTGCCAAAAGCTGCGACACGCTCCAGCCAAGGAGATTGTTGCGCACGTGGCCCAGGTGCAGAGGTTTGTTGGTGTTCGGGGAAGAGAACTCCACCATCACGATCTTGCCCGTAGGAGGCAGCTGGCCGTAGTCCGGCTGAGCGGCGATTGAAGCGAGCACTCCCGCCCAATATGCGCCGGAGAGCTTTATGTTGAGGAATCCCTTGACCACATTGAAGCCGGATACTTCAGGGCAATTTTCTGTCAACCACTGCCCGATCTCAGTTGCAGTAGCCTCGGGAGCCTTGCGGCTTGTCTTCAGAAGAGGGAAAGCCACGAGAGTCACATCTCCTTCGAACTCTTTGCGGGTCGGCTGGAGCTGCACGAGATTGTCCTGAGGGTCGGCGCCGTAGAGCGCCTTCACGGCACTGCGCACGGCAGCGCCCGTAAATTCAAAAGGTCCCATCTCTATTTGCCTTTTTTCTCCGCTTTCAACTTGGCGAAATACTTGTCCATCTCCTTGCGGGCCTTAGGGGCGAGGCACAGGAGCGTGAATATCGTAGGGAAAGCCATCAGGGCGAAAGCCGAATCGATGAGGCTCACCGCAACTCTCAGAGGAATCACTGCAGAGACGATGAGCATCACGAGGAAGAAGTAATTGTAGTACTTCGAATATTTCGCGCCGAAAAGGAAGCCCGTGCACTTCTGTCCGTAATATGAATACGAGAACATAGTGCTGAAGGCGAACATAATCACCATAAGGAAGAGGAGATAGCTGCCCACGCCCGGCACTGCCGCGTCAAACGCCTTGAGAGCGAAGCGGAGGCCTTCCATAGAGCCCATTCCGCTGTCTGCCGGCAGGATTGACGGGTCGATTGCCGCACCGATGAGGACTGCGATTGCAGTAAGGGTGCAGACGAGACCGGAGTCGATAGAAGGGCCGATCATTGCCACAAGACCCTCGCGCACAGGCTCATTGTTCTTTGAAGCGCCGTGCATCATCGAAGCGGTGCCGATGCCTGCTTCATTGACGAGAGCCGCCCTGCGGACGCCGATGAGCGCCACCTGAATGAACGAGCCTACCGCGCCTCCGGCGATGCCTGCAGGAGCGAAAGCGCCCTTGAAGATGCTGCCGAACACACCCGGAATGAGGCTTGCGTGGCGGATCATTATGAAGAGTACGAGAAGGAAATAGAGAGCCACCATAGCAGGAACGAGCTTCGTGGCGATCTTGGAGATTCTCTGGATGCCGCCGATTACGACGAAGGCCACTATCACGGTTATGATTATGCCTATGATGAAGCGCAGAGTGAGAGTGTTCTGCTCAGGGGCGAAGAATATCGTGGTGATGGACTCGGTAAGCTGGTTTGCTTGCATTATGCAGAGGGTACCGATGAGGCCGAAGATTGCAAAGAACACTGCAAGAGGTTTCCATTTTTTGCCGAGACCGTTGATTATCATATACATAGGACCGCCCTGCGTCTCGCCGGCGTCGTCCTTGCCTTTATACATAACGGCTATTGTGCCTTCGAAGAATTTGGTTGCCATACCTACGATGGCGCTCACCCACATCCAGAAGATTGCGCCCGGGCCGCCGATTGTGATGGCCACCGCCACTCCGGCGATGTTGCCCATTCCGACAGTCGCCGCGATTGCGCTTGTAAGGGCCTCGAAAGAGGATATCTGGCCTTCGGCCTTGTCGTCCTTCACACGGAGGGCGCCGATCGCCTTGCCGTAGTGCCTCAGCGGAGCGAATTTACTGTAAAACAAGAAGAAAAGTCCGCCTCCGATGAGAAGGAAGAAAAGCGGATAACCGCAGATGAAATCACTGAACGCCGCTATGCCGTCGCCTATCGCATTGAAAAAATTTCCCATTTTCGATTTGTTTTATGTTTAACCAAGATATCCTTTGAGCAGTTTGCTTCTCGCGCTGTGGCGCAGACGGCGGATTGCCTTTTCCTTTATCTGACGCACTCTCTCGCGGGTGAGGCCGAACTTTTCGCCTATCTCCTCGAGAGTCATCTCCTGGCAGCCGATGCCGAAGAAATAGCGCACTATGTCACGCTCGCGCTCCGTCAGAGTCGAGAGGGCTCTTTCAATCTCTTTGTTGAGAGACTCGTTCACGAGGCCTTTGTCCGCATTCGGAGAGTCGTTGTTGACAAGCACGTCGAGCAGGCTGTTGTCCTCGCCGTCCACGAAAGGAGCGTCCACAGAGACGTGGCGGCCGCTCACGCGAAGGGTGTCGGCGATCTTTTCGCGCGGAATTTCGAGCATCTCGGCCAGCTCGTCCGGAGACGGCATACGCTCGTTCTCCTGCTCGAACTTCGAGAGGGCCTTGTTGATCTTGTTGAGCGACCCCACCTGATTGAGAGGCAGGCGCACTATACGGCTCTGCTCCGCAAGGGCCTGGAGGATGCTCTGGCGGATCCACCACACTGCGTATGAAATGAACTTGAAGCCTCGCGTCTCATCGAACTTTTCGGCGGCCTTGATAAGGCCGAGATTTCCTTCGTTGATGAGGTCAGGAAGGCTGATGCCCTGATTCTGATACTGTTTCGCGACAGACACCACGAAACGGAGATTTGCTTTTGTCAGTTTTTCGAGTGCCTGCTGGTCGCCCTTCTTGATGCGCTGGGCAAGCTCGACCTCCTCTTCCACAGTGATGAGCTCCTCGCGTCCTATCTCCTGGAGATATTTATCCAGAGAGGCGCTTTCCCTGTTGGTGATGGATTTTGTAATCTTAAGTTGTCTCATACTCATAAAATAAAAAAATGCCGCTTTGAAAGAGCGACACTTTTTATACGAATCATTTTTGCAAATGTTACAAGGAAACTACAAGTTCTTTCTGAGTGCCCTGCCTGAGAATCGTGACGACCGCCGACTCTCCCGGACGGAGCTTGCTCACCTGCTCCTGCAGACCGGCCGAATTGTGAACCTTGTTGAGATTGATTTCCGTTATGACGTCACCCGCCACGATTCCGGCCCTGTCGGCCACTCCTCCCTTCGAGACTTCCGCCACATAGACGCCGTCCACTTCGCTTGAGCCTGCCTGCGCCGCGAGCTGCGAGGTCATATCCGTAATGCTCACGCCGAGCATCACCCTCTGCACTGAACCGAACTGGATGAAATCTTCGGCAATCTTGCTCACGATATTGACCGGAACAGCGAAAGAGTAGCCTGCATAAGCGCCTGTCTGAGAGATTATTGACGTATTTATACCGACAAGCTCGCCGACAGCGTTGACAAGGGCTCCGCCGCTGTTGCCAGGATTGACGGCGGCGTCGGTCTGGATGAACGATTCGACCCTGTACTGCCCGTCATAGTTAGGAAACGAACGGCCCTTGGCGCTGATTATGCCGGCCGTGATTGTGGAGCGCAGGTCATACGGACTGCCGATTGCGAGCACCCATTCGCCGAGTCTCAGGTCGTCGGAGTTGCCCATCGGTATGGCGGGCAGTTCGCGGCCCGCATCTATCTTCAGCAGCGCAAGGTCTGTTGCCGGATCGGCTCCCACGAGGGTCGCCGGATAGACGCGGTTGTCGGAAAGCGTTACCTCTATTATATCGGCTCCCGCAATGACGTGGTTATTTGTGACAATATATCCTTCAGGCTTGATTATCACGCCGCTTCCCAGGCCGACCTGGTCTTTCGGAGTCTGCGCGAATCCGAACAGGAGGTCGAAAAGCGAGCCGGCCTGCTGCTGACCCTTCGCCTTCTGGGTCACCTTCACATACACGACGCTCTCCACCGAAGCCTCCGCCGCGTCGGAGAAGTCAGGAACGTTGGCGAGAACTATCTTACGCTGAGTCTCTGACGATTTGTCACCTTTTGCACTGACAACCGACATCACGGTGCCGGCCTCCTCAATGCGCCTGCTTACGGCGAAATCCGCCGCGAAATATCCAATAGCCCCTGATACAGCGACTATTACAATTAAATAAAGAATTTTTTTAGCCATATCCTTAAATTTATTATATTTGTAATTCAAATACCATACCGACTAAAATAATAAAAAAACACATAAAATGAGATTCGCAGTATCAAGTTCAGAACTTTTGAGCGGGCTTATGTCCGTTTCAAAAGTCATCGTAGCAAAGCCTACAAGCTCAATTCTGGAAAACTTCCTTTTCGAACTGGCAGGCAACACCCTTACAGTAACAGCCTCCGACGGTGAGACAACCCTCAGGACAACAGTGGAGATAGCGCAGGTGGAGAAAGAGGGCTCCGTCGCAGTTCCTGCGAAGCTCCTTACAGACTCCCTCAAGGAGTTCCCGGACCAGCCTCTGACCTTCTCCACGGAAGGCGGCGCCTCTGTGATGGACATAGTCTGGGCAAGCGGCGCCTCAAAGCTCCCTTGCTACTCCGCTGCAGACTACCCTGAACTCCCTTCAATCGGTGAGATTTCCGAAAGCGTGGTGATTCCGGCCGCAACCCTTCTCGACGGCATAAACAACACGATATACGCCACTGCCGAAGAGGAGCTCCGCCCCGTAATGAACGGTATCTTCTTCGACATAGAGCCGGAGACCGCAACCCTCGTAGCCTCAGACGCCCACAAGCTCATCTGCTACAGCTTCACCGGCGCGAAGTGCTCCCAGAAGTCAAGCTTCATCCTCCACAAGAAGCCTGCGGCTATCCTGCGCGGCATTCTGGCCAAATGCGATGAAGACATCGAAATCAAATACGACAACAAAAACGCCTACTTCACCTTCGCCGGCAGCATCCTCGTATGCCGCCTGATCGAAGGCAACTACCCTGCATACCGCACCGTAATCCCGAAGAACAACACGAACCGGATGACTATCGGCCGCAGCGAGCTGCTCGGCGTCGTAAAGCGTATCGCCGTCTGCTCGAACCAGGCCTCAAACCAGATAAAACTCAAGCTCTCCCTCAACGAAGTGCTCGTCTCAGCCCAGGACCTCTCCTTCTCTATGTCCGCCTACGAATCAATTCCTTGCCAGTACGACGGTCAGGAGATGGAAATCGGCTTCAAGGCCCCGTTCCTCCTCGAAATTCTGAGCAATCTCCCATACCGCACAATCTGTATGGAGCTCGCAGACCCCGCAAGGGCCGCCCTCATAGTTTCAGCGGACGACGAATCCTCAGAGCAGGATATCAGAGCCCTCCTGATGCCGGTAATGATAAACGCATAAGAAGCCGTGAAACTGAATTTGAAAAATCCCCTGCTCTTTTTCGATATAGAGAGCACGGGGCTTGACGTGGCCCGGGACCGCATCGTGGAACTCTCGATAGTCAAGGTATCTCCGGGGGCCGGCGGGGAGCCGAACAAAGTCGAGGTCAAGACGCGCCGTATGAACCCCCTCATCCCCATTTCGCCGGCAGCGCAGGCCGTACACGGCATAAGCGACGCCGACGTAAAGGACGAACCTCCGTTCCACAAGCTCGCCAAGTCGCTGGCAGCCTGGATGAAAGGCTGTGACATAGCAGGCTTCAACTCCCTGAAGTTCGACATTCCGATGCTGGCGGAGGAGTTTCTCCGCGCCAAAGAAGAATTCGGCGTGGACGTGGAGTTCGACTTCCGCCGCCGCAAGCTGGTGGACGTGCAGAACATCTACCACAAAAAGGAGCGCCGCACCCTCGAAGCCGCCTACAAGTTCTACTGCAACAAGGACCTCGCGAACGCCCACAGCGCCGAGGCCGACACGATGGCGACCTACGAAGTGCTTGAAGCCCAGCTGGACAAATACGCCTCCGACGCAGTCGATCCGCTTGTAAACGACGTCGAATACCTCGCGAAATACTCTTGCCAGAACCGCACGGTGGACTACGCCGGCCGCATAGTCCTCAACGACAAGGACGAGCCCGTCCTGAACTTCGGAAAGCACAAGGGAAAGAGAGTCAAGGACGTCTTCGACAGCGAACCTTCATACTACAAATGGATGATGGAAGGCGACTTCACCCGCGACACGAAGAAAGTCATAACCGAAATCTACGTAGGCAAATTCTGATATGAACCTTCTGGTTTACAGGTCTGACGGCTCCTATGCGGTCCGCCCCGACACGACGTTGGAAAGAGAGGGCCGCGAGTTTTACGTGCCTGACGGCTGCGCCGAAGTGCAGGTGCGAAAATGCATCTGGACAAGGATCAGGAAAGCCGGCAAGGCCGTCGGAGAAAGGTTCGCGCCGCGCTATTTCGACAGCGTCGGCGAAGGATATCTCATCTACTGCAACGGGGAGCCCTGGACCGACGGATCTTCGATAATAAAGGACGAGACCCGCGCCCCGCAGGCCGAAGAATCGGCGCTTCTGACAGAGGCGCTCACAAGAGTCTCCCGCCGTACCAGCATACGCATCGGCGACCTGCTGATGGTGGAAGATTCCGCACCCGTCACTCTGCGCCGCGGGGAGACTTTTGAATATATTTCGCTGCGCTGACTCCCGCGAGTGCTCCGGTAGAGAATGCTATCTGCAAGTTATAACCTCCGGTATCTCCGTCAAGATCAAGCACTTCCCCTGCAAAGAAGAGGCCTTCGCGAAGGCGTGAGGCCATAGTCTTTGGCACCACTTCCTTAAGGCTCACGCCGCCTGCCGTCACCACAGCCCTGTCATAGCCTTTGTAGCCAGCTATCTTGAAATGCCACTCTTTAAGACGGACAGGGAGGTTTTCGATTGTAAGGTCGGGGTTTGCCCTGCGGAAAGGATCTATAAGAGTTTCAGGCAAAAGGCCGCGCAGGAGCCTTCCCATCTGCGGCTTGCCAGGCATTTCACATACATCCCGGGCTATGCGGGAGGCTAGTTTTTCTGGCGTCAGGGCAGGCTTCAGATCGAGCACGATTTCCGCTTTCTGACCGTTCATTAGGGCCCATACCGCCTTGCGACTGAGCCAGTAGGCGATGCCGCTTTCAAGGCCGTCGCCCGTGAAATTGAAATCGCCCTGCTCGGTTTGGACATTATCCTTGTCCACAAAAAGCGTAAGGCCCGCGTTTTTCACCTCAATGGCGGGGCCGCCTTGGGCGAGAGACTGGAAGACGTCTGCGTAGTCTCGGGGCAGAAGCGCGGTTTCGCTCGGGAAGGTTCGGGACGTCGTGTGGCCGAAGTCCTCGGCCATTGCGTAACCGTCGCCCGTACTGCCTGTGGTCGGATATGATTTGCCTCCGGTGGCGATTATCAGGGCCTTCGCGTCGCTTAAGACAGGGTCGCCCGTTTCGAGGCTCTCGCCGCGCCTGACCTGGACTCCGAGTTGCTCTACCCGCCTCTCAAGGGACTGGGCCACGTCTGCAGCGCGCAGCGAAGCCGGGAAAATCCTCCTGCCCTGCTGTTCGATGCAGGGGACGCCTATGCTTTCGAAGAATTTTACCGTGGCTTCGTTGGAGAAGGCGTGGAAGGCGGTCTTGAAAAACTGGGCCGAGGGATGTATATGTTCGGAGAACTCATTCCAGGGGCGGATGTTGGTCAGGTTGCAGCGGCCTTTGCCGGTGAGGTAGATTTTACGGCCGAGGCGGTCGTTTTTGTCGTAGAGGCAGATGCGGGAGCCGTCGCCGAGAGTTTCGGCGGCCTTGATGGCCGCCATCATTCCCGCCGGCCCTCCGCCCACGATGACTATGTCCGAAGTCGCCACTTTATTTGAAGTGGATGAAGGCTTCGCCGAGGATGATGTAGAAGGAGTCGTCGATGTCGTTGCTGCTGCTGGTGCCCCAGCTGGTGTTCCACGTGATGCTGTTGTCGTATGAACGTGAGTTGCAGACGATTGCGCCGCTCATCGGCTTTTCGTAGGTGTATTTCGAGTCGCCTGTCGCGCCGCCTACCCACATAGTCGCCGTGCCGGCGATGTTGCCGCCGTGGAAGTGTGAGCCGAAGAAGCGCTTGGAGTTGTTCATCCTCCAGCCGAGGCCGTAGGTATTGTATGTGCTCGCGGAGTAGCTGAATGCAGTGTACATCTCATTGAGAGTCTCTTTGGAGAAGATGTCCGGAACTGTGTCGTCGCCGTCGATGTAGGTCAGAATCTTCATCATCTGGTTTGTGGATGTGATGATTCCGGCGGCGCCGGCGATGTTGCGCAGAGGATTCAGGTAGCCGTTTCCGCCGCCCTGAGAGTAGTAAACACATTCGTTGGAACGGCGCTCGTTCTGATAACCGCCTATATGGGTGTCGGTTATGCCCATCTTCGAGAGAACGTCCTCCTTGAGGTATGTCTCGTAGTCCTTGCCGCTGACAACTTCGACGATGCGGTGCAGGACGCAGAAGCCGACGTTGCTGTAGTTATAGAGGGCGCCCGGAGAGTATGTCGAACTGCCGCTCGTGTAAGGAGCCTGTCTCTTGTTCAATGTCCTCTGTATCAGGGTGTCCGTAGGGACAGGCTGGCTTGTGTCGCCGTTATAGAAACGGTATGAATTTGTGAAAGCGGGGTCGTCCAATCCGGCGCAGATGCCGCTGCTGTGGCTGAGAAGGTGGCGTACCGTTATGCTCTCGTGGTATGAGGTTACATTTTTGTAAATGCCCTTGAGGATGCCTTTATCGCCGAAGACCTTGTCGTCGAGTTTGAGCTTGCCCTGCTCCTTGAGCATCATTATGCACATCGTGCAGAACTGCTTGGAGATGGAGGCCATACGGAAAAGATGGTCTGGAGTTGCTTTTGTGCCGGACTCCTCCACGGCATAGCCGTAGCCCTTCGAATAGACCACCTCGGTGCCTTTCATCACGGAGAACGATATGCCAGGGATATTGCATTCGTCCATCAGCTGCCAGATATAGCTGTCCATAAAGTTGTCACCTGTTTCCCACTTTACCGAATATGTTTTGGTAACGGTGCCGGACTCGGAAGTTACGGTGATGTTCACGGTGTTTGTGAAATCGTATGAGGTGCCTGACGAATAGGTCTTGCCGTCGATTGCGACAGTCGCTCCGCTTGAGGCCGAAATCGTAGGAACCAGCGACTTGACGTCAAATCCTTCGGGAACGGAAAACTTCACGTCAGTACCGCTTATATAAGCGCTGACATTGGCCGAAAGCGCCGAGTTGGACGATTTGTTAAAATCCAGAGATTTGAGGACGGCGTCTGTGCTTTTCTTTTCCGGGGTCGGAGTCGGATTGACAGGGTCCGTACCGCTTTTGTCGCAGGATACCGCCATCAGGGAGACGACGGCCGCCGCACATAAAAATATAAGACTTCTCTTCAGTAAAAATTGTACTTTCATATTGTGTTTCAATTTGTTATTCATTTATAGCTCCACTTCCCTGCATCTCCCCGTCAGGGGCATACCAGGCGGCAAACTGGCCCGGCGTCACGCCCCTTTGCGGCTCGTCGAAAAGGATATACATCCCTTCGGCGGCGCGAATCAGCCTGGCTTTCTGCAAAGGCTGGCGGTAGCGTATCCGCACGAGGTACTCCCGCTCCTGGCCCTGCTTCATTTCAAGGTCGGGCCTTATCCAGTGGATTTCCTCCTTCCTTATCAGAAGCGCCCGCCTGTAGAGGCCCGGGTGCGACTGGCCTTCGCCCACAAATATAAGATTTTTTTCAATATCGTTCGCTATTATGAACACCGGCTCTGCGTGGCCGCCTATGTTGAGCCCCTTGCGCTGACCGATAGTATAGTACTGTGCGCCAATATGATGGCCGATGATTTTACCATCCCCCGCAGCGTATCTTATCGGACGGGCGAGATCCTCTACTGTCTGCGGCTCGGGCCGTCCCTCGTAGAAGTCGCGGAAGATCTCCACCACGTCGCCCTCGCGCGGCTTGAGTTTCTGCTGCAGAAACACCGGAAGATCCACCTTCCCCACAAAGCAGATACCCTGCGAATCCTTCTTCTCCGCGCTCGGCAGGCCCGCCTCGCGCGCGATGCGGCGCACCTCCGGTTTGCAGATGTCCCCTATCGGAAACATCGCCTTTCGGAGCTGCCGCTGGGAGAGCTGACATAGGAAGTAACTTTGGTCCTTATTGGGGTCGGAGCCCGCCAGAATGCGGTATATTTTATGGCCGTCGCCATCAATGAATTCGTCCTTGCGGCAGTAGTGGCCGGTGGCGACCATATCGGCGCCGAGATCTTCGGCGGCCTTCAGGAAGGCGTCGAACTTTATTTCGCGGTTGCACAGGACGTCGGGGTTCGGCGTGCGGCCCTTTTCGTACTCGCTGAACATATAGTCCACCACGCGTCTGCGATAGACGTCGCTCAGGTCCACGAAGTGGAACGGGATACCGATCTTTTTTGCAACCATCTCGGCCAGAGCGCGATCCTCCTCCCACTCGCAGTCGCCGTGCAGGGTGCCGGTTGTGTCGTGCCAGTTCTGCATAAAGAGGGCGAATACGTCGTAGCCCCGCTCTTTCAGCAGCAGCGCGGCGACGCTCGAATCGACTCCTCCGGACAAACCTATACAGACCTTCATCTTAAAATTTTTCTTTATATCAAAAAAAAGTTTACCTTTGCAGCGGGGTAAGTCATATACGACCAGCTCCCACTGAACTCCCCCAGGGTCGGAAGGCAGCAAGGGTAGGTGGTTGTAGCGGTGCGATATATCAAGCTTACCCTTTCTTTGTACCCTCTCCCTTCCATTCTACAAGTCGTCAAAAACAAGCGGCATCAGTGAGTCCACTCCTGTGAATGCAAGCACTTTGCTGCGACCGGAGAGCAATATCCGCATCTTCGCGCCGCTTTCCCTCTCGTACTGTGCCATCACCTGACGGCAGGCTCCGCAAGGCGAACCGGGCTTTTCCTGAGGCTCCTCCCCCGCTCCGCATACTATGGCGATGGCGCGGAGTTTCCGGCCGGGATGCTGCGCAGATGCCGCGAACATAGCGGTGCGCTCGGCGCAAAGTCCTGACGGATAGGCTGCATTCTCCTGGTTGGAGCCCTTGACTATCTGCCCGTCATCAAGCCTTACGGCAGCTCCGACGCGGTAATGGGAATAAGGCGCATAGGCGCCGCCGCGAGCCTCCACGGCCGCGAGCACAAGCTCCCTTTCCTGCTCCGGGAGCTCATCATACGAAGAGTACTCTTCATATTTTATGACAATCGTTTTCTCTTCCATAATATCCTACAAATATAATAATTAAACTCCAATTTCGCACACTGATTCAGTCATCCCCTCTCCGCGTGATTCGGTCCCGTGCCTAATCAGCCGGAGTGTTTCAGCGAAAAGAGGCCGACTGCTTCGGGAAATGCCCGAAGCACTCCGAGGTTTTTTCAAAAAACGGCCATCTGCTTCGGGAAATGCCCGAAGCAGCGGTCCCTTTCTGATGGAAGCAAAATCCCTGGCTCGTCGCGGGAGAGGACGGGCCGGGGATTGATGCGTCAGGGGGTTGGCCTGCGAGGGGGATGCACGGAAATTCTATTCCACTTCCACCAGCACAGCGCGGACACTGTAGCCGTACTTACGGTTGTGTTCGGACACGCTCGGAGTGCCGGAGTTGAAGTACATATCGTAGGCGTTATCGTTGGCGCCGCCATCATCATAATAAGTGGACGACCAGTAGTCCCCGAATGTGCCCGCGTCGCTGACCGCCTTGCTAGAGTAATTGAAGTAACCCGCGAATGGCAGGAAAATGCTGCCGGTGGCGTAGTCGCCCTTGCCTGTCACAGTACATCCGGCGCTGGAAGCGCTCCAATTGCACTTTTCTTTAAGGTCTTTAAGTTCTGCCTGAGTAGGCATACGCCAATTGTTGCCCCAGAGTTTGGTGGCGGTGTCGGTGATTGGGTTACTGGTATTGGAAAGATTGGCGCTGCCGGTATTGTTGTCAGCACTAGCAGAGGTATTGCTACGCATATTGTTGGTGCCGCCCCAGCGGTACAGACCGCCGTAAAGGGCATCGCCGGTGGCGGAGGCGGAAGTAACACCCACGTTGATGGTGGCGAACTTCGGGCCGTTCTCCCATAGCTGCACCCAGGTCACGTCGACCTCGGAAGTGCCGTCAAGCTTCGCTTTGGCAATGCCGATAGTGGACAGTTCCTTTATGTCCCAGCCGCTTGGGTAATTCCAATTTGTGGCAGACTGCTGTATCCAATTTGAGCTTGTTCCGTTGGGGATTGTAAGTGTTCCGTTGTTCGCTGTATTGGTCAACCAATATTCAAGACAATCTTCTGCATCAAATCCATCGGTAGCCAGACAAGTGACTGCTTTCAGGCTGGAACAACCGTAAAACATAAAATTATAGCAATCGGCCACCAAGGTGGTAGCACGCAATGCGGGAGCAGTTGTCAATGCTGTACAGTTATAGAACATCTCAGCATAGCATTCCTCTGCCAAGGTGGTTGCAGGCAATGCGGGAGCCTCAGTCAATGCTGTACAGAATTCGAACATGCAATAATAGCAAGAAGGAGCCAAGGTGGTTGCAGGCAATGCAGGAGCGGACTCCAATGCTGTGCATTTATAGAACATGTCATAATAGCAATAATCTGCCAAGGTGGTTGCAGGCAATGCGGGAGCAGCCGTCAATTTTTGGCAGTTATTGAACATACCCTTATAGCAGCTTTCGGCCAATTTCTCTGCAGGCAATGCGGGAGCGGACTTCAAAGATGTACATCCATAGAACATATACTCATAGCATCCCTCTTCCAAGGTGGTTGCAGGCAATGCAGGAGCTGACTCCAATGCTGTACAGTTATAGAACATGACATAATAGCAATAATCTTCCAAAGTGGTTGCAGGCAATGCGGGAGCTGTTTTCAATGAGGTGCAACCACCAAACATATAATAATAGCAACAATAAGCCAGTTCGGTTGCCGGAAGCTTCGGGGCCCTGGTCAGAGAAGTACAATTATAAAACATACCCTCATAACAGTCATCACTCAAGACAGAAGCTGGAAGTATCAGATTTTCGGCACTTTTGAGATGGTCATCTTCATCAAAAAGATATGCGAACTCGTAATCCTTCATTGTATATGAATCGCCGCCTTCCGAATCGACCAGATACATTATGTTGCCGCTGACTTCGTAATCGGCGGTAGCGGAAAGGCTAAGATATTTATACGTACTATTAACATAATCTATCGTTTGTTCATTTTCTCTGTAGCCCACGGCACGCAAGTAAACTTTGTCGCCGGCGTTCAGAGAAGGAAAACTATAGCTGTTCCCGTCCACAGCAGTAATGTCAAAGGACGTCCAGCTGGTTCCGTCAGTGGAATACTGGAAAGTATTGCCGGGGGCATATCCACCATCTGCTTTGAGCGTAATCTGGCATCCGGCATCCCCCGCGGTGAAACAGAGGTAGCCGCCGGTGAAAGTCAGCCTTTCCGAGAAGCTCAGCGGTTGGATTTTGCCCGCCTCGATGGTGACGCCGACGCTGCCGTTGATGGTGCAAACCTTGCCTTCCGAGTCTGTGATGACGAACTTGGTGTAGGTTCCTGCGGGAAGGGCGATGAATAAGTCGGCGCCGGTTCCAGCATTGTCAATGCTTACGGGCTCCTCTGTGCCCTCGTTTTCGGGACAAGTGAGGGTGTAGGTGGTCTCACTGCCACCCGTAGGAGTGCCGGTCACCGCGATCCTCTTGATGCTCTCGCCGGTCTTGGTGAGGTGAAGTTTCAGCAGGCCGCAGGTGACGGAGAATGTCAGCGAGGTGGTCGTGGACTCTGCCGTCATCGGAAGGTCTCCGGCCGTGGCGGAGTAGGTCTGAGAGGTGATAGAACCTGTGCCATAGGTGGCGGTGTAGGTGGAGCCTTCAGCGAGCGAGCCTGTTTCGCCTTCCTTCTTGGTGAAAGTTGCCTTGCCGGTTGTGGCATCGATGCTTGACACTTCGTACTTGACGGAAGTGTTTGCCGCATCGGTTATAGAGATTACATCGTTCTCCTCCCACGCTACCTTGCCCTTGTCACTGCTGCCAGCATCGGTGTTGATGGTGGTCTTGGTGGCGGAATTGTCGATGGTGGCGGTGAAGACGAGGTCGTCGCCGGTCACGTCAGGCTCACCCACGAACTCTTCCTTCTGGCAGGAAGAAGCAAACATTAAAAGCGCAGCGACTGCGGCTGCAAGGATAAATGTCTTTTTCATAATCCGATCCTCCCGTTAAAAAGTACTGTCGCCGTTCTGGTCGTCGCCCCAGCCCATACCGTTAATGCCGCCGCTCTGGCAGAGCACCGTCCTGGACTTCATTTCCACCACCTTGACATTCGGCGCAAGGTACTCGCCGCTGAGTTGCTTCTTATCCATATTGATTACGCTAAAAAGCCCGCAGACGCAGGATCCACAGGCGGAACATATCGAGCCAAAAATGGCTCTAAAACTATATAATTATCTGATTTGCAGTAGGTTATACCCCCCCCCACACACAACCGGAGACAGCGCCTCAGCAGACTGCTGCTGAGGGCAGGTTTCTGCAAGAGAACCGGAGGCTGTGGAACCATAGAAATGCATATCTTCTTTTGAAGCACGCAAATGTAGCGATTTTATTCAGCATTTTCAAAAGAAACTGTATGGCCGGCAACGGAGCCTGACGTTTTGGTTGGTGGACATCACTGTACGAATAAATCATCAAGCGACACACTATGATTCACTACGTCAGAATAAGCACCCTTGGCCAGACCGAATGAAGAGATCAATGCTATTTGCAACGAATGGGTCTTCTTATGCTGTCCGCTCCTTTGGAAGACCGACAACTTGTTTCTGAGATTCATATTATAGTCAGTCGATATCACAAATCGGCTTTCCGAAAATTTTATTTCGCAAAGATAATCAGTGCGAGCAGCGTCACACTCCAGAACCATATCTATCTGCGCTCCGTTTCCTTCATCGTCGCGGCCGTTCCAACAGTAGCTGTCATCCACTGAGTATATACGCAATGCCTTCTGTATCTGGGGCAAATGCAGCACGCACAGCAATTCGAAAGTCTCACCCGCCCAGTTATAGAATTTACCCGTTCTGTCCATGGCGTGCCACATACCGCTTCTGCACTGAACGTCAGAGACAAAGCGCAGATAGAAGAGCGAGAAGAAATCGACGAGTTGATAAACAGTCTCCACACGTTCCGCCCCATAGCGCGGATACTTCCTGATGACTCCGGACTCATACAAGTTTTCAAGCAGTTTGGAAAATGTGCCGCCGCTGCTCAGTCCCGTGGCTTTGGCAAGTTCCGCCTGAGTCATACCATAAAATCTTGTTCCCAAAGCCTTTACGATATCCACATACCTTTCCTTGCTCTGATACAAGCCCGCATATACATCTTTGAATTCCTGATGTATGGACTCATCAGCAAAGAACATACGGTCTATGTTGTCCGTAAGACTTAAGTCGCTGCGGAGTTTGCCCATATAGTAAGGAATGCCCCCTATGGCCATATAACTCAGCGCGATTTCATAACGGGAAAGGTGGAAGCCGGCTCCGGCATAGAACTTCTCACACTCCGAAAGCGTGAACGGGAGGAGTTTGATCTTTTCCGTAAGCCGGCCGTGCAGCCCTCCGTAATCCCTGATTACATTGTCAAGCATCCAACTCGTCGCCGAGCCGCACACGATAAGGACTATATTCCTCTGGCTGTCTGCCCAGGAATTCCAGAAATAGCCCAGTTCGGCAATCATCTCGGAAGAATGAGGACCCGCAAGCCAAGGCAATTCATCTATAAAGATCACCTTCCTCTTGTTTCTCTTGCTCGAGAGCAATATCCTCAGAAGCAGGAAAGCCTCCCTCCAGCTCTTGGGAGCAGCACTGCTGCTGTCTAACCCCGCAAGTATAAGAGCGTCATAGAAATGCGAAAGTTGAAGCCTCCGGTATGATTCATAGTCCTCATTCTCATCCTTCACATAGGTGCCGACAGCGGTAAACAGAATCTTGTTCTTGAAATATTCATTCACAAGGTAAGACTTGCCGACCCTCCGTCGCCCATAAAGAGCCACGAATTCGGAATTACGGGAGTTATACAAACGCGAAAGTGTCTCGATTTCTGCTTCTCGTCCGATTATAGTAGCCATAGCATTCATAATTTATGCAAAGATAAAAAACATTGCCAGAATCTCAGCGAAAAAGGAAAAATTATTGCCTTTTTCGCTGAGATTCTATATATCTTCTTTTGAAGCAGAATCCCCGGCCCGTCCCCTTCGCGACGAGCCGGGCAAACGTTACTCGACCGGGTAGACCAGGCGGACAGAGCGACCAATGTTTCTAGGGACGTAATACGTGGGACTTTGGAAACCGCTAGAATTAACCTGCAGATAGAACGCGTCCGTTTCGTTATTATTGACAGGAGTAGCCGTCCAATAGTATCCGCAGTAGCCCACATTTTTCACCTCTGTCCCGCTGCGATAGCCGGCACGAGGCAGACAGACAAGGCCAGAGGCCTCGGCGGCCGGCCAAGTCTCCGCAGTGTATT
>R20__coassemble_401_pt1 | contig 32674 bp, 23 predicted proteins | sample R20__metabat2_high_PE_056 | metagenome-assembled genome bin R20 | reverse complement strand
ACCGGTATCCATTAGACCGCTACACTCGGTATCATATCAGCGCTATGCGCAGCATCCTACCGACAGAGAGAAAAACGCCTGTCCGATGGCGGCAATAACCGTTCCTCTTGTAATCTTTGAAAAATCAGGTTTGAAGAGGTATGATATTCCTGCCCCCGCGCCCTCGAGGGTCATCGAACGGATGGCAAGCAGTATTATTATGACGAAAAGTACAGGCATCATCACCTTGGCGAAGCTCTCGATACCTTTTTCAACGCCCAATATCACGACAACAGCGGTCATCAACAGGAATATGGTGTGGAAAATCAGCGGAAGCCAAGGGTCTGACACAAAGTTGCTGAAAATATTTCCAAGCTCGGAGGCGTCGGCGCGGGTGAACTCGAAGGCGACGGCCCTTCCGAGATAGTTCACGCTCCATCCGCCCACGACGCTGTAGAAAGAAAGTATGCAGATTACGGCAAGAAGGCCGAAAAGTCCGATTGTACCCCACTTTTTGGAGCCGGTAAGCTTTTCATATGCGCCGAAAACGTCCGCCTGGGCTCTCCTGCCTATAAAGAATTCGGTGATGAAGATAGGAAGGCCGATGAGAGCCACCGCTATCAGATAAATTATTATGAATGCCGCTCCTCCGTTTCCCCCACAAGATAGGGGAACCGCCACATATTGCCCAGTCCCACCGCGGAACCGGCCATTGCTACAAGCACTCCGAAAGAGCTGCTGAAACTGGCTCTACTGTTGTTTTCTTTCATATGTCAGGAAATTGAACTGCAGGCCGCTCTTTTCGTCGGTCAGAAGCGGGCTGCAGGATGTGATTGTCCACATTTCGGGGTCGATCTCCGGGAAAAAAGTGTCGGCATCCTCGATAGTGGTGTGTATTGTTGTAAGATATATCTTGTCGGCAAGGGGTACCGCCTGACGGTAAATTGAGCCTCCGCCGATTATAAATATTTCATCTTCAGCCATTGTTGAGGCAAGGGCCTCATCCAGAGAGGTGAAGAATTCAGCGCCGGAGGCCGCGTCCGCCTGAGGAGCCGCGCTGCGGCTTATCACCAGGTTGCGTCTGCCTGGAAGGCACCGGCTGCCGATGGAGCGCCACGTGGCGCTGCCCATAATTACACTGTGGCCCAAGGTTACGCGCTTGAAATAGCGGAAATCCTCGCTTATGTGCCACGGGATGCCGCCCTGCCGCCCGATGGCCATATTTTCGGCTGCGGCCGCGATAATACTGATGCAACGGCTCATTTAGACTGCTACGGGGGCTTTTATTGCGGGCCACGGGTCATAGCCGACAAGCTGGAAATCTTCATAGACGAAGTCGGTTATCTCCCGGCGCAGGGGGTTTATGATCATTTTCGGAAGAGGCCGCGGCTCGCGGGAGAGCTGGAGGGCCACTTGCTCGAAGTGGTTGCTGTAGATGTGGACGTCGCCGAAGGTGTGGACGAAGGTCCCCGGCTCAAGGCCGCATACCTGCGCCACCATCATTGTCAGAAGGGCGTAGGAGGCTATGTTGAAAGGCACTCCGAGGAAAACGTCGGCGCTTCGCTGGTAGAGCTGGCAGGAGAGCTTGCCTTCGCTAACGTAGAACTGGAAGAGGGAGTGGCACGGCGGCAGGGCCATCTTGTCCACTTCCGCCGGATTCCAGGCGCTTACGATCAGCCTGCGGCTGTCGGGATTACGCCTGATCTGTTCGATTACGTTCGAGAGCTGGTCTATCGACCCTCCCTCCGGAGCGGGCCAGCTGCGCCATTGGTGGCCGTAAACGGGGCCCAGGTCGCCGTTTTCGTCGGCCCACTCGTCCCAGATGGAGACGCCGTGGTCCTTCAGGTATTTGATGTTGGTGTCGCCGGCGATAAACCAAAGCAGTTCGTAGATTATGGACTTCAGGTGCACTTTCTTAGTGGTCAGCAGGGGAAATCCTTCCGAAAGGTCGAAGCGCATCTGGTAGCCGAACACGCTTTTTGTGCCGGTGCCGGTGCGGTCGCTTTTGAAAGTGCCGTTTTCCTCTATATGTCGCAGCAGATCGAGATATTGTTTCATCTTTCAAATTTAAGAATTACTTTTCGATTTTTAAAATAATCGGAAGATGGTCGGAGAGTCCGCCGTTGTGGCGCGGGCCGATATAGGTGCGGCGGGGCTTTTCTCCGAGATAAGTCTTGTCTTCTTCAAGTAGAAAAGAGGCGTCGTAGATGTACGTTTTTGATTTCTGACTGACCTTTTGGCTCACGAAGAAGTGGTCGATGGTTTCCCAGCGGCCTTTGTATTTGTAGCTTCCTTTCTTGCCGGAGGCCTTTTTGTGGACAAGAGCCTTGACGATGGTGTCGGCCCTATCGTCGTTGAAGTCTCCCATCGCTATTATCTGCGCTCGCGGATTCTTTTTCAGAATGGCGGCGGCCCTGGAGTCGAGCAGCCTTGCGACCTCCGAGCGGCGGTCTGTGGATTTGGAGCCGGAGCGCTTTGACGGCCAATGGTTTACAAATATATGAAGAGTGTCGCGGGAAGAATCCCTTGTAACTCCTACTACATAAAGTATGTCGCGTGTTCTGAAACCTTTGACGCGAAGCGAATCCACCCCAAGGATACGGAAGCGCTCCGTGTCGTAGAGCAGGGCCACGTCTATGCCGCGGCCGTCCGGGGATTCACGGTGGACATAGTTGTAGTTGTAGGCAGAAAGAGGGGAGTGCCGTGTCAGCTGGCGCACCACGTATTTGTTTTCAACCTCTGCAACTCCCACTATCATAGGAAGTTCTTTGTAGCGGTCCGCGGTGGAGATTATGGTCTTTGCAAGGGCGTCGCGTTTCTTTTCAAACCTGCCGCGGTTCCAGTGGTATGTGCCCGAGGGCGTGAAATCATTGTCCTCTGTCAGAGGATCGTCGTAGGTGTCAAAATAATTTTCCACGTTCCAGAACATCACTATGATGCCGAGGAACCACAAAAACAAGCCCTTCATAACGCTACAAAGATAGCGACTTTGTCAATTCGATGAATTCTTCGACGGAAAGTTGTTCCGGGCGGGCGTCGAGATACGGGATGTAGTCCGGAATCTTCGGCAAGGTGGAAAGAATGGGTCTCAGAGAGTTGCGGATTGTCTTGCGCCGCTGGTTGAAAGTCGTCTTGACAACTTTTTTGAAGAGTTCGGCGTCGCAGCCCAGGTCGGTGCGGGAGTTGCGCCTGAGGCGTATCACTGCGCTTTTTACCTTCGGCGGCGGCAGGAAGGCGCCCTCGCCGACGGTAAACAGATATTCGATGTCATACCAGGCCTGCAGCAGCACGGACAGGATGCCGTAGGTCTTGGAGCCCGGGCCCGCCGCGAGCCGCTCGGCCACCTCTTTCTGGATCATGCAGACAACCTGCGGAATCTGTCCGCGACAGTCCAGAATCTTGAAGAATATCTGCGATGAAATATTGTATGGAAAGTTGCCGATAACGGCAAAATCGCCTGCAAAAAGTCTCGAAAGGTCGAGGCGGAGGAAGTCCGCCTCGTAGAGACCTTTCGAAAGCTTCGGAAAATGGGCGAGAAGGTATTCGACCGACTCGCTGTCTATCTCGACCACTTTGAGGTCGAGGTTTTCGTTCTGCAGAAGATACTGCGTCAGGACGCCCATTCCGGGGCCCACTTCGAGCACCGGACCGGAGCCTTGGAGCGCGGAGACTATTGCCTGCGCCACGCTCAGGTCTGTCAGAAAATGCTGGCCGAGGGCCTTCTTGGGGCGAACCTGCGTCATTATTCCTTGATGAAGCAGTTGTAGAGACGGCAAAGCGCGTCGTAGTGCGGTCTGCCGGCGCTAGAGCCGCTGCAGATTACGGTGAAGCCGTATTTCTCTTCAGGGTTGAAGAACATAGCGCTGCAAAGGCCGTATGCGCCGCCGGTGTGGCCCACAAGAGTCACTCCCGGAGAATATTCGTCGGTCTGCCACAGGCAGAGGCCGTAGTTCTCGTCTGAACTGCGAGGGATCTGCATATCCTTTGAAAGCTCCTCGGCGATGATGCGCTTGTCCGTGAGCGGAGAGTAGCCGTAGTTCATATGCATAATCATATACTTGGCAAGGTCGATTGCGGAAATCTTCATACCGCCGGTAGGGGAGAAAAGAAGCGCGTCGTGGCCGAAGGTGTAGTTTGCAATCTTCTCGCTGCGAGGATCATAGGCATCTTCATACTGATCTTCGAAGTGGTCGGTGTTCCATTCGTAGAGGTGTGCGAAACGGCTGCGGTCGAGGCTGTCCACGCAGTAGCCGCCGTAGAGCTCGAGAGGCTCGAGAACGTGGTTGACTACATATTGGTCGAACCTCTCGCCGCTGATTTTTTCGAGAATAGTGCCCGCGAGATTGAGGTTGAGGTTGCAATATTCATAGCCTTTGCCCGGCTCATAGTCGTTGTAGCATTTGTCGGCGTCCTTGTTGAGGTCAGGATTGATGACGTCTATCGTGACATAGTAGCCCTGGCTGTCGTTGATGCTGGTGGTGTGTGAGAGAAGCATCTCGAGAGTGATGACGGTGTCCGGGAACTTCGGGTTGCGGACCTTGAAGCCGAGCAGGTCGCTGACGTCATCCTTGAGGCTTACTTTGCCCTGCTCGATGAGCTGCATGAAAGAGGTGGCGGTGAAGGATTTGGAGATTGACGCGATGCGGAAGATCGTGTTGTCGTCCACCGGATTTTCAGGATCTGTGATGTCTTTCAGACCGAAATTCTGGTTGTAGATGATCTGATTGTCCTTCACGACGCAGCAACTCAGGCCGGCAACTTGATTTTCCTCAAGATAGGCGGCCATCTCTTTTTCGAATTTCTGAGCCGGAGTTTCCTTGCAGGAAACAAGCAGAATGCCTGCAAGCGCCAGGACGAATGTTAATTTTTTCATATTTTATCGGAGATTTTAGGTGTTGGCATTATGTATTTTCCCCAACAAAGATAGCATTTTAACCAAAAAGTTTGGTACTTTTGTAGATATGAACGAAAAAAAGTCACCGAAAGAGAGTCCGCTGCTGGCTCAGTACTACGAAATAAAGGCGCAGTTCCCCGACGCCATCCTGCTCTACAGGGTAGGTGACTTTTATGAGACGTTCGGCGAGGACGCGATAAAGACGAGCAAGGCGCTGGGTATAGTCCTGACAAGAAAAATGGCCGGAGGCAACACCTACACCGAACTTGCCGGAGTCCCGTACCACGCCATAGAAAACTACCTGCCAAAGCTCGTGCAGGCAGGCTACAAGGTTGCCGTCTGCGACCAGCTGGAAGACCCGAAGCTGACCAAGAAGCTCGTGAAAAGAGGTGTGACGGAGCTTGTCACCCCCGGCGTGGCCTACAACGACAGCCTCCTCGACAGCAGCGAAAACAACTATCTGGCCTCTATTTACTTCGACGGCAAAAATGCCGGCATAGCCTTTCTGGACATCTCCACCGGCACGTTCAAGGTCTCTGAAGGTTCGCTTGACTACATAGACGTTCTTCTGGCCAATTTCAAGCCGAAGGAGATTATACTGGAGCGTTCATATCTTGAAGGATTCCACAGGCGTTTCCGCGCGCAGTGCTGCGTGACTCCTCTGGACGGCTGGCAGTTTGTCGGCCAGTCGTGCCGCAGGAAACTCTGCGATCAGCTCGACGTCGAAACGCTCAAAGGTTTCGGAATAGAGGACCTGCCGCTGGCAATAACTGCCGCGGGAGCTGTTTTGTTCTATCTCGAGATGACCAGGCACAGCGCCCTGGGCCACATCCGCTCCGTCTCGCGTATCGACCAGAGCGAATTCGTCTGGATGGACGGCTTTACATACCGCAACCTCGAAGTCTTCGGCTCGGCCGGCGGCGGAAGGTCGCTCTACGACGTTATGAACCGCACGGTCTGCCCTATGGGCGCGCGCCTTCTCAGGGAGTGGCTCGCAATGCCGCTGAAAAGCATCGAAAAGATCAATGCTCGCTACGATTCCGTAGAAGCATTCATCTCTGACCAGCAGATTTGCGATCATCTTCGCGCGGAACTGGGCAATGTGGGCGACCTGGAGCGCATAATAGCGAAAGCGGCTGCCGGAAGGCTCGTGCCGCGCGAGACTCTTCAGCTGGCAAGGGCCCTTGGCAGCACCGCCGAGATAATCGGCCTTCTGGCCTGCCACAGCTCTCTGCACTCCTACTGCGAGAGACTCTATGCCTGCGAGGAGCTTTTCTCGGAGATTTCCCGCACGGTGATGCCGGACGCCGCTGCGGCTCTTGGAAAAGGCCCGGTCATCGCCGAGGGTGTGTCCGAGGAGCTTGACAATCTTCGCAGGACGCTCAACGGCGGCAAGGAGATTCTGCTGGAGATCCAGCAGAGGGAGAAGGAGGCCACCGGCATCGCCTCACTCAAGATAAGCTACAACAATGTCTTCGGCTACTATCTGGAAGTCAGGAATATGTATAAAGACAAGGTGCCATCGGAGTGGATCCGCAAGCAGACTCTTGTCGGCGCCGAGCGCTACATAACTCCGGAGCTCAAGAAATATGAGGAGACGATTCTGGGAGCTGAAGAGAAGATTCTCGCTATCGAGGCCTCAATCTATTCGCAGCTTGTCTCCCACATTCAGGCCCGGATTTCCGAAATCCAGACAAACGCCGCGACGCTGGCGCAGCTCGACGTCCTCTCCGGCTTCGCGAAGCTTGCCGCGGGAGCGTCATACTGCCGCCCGAAGTTGAACGACTCTTTGGAAATGCGCATTTCAAAGGGGCGTCACCCCGTTATAGAAAGTATGATGGAAGAGGGGCAGGAGTACGTTGCAAACGACCTTTATCTGGACAACAACAGTCAGCAGATAATAATCCTGACCGGCCCTAATATGGCCGGAAAGTCCGCTTTCCTGCGTCAGGCCGCCCTTATCTGCCTGATGGCCCAGACAGGCTGTTATGTGCCCGCAGGGAGCGCGGAAATCGGAATCATCGACAAGATATTCACCCGCGTGGGCGCCTCGGACAATATCTCCCGCGGAGAATCCACCTTTATGGTGGAGATGCTCGAGACCGCGATGATTCTGAACAACCTCTCCGAGCGCTCCCTCATACTGCTGGACGAAATCGGCCGCGGCACGAGCACCTTCGACGGAATGTCGATAGCCTGGGCCATAGTGGAGCACCTGCACAACAGCGCCTACCGCCCCAAAACCCTCTTCGCCACGCACTACCACGAGCTCAACGACCTGGACTCGATCTATCCGCGGGTGCACAACTACCACATCTCCGTAAAGGAAATCGACGGCAAGGTCATCTTCCTGCGCAAACTCTGCGAGGGCGGAGTGGCCCACAGTTTCGGCATCCACGTAGCGCGGCTTGCCGGTATGCCGGCGGAAGTGGTCTCGCTTGCGGAGAAAAAGCTCGCTTCGCTGGAGAAGGAAGGCTCCGCTGGCGGCGGGAAGAGCGCCAAAGCACAGGGAGGGCCTGTGCAACTTTCTCTTTATCAGCTTGATGATCCTCTGCTTCTGGACATCAAGGACGAACTTAAAAAAATGGATATCAACAAAATGTCCCCGCTTGACGCCTTCGACGCCATCAGGGGACTGAAGAAGAAGATAGGACTGTAGGGATGGATTTGTTCAAAGATTGGTTGCGCACGCTCCTCTCGCTTCTGGGGGTGTGCATCGGGGTGTTTTCGATAGTTGCGGTTTTCACTCTTGTGGATTCGCTCAAGGCGGCTATCCGCGAGGGTTTCGAGAATTTCGGGACGGATATTATTTTCGTCGAGAAGGAGCCTTTGGAGCCGGACCTCAACGAGGACGGGGTTTTCCGCTGGTGGAATTATGTAGGGCGTCCGCCCGTTACGGAGGCGGAATACCGTTTCTTGACGGAAAACAGCCTTCTGGCAGGGCGTACGGCCTATTCTGTTTCGTTTCAGGATGTTGTGGGGGTCTGCGGCGACTGGGAAATGACCGTGCAGACTCCGCTCGCCTCGGGCAGGAGCTTTTCGCAGGGAGAGCTGGACCGCGGCACTCCTGTAGTGCTGATAGGTGACGCCGCGAGGGAAAAGCTTGCCTCCGAAATCGGCGACCCGCTGGGGCGCAATATTTTGATAGGAGGCTCATATTTCAAGGTGATAGGCTGCTTCGAAAAGCGCGGTTCCTCTTCTGTAAGTACTGTTGACGTGGACAATGCCAGAATTGTTCCGTACAGGGCTGCCGCCGCCCTCGGCGATTTGTCGCTGGCCCGTTCCAGCATTGCTCTCGCCCCGAATGAGTCAGCCTGCTGCGATGAACTTGTCTGCGAGGCGGCATCCCTGATGCGTCAGGTCCGCAGGCTCTCTCCCGGCGATGAAGACAATTTTGCCATAAACCGATTCTCCTTCATCATTTCCGAAGTGACTGAAATTTTCTCGCTTGTCAACAGCCTCGGATGGATAATCGGTATCTTTTCTCTGTTGGTTGGGTGCTTCGGCGTAGCCAACATAATGTTCGTTTCAGTGGAGGAGAGAATCCGCGAGATAGGTATCCAGAAGGCCATCGGCGCCACCAGCAGCCGCATTTTGATGCAATTTCTTTCGGAGGCCTCCCTGCTGGGGCTTCTTGGAGGAGCGGCGGGAGTGCTGCTTGTGGGACTTATGGTGCTTGTAATTCCACAGGGGACATTCGCAATCCGCCTGACAGGCGCAAATGTGGCGTTGGGCCTTGGCATTTCGCTATTCACGGGCCTTGCAGCCGGCCTGGCCCCGGCTTTTCACGCCTCCCGGCTCAATCCCGTAGATGCGATAAACCATATATAAAAAAAGAGTCCGGCGGAAAACCGTCGGACTCTTATTATTTAAGGTATATCCCGATTACTTCTTGAGAGCGGTCTTCTTCTCCTTGCGGAGGTTGAGGTCGTACATCAGAGGGGTACCGATGAAGATTGAAGCGTATGTACCTACGCAGACGCCGAGGGCGAGTGAAACTGAGAAGCCGCGGATGCTCTCGCCGCCGAAGATGGCGATTGCAACAAGCACGAGGAGTGTTGTCACAGAGGTGTTGATTGTACGGGAGAGGGTTGCGTTCAAAGCTTCGTTGATGTTCTGGCCGAGGGCACGCTTAGGGAACAGGGTCTTGTACTCACGGATACGGTCGAAGATAACCACGTTGTCGTTGATTGAGTAACCGATGATTGTCAGCACTGCGGCGATGAATGTCTGGTCAACGTCGAGGGTGAACGGAAGGATACCGCTGAAGATTGAGTAGAAACCGATGACGATGATGGAGTTGTGGACAAGTGATGTCACGCCGCCAAGGCCCCAGGTCCAGTTCTTGAATCGTATTGCGATGTATCCGAAGATTACGATCAGAGCGATTATAACCGCGATAACTGCGTCTCTCTGCATCTCGCTTGCGATTGAAGCGTCAACGCGGTCGGAGCTCACGATACCGTTAGGGTTCTCGAGAGTAGAGGTGAAGTCTGAAAGTGTAAGGTCGTTCGCGAACTTGTCTTTCAGAGCGTTGTAGAGCATCTGCTCGATTTCGTGGTCTGTCTCGACATTCTGCTCGCTTACTTTGTACTTGGTTGTGATGCGCATCTGTGAAGAACCGCCGAACTGCTTTACTTCGGCTGCCTCGCCGAACTCTGCGAGAGTTGCGGCGCGGACTTCTTCAGGAGTTACAGGCTGGTCGAAACGGACAGTGTATGTACGGCCGCCGCTGAAATCGACGCCATAGCTGAAGCCCTTCGTGAACATAGATACGATGCATACGAGGCAGACGACTCCGGAGATGATGTATGACCATTTTCTCTTGCCGATGAAGTCCACGTGGGTGTGCTGGAGGAATTCGCGGGTTGCAGGGCTGTCGAAGGTGATGTTCTTGCCGCGGGCGAGTTTGCCTTCGAAGATGAGTCTTGTGATGAAGATTGAAGTCAGCACTGAAGTGATGATACCTATTACAAGTACTGCAGCGAAGCCCTTCACTGAACCTGAACCGAAGATGTAGAGGATTATACCGGTGAGGATTGTGGTGATCTGACCGTCGAGGATTGCGCTGTATGCGTTCTTGTAACCGTCGTGGATTGCAAGACGCAGAGCCTTGCCGGCGCGGAGCTCTTCCTTGATGCGCTCATAGATGATGACGTTCGCGTCCACTGCCATACCCATCGTAAGCACGAGACCTGCGATACCGGAGAGGGTGAGGACTGCGCCGAACGATGCGAGCGAGCCGAAGAGGAAGAGGACGTTGCAAAGGAGCGCGATGTCGGCTGCGATACCTGCTTTGCGGTAGAAGAAGATCATATAGATGAGCACCAGAAGGAATGCTATCGCGAATGAAATCATACCGCTTTTGATTGAGGCGCTACCGAGTGAAGGACCTACAACCTGCTCCTGGACGATACGTGCAGGGGTTGAGAGTTTACCGGACTTGAGCACTGTAGCAAGGTCGTCCGCCTCTTCCTGGGTGAAGTGGCCGGTGATCTGAGAGCTGCCGCCTGAAATCTTGTTCTGTACGTTAGGATATGAATAAACCTGACCGTCCATCACGATGGCGATCTGCTTGCCGATGTTCTGCTCGGTGATTACTTCCCACTTTGCGGCGCCGGTGCTGTTCATCGTCATACTTACCTCAGCTGCAGATGTGTAGTTGTTGTAGTTCACGCGGGCTGAAGTGATGACGCTTCCGTCGAGGACTGCACCCTTGCCGGCAACGTTCTTGAGGGCTACGAGTTCGAAGTATGTGTCAGGAGTGACGCCTTCGCTGCTGAATGCCTTGAAGCTCCAGGCAGGAACGAAATCTGAAGGGAAAGCTGTCTTGCTTTTTGCAATCCAGGCGTTGATCTGCGCTGTATCGCGGTAGTGTGCAAGACCCAGGCAGGCTGTGTTGCCGCCCCAAGGCTGGAGTTTGCTGAAGAGAGGATTCATCTCGGCTGCAAGGCTTGAAGAGGATGCATCCTGCTGTGCTGCTGCGTCGAGCTGGGCTTCAAGGTCTGAAGAAGCTTCGGATGCGGCTGCCTCAGCGGCTGCAGGCTGCTCACCCTTGAGGGCTTCGTTCTGCAGACGGATCTCTTCGTTGAGCTCCTGGAGGAACGGATTGATTTCCTGGGCATTGTAGGTCTGCCAGAATTCGAGGGAAGCTGTGCCCTGGAGAAGTTTTCTCACGCGCTCAGGCTCCTTAACGCCCGGAAGCTCCACGAGGATGCGGCCGGTGCGGGCGATCTTCTGGATGTTTGGCTGTGCGACACCGAACTGGTTCACACGGCGCTCGACTACGTTGTATGCGTTGTCGATTGCGCTCTCGGCCTCTTTCTTGAGGAGTTCGATGATTTCCTCGTTTGTAGCCCTTGATTTGCTCTTGACGTCGCCGCTGAGCTTGTCAAGGTCGATATCGAAAGAGAGTCTCTGGTTAGGGGCGATCTCATCCCAAGCCTGGGCGAAGAGAGTTATGAAATCTTCGTGAGACTGTTCTGAGCGCTCTTTTGCCAAAGCCATAGCCTGATTGAAGTTGTCTGTGGTCTTTGTGCGGGCGCAGGAACGGACGAGGTCTGCAAGGTCGAGCTGCAGGGTGATGTTCATACCGCCCTTGAGGTCAAGACCAAGGTTGAGCTCTTTCTCTTTGACGTCTTTGTAAGTGTATGAAAAATAAACCTTTTCATTTGCGAGGCTGTCAAGATAAATCTTGTTTGCCGAAGTGCGTACAGAGTCGAGATAGAAAGCTCTGTCAAGCTCTGAAACTTCTGCAAATGAGGCTTTTTGCTGCTCTGCGAGCACTTCCTGCTCGGCATATTTTGCAGCTTTGTTTTCCTGGATTGCGGTAACAGCCGTGAATGAAAGCTGGAAGAGGCAAGCCAGTCCGATTAGAATTGCCACAAGTCTGATGGCACCTTTACTTTGCATATAGTTAAGTTTTTAAAAATAAATATTCTATTTCGAAAATAGTCTGCAAAATTACTAATTTTTCTTAATGTATAAAGTATTTGCTAATTTTGTTTCGAATTTTGCATAGCAACCATCTGATGAAAAAGCATATATATAACTTTTGCCTGACAGTCGCGACAGCGGCCGCAATGTTGGCATTGTTTACATATTCAGTTGATGCTCAAACCGTTAGCTTGAGCGCTGCAGAGCAATTGCACAACAACTACCAGTTCGACAAGGCCGTTGCGATGTATGAAAAACTGCTCTCTTCGGCCACCGATCAGGCTGAAAAGGACAAGATTTTCGGAAAACTTCTGCTCTCCGAGAACGGTCAGTCGATGCTCCAGTATGCCGCAGATCCGGTCGTGATCGCGAAAAAGACCGTTCCGCGCGCCGATTTTTACCTCTGGTACAGCCACCTTGCCGACAAGAGGTGGGCTCCGGACGGAAACTTCTATCCGGAAAATGCTGAAAAGTACTATTTTTCAAAAGATGGAGACATTTTCGTCACCTCAAAGATAGACAGCACCCTCTGGAGCGACCCCAAGACGGTCAGCAAGGATATGGTTTCGCCCGGAAAGGAGATTTTCCCCGTACTTTCGCCCGATGGCAAGGAGCTTTATTTCGCCTCCGACAGTCTTTTCGGAATGGGAGGCTACGACCTCTACGTCAGCCGCTGGGACAATTATGAAAAAAAGTGGGGCCCCGTGCAGAACATCGGCTTCCCGTTCTCTTCCGTGGCCGACGACCTGCTCTACACCCAGTCCGCGGACGGCCGCTATATAGTCTTTGCCTCCAACCGCGAGTGTGACGCCTCTTCGGTTGTGATATATGTAATCAAATATGAAAAATACCTCTGCAAGATGATTCCGCAGAGCGAGGCCAAGGCCTTCAGCCTGCTGCCGCTCAAGGCCGAGGGCAAGGGAGATTGGCTGTTTGTCAAGCACACTCTCGGCAGCGTTCCTGCCCTGACCTTCGAAGAGCCGGAGGAAAAGGTGGATTACACCTTCAAGGTGGGAAAGGAAGCGATGGTGGTGGACGGCCCCGTGCCGGAGGGCATAGTATATCAGGTACAGATCTTCACATCTTCATACAAGGCAAAAAATACGCAGCTGAAAGGCCTCAGCCCTGTATTTATGAGAAAGGGCTCCACAGGCAAATATATATATACCGTCGGAGTCTTCCGTACATTCGCGGAGGCCAATGCCGCCTTGCCGAAGGTCAAGCGCGTCGGCTTCCCGAGCGCCTTTGTGGTTGCCTTCGAAGACGGCAAGTCCACAACCGTCACCAAAGCCCGCCAGAAAGAGTCGGCAGTCCGCGTCGTGACAGAAGATGTACATATTGTAAAGTAATGAAATCTCCAATTCTATGAGATTAATAAAGTCACTCGTTCTTGCGCTGCTCATAGCTGTCCCGGCTTCGGCGCAGATGGGCCAGCCTGTGTCCTGGAAAGGGCAGGCAGTTCAAGTAGAGGGAAATACATATGAGCTCCGTATGACCGGCACCGTTTCAGGGGGCTGGCATATCTACGATCTGACCGATTACGGAAGCTCCGGTCCCAACGGTACCATCTTTACCGTAAAGGCGGGGGATAAGGTCAAATTAGTCGGTGAGCCATACATCTCATCAGAGGTGCATAAGGGATACGACGATATTTTCGGGATAGAGATCGGTACCTGCGAGGGTTCGGTCGTCATCTGCCAGAAGGTGGAACTGCTTCAGGGCAATGAAGTCACAGTGCCGGTGACCGTCGAATGGCAGGCTTGCAACGACCAGAACTGCCTTCCTCCGACAGACTGCACTGTTGAGGTTGAGTTCCCTTCGGGCAAAGGGCTGACTTCCGTTGCCGAGGCTCCTTCCGCTGCCGCCGAGACTGTCCCTCAGGAGGGTGGAAAATCCCTCTGGGGCCTCATTCTAGAGGCTATAGCGTGGGGTTTCGTGGCTCTGCTGACTCCTTGCGTCTTCCCTATGATTCCGATGACCGTGAGCTTCTTCCTCAAGCAGAATCAGAAAGGTGAGGATGGTCAGGAGAAGAAAAAGGGACGCGGCAAGTGGCTGGCGACTGTGTTCGGCCTCTCAATCGTGGGTCTTTACACGATTCCTATCGCCGTTATAATTCTCGTGACATATTTTGCCGGAGGCGCGGCTGTTACGGCCGACATTTTCAACTGGCTGGCAACGCACTGGCTGCCAAACCTCATATTCTTCGCGATATTTATGATATTCGCGGCATCCTTCTTCGGCGCTTTCGAAATCACTATGCCGAGCTGGATGGTTAACAAGTCTGACGCGAAGTCAAACGGGGGCGGCCTGGGCGGAGTCTTTTTCGTGGCGCTGACTCTCGTGCTCGTGTCATTCTCCTGCACAGGTCCGATTGTGGGTTCGGTGCTGATAAAATCCACTCAGGGGCAGTTCTGGGAGCCGATCATAACGATGCTTGCCTTCTCCGTGGCATTCGCCCTGCCGTTCACTCTGCTCTCGTTCGCTCCGAGCCTTTTGAACAAGCTTCCGAAGAGCGGCGGCTGGCTCAACAGCGTCAAGGTGGTGCTCGGTTTCGTGGAGGTGGCCCTCGGCTTCAAGTTCCTCAGTGTAGCCGACCAGACCTACCACTGGGGTCTTCTCGACCGTGAAGTCTATCTCGCAATCTGGATTGTCGTCTTCACGCTTCTGGGCCTCTATCTGCTCGGCAAGATCAAGTTCGTCTATGACTCTCCGGTGCAGCATCTCAGCGTTTTCCGCCTTATTCTCGTGATTGTGGATTTCACTTTTGTCGTCTATATGATTCCTGGTATGTGGGGCGCGCCGCTGAAGGCCCTCTCAGGCTATCTGCCGCCTATCACGACGCAGGATTTCGTCCTCGATCCGGCCCAGCACTCCGGCGGCTCAAACGAGGCTGCCCGCAAGTACTCAGATTTTCTCCATATGCCTTACGACATTCCGGCATTTTTTGACTATGAAGAGGCGCGCGCCTATGCCGCAGAGGTGGATAAGCCCCTGTTCATAGATTTCACGGGCCACGGATGCGTTAACTGCCGCGAGATGGAGACCCGCGTCTGGAGTGACCCTCGCGCCCTGAAGATGATGAAAGAGGACTATGTGGTCTGCGCCCTTTACGCAGATGACAAGAAAGTGCTTGACAAGGAAGATTGGGTCACGACCGCCGACGGCAAGGTGCTCAAGAGCCTGGGCAAGATAAATTCATATTTCGCCCTGACCCGCTACAACGTCAACGCTCAGCCTTATTACGCCATAATTGATCCTGAAACCGAGGAGCATAAGGTTCCTTCACGCGGATACAACCTCGACGTAGAGGCCTTTGTCGAATTTCTACAGAACGGATTGAAATAAATCCTGTAAGTTTGCAGAACCGGAAGCTAGAACTCGAAGCTGACTCCGATGTAGAAGGTCCGCGGCATAGCCGGGCCGTAGATGTACTTGGAGTCTTTCAGCATGCCTTGGTCTACGTCGGTCTGGAACTGGTCGAGAAGATTCTTGCAGGAGGCGTAAAACTCGCCGCCCAGAGAATTGCCGAGTTTGAAGGGGAAGCCCGCGCGGAGCGACAGGTCCACAAAAGTAGGCGTCATTGTCTCGCAATCCTGCGGAACATAGCCGCTGCAGTGCTGCATCAGCATAGGCCCTGTAACAGTGCCGTTTACAGCTAGTTTGAGCCAATTGAGCGGATTGTAGCCAAGGTTGAAGTAGCCATACAGATCCGGAGTCTTGAACATCTTGCGCTGCGGCTCGAGAGCGTCGCTCCAGCTGAAATCCGCCGTGTAGCGGCTGCTCTGCGCCGTGAAACCTCCGTGCAGGGAGAACTTCTGAGCAAGGTTGATGCGCCCCTCGACATTCACACCCGCCACTATGGCTCCGTCGGCGTTGACGCGCGTGTAGAGGAGATTGCCCTGAGTGTCGTGACCGTTTTCCACCAAAGCGAAAACATCTTTCAAGTGCGTATAGAAGCCTTCTATCAGAAGGTCGAACTGCCAGTCACCCGTCTTTTTCCACCAGTTGGCCGAGAGGGTAAACGCATTGGAATGTTCCGGCACAAGGTCGGGATCGAGGCTGATAAGCGAAACTTCTCCGCCCACGGCGCCAACGTGCAGATCCTCATCGTAAGTCTGCGGGGCGCGGTAGCCTTGAGCAAAGCTTGCACGCAGGGTCCAGTTGCCCGAAGGGGCCCAGCGCAGTGTCACGCGAGGAGAAAATATGGGAGCCTCCACGAGTGAATGCTTGTCCAGACGAGCACCCAGAAGAAGGCCGAACCGCTTGTTGCTCCACTCGTTCTGCGCATAAACGCCGCCTACCTTAGTGTCTTGAAGAATATCGCGGTTGTAGCCGAGCATTATGTCGTGCAGAGAGTTCCAGGTGAAATCGCCTCCTGCGGTGAATGTGGACGGCATAAACCACAGACGCTCAAAGCGATGGATATATTGAGCGCCGGCGTTTACGGTTATGTCTTTCGTACTTCCGTATGCATCAGGATTCTTGTCCGTGCCGAAATAGGAGGCGCGCTTCACGTGCTGGGCGGAAGAATATATGTTTATGGAGTTGTTGTCGTTGAAACTGTAGTCCCAGGTCAGGCCGCCGCCGTTGATGTAGTGCTCCAGCTGCTCGCAAAGGTCTGCCTTGTCCGGCGCCTCGTCGATATTGTTGCCTCCGCGGCGGAATTCGTGGATATGGTGGTATTCGGCCGTCAGCTTCGATTTGGGCGAGAACTTGTGGTATGCCCGCATACCGATGGTCTGGCTCTTGAGAAGAGGCATCTCTGAATAGCCGTCATCATCGGAGTCGTACGTGTCGCGATTACGCATCATAGAGAAGATGTAGGCGCCGCTGCGGCGATCCTCGCTCACGACAGACGCGTTAAGCGAATTGGTCATATCGATGCCCTGCCCTCCGACGATGCCTGTCTGGTTGCTGATATGCGCCATAGAAGTCACAGGCTCCTTCGTTATGATATTTACGGTGCCGGCAATGGCGTTTGAGCCGAAAAGCGCCGAGCCGCCTCCGCGCACCGTCTCCACGCGCTCAATCATAGCCGCAGGTAGCTGCTCAAGGCCGTAAACCATTGAAAGAGAGCTGAATATAGGACGGCTGTCGAGCAGTACCTGAGTGTATTCTCCGCCGAGGCCGTTGATGCGCAGCTGCGGTACGCCGCAGTTGCAGCAGTTGTATTCTATGCGGGAGCCTGGCTGGAAATCGAGCACTCCGGCCGGGTTGACGGCCATCGTTGTGGCGAAGAGTTTCGGCGCCACGACATTCACTATCTGGCCGGTCTCGCGCTTTTTGGTCTCATAGCGGTTGCCCGTTACAACAACTTCCTCAAGTTGCTGAAGGTCAGGCGTAAGTGCGAAATTATACTCTACGGTTTCACCTCTGTCTATAGTGATTGTAGCCTTATGGTCGAGATATCCCATAAAGGAAACGGCAATCTTGTGCGATCCTGCAGGGAGATTGGTAATCAGATAGTGGCCGGTCGAGTCGGCTTGAGCTCCAAGGCCTGTGTCGGTGATGGCTATAAATGCGAAAGGGATGTGTTCGCCGCTGGTGGCGTCGATGATGTGTCCTACTATGTTTGCATCGGTTTTTGTCTGTGCCAGTGCGGCTGCAAACGGGCACGCCACGGCAACGAGAGCGCAGATGACTGCGCGGTATATTGTTCTCATTTAAAATGTCTTAAGGGTTGTTTGTACTTTGTTTGTCTGTCGGAAAAATCAGGCAAAGAAAGGAGGAGTCCTTAAGGAATGAGATTCGCCGCTGAAGGTGATGACGGCTTCGCGCAGAGGACTTTTGAAGTCTTCACAGAAAAGAAGGCACGGGCCTGCCACCGAGGCAAGGGCCTCCGCCGCTACGAAGCGCTCGCTGCCGAGATAGTTGATTGTCTGCAGCTGGGATGCGGTGTGGGAGTGTTGCGAGCCGCCGCCCAGGTGCGAGTGGACTATGTGGACTCCCTCGACATCGTGGGAGTGCACGCAGAGGTTCGTAGACGCGAAGAATGTCGCGTAGAGAACCAGCAGCAGAACCGACGATATTTTACGGAATCTTTGCATTTTTGCGCGGCAAAGATAAAAAGATCGGACAGAATTGCAAAATTTCAGCGGCTGAAGCCGATTCCGGCGCAGGCTTGTCCGGTTGTCATCTGCCCCAGCGGAGGCATATAGGTCACGTCTATGCGCAGGCCGGCTATCTGCACTCCGAGGCCTATGGAGGCATACATAGGTACCGGGCTGTCGTCCTTTCCGTAATGGAAGCCCGCCAGGAGGGAGAAGACCTTGGCGAAGGTGTATTCGGCGCCCGCTCCGGCCATAAATGAACCGGCAAAAAGGTAGTCCGCTTCCGCCTTTGCCCTGAAGGCTCCGATTTTATAGGAGACGCCGAGGGCGGCCAGGGAAGGAAGCGCATACTCATAGCTTCCGTACTTGATTTTCGGCCCCAGATTGCGGGCGGCGGCCTCCACGGTCAGACCGCCTGTGAAAAATGCGGCGGAAATGTCAGCGCCGAATCCGGAAGCGGCTGCGTCGGATGTAAGTTTAGAAGATATGTATGACCCTCTTATGCCTATTGCGAACTTGTCTGCCACGACATAAGCCACAGAGACTCCGACCGACATTTCGCAGGGCCTGAAAAAGCCCAGGCTGCGCGACACGTCGTCGAATGTTTCATACTCTGGCTGCATATTGTAGCGTCCGTAGAGGCCGACCGAGAGATTTCCGATGTTGCCGTAGCCTCCAAGACCTATCAGGGCCGTCTTGAAATCGCCAGGCAGAGCGGTGCCGAAGGAGGCTCCTGCATCTATTTTTTTGCCGGAAAGGGCGTCGCCTGCGGCCAGATTTTCCGTGCCTACGGAGCCCATTGCCGCAGAACGCGGATCGGCGCTGCGGACAATGAAAGGCAGGCTCTGCGCCCCGAGGCCGAGGCAAAGCGTCAGAAACAAAACGAAAACAGATACCTTTTTCATACGCGCTTCCTTCTATATTTTAACTATCGTTACGTCATCCATCTGAGTTCCGGAAACTGTCACTCTGGCTTTATAGGTGCCCGGAGCGAGAGAGGAGACGTCTATCTGCATCGGAGAGGCAGGAGAGGTGGTCGACTTCTGCGAGATGACGGCAATGCCGGCGCTGTTAAACAGTTCAAGAACTGTGATACACTCCTTATATGCCCTCACATAGAGGAAGTCGTGCACAGGACTCGGATAGATGTCAAATTTTCTGTCGGTGTCGCGGCAGACTATCGAGAAAGTCTGGCTTGCGTATTCGCCTTTGGCGTCAGAAGCCTGCACGGTAAAGGCGGCGGTGCCGTAATCTTTCGGGCAATATACCATAATGTCATCCATCCAGGCAAATTCTATGATTCCGGAATCGGAAGTCTGCACATTATAGACGAGAGTTTCTCCGTCGGGATCCGTAAAATAGTCGGACAGAATGATTTCACAGTTTTCCATCTCTTCTTCCGAGAGGTCGTATCCGACGCTCAGGTCCGGCATTTTTTGGGAAATCTGCGGAGCGTTGTTCGGAAGTATCGTGAGTGAGAACTTTACGGAAGTCTCGTTGGATGTCCCTTTGCCTGCATAGATGGCGACAGGGTATGTGCCGGGATCCTCTTTTGGAGCCTCAATTGTAAGTTTTACTGAATTGCTTGATATTGTGTAGGATACGGCCTTGCAGGCGGTTTCCACTGTCACCGGAAGTTTCTCGGGGTTGTTCAGAACCGAGTATGAAAGCGCAGTGCTCTCGTGTGAGCGCAATGTCAAGTCTTTGGTGAAGGATGGTTCGATGCGGACTTTGCTCGGCTCTGCGGCATATTCGAAGGAGCCGAGGGCGTCAAGCATAGGTCCGTCCATCTTGCCTTCGATGACCCCTCTGCGGGAGCCGCCGACAAGATATTCCCACAACTTCTCAGCGGTGAATCCCTGTCCGCCGAAATATGACACCAGCAGAGCTGCCACTCCGCTGACGTGCGGCGCGGCCTGCGAAGTGCCGGCCATATAGCCGAAATTATTGTCTTCAAGAGGCCCGAATATCATACGGTACGGGCTCTTTTCGTCGCCCAGATTGTCTCCTCCCGGAGCAATGAGATCCACCCAGTCGCCGTATGCGGAATATGAGGCGAAATCGTAGGCCGGGCCGTGGGCTGCCACCGCCATCACCTTTTCATATTCGGCAGGGCAGGCGTGCTGAAAGCCTGTATTGTCTGCTGCAAACACAACCAGACCTCCTTTCATCGGGCCGTTCTGGTTGCCGTCGCCGTCCGTTCCGGCATTTGCCACGAAATAGTCTATACCTGTTCTGACAGGGCTTTCCGAGGTGGGAAAATCCGCGGCGCGCCTGGCGGCCTGCTCTTCGTCCGACACAGTAATGCCCCAGCTGCAATTGCAGATTACTGCACCTTCGTCTGCCGAATGAACGAATGCCTTGAGTATGTTTGCAGACGAGGTACTCAATGTCGATCTTTTAGGATCGGCCGGATTTGTCATAAAAATGCCGCAGGAGAGTACTTTGACCCCGCCTGTTCCGTCGCTTCCGCCGGCGATGCCGGCCATTCCGTATGAGTTGTTGGAGGCGGCCGCTATAATGCCCGCGACGTTGCAGCCGTGGTCATACGGATAAAGCACGTCTCCTTCATAGCCGTCGATGAATGAACGGCTTCCGTGCTCTCCGGGAGCAATTACGACATCCTTGAATTCTTTGTTGTCCGGATCGGCCGCTCCGTCAATGACCGATACTATTACATTCTTGCTGCCTGTCGTGTAATTTTTCCAGACAGGTATCACATTTATGTCGCAGCCTGCCACGTAGGAGCCGTCTCCCAGAGAACTGGGCAGCGTGCCGTCGTTTTGCAGGCTCCACTGCAAATACATTCCTGTATCGTTGAAATAACTTGTGCTGCAAGGAGTTATCTCCTGTGGAAACGAAACTCCCACAACGCCTTCCAAGGAGCCGAGGCCCTCGGCGGCCTTTGTCTCGCCGACAAGTTTGCTGTATCGCACCGTGTACCATCTGTGCAGGCCCGCCGCGCGGTGGCGCTTGTCGAGATCCCCTCCGTCCGGAATTATTCTTTCACAGGATTCCACGCCTATGCCGGCCTTGGTGGCGCTCAGGCTGCCGTTCTCTATTTTTGCGGCTGCCTCTTCGGTGAAATAGACATAGGCCTCGTTGAGCTCTTCGCCGCAGTCCACCGGATCGATTGTGAAATTGGGATCCGGCTCCGGAGTGCATCCGAAAATCAGCGCCGCGGCGCAAAGTGCGTACAACGGTTTTTTCACGACTTGATCTTTTCTTTTATGCGTTCGACAAGTTCAGTCTGGTGGTAGTTCTCGCAGATGTGTATGAGGTAGAAGTACTCGTTTGCCACGTCGTCGGAATGTTTCTTCGAGATTATGTCGTTCTCGCCCTCTCCGACAGGCGTGGAGTACAGATAAATGGCCTTCAGACACTCGTCGGCGAACTTTTCGGCGATGTCGGCTCCCTTCTCAAAGGCGCCGGCGGCAAAATAGTCCTCGATTATCGAGAGCATCGACCAGTCGTTGATGCCGCCTATCATAGAGAGGTTGTACGGATACTGTTCTTCCGGCAGCACTTCGATGCAACGGTCAAGAAGTTTGACGGCCCGCTCCCTGTCGCCCTTCAGAAGCATCGCGTCCGCCACCGTCACGAACATCTCGCGGACAGGCGACACGGCGCAGAAGGTGTAGAGGTTCTGGTAATCCACATTGATGCCTTCGGCCTTGAGCGAATCGAAGCGGTAGATGTTCATAAGTTTCTCGTAGAGATCTTCTTCGTCCATAAGATAGTCTCCGTCGCTCTCGGTTTTCTTCACAGGCACGAGCCTGTAGCAGCAGCCGTCGTACTGCAGCCACTTGTCGATTCCGAGCTTTGTCTCGCCTCTCGATACGAAATAAAGAGGTCTGCTCCAGTCGTAATTGCTCAGCAGGTCGAGCATCATCAGGTCGAATTTGCTGATGACGTTGCCCTGGATTTCAAACTCTATGCTGTCTTCGACTCGGTCAATATATTTCTCCGAGACTATGCCGCTCTTTATCGCGTTCTCCTTGTTTACCGGGAGAATTATCTTGTGCTGCGGGATGAAGTCGCTTCCGTCCGAGGCCACGTATTTCGGATTGGTGAAGACAGCGATGGCTTCAGACGCCAGCACAGGGCGGTCGACCGCGTCTATCACGTCAGGGAAGTCATTTGTGCCGTAAAGATACTGAGGTCTCCTGATCGAGAACTTCAACGGTTCGCTTTCATAGAACTTGCACTGCATCTGGTCTATGTACCAGTCGGTGCCCAGCAGGGAGGAGTTCACTATGCGCACGTCCGTTCGGATGCCCTCCACTTCCTGAGCGTACCAGAGAGGGAAGGTATCGTTGTCGCCGTGGGTCACGAGCATTGAATTCGGCAGGGTGCCCGCCAGATAGTTGTATGCCATGTCGCGGGCGGTGTAGCGGCCGCTGCGGTCGTGGTCGTCCCAGTTCTGGCAACCCATTATCACCGGTACCGAGAGGCAGAGCGCCACGGCTATGCCCGCTGCAGCTGTGCCGTTTTTCTTGAAAACGCCGTCAAGCCAGTCCTGCACCGCAAGCACTCCGAGGCCTATCCAAAGGGCGAATACGTAGAATGAGCCGGCATAGGCGTAGTCCCTCTCCCTGACCTGGAAAGGAGGTTGGTTGAGGTACACCACAATCGCGATTCCTGTGAGGATGAAAAGAAGGAAGGTGACCCAACTGTTGCGCTTGTCGTGCCTCAGCTGGAAGAAGAATCCTATGAGACCCAACAGCAGAGGGAGGAAGAAATAGTGGTTCTTTCCCTTGTTGAAGGTGAGTATGTCGGGGCCGTCGCTCTGGTCGCCGAGACGCGCGCGGTCCAGGAAACCTATGCCGCTCTCCCAGTTGCCATAGACGTAGTTCGGGGTCTGGCCGTGGAAGTCGTTCTGTCTTCCGACGAAGTTCCACATAAAGTAGCGCCAGTACATAAAGCCCAGCTGGTAGTCGAAGAAGAAGGCCAGATTGTCCTTGAACTTAGGCATCTGGACGGTGCGCTGCTGGCCATAGACGGAGGCCTGGCGGGTGTTGTACGACTCGCTGTAGGTTTTGTAGTATTCGATGTATTTGCGGTCGAAGCCGTTCCACATTCTCGGGAAGAGCATCTTCACTGATGAAGGATACTTCGGAACGATGTTGTCGGCCTTGTAATACGAGTCGCCCAAAGGCGTGTAGTATTCGGTCTCTTCGGCCTCGTACGGAGAGGTGTATGCCTGTCCGTAAAGGATAGGGTTGGACCCGTACTGCTCGCGGCCGAGATAACGGATAAGCGTGTATGGGTTGTCAGGCTGGTATTCGTTTGTAGGAGTGCCGGCGCAGGATCGGATGACGGTTATCGCAAAAAGCGAATATCCTATCACTATCGTGGTGAAACACAGAGTGATGGTGTGGGAGAGCGGCTTGTCTTTCTTTCTCAGGAAGAAGAGGGCCGTGAAGCAGGCTGCCAGCAGAAGGATCATAAAGATGGCGGCTCCGACGTTGAAACGGGCTCCGAGGCTGTTTACGAAGATGCGGTCCACGAATGCGGCAAGACGCGGCACATACGGTATGATGCCGAAGAGTATCACCGCAAGAATCACCCCAGACAGGCACAATACAAGAAAAGCCTTCCATAAGGTGACGGGCTCTTTGTGCATCTTGTAATAGCAGATGAAGACAAGCGCCGGAATCGTGAGCAGGTTCAGAAGGTGCACGCCCACTGAGATGCCCATCAGGAAACAGATGAGCACGAGCCAGCGGTTGGCATAAGGGCTCTCGAACCGCTCCTCCCATTTGAGAATGGCCCAGAAGACCACTGCCGTGAAAAGGGATGACATCGCGTATACTTCTCCTTCGACGGCCGAGAACCAGAACGTGTCTGAGAAGCAGTAGGCCATCGCGCCCACCACTCCCGCTCCGAAGAGCGCGACGGCGCCGCCCTTTGTCAGGCTGCGGCCCCTTATCTCGAATATTCTGCGCCCGAAATGGACAATTGTCAGATAGAGGAAGAATATCGTGAAAGCCGAACACAGCGCGCTCATCGCGTTGACGGCGACGGCAGCGTGCTCCGCTCCCGTGAACATCGTGAAGAATCTGGCGAACAGGTTGAAGGAAGGGTTTCCCGGCGGGTGGCCGACTTCGAGTTTGTATGACGAAGCAATGAACTCACCGCAGTCCCAGAAGCTTGTGGTCGGCTCTATTGTGGAGAGATATACTCCAGCCGAGAGAGCGAGCACCACCAGCGACACGATGAGGTTTATCCGGTTGAACTGTTTTTTATCCATTTTGGTTTAAAAGTTTTCAGTAAAAAGCAAAGATACGGTTTTATAACTAACTTTGTGAAAAAATTAATCTTATGCAGGAAGATTGGAAGAGCAAACTGGCTGGAGCCTTCGGCATCGACGCTGAGGCCGTGGCAAAAGAAGTTGAGCAGGAGAAGGCCGAGAAGGCCCTTCGTCCTTCAGCGCAAGGCAACCTCATCGTGACCCTTGACCGCCGCCACAGGGCCGGCAAGCAGGTCACTCTCGTGGGCGGCTTCACCGGCAGCGACCAGATGCTTGAAGATCTCGGCAAGACTCTGAAGGCCCGTTGCGGCGCCGGAGGCAGCGCGAAGGACGGAGAAATAATAATCCAGGGAGATTTCCGCGACAAGGTGGTGGAAATTCTGACAAGCCTCGGTTACAAGGCAAAACGCGGCAATTGAGATGAGTTTGCTGGAAATATGGCAGGGCAGCAGGCTGGTGCTTGAAAACGCGGCCGGCGGAGAACTTCTGGTGAGGACTCCGCAGGACCCCGTCATAATGTATTTCCTTCTGGCTCTGCTACTGGTCGCAATGATTCTGTTCGGGCTGATGCGGGGGAGCGACCCCCGCAGGCAGGTGTGGACCGCTTTAATACTGCTTATGCCTTTCTATGCATTTGCGCTTTTCAGGACAGGGGCCTGCAGCTTGGGATATTGGTGGGCAGTTGTTGCAACGGTTGCTTTTTTCGCTTATAAATACCTAATGTTCAAGGTTTTGGGGTGGGTTACAAAAAACCGTGAGGCATTTGGGGAGGTGGAGAGTCAGAGCAATGCCATATCAGTTTTGGCAATGATTCTCTCTATGCCTGTGGCTGTCTTTCCGGGTTTGACCCTTTGGTATATGGCCGCTGTGGCTGTTCTGATGGCGGTCATATATTTTTTTCGGGTGAATAAAATTTTTATTTCCTGCGGATTTTCTGTGTTTTTCAGATTTTTGTATCTTTGCGCCCTCGAAATTCTTCCAATTTTGGTGGTAGTAAAAGCAGTGGTATTGACAAATGCAAATTAAGAAGGTTCTCATCTCACAATCAGCCCCCTCCGGCACATCTCCCTACGCGGAGATCGAGTCAAAGCACGGCGTAAAGATTGACTTCAGACCTTTTTTCAAGGTGGAAGGCGTTTCACAACGCGATTTTGTGTCTCAGCACGTAACAATTCTGGATTATACGGCAATAGTCTTCACGTCCAGAATTGCAATAGACACATTCTTCAAAATCTGTGAACAGACAAGGGTCACAGTTCCGGACACTATGAAATATTTCTGCCAGAGCGAGGCAATCGCCGTCTATCTGCAGAAGTACATAGTCTATCGCAAGCGCAAGATTTTCTTCGGCACCGGTACGGTAGCTTCAATGGTGGAAGCCATCGGAGCAAAGCACAAGGCCGACAACTATCTGATAACCTGCACGGACAGCCTCAAGGAAGACGTGGACAAAATCTTCACCCAGGCCAAGCTCAAGCACGGCAGCGTGGTTCTTGCCCGCACCGTAAACAACGACGTGACAGACCTTAATCTGTCAGATTATCAAGTCGTTGCATTCTACAGCCCTTCAGATATCAAGTCCCTCTTCGAAAACTTCAGCCAGTTCAAGCAGGGCGACACCGTGGTGGCGACCTACGGCCCTTCAACCGCCAAGGCAGCCCGCGATGCCGGCCTTACGGTTGGTATCGAAGCACCTGCTCCCGGCACTCCATCAATCGCACAGGCGCTTCTCAAGTACATCGAGGCAAAATAAGCGATGGGTCGTAGCAACATCCTCTCCGTCCTGAAAAACGGCAAGGCCGTCTTCAAATATCCGGTCAGAGCCACGTTCGAGCCGGGGGAGGGTGAGTTGATTTTCACGGTGCCGAAGCGCAATTTCAAAAGGGCCGTGAAGCGCAATCTGCTCAAAAGAAGGATGCGGGAGGCCTACAGGCTCAATTGTGCTCCGCTGGAGGGCAGGGGCCTGAACATTTTCTTCTTCTATGTCGCTGTAAAGGAGGAAAGCTATGAATCAATCGAAAAAAGCATCCGTTCGCTCATTGCTGATATGGCTGCCGACTAAGCTCATAAGGCTCTATCAGATATGCCTTTCGCCATATATGGGGCGGCAGTGCCGCTATACGCCCACGTGCTCTGCTTATGCGCTCGAGGCTCTGCAGAAACACGGCCTTCTGAAGGGATCCTGGCTCGCTTTCAAGAGGATTCTGCGCTGCTCTCCGTGGGGCGGCAGCGGTTATGATCCGGTGCCCTAGGCGGGCTTTTTTACATCTTTCAGGCTGTACCCGAAACGGTTCATAATGGCTTCCCTGTCCTGAACGGATGTCATATCCTTTGTCATCGCCAGCAGTTCATAGCGCGGATATTCGCTGATTTCAAGAAGTATCAGTCCGTCAAGGCTATAGTTGAACAGAGGATCCACGTTGAAGCAGATGATGCGGGAGTTTATCTTGATGTATTTCTTGACCAGTGTAGGGATCCTGTATTTGCCGTCCGAAATCCTCATCAGGAAGCGGTCGAACTTCTCGAAATTGTCCATCTTCTTGCGGAGCAGGTCTTTAGGGTTGATGTGCAGGTAGTCCGGCGTGAACGGTGTGTGCGGGATGGCGTCGTTCTCGTTCAGATGGGCGTGGTGCATATTGTTGAGGTAGTACACCATCAGGCTCTGGTAGAATTTCGGATAGGAGTTGCTGATGCTGACAGCCCCGATGAAGTATTTTGCGTCGGGATATTTCATAAGGCTGAACATCAGTCCTTTGATGAGCAGCATAAGCGGCAGCGCCTCTTTCTGGTAATCCACGCTGACGAAGCTTCTGCCCAGTTCGATGGTCTGCCTCAGATATGAGTCGATGAATTCCTGGGAGTATGTGAAGAATGTGTGCGTGTAGAAACCTCCGATGCCTCCGTGCTTTTCAAAAATCTCGCTTCCGATTCCGAGGCGGTAGGCGCCGGCAATCTTCTTCTGTTTGAAGTCCCACAGGATCAGATGTTTGTAATACTTGTCGTATTCATCCACGTCGATTGCCTTGTTGGAGCCTTCTCCAGTGGCCCTGAAAGCCTGTTCGCGGCGACGGCCAAGTTCGAACATTGCCACCGGAATCTCGTCATATTCGGCAAGATAGCACTGGTATGAGGCCACTTCGAAAAGCATCTTTCCATTGTTCTTCAGGGTTGTGAACTCCTTGAGCACGGCCTTCTTGTCTTTCGGCGGGGCAATCGGAACGACGGTCTCCGGCGGAGCGAGCAGCGCCTTGTTGGAATTGTTGAATTCGCCCTCCATCGCATATACGCGGCTGCGCAGGTAGGCGCCAAGATGCTCATTGTCGGGGTATTCCGCCAATTCATTCGGCAGAATAGGCTTGCCTATGCGCATAGGGATTGTCTGACCCTTCTTGTTGAAGAGTTCGTGGATAAGGCGCGCGGTCCTGAAAAGAGGGTGGAACCAGCCGAGAAAGTGGAACAGTTTGGAGTTCTGCGCCTCGAAATATATCGGGATGACGGGGACATTGGCGTTGCGGATAAGCTTTATCATATTTTCCGGCCAGACGGTGTCCTCCACGACGTGCGTGCCGAGGGCCGTCTTCTTTTTGCCGCGCTGCACTGTCGCCACTTCTCCTGCCGGGAACAGTCCGAGGCAGCCGCCCTTCTGCACGTGCTCTACCGCCAGGCGCAGACCTCCGAAACTCTTGTGACCCTTGAATTCAGTGGAGAAAGGATTGACAGGCAGGAAATTTTCTTTCAGGGAAGGTATCAGCGTCAGGATGAAATTCGTCAGAATTTTGAAGTCGGGCCGCATTGTGCCTATCACGGAGTGAAGCATAAGGCCGTCGATGCTGCCGATATGGTGGTTCGAAATTGTGATGAACGGGCCGTCCTGCGGAATGAAGTCGAACTGCTGAGGGTTCAGCGCACATTTTATGTCAAGTCCCTTGAGCACCTGGTCGGAGAACTCCGCGCCTTTGTATTGCTTGTATTTGTCGTTGAATTTGTTGGCTTTGTTGATCCCCAGCAGCCACATTGCGAGGGTTGCGACAATCCATCCGATAATGCCTCTCATATGGAGGGCATTCATTATTTCGGACTTATTTATTAACTTTGTCTTGTTCTTTTTCATAAGGCAAAAGAATTGTAAAGTGCAAAGATAACATTTTTCAGTTAAAATCAAGTGGATATCAGGGAGAAAATAGAACTTCTGCCACACACGCCCGGGGTGTACCGCTATCTTGACGATACCGGCACCATAATCTATGTGGGCAAGGCGCGTGACCTCAAAAGGCGCGTGTCGCAGTATTTCCGCCCTCCGGAGCAGCTGGACAAAAAGACGAGGGCGCTGGTGGCCAGAATCGCCGACCTGCAGTACACTCTCGTGGAGACCGAGGAAGACGCCCTGCTGCTGGAAAACAACCTCATAAAGCAGCTCCAGCCCCACTACAACATTCTGCTGAAAGATGACAAGACATATCCTTGGATAGTCATAAAAAACGAACCTTTTCCGAGGGTGATGCTAACGCGCCGCTATGTAAAGGACGGTTCCTCCTACTTCGGGCCTTACGCAAGCGTGATGCACGCCAAAAGGCTGCTGGACCTGATAGGAAGCCTCTACAAGATGCGCATCTGCTCGCTTTCCCTCTCCGAGGAGAGCATAGCCTCCGGACGGCTCCGCAGCTGCCTGAACCAGCATCTTGGCAAATGCGCCGCGCCTTGCCTCGGCCTTTTCAGCCGCGGGGAGTACGACAGCCAGATAGAGGGCATAAAGGCCCTTTTAAGCGGCAGGGTGCGTAGTCTGATAGCCGACTGTCAGGCCGCTATGATGAAGGCAGCCGCCGAGCTTCGCTTCGAAGACGCGCAGATGTGGAAGGAGAGGCTCGCCCTGCTGGAGGAGCACCGCGAGCGCCAGAAAGTGGTGGGCCACGGCATCCTCGATATGGATACATACAAACTGTTGCAGGAGAAGAAATTGCCGCGGCGTATCGAGCGCTCGGAGAAGGTTATGGAGCAGCTCCGGACGGATCTCGGAATGAGTTCTCTGCCGCGCCATATAGAGTGCTTCGACAACTCGAACACGCAGGGCACCAACCCTGTGGCCGCCTGCGTCGTTTTCCGCGACGGCATCCCGAGCAAGAAAGACTACCGCCATTTCCTTATCAAGACAGTCGTCGGCGCCAATGACTACGCCTCTATGAAAGAGGTTGTAAACCGCCGCTATTCGCGCCTTCTTGCCGAGGGCGAGCCGCTGCCGCAGCTCATAGTGATAGACGGCGGCAAAGGGCAGTTGCGCTTTGCCCTCGAGGCCCTCGAAGAGCTTGGAATACGCGAAAAAGTGTTTGTAGTGGGCCTTGCCGAGAGGCTGGAGGAGATAGTCGTGCCGGGCGAAAGCGTGTCGCTTTTCCTGGACAAGAATTCAAGTTCGCTCAGGTTGCTGATGCACATCAGGGACGAAGCCCACCGCTTCGGCATAACCCACCATCGTCGGCGCCGCGAGAAGGGTCAGGCTCAAAGCGCGCTGCGCGCCGTTCCGGGCGTCGGGGAGGCCACCGAGACAAAATTGCTGCGCCATTTCCACACTGTAAAGCGCATTCAGGACGCCACCCTCGAGGAGGTTGCCGCCGTAGTCGGGCAGAAGCTCGCCGCCAAAATCAAGGCAAGCCTCTAGAAGTTGAAGCCCGTGAGCAGACTCCAGGAGTTTTTGCCTTCGAGTGTGCGGGCGTAGCGGACGCCCAGAGAGATGTTGTAGGAAATCCTGAAAAGGTTGAAATCCGCCAGAAGGTCGCAGCCGCCGGAGAGGAAATTGTGCCAGTTGCGGTCGTAGGCGTAATCCACAAACGGAATCAGCTGCAGGCGCTTCATATAATAAAGGAATGTCGTGTGGCCGTCCACGAAATAGAGCGGAATGGCGTAATCAAGAGTGACTTTCGTGTAATCCGCCAGAATCTTGTCGTTGGCATAGCCGCGCGGCAGAGTTGCGATGTTGGGGATGTAAGCGATTGAATATCTGCTGAGGAGCTTCTGGTAGCAGCCTGTGAGCTTCAAGCCTTGGTTGCGTGCGATGCCGGGGAAATAGCCGTACATATTGGCGTAGGCCATAATGCCCTTATCATTCACAAGTCCCGACGCCAACCTCACGTCGAGGTTGCCTCCGATGCCCCAGCGTGGATAAATCTTCGCTGTCGGAGTCGGCCTCACGCGGTAGTAGTTCACGCCGGCAAGCAGGTTGTGCTTGAAGGTATATTTGCTGCCGAGAATCGAGTACTCGTCGTTTTTGAAAGTGTATTGCAGTTTAGGTGTCAGTTTGCTGTACCAGCCTGAACGTGAGAGGTATATAGGGAAACTGGCGGTCGCTTTCAAGACGACGGAAGGCTTGTCGGTCTCTATCTCCCTGACCTTTACGCCGCTCAGCGAGGCGTCTTTGTAGGTTATGTCGGTGACTGTCTTGTGGCGGTCGTTGATGTCGGCCGAAAATTCCAACCTCGGCATCCATCCGGAGTATTGGAAATAGACGTGACCTGCGTGGAAGCCATTGTGGTATGAATAACCGGCCGTTGCCACTGCCGTGCCGAGGGTGTTTTGCGATATGACGGTGGCTCCGACTGCCGCAAGGTCGTAGAAGTGCTCGTAGTTGAAATTCATTATCTTGTCCACGCTGGCGTAGAAAGGCGCCCAGGAGTGGATGTGGAAAAGGTGGCCCAATTTGCCGTAAGGCTCGCTTTCCATCTCTCTGACTTTCGACATCAGCAGCGAGTCCGTCTCCCGCGAAGGGGCCGGCGCATAGGCCTCGGCCTGACGCGACAACGAATCGGCTATGAAGTTGCGCTTGTAGTCTTCGAAGCGGAAATCCTGCCACAGAAGGCTGTCCAGCGGCGTTTTTACAGGGATGTAACCCTTTTGGTCATAGTCTGAATAATAGAGTTCGCGCGAGGCGGTGTCGATATATGGAGTTTTTGCTCCGAAGCGGGCGGAAGTGAGTTTCACGAGGGAAGTGTCCGAAGGGTTGAGGGCGTAGACGTTGTCCACTCCGTCGAGATCCGAGACGAAATAGAGCAGCGAGTCTTCGTCCGACTTGAAATCCACTATCGCCTTGGGCTGGGGCTCCACCAGCGTATGCCAGAGGCCTTCGGCGGCGTCGTATCTGTAGATTCCCTGCCCAGCCATCGTGATTATGGTGGCGTAAATTTCCCCGCCAAGAAGGCCCAGATTGACTATCTGCCCGCCCTCCGGGCCCTGTATGGTTTCCAGCACGGCGCCGCTGCGGCCGTCCACCTTGACCACGTTGGAATTGCCCCTGATAGGATATTCCACGGCATAGACGGTGTCCGGCGTACTGCCTTTCACCGGGTTGAAGAATCTCGTCTGCCGGGTTATGTTGCGGAACCTGTCGTGCACGAAATCGTAGGTCCTGAGGATGGAGAAGGATTCGTGCTCCCATTTCCCACTCGGCACAACTTCGGCGAAGAGCAGCGTGGAGTCGGTCAATGGTACGTAATTGCTTATGTTTGAGGGGAATGCCTTTTCAATCCGGTCCTTTCCATTTTCATCCAGTCGCATAAGGTGGCTGGCGCTCTCCATACCGGCGGCCGCGGCGATGACTCCGTGGGAAGTGGGAATCGGGTTGGTGATTTCCAGGTATGGTTTCTTCCTTTTTGCTATCAGGCTTTCATATGGCGTGAACGGCTTGTGCTGCTCGTAATCCAGCGCCCACACCGCGCTGAAGAGGCTGTCGGCCTTTCTCCAGTTTTTTCTGGCGGTCAGGCCTGAGGCTATCTGGTAGCTCTTGTTGGCGTTGCTGAGCACTCTCCAGAAATACTTGCGCTGGGAGTTCATAAGGTCTCCCGTGGAGTAGAAGTTGCCCGAGTTGTAGCGCATCGTGCTCATCATAAGATAGCCGAAGGCGTATGAATTGGGAGTGTAGCGTATGTCCGAGCCGAGCCTCCACTGCTGGTAGGTGCGTCTTTCGCCGGCGTGGAAGGCGGCGCGGTAGTACTTCAGAAAGTCGGCTCTTCGGCCGCGGCCCTCCTCCGAGAGGTCTGTTTCGTTGAGGACTGCGTCGCCTTCGAGGGCGAATTGCGAAGGATAGAAGCCTATGCCTATGGCAATTGACTGCTCGCCGGTCAGATAGTACAGAAACTTGAAGAACCCTTTCGTATAGATTGTCATCTGCCCGATATGCCGGCCTTCGTGCAGGGCAAGCTGGTAGTCCCAGTTCTGGGAGGAGTTGGGATTGAATGGCGGGGTCGTCTCCAGTTCGAGGCGGCGCGGGGCCCAGACCGCCAGGCCGTTGCTGTTGAGGTCGTACGGATGCAGGACAATCGGCATTCGCGGAGTTTCGACCTTGAGCCCGGCAAGATTGCGCGTGCGCGTCTTTTCGAAATTATATAGGTAAAGCCTTGCCAGCGAGTCCACTTCCACGGGATATATCACGTCGAACCACTCGCCGCGGAGGATATTCCACTTCAGGCGGGAGGGCTCCGATCCGGTAAGGTCGTACTGCGCCCTGGCGCCTGTGAAAGTCAGAAGCAGGAGCGATGCCGCAAGCAGGATATGTCGCCAAAAATTCCGCATAAAATACAA
>R20__coassemble_344_pt1 | contig 35747 bp, 30 predicted proteins | sample R20__metabat2_high_PE_056 | metagenome-assembled genome bin R20 | reverse complement strand
GCGGCCTCACAATCTTACACCTCTGTTGCACTGTTCACTTGAATCGGGGTCATATTCTCCAATTTTAGTTTCATTATTATCTCCTGAGTCTTTCGGCGCTCTTCTTCCCGCGCCTTCCTGGTTCTGATGATTATCTCCACACAAGCGGCCACTGCAAGTAAGCACAAGGCAATCCACACCCACATCCGGGATATACGGGCCTGCTGGCCGGCAATCCGGGCCTGCTGACGGAGCACTGTCGTGTCGCGCGAGTAGCGCATCTCGGCCTCGGCGAAGTTGGCCTGAAGAGTGCTCCGCAACAGCGAATCCGTATATGCGTGGGTTTTGCGGCTGTACTCATACGCCCCCTTCCAATCTCCTTTCAGAACAGAAATCTCCATCATATGGCGATTGAAGAGGTTGGTGTAGATGGGACTTGCGGCGGGGCAGGCGCTCTCCTTTGCGAGCCACCTGCCGGCCTCTGCGGTCAGGCCCTTTTCAAGCGCCAGACCCGCCTTCATTCCATAGATGGCGCCAAGAATGGATTCATCTTTGTATTGTCCGCCGGACCAGAAATCATACGACCTGTCTATATACGCCGCAGCGGAATCAAGCTTGTGGAGAGAAAGATAGCATTCCCCGAGATTAAGTTCGGTAACCCTCACGTTGAACTCGTTTCCGGTATTTTCCGCAGCCTCGCGCGCCCTCCTGAAATAACGGACCGCCTGCTCGTAGTCTTCGTTAAAAAAGCAGGCGTTGCCGCGTGCGTTCGCAAGGAAATAGTCGTCGAATGAGCCGGCCGGGCAGGTCCTTTCAGCCGCATCGAAAAACTCCTCCGCAGCGGAGTAGTTGCGCAGGTCGGCATACACCTGACCCAACTGGGTGTTGATTGCGCAGTCGAGGTCGCTGACGCCCAGCGAGTCGGTAAGAAACAGAGCGCGCCTGAGCCACTGCGCGGCCTCCGGCGCGTCACCCATCTGCCGCAGCACGTCCGCCTCATTTATGCAGTACATCGGCGCCTTGCCTCTGGAGTCGGTCTCCATAATATAGGAATAGGCGTTCCGATAGTGCGCGACCGCGCTGTCCCTCTGCCCGTCCGCCTGCGAAATGGCGCCCAGCACGTTCTCCACGTCAGCGCTGAGCTCCGGAATCCCTTTCTCGCCCCGGTGCGACCGGCAGTATTCACGAACCATCTCCGCCTTGACGGCGCAGGAATCATTTTCGTAATTCACATAATGCTGCTTTGCCTCCTGCAGCAGATTCTGCCAGGATGCGATGGAAATGAGGATGAGTAGGATAGTTTTCATACCTGCTAAGGTAATGATTTTTGTCGGCCGCGGCAAAAGCCGGCAACAGCAACTGTTTGCCATCGTAAAATTAAATCTTATTTGGCAAAGAGTCTGTTTGTTATGCACAGGTGGTTATTTTTTGTGCGCAGTTGACACAACTTGCAGCTCTGGACAGGTACACACTACGCCAGCTGGACGAGGAAGACCAGGATGCAGCAGATGGCGGCGACGGGGAAGAGGCCGAGGCCGAGCCAGGCGGCAATGATTCCTCCGACGAGAGCGATGGCCCCGGCAAGGGGGCTGGACGTGGCTTCGATAATGGCCGGGACGGTCATCACGGAGAGGGTTACGTACGGCACATAGTACAGGAAACTCTTTAAAAACTTGTTGCTCACGGGTTTGCGCAGGATAAGAGTCGGTATCACGCGCAGCAGATTGGTCACCACGGCCGCCAGCAGTATGTATATCAGGCTATTTATCATCGGCGACAGGTTTAAGGATTGCCGCCGCAGCGGAAATGACCGTGGAGAGCAGGACGATGCGCAGGCCTTCGCTCATCGATGCCGGGCCGGGAATATATTCGAACAGGCTGCTCAACGCGAAGGAGGCCAGAACGGCAAGGAGGATGGCCCTGTCCTTTTTGGCCGGAGAGACGAATATGGCGATGAACATTCCGTAGAGCGCAACTGAGAGAGCCTCCACCACAATCGCGGGCAGAATGTTGCCGGCGTAGATGCCAAGAGCGGTGCCGCAAGCCCACATCAACCCCGATACGGCCATCGCCCCTGCGGGATAGCTGACCGGCAGCGGCCCCTTGTCGTAGGAGATTGAAAGCGCGAAAATCTCATCCGTGATGCACAGTGCGGCAACCAGGCGCTTCCATAGCGGCGTCCCGGAGGGCAGTTTCTGCAGCAGGGCGGTGCCCATCAGCAGATAGCGCAGATTGGCGACCACGCACAGCGCCGCCACGTCGAGGAGTCCCGCGCCCGCACCCATCAGCGCATAAGTGCCGTATTCTCCCGCGGAGGCTCTGGTCAGCAGGCTGCTCAGAAAGCCCTGCCAAGCGCAGAGGCCCGCCTTGGCTGCGATGATGCCGAGCGAAAAGGCCACGGCGAAATAGCCCGCCCCAACCGGCAGGCCGTCCCGTATTCCCAACAGCAGTGTCCTCTCTCTTTTCACGCCACAAATATACGCACAAAACACAAATCATCTGCGACTGCCTTTTGTTGATGGCTACCCGGGATGAAATCGCGGCTTATATCGTCCCGGCGCGCGCATCTAGAGGGCGAATTCGCGGGTAGTGTCGTAGGTGTTCCAGTGGCGAAGGTAGAGACGCAGGGCGCTTTGGTCGTAGACGTTGCTCCACTGGGTGTCTTCAACCATTCCGTTGTCCCAGACAAGGTCCTTCCAGTGGACATCGGAGAGGCACTGCTGGGCTTCCTCAACCGACAGAACTCCCTCGTGCTCTTCAAGATAGGCCGAAGCCACCTCGTAGCGCCACCAGCTGCGGCTGTGAGGATTGCCGACCACCGGATCCGGCTCCGCAGTATAGTATTTCGGCGCGAGCAGGTGGTTTGTCATCAGCATATGGTTTTTCTCCGGAGCCTTTCTCAGAATCATAGTCTTCCAGCCGTCGAAGAGGTCGAACTCAATGGCGGCGCAGCCACCCGCGGCATCGGCGACAAGATAGTGGTATCCGCTGCCGGCCGCCTTGTCGTGACGCACGTCCACAGACTCGACAAGCGCTAGGGCTTCCTCAACCGTCGCGCAGCGATCCAGAATCAGTCTCATCAGGATACTTGTCCCTACGACAGGCTTGCCCGTGTCCTGCCAGGCAGCCTGCTTTGGCAGGGCCATTATGGAGACGCAAAGGCCCTTTTCATTCATTCCGTCCATAGGAGCATATACCGCAGCAAGGCATAAAGCTTTGGCAGTCAGGCTTGAAGGGAGCTTTTCAAGTTTATACCCCAGATGCGACAGGTCGCAGGTCGAGATGGAGGCGTAGCCCTTGCGCGGCGATGTGCGGAGCACCAGAGTCGGGTTTTTGAAAAAGTCGTAGTTGCGGCCGAATATCCAGCCGTTCCCCTCGCTGCTTCGGGCCTGGAAAGAGGTGCAGGCGAAGCCGTTGCCGGTCTGCCGGCCGCTCAAGTCCGGCTTGTAGAGGCCTCTGGACAATCTGCCGATAACGAATTCCACGAGCTTTGTATTCGCGTCAATTCCCTCCTCAACCACCTTGTCAAGGTCGTAGGGCGCCTTGTAGTCGGCGTAGAACAGATACGGGTCGTCTTCCGACACCTGAGAAATATTGAAAAGCGTGCGCAGTTCGCCCTGCCATACGCAGACGACCGCCACAATCAGCGCCAAAACGGCGACGCCGAGCCATTTGAAGAACTTTTTCATATCCGACAAAGTTACGAAAAAAACGGGTTTTTCATCCCTGTGGCCATCAAAATGGCGAGTTGCGACGCAAAACGGCCGTGCGAAGCTGATTTTCGTCGTAACTCTCGCCCAAAAAGCTATTTTCGGCGCTTTTCCTTGTGAGTTACGACGATAGATACGCTTCAGGACTCGAAACCTGGTCGTAACTCGCGGCTGCTAGCGAGCATCTCCCCTCCGCAGTAGGCATTCGCTTCGTAGTGGTGGCGGCCGAATCGCTGATACTCAATTAATAACGCAAACCGCTTCCCCTCGTTTCAGGGGGTAGCACTTTGCGTTTATCGCTGTGTATCAAGTATATAAGTGCCACCAATTTGCCACACAAAATCTTGGTAAGTGCTCCGGTAATCCGGCAACCGCGTTTTGCAGATTTCTATAAATTGTTTTAACTTTGCCCCGGCAAATCGGGGAATTAGCTCAGCTGGTAGAGCGTCAGGTTCGCAATCTGAAAGTCGGGAGTTCGAGTCTCCTATTCTCCACCTATATACTCCCCGCCGACAGCGGCCTCTTCCCATTTCCTCACAATACGATATCCCAGAGGGCTGAACGCCACCTCGCAGAGCAGTTCGAACACCGCTCCCGTCAAAGAGCATACTGCAACCTGCAGCCAGCTCCAGCCGAAGAAGTAATGGCTTACAACAGAGGAGAATACGAAATTGTCCACGAACTGGCCTATGAACGTGGAGACGAAGGAACGAAGCGCGAAGGATCCGTATCCGTCCGTACGCAAACGCTTGCCTATCAGGTGGTTGGATACTGAATTAACGGCTGATGAGAGAAGCATCGCGAGGGCGGAGCCCAGAACGACGTACCACGTGCCGGCGAAGGTCGCGTTGAGCGCGCTGTCGGCTATGATGCTGGCCTCGGGGGCGGAATCCAGAAAATTATAGTACGCTCCCCAGTGGCCGGGCGTGAGACTTATCAGGTGGAATACGAGAAAGACCGCGAGATTCAGAATCAACGCGAAGACGGAGACTTTCATCGACGCCCGGGGCCCGAACCTCTTGCAGACGATGTCCATCAGCAGAAAACTCACCCAGCTGAGGGCGTAGCCGCAGTCTAGGGCGATCCAGCTCGCGGAGAAGAGCTCCTTGTTGGCAAGGATGTTCATCGCGACGACGCAGACGGCGAAGACGGACAGCACCCAGGACGGCAGGCTGCGAAGCAGGCGCCTGTTGTCCTCCAGATCGGCTTTGACGATGCTTTTGAATGTTTTCAAAATCTCTCAGTGCAAATGAATATCGGGCAAAAGTAGGAAAAATCCGCCACATATCCGTATATTTGCAGTATGAAGAAAGGTCTTTTGGCTATAAGTCCGCTCCTGGTGTTCGTGGCGGTGTATGTGGTCAGCTCGCTGCTGGCCGGGGATTTCTACAAGATACCGGTGTCGGCGGCGTTCCTTGTGGCCTCGATCTATGCCGTACTGATAAGCCGCGGCACGATAAAGGAGCGCGTAAAGACCTTCTCCGCCGGGACGGGGCAGCCGAAGCTGCTTATGATGGTATGGATATTTATCCTGGCCGGCGCTTTCGCCGGCACGGCAAAGGATATCGGCTGCGTCGATTCGACAGTAAACGCCGCTCTGAAAATAATGCCCCCTAAAGTGCTTCTGGCAGGTCTTTTCCTTACCGCCTGCTTCATCTCGATGGCAATCGGCACGAGCGTGGGCACAATCGTGGCCCTTATGCCCATAGGGGCGGGGATTGCCGCGCAGACGGGCCTTCAGACCGCCTTGCTGGCGGGAGTGGTCGTGGGCGGAGCCTTTTTCGGAGACAATCTTTCGTTCATATCCGACACGACAATCGTAGCGACGCGCGCCGCCGGCTGCAGGATGAAGGACAAATTCTTGACAAACATATGGATAGTGCTTCCGGCAGTCGTGGTTGTCACGGCAATCTATGTATGGCTCGGCCGCGACATATCTCTCACGGCTTCCGCCGGAGATGTGGTGCTGCTCAAGACAGTGCCGTACATTCTGATGATAGTCCTTGCCCTTTGCGGATGCGACGTCCTGGCCCTGCTGACTATCGGCATAGCTTCGGTTGCCGCTTTGGGGTAGTGCTACGGCGATTTCACCTGGGTGGGCTGGCTCGAAAGCGTCGGAAGGGGCATTGCGGGGATGAATGACCTTATAGTGGTGACGCTTCTGGCCGGAGGTCTGCTGGAGGTCATACGCGCCAACGGCGGCCTGGACTTCCTGATGGGTCTGCTGACCCGCCGCATTCGCGGCAGAAGGGGAGCGGAGGCCAGCATAGCCGCGCTCGTGTGCCTTGCAAATGTCTGCACGGCAAACAATACGATAGCGATAATAACGGTTGGCGGCCTGGCCCGTGACATTGCCGACAGATTCGGCATTCCGGCCCGAAAGACTGCAAGCCTGCTCGACACTTTCTCCTGCTTCACGCAGGGTATGCTGCCCTACGGAGCGCAGCTGCTGATGGCCTCGGGCCTGTGCGCAATCTCGCCGACCGCGATAATCCCGTTCCTGTACTATCCGTTCATTATGGGCCTGTGCGCCGTGGCCTCAATCTTCATTACTTCTGAACGTAGCCCTCAACGCAGGCGATAAGGTCGTCCACTGTCTTGAATGTGTGGAGCTTTTCGTTCGGAATCGAGATTTCGAAGTGCTCTTCGATGGCGCCGACAAGCGACATCAGCGCGAATGAGTCAAGCCCGACGGCGAATTTGAAGGAGGCCGAGGTGTCGAAGTTTTCAGCGTCTATCTCGACATAGTCGCCTATTATCTCAAGTATTTCTTTTCTTACGTCCATAGCTGTCAGAGTATTTCAATTCCGCTTCTGGAGCAGGCCGAAGGCAGGCCCTTGCGGATGAGTTTCTTGGAAGATGTGCGCTCGAGTGGAGCTGAGGCGAGTTCAACGTAGTCGATGCGCTTGTAAACAGGCAGGGTGGCGTTCATCCGGCGTACGTCGGCCTCTATGCGGCCGCGGTCGGCGCGGGCAGCCTCGTCAGGAATCCAGACGCAGGCCACGAGGCATTTGCGCGCTTGAGCGGCGCTGCCGTAATCTGCCTGATATACAATGGCTTCCGTAGCGTAGTCAAGTCCTGCTTCAACGGCGTTCTCCACCTCTTCAGGGCAGACGTTCTTGCCGTTTTCGAGTATTATTGTGTTTTTCTTGCGTCCCACGAGCACAATCCTGCCGTCCTTTTCCAGACGCGCGCTGTCGCCTGTATTGAAGAAGCCGTCCGGGAGGAATGCCTCACGGGTTGCAGCCTCGTCTTTGTAGTATCCGCAGGAGACGCTCGGACCCTTGACGCAGAGATCGCCCACGCCCTCGGAGTCCGGCGAGAGTATCTTCACTTCGAACCTCGGAGCAGGCTTGCCCACGCTCAGGATGTCGCTCGCAGGATCGGCGTTCATAGAGATAAGAGGGCCGCACTCGGTGATGCCGTAGCCGTTTTCGACGCGGATGCCAAGGTCGTTCATTCCCTTGACAACGTTCGGGTTGAGCATCGAGCCGCCGCAGACGATCATATTAAGATTGCCTCCGAAAGGCTCGTAAACCTCCTTGAAGAGGCGATGGGTTATGTCGATTCCGAATTTCCGCAGCAGAGAGGCGAGCTTTATGCCCTTGCGCAGTTTTTCGGCCTTGCCCGATTTCTCGGCGTTTGCCCAGATGGTGCGGTAGAAGAGGTTGATTATCATCGGCACGATGGTGATTGTCTCGGGCTTTATGATTTTGATGTTGGTCATCATATTCTTCATATTGCCGTTGATGCAGGTGAGCTGGCCGCCGCCCACACGCGCCATTATGTGGGTGTTGATTTCGATTGCGTGGTGCATCGGGAGCACGGCCAGATCCAAGTTGCGCCCCTCGGCGCGCTTGACGATTTCGAGGCAGTTCATCATATTGGCGGCGAGATTTCTCTGGCTCAGCATCACGCCTTTGTTGGCGCCGGTGGTGCCGCTTGTGAAGAGAATCTTGACAGTGGCGTCCAGATCAAGCTCGAGAGTGCGGTATCTGCCTTTGCCGCAGAGAGATGCGCCTTTGGCTACAATGTCGGCGTAGTAGAGGCACCCTTCGGCAGGCTTGTCGATCGTTATGAAGGTTTTGAGAAGAGGGCAGCCGCCCTGCGCCTTGCGAAGCGCCTCGAGGCATCTGGCGCTGCAGAGGACTGCATTCGCGTCGCACTTTGCCAGAAGAGTTTCGAGAAGTTCGGGGGTAGCCTCCACATCTATCGGAGTCACCACTCCGACTCCGCAGGAGATTGCCATATCGGCTATGAGATAGCGGCAGCAGTTGTCCGCCACAATCGCGATGTGAGCGCCTTCGAGGCCCTCTTCAAGAAGGCCGTCGCCAAGGTTCATCACCTCTTCGAAAAGCTGGCGGGCCGTCCAGGTGATGCGGTTCTTGTCTTTGTCGAGTTCGCAAAGAATCTCGTCATTCGGAATGTGCTCCGCTATGCGGAAAAGCATCTGACGGATGCTTTCGTATTCTCCGTCTTTAAAAAGGGTGCCGGCGAGAAATTCGCGGTCTGTTTTGTATCTGCTCATAGTATTTCTGAAAGCTTTTTGTCCGGCTGAGCTATGACCTTTTCTGTGATTTGCACGCAAAGGTTCTGAAAATCTGCCAGTTGCGCCGGAGTTGTCATTTTTGTCTGAATGTCATAATTTACGAATACCTGACCCGTCTTGACGTCAAGCATCATTGCGATGTAGGCGGTCAGGGCTCCCTTGCCGTTGCTGTGGATCTGCATCGTGACTCCGTCCGGAGTGCTGAAAGGAATGAAAGAGAAGCAGAAATTGGACATCTGGCTCAGGAGGGAATATTTCCAGAACTCGTGCTGGATTGTCTGCACCTCGAGATATGTCATTTTCGTATGGCGGTAGAATTCGCTTTGCTCGCCGTTGAAATACATCAGATTCTCCTTGAAGGACTTCTCGTGGTCCACTATGGTGTAGAGGCTGATTACCTGCACTTTAGTGCCGGCCGCCTTGCGCTCGGCGAGTGTGCCGCGGTTGTTGAGCAGCTCGAGCGGTATCTGGTAAGGCGCGTTGTCGTTGAGCTTTGACGCGGCGACGGCGCAGATGTAGCAGAAGAAGCAGGACATCGTCACGCCGCTTTCTTCGCACCATTTGCCGACCTCCCGCACCAAAGAGGATGGAAGCACGAAGCGGTAGCCTTCCGTGTCGCACTTGACGAAAAGATATGGCATAGAGAAGCGGCCCTTGGCCTTTTGCTTGAGCCAGCGGTCGCTGCCGTTGCCGTGGATGCCGCAATAGACAGGGTGCTCCGGATGCCTTTTCGTGTAATATTCTTCGAAGAACTGACGGTCCTTCTCGAAAGCGGAGGTGTCGGCCTTGTATTCCATCTCCTTCTCGAGAAGCTTCTCGAAACTGCCAGGGGCAGGCGGAAGCTCGCTGCCGGAGGCCAAAGCGCGATAGACGGCGAAAAGGTCGCCGACTATTGTTCCGATTCCGTATGTATCTGCTACATAATGACTTATCTTGAAGATTATTATATCCTTGCGGTCGGGATTCTTAGCGAAGACAACCTCGAGCGGACGGCCCTTGAAGATGCGCGCCTCGCTGCGGCGGAATTTCCTGAGAAATGCCTCCATTTCACTCGCCGAGCGGAAATCCTTTTCAGGGATGCTCCCGATAGTGCGCTCTGGCACGAAATATTGGAGAATTTTCTTGTCTTTCTTGACAAACGTGAGCCTCAGGCAGTCATTCCTCTCGATTGTCTTGTCGATTGCCTTATGCATAAGTTCGCGGTCGAAGCCTTCCTCGACTGTGGTGGAGAAGAGGATGTTGGCCACTCTGCGGAACAGGGAGTATTTGGTCTGCAGATCGACTATCTCCTGCGAGGTGTTCAGCGGGTAGAGTTTCATTTTATCGAGATAAGTTCTTTATAATCTTTGTCGTCGGTAGGATAATGGACTGCAGCTTTTTTGTAAAGTTCTGCAGCATACTTTATTATAGCTTCAGCTTCCTCTTTGTCGGACATCTCTCCGAGGGTCTTTGAAGACCAGGCCGGCTTGAAATCCGCTCCAAGCTGCGAGGCGAAGCGCGATCCTCTGCCGATGCCTCCTTTCTCCTTCTGCAGGGCCTTTGCCCCGTCTGTGATTTCGGCACACCTTTTAGCCGCACTGCGGTCGCGGGAGAGCAGCATGCGCGCGAGAAAAGTATAGGTGGAGAGCCTCAGTTCACCCGCCGGAATGCAGGAGAGGGCCTTTCTGCCGAAGTTTATCGCGGCGTCAGTCGATTTGAAAGGGTGGTTGAAATAGATTTCGCCGAGGGCCTGCCAGGCTTCGGAACAGTTGTCGGCACCTATTTTCTCGAGAATGGTCGTAAGATCGTCCATCATTGTAGGCACGGCGCCGGCCTGCTTCATTATGTCGCGTGTCTGGCAGTCGCGCCCCACGTTGGCGCTGTGCCACATATGGCATTCGACACTCGAGGGGTCCAGCGCAATTCCTTCTTCGGCAGAGGCGATGCCTTCCGCATAGAAAGCGCGCTTGGCGTCGGTGCCGGAGGCCTCTTCGCCGAGCAGCAGATTGACGCGTGAAAGGCGCCACAGGAGCGCGACCTTCTCTTCTGAAGTCTGCGCATCAAGAGCCTTGAGCGCCTCGAGGGACTCCCTGTAGGAGGCGTTTTTGAAAAGTTCGTCCGCACGGCGGAAATCAGTCTCTGCCTTCAGCGGCAGCACCGCCAGAAGGAGGGCAAGTGTGAGTATTCTTTTCAACATAACAATCGCAAAGTTATATTACATAGGTGATGATCGGCTCTCTTGGGGATATGAAGGGGCGAAATGTTACGAAATTCCTCTTTTTAGTGACTAAAACCTGAAAAATGATGACGAAATCCCAAGTTTTATTACCTTTGTCACTTAAACACAAACGCTATGACATCGGTCCCGGTTGAATATGGAAAGAGGGGAGTGCAGCTCCTGTATATCCTGATATGCCCTGCATTCTTCTTCATTTTTACAATCTCCTACAAACCCTTCGGAATGTGGGAGCATCTCTCTATGGGGAGGGATATGTTTTATGAAAGTGCCGGCATAATGACCGCAATCGTGCTCGGGACAATCCTTGTGATGCGGACAATATTCTATCTTATATTCAAGGCCGGAGGCCGGAATATCCTCGGGTTCATATTCTGGTGTTTCGGAGAGATGGTGGTCGCGGCCTACTTCCTCGCGCTCTACACTCATTTCGCCTCCGGAGCGGGTGGGCTGTATTTCGAGGAGGTGGCAGAGTGTCTGAAGTACTCCTGCCTTATACTTGTCTATCCGTATGCATTAATTTCTTCTGCCATCGCGATTGTAGCCATTACATCCGACAAACCGGCCGCAGAAAAGCCCGGCATCGTGCGCTTTCTGGACTCTGCAAAGAAGCTGCGTCTGGCCGTCGCGCGTGAGGCCATACTTTTCATAGAAGCCTGCGAGAACTATGTGGAAATTTATTATAAAGATGAGGGCGGCGTCAAGAAATACCAGCTGCGCGGCTCGATGCGCTCGATCGAGGCTCTCGTGGAGAAAAACGGCCTGTACCGCTGCCACAGGTCATATTTTGTCAATCCCGCGCACATAAAAGCCCTCCGCAAAGAGCGCGGCGACAAGATTCTCATAGAGCTTGACGCCCCGTGCAAGAGCCTGCCGGTCTCCAAGAAGTGCTACTCCGATTTGTCTGAGCGCATATAGCGGTCGTGCCGCCACATCTGCCAGCTGTTGAAAAGATTCTGCCAGATGCTGTAGAGGGCCGCATAGACGCTTGCAAGCGGCAGGAGGTAGGTGTTTGCCATCCAGATGCCCATAGCGCTGTTTTTCTGGGCCAGCATCTGCCCGCCGGCGATGCGGTCGCCGCACTTTTCTCCCATCTTCTTGCCGAGCCAGAACTGGAGGCCGCAGAAAAAGATGGAGGCCCCTCCCATCAGAAGGATGCTGCCGAGGTTCTCGCGGCCGTGCAGGAACATAAAGTCGATTGTCTGGCCGAGGGTCAGCGTCAGCGCGGCAGCCCAAAGGTAGAACGAAAAGCCCTTGTAGCGGCACAGGAAGGCGTTTGCCCGCGGCGCGAACTTCTGCAGCAGCAAGGCAGTGAAGAACGGCAGCGCGATGATCGGGAAGATGCGCCTGAAAATCAGCCACAGAGAGCTCAGAAACGGCATATCCTGCTGGATGCCGATGAATGAGAAATATATCGGGGCCACAATTGTGACCATCAGATTGCCGAAAATCGTGTATGTTGTCATCGTCTCCCGATTGGCGCCGAGGATGCAGGCGATCACCACCGAAGAGGCCGCCACTGGGCAGAGAATGCCGCACAGGACGCCCTGCGCCACGATTTCGGAGGCTCCGAAGAGCTTGAAGAGGAAATAGCTGCCGAGGCTGACGAAAATCTGGAAGAGGGCAATCCACCAGTCGAGCCTGGTCAGACGCAGTTTCTTCATATCCACCGCCACGTTGTTGAGCAGCAGGATGCTGAAGATTATGTACGGGGTGCAGTCCTTTACAAGGGTGAGTGGGCGGTGGAAAAGGATTCCCATCACTATGGCAAAGGGGAGGACGTAACTTCTGAGCTTGTTCATTTAATATATAAGTATTCCGGCAACCGCCGCGAGGATGATGAGTATCATCGTGTCCACTTTCATCCAGGTGGCGGCAAAGCAGGAGGCAAAGATAGCAATGCTTTTCCAATCTATGAAAGTTTCACGGCTCAGGAACATCAGGGCGGCCGCGCCGATCATTCCGCACATCATAGGTTTCATCCACTTCAGGGCGCTGTCCAAAATGCGGTTGCCGCGAAGGCGGTTGTAGAATATGGTGATTGCGACCATCAGCGTCAGCGGCGGCAGGCTGACGGCGGCGGTGGCCAGCATCGAGCCCCAGATGTTGCCGGTGACGGTGTAGCCGACATATGTGGCGCAGTTGACGGCAATCGGGCCAGGAGTCATCTGGCTCACCGCCACGATGTCGGAAAGCTGCGCGCCGGTGAGCCAGGCGTGGCGCGTGACTATTTCGCTTTGGATGAGCGAGAGCATCGCGTAGCCTCCGCCGAAGCCGAAGAAGCCGATCTTGAGGTAGGAGAGGAAGAGCTGCAGATAGATCATTTCTTCCCTCCTCTTTGCAGCAGCGGCAGCACCGCGCCCACGGCTCCGCCCAAAAGTATGAAGTATATCGGGGAGATGCCCAGGAACGTTATCGCCAGCGCCACGGCTACAGCTATGGCGATGAAATACCATTTCTTCAGGCGCAGCATCATTCTGAAAAACGGCACCGCAATCATCGCGACCACTGCCGGACGGAGGGCCTTGAAGGCCGCATCGACGTATCGGTTGTCGCGAAAATCGGTAAGGTACATCGCGATGAGCAGTATTATCACGAAAGAGGGCGTGATGGCGCCGAGAACTGCCGCGAGCGAGCCCCACCATCCGCTCACGCGATAGCCGACGAAGACCGCCGTGTTGAGCGAGAAGGGTCCTGGAGCGGAAGAGGCCAACGCGAACTGGTCGTAGAATTCATCTTTTTCCATCCACTTCTTCTTGTCCACGACCTCCTTCTCTATCATCGGAATCATAGCGTAGCCGCTTCCGAAGGTAAAGGCGCCGATCTTGAAGAACGCGAGAAAAAGCTGAACCAAATTTTTCACGCGGCAAAGATAATTCTTTTTTGATGGATATTTTCTATAACTTGCAGGCGTTATATAGCGCAGTGTGTCCGCCGGAACGGGCATTTCACCTCATCGCAGCCCGTTCCGGCGGGCACACTGCGGTATAATAGCCTTTACGCGAAACTAAAGAAGTTGATTGATATGAAAAAGTTGTTGATTGTTGTGCTGGCGGCGGCGCTGGTGGTGCCGGCGGCAGGGGAGGACGCCTTTGCGAAGATGTGTGCGGAGGCGGCGGAAAATGAAGGCGTCGAGTATATTTGTCTTGACGGAACTATGCTGAAACTGGCGAGAATGGTGATGGATTCCCAGACGAAGAATCTTATGAAATCCTTGAAAGTCAGTTCGATGGACCTGCTTACAATAAAAGGGGGCAATGATGCCGTGCGAAGCAGTGTGCTGGAGAAGGCGCACGCCCTGCTGGGCGGGGAGGAGTATGAAAAAGCCCCCGCAAGTAAGAGCGGGGGCGAGGTCTATCTCGAACGCGGATCCGGTGGAGAATCGTTTACGGCGATGGTCGTCATTATGGACTCCGCCGGGGAGTCGGTCCTTTACAGGATGAAATGCGACTTGCGCCCCAAGACGCTCGAGGGACTTACTTTGTAAGTTCCCTCATCTTCTCCAGGGAGATCTTCTTGTTCTCTACGGTAACGTTCTTCTTGATGTACTCCAGAGCGAGGTCGTCCTCGACCTTCTCCACGATGCGGTCGGCCTGCTGGCGGTCTGAAAGCATCTGCTCGGCGAACTTGGTGAGGTGCTCCTCAGGCACGTTCTGCATTCCGTACATAGCGAACTGATATGAAGCTACTTTCTTTGCCTCGGCCATCACGTCTTCCTTGGTGACCTTCAGCTTGCCGTCCTTCATAATGTTGGTGCGGATCATATTCCAGCGGAAATCCTTCGCGAAGAGGTCGTACTCCTTCTCGATGTCTTCCTTTGTGAACTTGCCGTCGTTGGCAACGAAAAGCCATCTCTTCATAAACTCGTCAGGGAGAGTGATGGCTGCCTTGTTTATAAGGTATTCCTTCGCGTCGATCATAAAGCGGTAGCCGCTCTCCTGAGCGTATTCCTCCTGCAGGCGCTCCTTTACCTTTGCGTCGAACTCCTTCTCGTCCTTCACGTTGCCTTCGCCGAAGATCTGGTCGAAAGTCGCCTGGGTCAGAGGGGCGTTGACGAAGGTCTTGATGTCCTTGACGGTCATATGCCACTTCTTAGGGAGAGTGTCGAGCTCTTCCTTCTTTACCTTGAACATTGCGGCGCGGTCAGCCTCGTTGGTGAAGGTCTTGGCGATGTCGACGTCTTTCTCGCCGCCCTTAGGCAAAGCCACGAAGTTCTTCTTGATTGTAGGGGAGGTGATTGAGCGGAGGGCTACGTATGCGTCCTCGATCTTCTGGTCGCCGGCTGCGAAGTCAACGATCATAAAGTCGTCTTCTGAGGCGGTGTCGGTGCTCTGGAGCTGGCCGAACTGCTTGAGAAGGCCGTTTTTGTAGTCTTCAACTGCCTTTGCGCTTGTGGTTACGGTATAGTAAGGAATCTTGTCTTCTGCCGAGAGAGCGACCTCTACCTTAGGGGCGAGGCCCATATCGAAGCTGAATGAGAACTTGTCCGGGTTGTCCCAGTTGTTCTTGTCTTCCTTCTCGCTAGGGAGAGGTTCGCCAAGGATGTTGAGCTTCTTGGACTCGATGAATTTGTTGAGCTCTTCGCTTACGATTGTGTTGATTGCCTCGGCGAGAGCCTGGCCGCCGTGCACCTTTTCAATAAGGCCCATAGGCGCCATACCTTTGCGGAATCCCTTGATTTCGGCATTGCGGCGGAATTCGTTGAGTTTCTTTTTGCGCGCCTCGGCGTAGTCTTCTTTTTCGATTGCGATGGTGACGGTAAGGTTCAGGTCGTCAACCTTCTTCTGTGTAACTTTCATATATTTGTTTGATTATTTTATTTTGCTTCCCAATTAAGCACGCAAAAGTAGTAAAAATTTGTTATCTTTGTAAGAATTGGCGTTAAATCATAAAAGTAAAAGATATGAAACAGTACATCGAGAAGAACAAGGAACGTTTTTTTGAAGAACTTTTCAGCCTGCTGCGGATTCCTTCCGTAAGTTCGGCTCCCGAGCATAAGGCGGATATGGAGCGCTGCGCCCGTCGCTGGGTGGAGCTGCTGCTGGAGGCCGGCGCCGACAGCGCCGCCGTATATCAGACAGAGGGCCATCCTGTGGTCTTCGGCGAGAAGAAGTTCAGCGCCGACGCCCCTACGGTGCTTGTGTACGGCCACTACGACGTGCAGCCTGAAGACCCTATAGAGCTTTGGAAATCAAATCCTTACGAGCCGGAAATCAGGGACGGGGCGATTTATGCCCGCGGCGCGAACGACGACAAGGGCCAGACCTTTATGCACGTGAAGGCTTTCGAATATATGGTGCGCGAGGGGTGCCTGCGGCACAATATAAAGTTCATCTTCGAGGGCGAGGAGGAGATAGGCTCGGCGTCCCTGCCGAAATGGGTGAAGGAGCATCGGGAACTTCTCGCCTGCGACGTTATTCTCGTCTCCGACACGACTATGATTTCCGACAAGGTGCCTTCAATCAACTGCGGTATGAGGGGACTTGCCTATATGGAAGTGGAGGTGACTGGTCCGAACAAGGATCTCCACTCCGGCCACTACGGCGGCGGAATCTTCAATCCGTGCAACACCCTTTGCAAGATGATAGCCTCGCTGATAGACGAAGACGGGCGCATAACCGTCAAGGGTTTCTACGACGATGTCGTGAACCTCAGCCGTGCAGACCGTAAGATGCTCTCGCGCGCTCCGTTCGACAAGAAGGAATATATGGAGTCCATCGGCGTTGACGCACTCACAGGCGAGAAAGGCTACACGACTCTCGAGAGGGAGGGCATCAGGCCGTGCCTCGACGTGAACGGCATCTGGGGCGGGGCCATCGGCGAAGGCTCCAAGACAATCATTCCGTCGAAAGCTCACGCGAAGATATCTATGAGGCTCGTGCCGAATCAGGACAGCGACAAGATTGCCCGGCTGTTTGCCAAGCATTTCAAGGCGATCGCTCCTAAGGGCGTGAAAGTCAAGGTGGAAGCAAAGCACGGCGGCAACGGCTTCCTGATTCCGATTTCGTCCAAGGCCTACAAGGCCGCCGCGCGGGCTATGGGTGAGGTTTACGGCATCGAGCCGGTGCCGAGCCGCGGCGGCGGCAGCATCGCCATCCTGGCCGATATGCAGCGCATCCTGCACGCCGATCCTCTGCTTATGGGCTTCGGCCTCGAGAGGGACGTGATCCACTCCCCGAACGAGAGCTATCTCCTCGACCAGTTCTTCAAAGGAATGGAATCCATCGCCCTCTTCTACAAGTATTACTAGCACTCTTCTCGTGCGCGGCGTGTCAGCGGCAGTGCGCCCCGCGGGGGCGGGCGGCGAGATCGGCTCCGTAGCGACGTTTTGTGTCGTAACTCGGAGCGGAGTGGCTGTAAGCGAGGGCTTTTTGGGCTGTCGTTATCGCTGATCGCTGACGTTAATTTTTTTCGGGGTACGCCGACCTACCCTGCAGGGGCTTCTGGAACCGCATTGCGGAAATCAGGGCACTTTTTTGGGGCTTGATTTCCGCGAGTACCTCTCAGATGCGCTTCTGAGGCTACTCTCTGTACTCTGGAAAAAATTAACAAGTACGCCCGCAGTATTCCTGCGGAATCGACATTGCGTTGATCTACGACGTACTTTTCGATAATGCTTCAGTATGCCTGCCGGGGCGGGCACACTGCCGCGCTATCAGATGTGGAAGGCGTGGGTCTGCTTGATTTCCTTCATCACGAAGGTAGAGAGGATGGAGCCGATTGATTCTATAGTGCCTAATGTATTGATTATAAAGTCGTTATAGTACTTCATATTAGGCGCGTTGATTGTCAGGATGTAGTCGAATTCGCCGGCGACGTTGTAGCAGGCGCTCACCTGCGGAATGTCGCGGATGACTTTCACGAAGTCGTTAGCCACATCGCGGTTCATCTGCTTGAGCTTCACGCTGCAAAAGACAAGGAATCCCTGGTTGAGTTTGTCGGCGTCCAGAATCGCAACGTATTTTTTGATGTAACCCTCCTTCTCGAGACGCTTCATACGTTCAAAAACAGGCGTTGTCGAAAGATTGACTTTTGCGGCGAGCTCTTTTGTCGTAAGTCGCGCGTTTTCCTGAAGATTCCTCAATATTTTGAGGTCGATTTCATCGAGCTGACTGGAAGTGTTCATACTGCGGCGGGAATAATATTCTAAATTTTGGGTCAAACACCGAAATATTTATCTACATATTCTAATTAACATAGCAAAAATAGAATATTATTTTATTTAATCCAAAATACTTGTAAAAATCTTCCAAAATCCCCAATTTTGCGATGCCGCTGTTTGACATATACGATGAAGCGTTTTCCCCTCGCGGAGACACGCCACGAGGCGCCAGCGTGTCCCGAACCGGGATTTCCCCCTCGCTGAGACACGCCACGACGCTCCAGCGTGTCCCAAACCGGGATTTTCGCCTCGAGAAGACACGCCACGACGCTCCAGCGTGTCTCAAACCGGGATTTTCCCCGCATCGCCGCCCGCCTCGGCGGGATGTCCGCGGAAGACTGCGGCGAACGAAGACGCGAGACAAACTAATACGTAATAATTGATAAAACCAAATGATATGACTAAAGAACTGAAAAAAGGAACACTTTGCGTGCAGGCTGGCTATCAGCCTAAAAAGGGCGAACCTCGCCAGATGCCGATAATCCAGAGCACGACATTCAAATACGAAACAAGCGACCAGATGGGCCGCCTCTTCGACCTCGAGGAGCCGGGATACTTCTATACAAGACTCCAGAACCCGACAAACGACCTCGTCGCGGCCAAACTCGCGGCCCTCGAAGGCGGCGTGGGCGCGATGCTCACGTCCAGCGGTCAGGCCGCCAACTTCTTCGCCTGCTTCAACATCTGCGAAGCCGGCGACCATATGATCAGCGCGGCAAGCATCTACGGAGGCACTTACAACCTCTTCGGAGTAACCTTCAAGAAGATGGGAATCGACGTGACCTTCATAGACCAGGATGCCTCCGAAGAGGAGCTCAACGCCGCATTCAAGCCCAACACCAAACTCGTCTTCGGCGAAACCCTCACCAACCCCGGCGTAAGAGTCCTCGACTTCGACAAATTCGCCAAAGTCGCCCACGCGCACGGAGTGCCCCTCATCGTGGACAACACCTTCCCTACAGCAGTCAACTGCCGCCCGCTGGAACTTGGCGCCGACATAGTAACCTATTCGACAACCAAATACCTTGACGGACACGGAGTTGCAGTAGGCGGAGCCATCATCGACGGCGGCCGCTTCGACTGGAACGCCCAGGCCGACAAATTCCCGGGCCTGTGCACCCCTGACCAGTCATACCACGGCCTCGTCTATACCGAACGCTTCGGCAAAGCCGCATACATCACCAAGGCTACAACCCACCTTATGCGTGACCTCGGCTCCATCCAGAGCCCGCAGAACGCCTTCTACCTCAACCTCGGCCTCCAGAGCCTGCACGTCAGAATGAAACAGCACTGCAGCAGCGCCCTTAAGGTAGCGAAGTATCTGAAGAACCATCCGAAGGTCAAGTGGGTCAACTACCCTGACCTCGAAGGCGACCCCGAGCACGAGCGCCAGCAAAAATATCTGCCGGGCGGCTCCTGCGGCGTAATGGCATTTGCCCTCAAGGGCGACCGCGCCTACGCCAACCGCTTTATGGACAGCCTCAAGCTCGTCACGATCGAGACCCACGTCGCCGACTGCTACACCTGCATCCTGCACCCCGCATCGCACACCCACCGCCAGCTCTCCGACGAGCAGCTCCTCGAGGCAGGCGTCGCCCCTGACCTTATGAGACTCAGCATAGGCCTTGAAGATCCTGAAGACATAATCGAAGATATCGAAAATGCAATATCACAAGCTGAAAATTGACTCTCCGTTCAGTTTTGAGGCGGGCGGCCTTCTGCCGGGCCTCGAAATTGTCTATCACACCTCCCCGCGCGAGTACCGCGAGGGCGACAGAGTGGTATGGATATGCCACGCCTTGACGGCCGACTCCGACGCCGAAGACTGGTGGCCGGGCCTCGTGGGAGCCGGCAAATTCTTCGACACTGAGCGCGACTTCATAGTCTGCGTCAACATAATCGGCTCTCCTTACGGCACGAGCGGCCCAGCGACGGTCAATCCCGCGACCGGCAAGCCTTATCTGCTCGATTTCCCGAAGGTTACGGTACGCGACATAGTGCAGTCGCTGATTCTCGTCCGCAAGGCTCTGGGCATTAAGCACATAGACCTGCTGACAGGCGGCTCCACCGGCGGCTTCCAGGTGCTCGAGTGGTGCGTCGCCGAGCCCGACGTCATCCGCAAGGCAGCAATCCTTGCAACCGACGCCCGCTGCACACCATACCTCTCGGCATTCGACGAGACGATGAAGATGGCCCTCGAGGCCGACCCTTCTTTCCGCAAGGCGGAGAGCCTCAAGGGCGGCGAGGCGGGCCTTCGCTGCGCGAGGGCAATCGCGCTGATCTCCTACCGCAGCTACGACGGCTACTGCCTCACCCAGCAGGAGCCCTGTGCCGACACCCTCTTCCCGGAGCGCGCGCCGTCTTACCAGCAGTATCAGGGAGAAAAGCTCGTAAAGCGCTTTGACGCATATAGTTACTACTATCTTGTCAACACCTGCGAGAGCAACAACCTGGGCCGCGGCCGCGGCGGAGTCGAAGCGGCGCTTTCCACAATAAAGGCAAAATGTCAGGTAATCTGCATCGACAGCGACTGCCTGTTCCCTCCGAAAACAATGAAAAAAATAGCGCAGGCAATCCCCGGCGCCGAATACTTCGAGATACAGTCCGCATTCGGCCACGACGGCTTCCTGCTTGAAAATGAACAACTTTCTGCAATAATAAAGAATATTTGAGATGCAAGTGATGAAATTCGGCGGCACATCTGTCGCCAACGCTGAAAATATGTCGAAAGTGGTGGAGATAGTCTCATCCGCTCTCGAGCGCGACCGCACGATCGTAGTCTGCTCGGCAATTAGCAAATGCACCGACACCCTCATAGAAATAGGTAGTCGCGCGGCCCGGCGCGACGAGTCGTACAAAACCGTCATAGACGACCTCCAGGCCCGCCATAACCTCATAATCGACCAGCTCCTTCCGGAGGAGGTCCGCCGGGCGACCCGTGAGCAGTGCGACTCCCTATTCGACTCTCTGCGCGGCATCACGCAGGGCGTCTATCTGCTTGGAGAACTGAGCCCTACGAGCCTCGACGCAATCCAGAGCCTGGGCGAGTTGCTCTCCACGAGGATAATCTCCGCGCGCTTCTCCTGCAGCGGCATAGCCTCCAAATGGATCGACTCGCGCACGATTGTCAAGACCGAAAAGGTCGGCGGCAAAAATGTCGTCTCGACGAAAGAGACCTATGAAAATATGCTCTCTATGGTGGAGTCAAACCCTGTCACATCTCTTTTCATAGTGCAGGGCTTCATCGCCTCCGACGGCGAAGGCAAGACGACTACTCTCGGCCGCGGCGGCTCGGACTACACCGCCTCCCTCTTCGCCGTGGGCATCAAGGCACGCCTCGTGGAGATATGGACGGACGTTCCGGGAATGATGACCGCCAACCCCAAGACCGTCCCTACGGCGCGCACAATCAGCAACATCTCCTACCGCGCCGCCCTCGAGCTGTCGCACTTCGGCGCGAAGGTCATCTATCCGCCTACAATCCAGCCGGTTGTCTCTGAAGGCATTCCTATCTACATAAAGGACACGTTCCAGCCTTCGGCCTACGGCACTCTGATAGAGAAGAATCCGCCGCGCAGCCACAACGGCCTGACCGGCATCACGAACTCCGACGACATCGCGCTCCTCTCGCTGGAAGGCAGCGGAATGGTCGGCATCCCGGGCTTCTCGAGCCGTCTGTTCGACGCCCTGAGCCGCGAGAATATCAATATAATCCTCATTACCCAGGCCTCCTCCGTCCACACTATGTGCATCGCCGTTTCGAAGGCAGACGCGCGCAAGGCAAAAGACGCGGCGGACAACTGCTTCGCCTACGAAATAAGCCTCGGAAAGCTAAATCCGCTCAAGGTCGAGACAGGGTTCTCGATAGTCTGCCTCGTGGGTGACGACGTCATAGGGCAGAGCGGCGCCACGGGCAGGATGCTGGCAGCCCTCGGCCGCCACGGCATCCAGGTCCGCGCCACCGCGCAGGGCTCCTCCGAAAGGAACATCTCCGTGATAGTCCCTTCCGACAGCGTCGAAGAGGCCATAAGAAGCATCCACAACGAGTTTTTCGACAAGAGCGCGGAGAAGGTCATAAATCTTTTCATAGCAGGCTACGGCACTGTGGGTAAGGCTCTTGTGGGGATGATAACGGACGGCGCGGAGCAGATTGCCGCCCGCCGCGGCAAGCGCATCAACATCTGCGGCCTTTCCAACAGCCGCAAGTTTGTCATAGACAAGGCAGGCCTTGACACGAGAGACGCCGCACGGCTTCTCGAAGGTGGCCGCAGCGCTTCGCAAGACGCATATTTCGAGGCACTTGCAGGCCTTTCAATAGAAAATTCCGTATTTGTAGATTGCACGGCGAGCAGCGAGATAGCTTCAAAATACGCCAATCTGATGCAGCGCGGCTACTCTGTCGTCGCCTGCAACAAAATCGCCTTCTCGGCGCCTTACCGCCAATACAGCGCGATGAAGAAGGCCGCTCTCGAAAGCGGCGCCTCGTTGCGCTACGAGACGACAGTCGGCGCCTCGCTGCCGATACTCGAATCGATTGCGCGAATAGTTGACAGCGGCGACGAGATTCTCCGCGTCGAGGCCGTGCTCTCCGGCACTCTGGCCTTCCTTTTCGACAGCTACAAGGGCGGGGCGGACGGCAAGACCTTCGCGCAGCTCGTGGAGGAGGCTCGCCTTGCGGGCTACACCGAGCCGGACCCGAGAATCGACCTGAGCGGCCGCGACGTGCTGCGCAAGCTTCTGATTCTCAGCCGTGAGGCCGGCATTCCTCTGGAGGAGGAGCAGGTCGCTCAGCAACCTCTGCCGGACCTTTCCGACGAGGCGGCCTTCGCCGGGCTCTACGCCGACGCCGCCTCCCGCGGCGAAAAGCTGCGCTATGTGGCCCTTCTCGAGAAGGCGGAAGGCGGCTCGTACAAAGCCTCCATCGGCCTTCGCGGCGTGGGTGCCGACAGTCCTCTGGGCGGCCTCCGCGGCACGGACAACTGTGCGCAGATTTCAACGGTATATTACACGTCTCCTCTGGTTCTCCAGGGAGCGGGAGCAGGTGCCCTCCATACGGCATCAGGACTTTTAAATGACATAGTATTATGAAAGTGGCAGTAGTTGGAGCCACCGGTCTGGTGGGCTCAAGAATGCTTCAGGTGCTCTCGGAGCGCAATTTTCCTATAGATGAACTTATTCCCGTGGCGTCGGCGCGCTCCGTGGCCGAGGGGCGCAAGGTCTCTTTCGGCGGCCGCGAGTGGCCTGTGGTGACGCCCGAGGATGCGATTTCGCGCAAGCCTGCGCTGGCTCTTTTCAGCGCCGGCGGCGACGTTTCGGGCGAGCTGGCACCGCGTTTCGCTGCGGCGGGCTGCCGCGTCGTGGACAACTCTTCCCGCTGGAGGATGGATCCTGCGAAGAAGCTCGTCGTGCCCGAAATAAACGGCGACGTTCTTACCGAGGACGACTACATAATCGCGAACCCCAACTGCAGCACTATCCAGATGGTGCTTCCGCTGCCTCTGCTGCACGAAAAATACCGCATCAAGAGGATTGTCGTAAGCACATATCAGTCCGTGACAGGTACCGGCTACAAGGCGCTCGACCAGATGGAGGCGGAGCGCTCCGGCGGCAAGTGGGGCGATTACAAGGCCGTATATCCTTATCCTATAGACTGTAACATCCTGCCGCACATCGACAGTTTCCTCGAAGACGGCTATACCAAAGAGGAGATGAAGATGGTCAACGAGACAAAGAAGATTATGAGGGACGATTCCATCAAGGTGACCGCCACGACTGTGCGCGTGCCTGTCAAGGGAGGCCACAGCGAGAGCATCAATCTCGAGTTCGAGAGGCCGCTGCCTGAGAATGCGGTCGAGGAGGTCCGAAGCCTTATGGGCGCAATGCCGGGTGTCGTCGTTCAGGACGACCCGTCACGCAACGTCTATCCGATGCCTCTCTACGCCTGGGGCCGCAACGAGGTGTTCGTGGGCCGCATCAGGCGCGATGCGACCGTCGCGAGCGGCATCAATTTCTGGTGTGTGAGCGACAACCTGCGCAAAGGCGCCGCCACCAACGCCGTCCAGATAGCCGAAATCCTCCTCCAGAAAGGCTTCATCAAGCCGTAGCGATTGTCGTTATAGCGCAGTATGCGCGGCGTGGGCAGGCATTTCCCCTCATCGCAGCCTGCCCCGCCGCGCATACTGCGCTATAACGCCTGCGCTCCGCGTTATCAGCGGCAGTGCACAGGCATTATCAGCGGCAGTGCACCCGCTGGGTCGGGCGGTGATGATGTGAAATGCCCGCCCCCGCGGGGCGCACTGCCGCTGATAACGCCGCAATCGGCCCGCGGAGCGGATATCCTTTCGACGCTCGCTGTGATGAGGGGGAGATGCTCGCTTACGAAAGGATGTCCGTCTCCGCGCTCTGCGCAAGGTCAGAACGGGAGGCCGATGCCGAAGTGGAGGGACATAGCGTCTTCCATAAACCAGTCGATAGGGGAGACGAAGTGCTGCTTGCGAGGGTCGTAGGTCTGGATACCGAGGTCGAGACGCACGAGAATCAGATCGAAATCAGCCCTGAGTCCGATGCCCCAGTTCAGCGCCGAGGTCGTCAGGAAGTTGTTGAAGCGGAAGCGCGCCTTGTCGTCGCCCCTGTCCGTTATGTCCCAGATGTTGCCGGCATCGAGGAACACGCCTCCGTGAAGCTTCCAGAATATCGGGAAACGGAGCTCGAGGTTCAACTCGAGGTGCATCTCGCCGTTCTGGTCGGGGATTGAGAAAGCCGAACTAAGCTCGCTCGCGCCCGGACCGACGGTGCGTGCGGCCCAGCCGCGGAGGCTGTTCGCTCCGCCGGCGAAGAACACCTGCTCGTAAGGAAGGTATGATGAATTTCCGTAGGCCAGACCGAAACCCATAAGCAGTCTCGCGGCAATGGAATATTCTTCGTTCTGTCCGAAACGCAGGGTAGGCACTGCCGAAATCTCGGTCCTGACATACTGGGAGTACGGCAGATTGAAAATTTCGCCGGTATCGTAGTCTTCTGCCTTCAGCTGCTTGTGGAACAGATTCAGAAGGTTTCCGGCTGTCTCAAGCGACCCTCTCAGATAGAAATATGTGCTTTTCGGATGCGTCGATGGGTCTGTCGTGTAGAAATAGTTGAATCTCGAGCCTAGCACGAAGTGCGAGTCGAAGGAGTTGAGCAGAGCCGGGTCGGCGATTTTCTGAATGAACTCGGGGTTCATATAACCCACGTTGACGACCTTCACGTTTGCGGGCGTCACTTCGTAGCGGTTCTTCTTGTCGGAGCTTATCCAGCTGTAGCCGTATGTGGCTGAAAAGATATTGCGATGATACTCGGGCCTGTCCTGATAGTTGTATGTCAGATTGACGTCGGTGCTCGGCAGAACGGTCTTGAAGATTTTGTCCGGCAGTAGCAGGAAGGTCGGGAATTTAAGGCCCGAATTGACGGAAAATTCGATGGATCTGACGTCCTCTTTCAGATTGAACTGGAAATCGCCCTTGAATCCGAGTGAGAAGACCTCGCCTCCGTGGAAAAAGTTCTTGTTGGAGTAGGAGATCGCCGGCGAGATGCCCCACAGGCCGTTCGTGTTGATGGAGCCGTCGAAACTCAGTTTCACGGCCCTCCGTTTGGCGGGCGAGAGCGCGATGCGGCAGTCAAGCGTCGTGGAGTCCTTCTCGGAAAGGTTGACGCTCACCGAGCTGAAGGCCGGCACGCTGCTCAGGAGCGAGTATGTGGTCTTGACGTCCTTTTCGCGGTATATGTCGCCCTCGCGGAGCCTGTTGAGTCTGTTTACGAGGCGGTCGGTGACTTTCAGACCGTCGCCCTTCAAGACGTTGACTGAGCCGATGGTGTATTTGCGGTGCGGCCGCGCGGCTGACGGCGTTTCGTTGTGGGTGTAATCTTCTATGCGGGTCCACATCACGGCTTCGTTTTGAAAGGAGGTGGTGTCGGCGTAGTAGAAGAAGTAGTTTTTGGAGAAGCCCCAGTAGCCGTTGTCGCGGAAGAGCTGGGCCAGACGTTCGCTTTCATTCTCGAGCGCTTTCTGAGAGAGAGGATCTCCTGGCGCTATCGAGAAATTGGCTGAATCCGAGGCCATTATGGCGGCAAGATCGGGATTGTCCACGTAGAAGTCTATCTTGCGCAGAGGATACTGCTTGCCCAGTTTGACGTGGTACTCAGTCGATATCTGATGCTTTTTCTCGCCTTTCTTTGTGGTGCGCTCTATCTCCTTGACCGTCACGTCGGAATTGAAGTAGCCGGAGTATTCGAGCTGGTTGAGCATTCCGTCCACGGTCGGCTTCAGAAGGTCGCTGTCGTAAACTACCGGCGCCACGCCCAGCTTCTCGACGAAGCGGTCCCACTTGCTGCCAGTCCCTTTTGTCCAGTTATATACATATAGTAAAGGATTCCAGTGGCCTATGTAGTAATAGTTCGGCGACTGCTTCATATAGGGCGTCAGCTGGGAAACGTCGAACTGCTCGAGAGGGTCGTTGTCCACGACAACCTTCGAGTCGTAATACTGCAATTCTCCCTCGGACAGGGTCTTCGTGGTGGAGCATCCCGCCGCAATGGCGAGGACTACAACACTCAGAATCAGTATGTTACGTTTCTTTATCATCTTCTTCTGAATTCACTGCAGGTTATGGCGGCGGCAATTGCCACGTTGAGGGATTCGGCCGCCCGGGCCCCCCGGGAAAATGACGGTATGTGGAGCCTGTCCGTGACGCAGGCCTCCACGGCGGGGGAGATGCCGTGGCTCTCGGAGCCCATCACGACAACGCCCTCCGCCCCGAGAGGGGAACGGTAGATGTCGTCGCCGTCCAGAAATGTACCGTAGATGCGCACGCCTTTGCCCTTCAGGGCGCCGAGGACCGGGGGAAGGTCGCAGTAGCTGAACCGCACCCTGAAAATCGAGCCCATAGTTGCTTGCACGACCTTCGGATTATAGATGTCCACCGTGTCGGGGGAGGCGATTATGCGGTCTATGCCGAACCAGTCCGCGAGGCGGATTATGGTGCCGACATTGCCGGGATCCCGCAGGCCGTCGAGGGCCAGCACAAGCCCGTCGGCCGTTTCGGGCAGAGGCTCGGGGGCGGGAATCCGCACGAGGGCGAGCACCGGGCTGGGGGAGGAGAGCATCGTGATGCGCTCCATCGCTTCCTCTCCGATGTCGCTTTGGCGGTAGATATTGACGACTTCGAAGCCCGAGGCAAGCGCTTCGGCGACCATCTTTTCGCCCTCCACGACAAAAAGGCCCCTCTCGTCGCGGAATTTCTTCTGCGCGAGGGCCTTCACCTGCTTTATTTCGTTCTTCGAAATCATCTTGTTAAAATCGGTTATTCCCAGGAGATGTTGCTGTTGGATATTGTAGGGTGCAGTTGGAAATAGAGGTTCACGCCGGTGGCCAGGTTGCAGATAACGGTGCCGCCGCTGTTGGTCAGAACCCTGTCTTCGCTCAGGAAACGGTCGTAAACTTCCTTGTCGAGAGACTTTGGACATACGGCGACAATGTACTCGAGGCTGTCCTGGAGTGCTGCGCCTCCCTTGATCATACAGGCGTACGGATATGGTCCGTAATGCTCGCTGTCGAAGGTTGACTCTCCGGTCGAAGGGTCGATGAAATAGCCGGAAGGGTCGTAACCGGCTTGGAGGATTTCGCGCAGCTCACTTCCTTTCATCCTCACGCCTGCCACTTCAGTGCATCCCGGAGGCTCGAAGATATAGGAGTAGCCCTTGTGCAGGACGCCCGCGTTGAGGCCGGCATTCTGGACGGGCACCTGCTTCCACGGCTGAAGTTCCCTCAAGTTGTGCACATAAGGCATAAGCGCGGCGCAGACCTCAATCTCCGGCACGGCGTCCTGGAGGATCAGCCCGGCTGATACGGCCGTCATTCTAGCCACGCCCTCAGGCGTGATTCTCTCCTCGGCCCAGCCCAGATAGTCTTCCTTCTGCGAGTGCAGGGACGTGCGGAGCATTCCCATAGCGTTGTCAAACGTGGCGTTATCGTTTATAGCATAGTCGATGTGGCGGGTATTTCCCACGGGCCAGCCCTTTGACTTGTAAGTGGCCACTATATATGATGCAAGCTGCTTTCCCGTCTCTATGATTGTCGCCTCGTCGAAAGAACTGTAGAACCAGGGTTGAAGGTATCCCCGCTTGACGAGGTCCGCATAGTCGTAGAAAAGGCGGTCTTCGTCCATTACGGACTCACCCAGTACGAAATACAAGTCCCTTTCCTGCTCCTTCACCATCTGACGGTACTTAGGATTGGTCATCAGATATTCGAGCAGGGCGAGAACGTTTTTGAGATGGGCCTCGTCCTGTGCTGCTGCCTTGTTGACCATCACCCAGTTGTTGTCGTATGCCGTGAAGCAGTTGTTCGTGCCATCCTCGCTTATCCAGGGCATCACTTTGTATTTGTCGTCAAGCATCACGCCGGTCTTGCGGCCTTTCGAGTCGTACATCGGGCCTTTGTAGCCGTAGAAGTTGTTTCTGTTGGTGAAGGCGAACAAGGCCCTCTGCTGGCCGAAGTGCGTCCTGGCTGGACGGCTGATGTCGGCAAGTTCACCGAACAGACCGTTTTCTAACCATTTCTGAAAGTATACCGCATTCTCCTTGAAGACGTGCATCGAGGAATAGCCTTCGAACAGGCCGTTGAGCCAGACCTTCCCGTTGACGGTGTTCAGCCATTTGACACCCATCAGGTTGAAGAGAAGATTGAAGGCGTGGCCGGTATATTTGATGTCCGTCACGGCAAACGGGATTCCTTCACGGTCACATCTGGCCTTGAGTTCCAGCATATCGTTGTAATTGCGGGGAAGTTTCAGGCCTTTTTCCTCGACAAGGGTGGCGTTGTACATAATGCCGACGATCCTCGAGCACAAAGGCAGCTGATAAACGCAGCCGTCGTCGGTTATGAATTCCCGGATCTTGTCGTATGAATAGTGCGACAGGAGGCTCGACCGGGACATTAAATCGAGGCAGGTGTTCTTGAGATATTCGTTCGGCACGGCGGCGTAGGTGAACACCAGGTCCGACTCCAGGAGGTCGTTCCTGAAATTCTCGGCTATCTGGCCCGTCTGGTTTCCGCTGCATTGATAGACGAATTGCACGTCTATGCCCAAATCCTTCTTTGCATCCTCGGCCAGGGCCCTGTAAACAGACTCGGTGAAGCCCTGGGCGACGAATATCGAGACGGGACGGCTTTCCTTGCCGGTGCTGCAGGAGCAGACCGTCAGGGCCGTCAGCGCCGCCAGAAGCGGCAGGGCAAGGAACAGAACGTATTTGCGCTTGTTCATCGGTCAGGATTTTCTCACAAGGGAGGCTATTGTCCTCTTTACGTTGTCCATATCTATAGGCTTGCTCAGGTGGGCGTTCATCGAGGCTTCCCGGGTAGCCTTTATGTCTTCGTCGAAGGCATTGGCCGTCATCGCTATTATAGGGATGGTGGCGGCGTCTTCCCTGTCGAGCGCGCGGATGGCCTTGGTGGCTTCCAGACCGTCCATTCTCGGCATCATTATATCCATCAGGATCACGTCGTAATAGCCGATGTCCTTCGAGGAGAAGCGGTCTAGGGCTTCCAGGCCGTCCCAGGCCTTTTCGACCACGGCGCCGTTGAGGGTGAGAAGGCTCTCGGATATTTCCATATTAAGGTCGTTGTCCTCCACAAGAAGTATTTTCATGCCTTCGATGCTTGCTTCCTGAAGGGTTTCCTCGGCCTGCTCGCGGACATCGAAGTCTCTCTTGAAGCTCAACGTGACGTAGAAGCTGCTGCCCTTGTTCACCTCGCTCTCCACTTCTATCGTGCCGCCGAGAAGATCAACAAGTTGTTTGGTGATGGCCATACCCAGGCCTGTGCCGGTGTATTTCGACCTTTCGCGGTTCTCCTCCTGGGAGAAGGCGTCGAAGATCTGGGTAAGGAACTTCCGGCTCATTCCTATGCCGGTGTCCTTTATCTCGAAGAGGCAGGTGACGGTGTTCTCGTCGCAGGCGGTCTCTCTGCATCTGAAAAGGATACGGCCGCCGTCACGGGTGAACTTGACCGAGTTGCCGAGAATGTTTATGAATATGCGGCGCAGGTGCACCTCGTCGGCCAGGACATTCGGATGCTTGACGTCGAAATCCGTGGTGAAGCGGAGCTCGCGGTCGGCTATCTGGCCGTTTATTATGTCGCTGCAGTTCTTGCAGATTTCGACTATGTTGGAGGCCTGCTCGGAGACCTTGGTCTTTCCGCTCTCGATTCTGGACATATCGAGCACGTCGTTGACAAGGGACAGGAGGTGTTTGGATGCGCCGTCTATCTTGTCCAGACATTCGGTCAATCTCTGCGGATTGTGGGTCACACCCCGGGCTATGGACGTGACGCCCATTATGCCGTTGATAGGGGTACGGATATCGTGGGACATGTTCGACAGGAATACGGACTTGGCGCGCGAGGCTTCTTCGATGGCTTCCATCAGCTGGGTGGATTCCTTCATTCGCCGCTCATTGTCCACGGTTCTGGAGGAGAATGTCAGAAGCACAAGCAACACGCTGATGACAAGCAGTATGGTAAGGCTGTAAATAATCAGGAATATTATGCCTCTTGACAGCTCGGCGTCCACCACCTGAGGAGGGATGAGCAGGGCCAGAGTCCAGCCGCCGATGCCAAGCGGAGAGGTGCAGAAATAATATTCCTCGCCTTTTATCTTCACGTCCACCACGACATCCTCTCCCTTGCGGCACTGCATCTCTATCTGGGCGGGATTTTCGCCGAAAGGCATCTTGCACTGGTCCATCTTGCGATAGATGTTGTGTCCTTCGATGAGAGTCTGAAGGCCGTAGTCCTCGTACAGGAGTATGCCGTTGTCGTCGAATATGAACACGTTGGAGGAGTTGTGGAACAGTCCGCCGATGGAATTCTTTATGTCGGTCAGGTCCTGGGCGTAGGCGAAGAAGATTATGGTCTTCTCGCCGTTTCCGGTTTCCAGTCTTATCGCCCTGTCGAACCGGCCGCGATATATCATATATGTCTTGCGGGGATTCAGGTGTGGAAGAGTGGCGATGTATTCGACCCTGTCCGGGGATGTCTTGAGAAAGTTCGCGCAGTCGTTGAGCTTGCCGGAAACGCCGTCGGAGCAATAGTAGAAGCCGTCGCCGTCCACAAGGAACCAATAGTCGGAGCCGAAGTCGTGCTGGGTGTTGACCTTGTCGAGGCAGCCCTGCAGGTCTTCAGAGCTGTGGATACAGTCGGACACAATGCTGAAGGCCAGATTATAGACGGTCCATTCCGCAGTGACATTGTTCTTGAAGTTGTCCGAGGACGAGCGGATGACCTTGGAAAGTGTCTGCTGCCTTTCCAGATACATAGTGTCGTTGAACTGCGCCACAATTCTCCACACCAGTATAGCCGCGATTGCCAGCACAATGCCTATAGCCAGCGCCTTCTGCCCCGCGCTACGAAGAATCAGAGGCCCTAATGATATCTCTTTGTCAAATTTCTTCATGCCAAATTCATATTTGGTAAAGATAGTGCTTTTTTTGATTATATGCAACTTTGCAGGAACTTCGACAGCATTTCCTTGAATTTGGCCACGAATTCTTAGCCTTGCAGTATCCTCCGGTCATCAGTTGTACTGCTTGAAGAAGCGGATTGCTTCGAGGGCGATGTCCATATCGGAAACGGGGATGCCGTGAGGGCCGCCGACCACTTCATAGAAGCGCAGCTCGGTGCCGCCCTTGAAGCGGTGGAGAATCACTTTGCGCGAGGTAGGAGAATAGAGCGGCAGCTCTTCGATTTCCTCGTGCGTGCAGCCGTTGAAGGTCGCCCAGTTTGCGACGGTCATCTGCACCGAATTGTACGGACCCCAGTGGCCCTTGTCGTAAGGGTCTCCGTCCCAGAAGGATACATCGTCGCCGCTGCCGTGCACTATCATCATAGGCACGGGAGCCTTCGGCTTGAGACGGCGTATCATCCACTCCATCGTCACGCCCGCCATCGGCGCCACCGCCGCGAAGACCTCGGGGTGAGTGTATGCCAGCAGAATGCTCATATCTCCGCCGTTGGAGTGGCCGGTGAAGAAGGCCTTGCCGAGCGAATACTGCTGCCGGAGGGTCGTGGCCAGATAGCACAGGAAGCCCACGTCGTCGCGCGGATCCTTGTTCAGCTGGAAACTGTAGCCCACGTTCCAGCAGCAGGCGCCCTCCTCGTCCTGAAGGCCCCTCGGGCAGCAGAGCACCACCCCCTCCTTCACAGCCGCCGGCAGAAATATGCCGAAGTTGCGCTCGGGGTTGCCGCCGTAGCCGTGCGCGGCTATCACAAGCGGCGCACCTTCCACATTTTCAGGCAGATACAGGATATACTCCCGCTGCTTGCCCTGGTATTTGATTGTACAATTTATCCCTTCCGCATTTTGCGCATAGGATGCGACCGCCAAAGCAGCCGCCAGCATCAAAGTAAGTATTTTTCTCATAGTTCTCATATTACAAATCGAATGTCAGGCCGGCTGACAGGTGTTTGCGGCAGGGCGTGAGTGAGTAGCCGTAGACAGGTACCACGCCGCCGAAGTTGTATTCGTAGGAGGCGTTGATGCGGAACCGGAATATTTTTGCGCTCAAGCCCGCACCCCAGACGGCGCCGAAGGTGCCGCAGCCGACGTTGGCCGTCGCGGAGAGCCACTCCAAAGGGGTCACGCCGGCGCCGAGACGGGCCTCGACGTACGGAAGGCCCTGACAGCTCTCGAAGTTGCCGGTAAGGCCCACAGTCAGAGCGTCGTAGAACGGCATCCTGTATTTGACGCCAACGTTGATTTTCAGAGGGACTGCGCACAGCGCGAGTTTCGCTCCCTTCTTCTTGAGCTCGACAATGCTCATAACGTTGTCTGCCAGAGCGGATATCTTGTCGCTCAGCAGCTCCGTGTCGAAATCTTCTATGTCGAACTCTCCGAAGCCTTCGTGCACGACGCTCCCGGAAGAGGCGGCGGCGTTGCCGTAGCGCCAGAGAATCCCGCCGAGGTCGAGGATGGAGGCGGATACCGTGAGGTCTTCAAACGGAGTGAACAACACCCCAAGATCCACTGCAAGTCCAAGGCCTGTAGGGATATAGCTTGTCTGCTTGCGGCGGATGTCGCGGATGCCGACAGTGCCGTCTTCGTCCGGATTGAACTTGAACGACCTGTCGGTGAGCAGAAGCTGCGTCCCTCCGGAGGCTTCGAGGCGGTCTTCGCCGAGGGTTACGTCAAGCGACGATACGCTGTAGGATGCGGCGGCAAGGCCCACCAGAAGCTTGCCCCTCGCGCCTATGGTGAGGCGGTCGCCGAGCTTCTTCGAGCAGCCGTAGGCTATCTCGGCATAGAGGCGGTCGCTCGCCATCGTGCCGCCCAGGTCGTAGGCTTCGGTGCGGCTGCCGATTTTAAGCAGGGAGAAGAGATCTTTGCTCAGAGCCGTCCTGTAATCGTTTTTCAGGCTGACTTCGACTATGTGGAAGTGGCCCCCGTGGGAGAAGCCGTAGGCGAAGAGGTTGTAGTCCATATTTCCGGTCAGGATGTTATTGTCTTTCAGGCCGCCCAGGAATGTGTCGGCAGGTACGGCACTGTGCAGGCCCGTGACCACGCTGCCCTCTACGGCGTCAGGGAAGAGGATGCTTGAGGCGCCGATGTTCGCGGCAGATGTGCCCGCATAGCTTCCGAGGCTCAGGAACGGGTCGGAGCCGGTCGCGGCCGGGTTGAATCTGAAGGATGTCCTTACGCCCTCGAGCAGGAAATTTTCGGAAAAACCCTGAGCCGAGGCTGAAGCGGATATGAGGCACAGGACAATGGATGCCAGAGTCAGTTTTCTATTCATTGCCGAAAAGTTTTATGCCGCCTTCGGCGACGAGTTTCAAATTGGTGAGAGTCAGGGCTTCGTTGTCGTTGATCCGAACGCCGTTGTCCTTTGCGCCGGCGCTGATGGCGACAGAGAAGCTGACTGCGTCAAAATCAGGCAGATATCCGTCTGCCGCCTTTATCGTAAGGCGTCCCGACATCTTTGCGGGAGCGCCCATAGTACCGGAAGGTATCACATCTTCCATCACGACGCTGACGCCGCCCAGGACCGCCTTGTCTTTTTTCAACTTGATGTCGGTCAGGCGGAAGTTGAACGGGAAAGTGTTCTCCGCGTCAAATGTGACCACGCCCTGCGACACTTTATATTTGGATATTTCCGCATCCAGGCCGTTCTCGCTTTGCTGCACGCTCGCGTCTATTTTCTCGCAGCTGGCCATAAAGGCTGTATGCGAGAGCTTCACTGCAATGCGGTCGGAGGAGCTTTCCACGGCGTCAGTGAAATGCTCCGGAAGATCGATTGAAAAATCGCAGCTGAGCGTGTATGTCCCCGTACAAGCATCGGGAAGGGTGAACGAGAAGGCCACGTCGCCGCTCTGCGCGGGTATGACGGTAGGGGTCATCTCGTGTTCGGTGACAAGATTGTCATCCTCATCCAGAACGCGGAAGAATCCTTTGGCCTGAACCGGCACTGTCAGAGGATTTTCCACCGTCATCTCATAGGTCTGCTGCACAAAGGCGAAACCGAGCGCTGAAAGGATTATGGCCGCCGTGGGAGTGTCGAAATACACATCTTCCTCTGCGAAGGAGCAGGCCTCGCCGTCAGGGTGTTCGGCAATAAGGGCGGACAGTTTTTCAGATCCCAAAGATTCCTCCGACTCAATGTAGTAATTGCCTTTGGAATCTACTTCGCAGAAATTTTCCAGCGTTGTGCCGCCCACGGATTTGATTGTGGCGGGCGCAAGGTCGAAGAGGGGCACCGTTATGTGGTCTCCCAGCAGCGTCACTTCCGTGTCCAGATTTTCGGAAATGTCATATTCCGATTTTGCGCAACCTGCCGCCATAAGCAGGCAGGAAAGCAACAACAAACAACAATATTTTTTCATAATGTTCAGATTTTCAGCTTTATGTGGCATTTGCCCAGAAGCCAGGCAATGCCTATGATCAGGAAGGCGTAGGCCATCGATTTGACAAGGCCGGTGTAGCCGCTGGAGAGCACGGCGGGCCACTGCACCTGGCAGAGCCTCAGGACGGCGCCCCAGATGTACGGAAGTATGTAGCAGGTAAGCGTTGCCGTGCCGGCTGTGGCGATAGGGCGGGCCCACTTTGTCTTGCCTTTGACGTCGGCGATCCAGTAGAGCAGGGCGAAAAGCGGGAAGTAGATTGCCGTGCAGAAGAACAGCCAGGTAGGGGTCGCCTGTATCTTGGAGATAATCCAGAAGCGGTGGCACACCAGGCCGAGGGCGAGCATCGCGGCGCCGAGGGCCACAAGGCTGCGGATGAGCCGGCGGCTGTCCTCCTTTTCAGAGCACTCCATAAGAAGGGCTGAGGCCAGCATTCCGCTGGCGGTCAGGGCTATATGCGTCCAGCCTCCCGGATAGAAGCTCAGGAAAAGCCAGCGGCAGGAGAAGTCTGCCGGGATGAAAGGCAGTTTGTTGAGGACGCAAAGCGCCAGGGCCGCGATCCAGGCGATCCAGATGCGCTTGAAAGCTCCCTGCGTGAAGATATATATCAGCGAGCAGGCCAGATAGCTCCATCCGATGAGGCCGAGGATGCCCCACCAGCCCACCTTGAACGATGCGCCGTTGCAATCTTTATAGATTATCAGAAATATCAGCAGAGCCGCGCCGAGCGCCTTCAGGCAGGTGACCCACCAGGGCCTGCGGCCCTCTTTCGAAGGATATACATTCCAAAGGAGGAAATATCCGGCGACGGCCATAAGGGTGATGACGGGCCCCGTCAGGCCGCCCTCGACGCCTTTGAGATTGACCGCGAAGATGCCCATAACTATCAGCGCCAGCGTTCTTTCCGCTATGTGCAGCAGCACCTGCAGGTGCGAGTCTCCCTTCCTGTAGCGGGTGCGGATGGCGAATGGAATCGACATTCCGACGCAGAAGAGGAAGGCCGGGAATACAAGGTCCGAAAATCCCAGCATATCTTCGTCCATCGCAGCGTGGCAAAGCCCGTGCGGAATATTCGCCATTCCGGCGAAATCGTTGACCCAGAGCATCATAAGCATTGTAAGGGCTCTGAATATATCAACCGATGCAATTCTGTTTTTCGCAAATTCAAGCGGCCAGCGCAACGGCGGGTGTAGGACGGCAAGGATGTGAGT
>R20__coassemble_304_pt1 | contig 38516 bp, 33 predicted proteins | sample R20__metabat2_high_PE_056 | metagenome-assembled genome bin R20 | reverse complement strand
TAGTAACTCTCTCCCGTACATCCACATTCCGCACTTCCAGCCACGAGTTACGACGCAAAACGTCGCTCCAAAGGCGATTCTTGTCGTAACACTCGCCATAATGGTCTTAAAATGGACTTTTGGGCGAGAGTTACTACTACAGATACGCTCCGGGGCGCGAATCTTAGCAGTAACTCACAGGATTGCGACGGATGGGCTAGGTCTTGGCATTCTTTGGGATAGGTCGAATCATTCGATTTTTATGCGAAGGCGCAGACTTGGCGATTTTTTCGGCCGCCGTGGCAACATAATGAGTCAGTATCCCCGCTACGTCTAGCCAAACTGAGACACGCCAAGGTACCTGAGCGTGTCTCAAAGGGAAGAAAACCCAAGTTCCAGACACGCTGGAGGTCCGTAGCGTGTCTCAAAGGCGACAAAACCCAAGTTCCAGACACGCTGGAGGTCCGTAGCGTGTCTCAAAGGCGACAAAACCCAAGTTCCAGACACGCTGGAGGTCCATAGCGTGTCCCAACTACTCGACGTCGTCAACTCCGCGTCATAAATATCAGCGTATCGCGGCGTGTCGGCGTCATAAGTGGCAGCGGCGTGTCGGCGTCATAAGTGGCAGCGGCGTGTCGGCATCCTAAGCGGCAGCGGCGCGGCGGCGTCCTAAGCGGCAGTATGCCCCTCCGGGGCAGGCATTTCCCCTCATCACCGCCTGCCCGGAGGGGCATACTGCCGCTTAGGACACGACTCCCATATTTTCGCGTAAAACATACCCGTCGTGGCCACGAAACCGACAGAATCGCCAGATTCCCGGCCACGACGCATATCTTTTCGGCAAAAACCTGCCACTCGTGGCTGCGAGGCGAAGTGGCGGAGCCGGAGTCTATTACTGCTGCTTGATCCAGAGCTGGGTCTCGCCGATGCCGAGAAGGGAGCCGCGGACGGAGAGCTTGCCGTCGGCCTCGAAACTCATCTTCACGTTGGCGTTGATACCGCGATTCGGGTCGTAGATCTTCGTCCCTCCCCAGTTCTTCTTCGCGCTGTCGTACTTAAGACTCTGAACGAGCTTGAGACCCATACAAGGGCGCGTGCGAAGTTCCTTTTTCGGATTGGCCACGTCGAGCCAAGGCTTCCCGGTTGAAGGGTCGTTGGGATTCTGAAGCCAGATTATGACACAGTCATATGTACCGTCGGCATTCTTCGTGAATTCAACCTTCGAGTCGTTGCCCTCGTCCGGAACAAGATATATGCCTACAATCGAGTCGGCATTTTCATTGAGCTTGCTCTGTGCCAGGCACATAAGACCGGGCACAAGAACAAGCGCGATAATGATGACAAACTTTTTCATAGCAATTACATAGCTTGAGCTGCGTCGAGGACGCGCAGGAAGTTTGCGCCTGCAATCTGACGGATATCACTTTCCGAATATCCCCTCTTGCGGAGCTCGATTATGATTTTCTGCATCTTGCTGATGTCTTCAAGACCTTCCGGACCGAACTCTATGCCGTCGAAGTCGCTGCCGATACCCACGTGCTTGACGCCTACGAGATTGATAACGTGCTCGATATGGTCTACGACCAATTTGTACGAAGGGCGCGGCACTGCGGCATAAGCCTCCGTCACTTCCTTGAGCCTCTTCTGAAGCTCCGGGTTGCCGCGGTCCGGACGCCAAGCGTAATCTGCCTCGTCGAACTGATCGTCAAGACCGTTGAGAGCCTTGCCATACTCGTCGGAGATGAATTTAGGGAAGAAATTGATCTGGATCACGCCACCTTTCTCGGCGAGAGCCTTGATCATATCGTCGGTCATATTGCGAGGATGGTTGCACAGGGCGCGGCAGCAGGAGTGTGAAGCCACCACCGGAGCCTTCGAATACTTGACCACATCCCAGAAAGACTCGTCTGAAATATGCGAAACGTCAATCAGGATACCGAGCCTGTTGCACTCCTCGATCACCTCGCGGCCGAACGGGCTTACGCCGTGCCATACAGGCTCCTTTGAAGTGCAGGAGTCGCAGATCTGGTTTGAACCGGCGTGAGTCAGGGTAAGATAGCGGACGCCCAGGCGGTAGAACATCCTCAGAAGCGAAAGGTCGTTCTGGATCGGCGCACCGTTTTCCATACCGAGGAAAATGGAAATCAGACCGTTCTTGGCATTGCGGCGGGCCTGTGCGGAGGTAGTTGTGAGAGCCACGGTATCCGGATTCTGCTCGATCGAATCATAGACCTTGCAGGTCAGCTCGAAGGCACGTCTCGTAGCCTCGTCAGGGGTTAGGGAATTGGATGTGTAAATAGCGAAGAATGAGCCGTTTACGCCACCTTTCTTCATACGTGGGTAGTCGATGTGAGTGATCGGGAACTTGCCTGGAACATAGCCCTGTTCCACTTTTTTACCGAAATCGGCACCTTTTGAAAGCATAAGAGGTGCATCGCAGTGGGAATCGAGAAGGAATATCATATCTTATCTGTATTTTTTATTTGTTGCTTGCCGGTTTGAGAGTTGATGCGCCCGTGACACTGCGGGCATTGATTACGAGTTGGTCGTTATCTTTGTAGATACAGGTTGACGCGCCTGAAACGGAAACTTTAAGCTCCTTTGTAGGGGCCACCTGGACTCTGGAAGCGCCGCTTATTTCAAAAGACGCCGTCTCCACGGAGATATCCTTGGCATTGAGATTTGACGCGCCGGAAACCTCGCCTTCCAGATCGCCTGCCAGGCCGGTCAGGATCACTTTCGAAGCGCCGGAAACCTTCGTTCCCACTTCGCCCACCTCCATCTCACACTCCACGTGTGAATTGCCGGATACCTGACAATCCACCTTTCCTGCCGCAATCATAAAGCCCTTGAGCGATGAAGAACCTGAAAGGTACAGCTTCACTTCATCCATACCTGCGGCAAAAGTGCCGTTGCAGGCCATATCCGCGGAACCGGACAGGCTGACTGCCACAAGACTCGGCATCGTTATCCGGGCACTTACAATCTTGCTGCTTTTTGTCTGCATCTTGCGTGGCAGATCCTCTGAAAAGCCAAGGACAAGCACCTTGCCGTCCTGCTTTACCATAAGATATTGTTCATACTCCGGATCCACTTCCACTTTTATGGAATAATTGTCACTCTTGGTGACGTGAATTTGGAAGGCGTTAGAGGCCTGAATTCCTGTAAAACCTTCATAGTTGTAGGTCTTTTCCTTGTTTTGGGCGCCTAGCGACAGCATTGCAGAGCACGCCAGGACGATTGACAGAATAATCTTTTTCATTTCAATCCGTTTTTATTTATTTCACAATTCTTTGTCTTACACATTCATACATAACTACTGCGGCCGCCACCGAAACATTCAGCGACCCTGTCTGCCCGACCATCGGGATGCGGGCCTTGCAGTCGCACAGCCCAAGCAGGGCTGGATTTATGCCGCAACCCTCGGAGCCCATCACGATAGCTGTTGGCTTGGTGAAATCCACGCCGTAGATATCTCCGTCGCCCTTTTCAGTCGCCGCTACAATCTGGAATCCAGCCTCTTTCAAATAGAAAACCGGTATGCGCAGATTCGTGACCTTGCAGGCAGGGATGCGCAGAAGGGCTCCTGCGGAGGTCTTGACCGCATCCGCATTTATTGCCGCACCGCCCTTTGCCGGCAGGATGAGCCCGTCGATGCCGGCGCACTCCGCGCTACGGGCGATGGCGCCGAAATTGCGCACGTCGCTCACGCCGTCAAGCAGCAGAAAAACCGGGTTGGGCCTTGCTGCAAGAGCGTTTTCCACCATTGTCTCAAGCTCGACATAATCCAGCTGAGCGATGTAGCCGATTACGCCCTGATGCGCGCCTTTTACAAGGTAGTTCATCTTTTCGCCGGGCACGAACTGGTAAGGAATGCCGCGCTGCTCGACTTCGCTCATCAGAGCGCGGAACTGTTCGCCTTCAAGACCTTTCTTGAAGAGTATCTTTTCAAACTTGCGCCCCTGCCGAACTGCGTCAGCGACAGGGTGCATACCATAGAGATAATGCTGTTTTTCTTCCATAATATCAACCTTCGAGCGATGCCCACTCGTCCATTTTTGCGTCCAGATCCCGCTTGTAATCGAGATATTGACGCGTCAATTCCATAATATCCGTATCGGCCGCCGGCGCTGCCAGGGAGGCCTCTATCTCTTTCATTTTCTCCTCCAGCGAAGCTATCTGCTTCTCCAGAAGGTTCTGCCTGTTGCGAGCCTTCTTCACCTCCCTCGAGGCGGCCTTCTGCTCGTTGTAGCTCAAGGCAGGTTTTTCCGGCGCGGGGGCCTTCTCAGGCGCTGCGGCCTTCTGCGGCTGCGCCTTCGGGGCCGGCACTCCAGCCTCTATGTCGCGGAACGACTCGGCTTTCTTTCTGCGCAGGAAGTCGTCCACTCCGCCGAGGTGCTCCCTCACGCGGCCGTCGCCGAACTCATATATCTTGTCCACAAGGCCGCTCAGGAAGTCTCGGTCGTGGGAAACAACAATGAGCGTGCCGTCATAGGAGGCAAGCGCCTGCTTGAGCACCTCCTTCGAGCGGATATCCATATGGTTTGTCGGCTCGTCGAGCGCCAGGAGATTGTGTGCCTTGAGCATAAGCTTTGCCATCGCAAGGCGCGAGCGTTCGCCGCCGCTGAGGACCGCCACCTTCTTGTCTATGTCCTCCCCCTTGAAGAGGAAAGCCGCCAGGATGTCGCGGAGCTTCATACGGATATCTCCTACGGCAATCTTGTCCAGAGTGTCATATACCGTGTCGCTCTTTACCAGCACATCTTCTTGATTCTGAGCGTAATATCCTATATCTACATTATATCCGACCTTGGCCTCTCCCTCGAACGGTTCGAGAAGGCCCATAAGGATTTTCATCATTGTGGTCTTGCCCTCGCCGTTACGGCCCACGAAGGCCACCTTCTCCCCTCGCTTGATCTCGAGATTCGCGCCGGAGAGTATCACCTTGCGCGGCGAGCAGTCGCTGTAGCCGATTACGGCATCTTTCACCTGGAAGGCCACGTCTCCGCTTCGCGGAGCAGGCGGGAATTTGACGCACAGGGTTTCGAGATCTTCATCGTCTATCTCGATGCGCTGTATTTTCTCGAGCTGCTTGACACGAGACTGAACCTGATTGCTCTTTGTCGGTTTGTAACGGAACTTCTCGATGAACTCTTCCGTCTTCTCTATCATCCGCTGCTGGTTGTCGTAGGCGGCCCTTTGCTGGGCGATGCGCTCTGCGCGAAGGCCCACGAACTTCGAGTACGGCACCTTATAATCATATAGGTGGCCCAGCATAACCTCCACGGTGCGCTCCGTGCAGTTGTCCAGGAAGCGGCGGTCGTGCGAAATAAGCACAATCGCTCCGCCGTAGCCCTGCAGGTAGTCCTCCAGCCACTGTATCGACTCTATGTCTAGGTGGTTCGTAGGCTCGTCGAGCAGAAGCACGTCCGGCTTGCGAAGCAGAATCTTGGCAAGCTCAATGCGCATATTCCAGCCCTGCGAGAACGTGGCGGTCATACGAGAGAACTCGCTCTTCTTGAAGCCAAGGCCCAGCAGCGTCCTTTCGGCAGATTCGGCCGGAGATTCGCTCTGCGCCAGTGTGAGGCGGTCGCTTATCTCGTTGAGCTCCACCATCAGGCGACGATACTCGTCCGACTCGTAGTCGGTGCGTTCGGCCAGCTGCGCGGAAACCTTGTCGAGACGCTCGTCGAGCTTGTGCAGGTCGGCATAGACAGTCATCACCTCATCGATGACGGACTTGTCCTTGGCGTGCTCCATTATCTGTGGCAGATAGCCTATCTTCTGGTCCGAGGTCTTCGTTATATGGCCGCTCGTAGGGCTCTGCAGGCCCATTATGAGTTTCAGCATAGTGGACTTCCCCGCCCCATTCTTTCCCACGAGGCCTATGCGGTCGCGGTCGCCGATATGGAGGCTTATGTTGTCCAGAAGGGTGTAGCCTCCGAAAGAGAGTGTAATATCGTCCAGTGAAATCATTCTTCTTCTTTTTTGCTTCGGGCCACGCGGATGCTCAGTTCATATAGCAGATACAGCGGCACGCTCACGAAAAACAGCGTCACGGGGTCGCCGCTCGGGGTTATCACCGCCGCAAGAACGACGAGTATGACTATCGCGTGACGGCGATACTTCTTCATAAGCTGTTTGCTGATGATACCGAAACGGGAGAGAATCGCCGCCAGTATAGGCATTTCGAAGACTATTCCCATAACGAGCACCAGCGAGGTGAGCATCCCAATATAGGAATTGAGGGATATCTGGTTCGGCACGGAGCTGGATACTTGATATGTTCCCAAAAACCTGATAGTCAGAGGGAAAACAAGCAGATAGCCGACCACCACGCCTGCATAGAAAAGCAGACCGGCAAAGCCGAACGAGCCTCTTATAGTCTTTCTTTCGTTGTCATAGAGCGCCGGGCGCACGAATGTCCAGAGCTGATAGAAAATGTACGGCATAGCCAGCACCAGAGCCACATAGAAGGAAATTCTGATGTGGATGAAGAACTGGGCCGTCATCTCTATGTTGATGAGCTCAATGCTGAATTTCTCCAGAGGCGGGAGATGCAGCAGCGAGAGAAACGCGTCAAGCCCCCGATAGAGAATGAAATCCGAGGAGAGCGGGGCGAGAAGGACCGTGTCGAAGATGAAACCTTTGAAGAAAAAGGCCACTATCATCAACACAAAAAGGACCGCCGCCGAGCGCACAAGCACCTTGCGCAGCTCGTCGATATGGTCCCAGAAGGTCATATCGCCGTCTGACATCCCCTACTCGGATTTTTTAGGCTCGCCCCCGTCGCTCTTTATCTCTTTCTTTATTTCCTCCATATCGCCTTCCACCTCTTTCATTCCCTGCTTGAAGGTCTTGACGCCCTTGCCCAGGCCCCTCATCAGCTCAGGAATTTTCTTGCCTCCGAACAGGAGCACGATTATAAGCAATATTACAAGGATTTCCTGCCAGCCGATGCTGCCCAAAAAGAGTAATGTCTTCATATTCAATTATTTTAATGTTTCCAATCTTTCTTTCAAACTTGCTATCTTGGTTGTCGCGTCGCTCTGCTTCTTGCGCTCGAGCTCGACCACCTGCGCGGGAGCGTGAGAGACGAACTTCTCGTTTGAGAGTTTCGCGTTGACGCCTTTGAGGAAGCCTTCGTAGCGGGATATCTCCGCAAGAATCTTGGCCTTTTCCTCCTCCACGTTTATCATACCCTCAAGAGGGATGAAGAACTGGACGGTCCCGACAAGGAACGCCTGGCCTGCGACGGAGGTGTCGATCTCATCCACAACGGCGATTTCCGAGACGTTCGCCATCTTGGCGATTATAGGCGACATAGTCTGGGGATAACCCGCCTTCTTGACCTGCAGGCGGAGCGCCTCCTTCGGAGAGACGCCCTTCTGCTGGCGCAGGGCTCTGACGCCGGCGATTGCCTCTGAGGCGAGGGCGAAATCCGCTATGAGACTCTCGCTGTACGGGCCCTGGGCCGGAACGCTCTGCAAGCAGATTGTTTCGCCGTCCTGCCTAGGCTCCAGATTTTGCCAGAGCTCCTCGGTTATGAAAGGCATCACAGGGTGCAGAAGCTTCAGAAGGCCGTCGAAGAAGGAAATTGTAGCCTTATATGTCTCCCTGTCCATAGGAATCTGCTTTCCGTCGGCGAATCCCGGCTTGACTATTTCCAGATACCAGGCGCAGAAGTCATCCCAGAAGAGCTTGTAAACCGCCATAACTGCATCGTTGATGCGGAACTTCGAGAAGTCTTCGTTGACCTCTTCGAGAGTCTTGTTGAACTTCGAAGTGAACCACTCGACGGCGATGCGGTCGGCCTCGCCTTGAGGCCTGTCCTCCACCGACCAGCCCTGCACAAGGCGGAAGGCGTTCCATATCTTGTTGCTGAAGTTGCGGCCGAGCTCTACCTGAGCCTCGTCGAAGAGAATATCATTACCAGCTGATGTACAGAGCATTATGCCAAGGCGGACGCCGTCGGCGCCATATTTCTCGATGAGCCCGATAGGGTCCGGCGAGTTGCCCAGCTGCTTGCTCATCTTGCGGCCGAGCTTGTCGCGGACGATGCCGGTGAAATAGACGTTGCGGAACGGAACGTCCTTGATATACTCCTCACCCGCCATAATCATACGGGCAACCCAGAAGAAGATTATGTCCGGACCGGTCACCAGGTCGCTTGTAGGATAATAGTATTTGATCTCTTCGTTGTCCGGATTGTTGATGCCGTCGAAAAGGCTTACAGGCCAGAGCCAGCTTGAGAACCAGGTGTCGAGGGCGTCTTCGTCGCGGCGAAGGTCCTCGGCCTTGACATTTTCAAATCCCTTTATCCCGCGGGCCTCTTCGAGAGCCTCTTCGAGAGTGAGAGCCACTACGAACTGCTCCTCCTCCCCTTCTGCCGTAGGCAGGAAATATGCAGGGATACGGTGGCCCCACCAGAGCTGGCGGCTGATGCACCAGTCCTGAATGTTCTCGAGCCAGTTGCGGTATGTGGTGACATATTTCGCGGGGTGGAACTTTATCTTGCCTTCAAGCACCGGCGGGAGTGCGATGTCCGCGAAGTGCTTCATACTGAGGAACCACTGCTTGCAAAGGCGCGGCTCGACAGCCGTATCGGCGTTTCTCTCGGAGTAGCCAACCTTGTTCTGGTAGTCCTCCACCTTTTCCATAAGGCCAGCGGCCTCGAGGTCCTTTGCTATCTGCTTTCTGACGTCCATACGGTCCTGACCAACATAGAGGCCTGCCGCCTCGCTGAGGGTTCCGTCTGGATTGAAGATGTCGATGGTTTCGAGATTATGCGTCTTTCCGAGGGCGTAGTCGTTGACGTCGTGGGCCGGAGTGACTTTCAAGCAGCCAGTACCGAATTCGATGTCCACGTAGCGGTCCTCGATTACAGGAATCACGCGGCCTACAAGAGGCACAATCACTTTGTGGCCGCGAAGCCACTGATTCTTAGGGTCTTTAGGGTTGACGCACATTGCGGTGTCGCCCATAATCGTCTCGGGACGGGTTGTGGCCACCACTGCGTAGTAACGGCCTTCGGCGTCCTTGTGGAGCACTTCACCCTCCTCGCCGGTAGGCTTTACAGGATTTACGTCGGCGTCTGCCACATAGTAACGCAGATAGTAGAGCTTTGACTTTTCGTCGCGATAGACGACCTCTTCGGTCGAAAGGACGGTCTGGGCCTTAGGATCCCAGTTTACCATCCTGAGGCCTCTGTATATCAAGCCTTTGCGATAAAGGTCCACAAATACTTTGAGGACCGATTCGCTGCGGATTTCATCCATCGTGAATGCCGTGCGGTCCCAGTCGCAGCTGGCTCCAAGGCGCCTGAGTTGCTTGAGGATTATGCCGCCGTGCTCCTCTGTCCAGGCCCAGGCATGCTCGAGGAACTGCTCGCGCGTAAGGTCTCTCTTCTTTATGCCCTGGCTTGCGAGGCGGTTCACGACCTTGGCTTCGGTTGCAATCGAAGCGTGGTCGGTTCCCGGCACCCAGAGGGCGTTTTTCCCCATCATACGCGCCCTGCGGACCAGAAGGTCCTGAAGGGTGTTGTTCATCATATGTCCCATATGGAGAACACCTGTAACGTTTGGCGGAGGTATTACTATAGTATATGGTTCCCTTCCATCCGGCTCGGAGTGGAAGAATTTATGTTCAAGCCAGTAGGCGTACCACTTGTTCTCTGCAAGAGAGGGATCGTACTTGTTAGGCAGTTCCATTTGTGTTTTATATGCTGTTTCTGTTATATTATAAACTGCAAATTTAGTCAATTATTCGAAATAATCTTAACTTTGCACTTATGAAAAAAATAAGACTTGTACTCTTTGCGTCGATGCTCCACGACAGAGAGAGCGTTCTCGCCTCGCGCGCGCCTCTGTTCGAGGCCCTCAGGAGCTTTTCTGACCTCGAAATATCATATCCCGCACTTCCTCTCCCCGATGACGGCTGCCGCACGATCTGCTTCATCGCCACAGGCGGCACGGAGGAACTGTTCAGGAATTTCTTTGAGTCAAACGACATTGCCGGGCCTGTGATCCTGCTGAGCGACGGCCTCCACAACTCGCTTGCCGCCGCCTTCGAAATCAGCACGTTCCTGACTCAGAGAGGCGTGGAATGTTGCCTTCTCAACGCCCCGCTGGACTACAACCCGCGCTATTTCAAGACCTTCCGAGAGAAGATTTTCGGCGAGCTGCCGCCGATAGTGGCGGACGACCTCAGCAGCCGCAACACCTCCCCATACATCACAAAAGGAGAAATGCACCTGCTCTCAAAGCAGCGCATCGGCCTTGTCGGCGGCCAGAGTTCCTGGCTCATATCCTCCGGCATAGACCGCAAAGCGGTCGAAGAGACCTACGGTGTCACCTTCGTGGACGTGCCGCTAGGCGAAGTGGTGGATGCTTATCAATTGAAGGAGGCCTCTGACAGCAATGTAAAGAAAGTATGCCGGGCAATGGAGCGCTATCTTTCCGGCGACAGGACGCCGGCCGATCTTGAAAAGGCCGCAAGGCTTTACGGAGCCCTTCGCGAAATATGCGACAAATATCAGCTTAATGCTCTGACAATCAAATGCTTCGACCTGCTTGACAGGCTGAGCACCACTGCCTGCCTCGCGCTTGCAATGCTCAACGACGAGGGCGTAGTCGCCGGCTGCGAGGGAGACATCCCCGCCCTTTGGTCTATGCTTTATGCGAAAGTGGCGCTGAAAAAGCCCGCTTTTATGGCGAACCCCTCCTCGTCGAACAGGGCCGAATATACGATAGATCTGGCCCACTGCACGATTCCGCTCTCGATGCTGCACGGCTTCCGCCTGCCGTCGCACTTCGAATCATCTATAGGCATCGGCATCGCCGGCAGCGTGCCGAGCGGCCGCTACCGCATCCTGAAATTCTCGGGAGAGAGGCTCGACAGGTTCTACAGCGTGGAAGGCAGCATCCTGATGAACACGAACGTGCCGCAGCGCTGCCGCACGCAGGTCCGTTTCAAATTCGACAGCGAAGCCGACTACAACGGCTTTTTCACTACGGCGAAAGGAAACCACGTCATTCTCGTGGCTCTCTAGGCCGCACCTTATTCAGATATGAAGGCGACTCTCAAGAAATATTGGGGCTATGACAATTTCAGGCCCTGCCAGGAAGAGATAATCTCCTCCGCTCTCGAGGGTCGCGACACTCTCGCCATACTGCCCACGGGCGGCGGCAAGAGCATCTGCTTCCAGGTGCCCGCTCTGATGAAGGAGGGCATCTGCATAGTGGTCTCCCCTCTCATCGCCCTTATGAAGGACCAGGTGCAGAATCTCTCCCGCCGCGGCATCCAGGCCCTTGCTGTGTACAGCGGAATGACGCCGCGCGAGATAGACATCGCCCTGGACAACGCCGTGTACGGCGACTACAAGTTTCTCTACCTCTCTCCGGAGAGGCTCCGCACGCGCATTTTCCGCACCCGCCTGGCAAAGATGAACGTCAGCCTCCTCGTGGTGGACGAGGCGCACTGCATTTCCCAGTGGGGCTATGATTTCCGCCCCGACTATCTGCAGATTGCCGCAGTGCGCGAAATCCTGCCCTCCGATGTCCCTGTGATAGCCCTTACCGCAACCGCGACTCCCGCCGTGGCGCAGGATATTATGGACAAGCTCTCATTCCGCGCTCGCAACCTTATAAAGGGAGATTTCGAAAGGCCGAACCTCTCCTATGTCGTGCGCAAGGCCGAGGACAAGATGGGGCAACTTCTGAAGATCTGCTCAGGCGTGGCTGGAAGCGGCATCGTATATGTCTCAAAAAGGAAGAACGCCGAGGATCTTGCGGCGTTTCTGGGGGCGCACGGCATAAGCGCGGAAGGCTACCACGCCGGTATGGAACGTGGCGAGCGGTCGGCCATACAGGACCGCTGGAAGAGCGGCGCGACCCGCGTCATAGTATCGACAAACGCCTTCGGAATGGGCATAGACAAGCCCGACGTGAGATTTGTCTGCCACTTCGATATGCCGGACTCTCTGGAAGGCTACTTTCAGGAGGCTGGACGCGCCGGAAGGGACGGCCTGCGCTCATACGCCGTGCTGCTTTGGAACAGGACGGACATCCTGAGCCTCAGGCAGAAAGTCCGCACCAGCCTGCCTCCGCTCGACTACGTGAGGGACATCTATCAGAAGGTTTTCATCTATCTGGGATACGCCTATGAAGAGGGCGAGGGAGCCTGTGTGAAGTTCAATCTGGAAGACTTTGCCAAGCGCTTCAAGCTGAACGCCTCGAGCGCCTATTACGCTATAAGGTACATCGAAATGTCGGGCTACTGGACCCTGACGGAGACTCTCCGCATACCGGCAAAGATACAGTTCACGGTCAGCCGCGACGACCTTTACCGCATACAGCTCGGCTCGGCCGAGACCGACAGCTTCGTGAAAGTGCTTCTGAGGCTCTACCCCGGGCTATTCTCGGAATATGTATCGATCGACCCGGAAAAGATAGCCAAAGCGGGCTGTTATTCGACGGAGGCAGTATGTAACAAGCTTGTCACCTTGGCTAGGAAGCAGATCATAAAATACATTCCTTCAATAAATTCCCCGATGCTCAACCTCAACAACGAGCGTCTGGTGGAGAAAAACCTGCGTCTTCCCCTCTCCGAGTACAAAGCGCTCCTGCAAAGGCGTACCGAACGCATAGAAAGCATCATAGAATACGTGGAAATGGAAAAGGGCTGCAGGAGCGAATACCTGCTGCGCTACTTTGGCCAGGAGAAAACATCCCCCTGCCTGACCTGCGACCTCTGCCTTCAAAAGCTGCGTGAATAGCGTGCCGAAGCTTCAGATGCAGAGTGAACATTCTGCCTGAGCGAGCGCTTCCCCTCATCACAGCGAACGAAGGCAGAATGTTCACTCTGCATCTGAAGCAAGAACAAGTAATAAGTATATATACGATATGGAAAAGAATATGTTTGAAAACATCAAGGCATTCGCCTTCGACATCGACGGAGTCTTCACGGACGGCTCCATACTGGCAACTGCGGAGGGCGACCTCCTGAGAACCTTCAACACCAAAGACTGCTTCGCCGTCAGAATGGCCGTGGACAACGGCTACCCTGTGGCAATCATAACCGGCGGCTGCTCGCAGAGCATCATCCACCGCGCCGATTCGCTCGGCGTCAAGCACGAAAACCTCTATCAGATGTCGAAAGACAAGGAGACGGACTTTCTGCACTTTTGCGCCAGAAACGGCCTCAGGCCCGAAAACGTGGCATATACGGGCGACGACTTGCCCGACATCCCAGCCATAAAGGCAGCCGGCCTGGGAGTCTGCCCGGCGGACGCCGTGGCGGAGGTCAAGGCCGCAGCCGACTTCATATCGCCCTACAACGGCGGAAAGGGCTGCATACGTCATCTGATTGAAAGCGTGCTCAAGAGCGCAGGACGCTGGATTTTCGACCCGCACTCCCCTTGGACCGGCAACTACCCCGAGGAGATAATGAAAGCGGGCGCCCTGACAGGCAAAAACATCAAATGAAAGGAATATTTTTTGCAGTGTCCTTTTAAATTGTTAACTTTACACTTTTAGAAAACGACTAAAACAAATCAATACACAATGGACAAAACTTGTTTGAAAAAGTATGGGATTACAGGAGTGAAGGAAATACTCTACAATCCTACCTATGAAGTGCTTTACAACGAAGAGACCAAACCGGGTCTGGAAGGCTACGACAAAGGTCAGCTGACAGAGCTCGGCGCCATCAACGTGATGACCGGCGTCTTCACCGGCAGAAGCCCTAAGGACAAATACATCGTTATGGACAAGCAGTCAAAGGACACCGTATGGTGGAACACTCCTGAATATCCTAACGACAACCACGAACTCTCACAGAAAAACTGGAAAGAGCTCAAGAAGCTGGCAATCAAGCAGCTTTCAGGCAAGCGCCTCTTCGTCGTGGACGGTTTCTGCGGCACCAACAAAGACACCAGAATGAAAGTACGCTTCATCGTCGAAGTAGCTTGGCAGGCACACTTCGTGACCAATATGTTCATCCGTCCTCAGAACCAGAAAGAGTTCGATCAGGAGCCTGATTTCGTAGTTTACTGCGCATCAAAGGCAAAGGTCGAGAACTTCAAGGAGATGGGCCTCCGCTCCGACACCGCCGTCGCATTCAACGTCAGCACAAAGGAGCAGGTCATTCTCAACACCTGGTACGGCGGCGAGATGAAGAAAGGCCTCTTCTCTATGATGAACTACTATCTGCCTCTGAAGGGCATCGCTTCAATGCACTGCTCCGCAAACACCGATATGAACGGCGAAAACACCGCCATCTTCTTCGGCCTCAGCGGCACCGGCAAGACCACCCTCTCGACCGACCCTAAGCGCCTTCTTATCGGCGACGACGAGCACGGCTGGGACAACAAGGGCGTCTTCAACCTCGAAGGCGGCTGCTACGCGAAGGTAATCAACCTCGACAAAGACTCCGAGCCTGACATCTACAACGCAATCCACCGCGACGCCCTCCTGGAGAACGTCACCGTCGACGCTGAAGGCAAGATCGATTTCGCCGACAAGAGCGTGACCGAGAACACCCGCGTAAGCTACCCTATCTACCACATCAAGAACATAGTGCGTCCTGCATCTTCAGGTCCTGCAGCAAAGCAGGTGATCTTCCTGAGCGCCGACGCTTTCGGAGTTCTCCCTCCTGTCAGCATCCTCACTCCTGAGCAGACCAAGTACTACTTCCTGAGCGGCTTCACCGCAAAACTGGCCGGCACCGAGCGCGGCATCACCGAGCCAACCCCTACCTTCTCAGCCTGCTTCGGCCAGGCATTCCTCGAACTGCACCCTACCAAGTATGCAGAGGAGCTTGTAAAGCATATGAAGAAGAGCGGAGCTAAGGCATACCTCGTCAACACAGGCTGGAACGGCACAGGCAAACGTATCTCCATCAAGGACACCCGCGGAATCATCGACGCCATCCTCGACCACTCAATCGACGAGGCTCCGACCAAGAAGATTCCTTTCTTCGACTTCGAAGTCCCTACCGCTCTCAAGGGCGTAGATCCTGCAATCCTCGACCCTCGCGACACCTATAAAGACGCCAAGGAGTGGGAAGCAAAGGCAAAGGACCTCGCAGGCCGCTTCGTCAAGAACTTCAAGAAGTATGAATACAACAAGGCAGGCAAGGCTCTTGTAGCTGCAGGCCCGAAGGTTGAATAAACTCTTCTGCAACAACCCTATAAAAGCCCGACCCTGGCGGCCGGGCTTTTTCAAAATCGACAATATGCTCTGGCTACTCGTAACACTGATCTTAGGTTTCGGCGTAGGATTTCTGCTGCAAGGCAGGGTCAAGCTGCCCACAGGCATCATAACGACGATTTCAATCTGCCTGCTGCTTCTCGTACTGGGAATGGAGATAGGCTCTGACAAGCAGTTGCTGGCAAACCTGCCGACAATGGGCCTGACGTCCCTTATAGTCTCCGTCGGAGCCATACTGGGCAGTATCTTGCTTGCCAAAATGCTGACACGCAGCATTCAGCGCCGGAAGGCGCGCAAGGCCACGGAGGAGGCCGAAAGATGAAAGACAGCCTCATTATAATCGGATGCTTCGCCGCCGGCATCATTCTGGCCCTCACGGGCGTACTGCCGGTAGGTCTGAATTTCTCCCGCCTGACCGGGATAATGCTCTACCTTCTGCTCTTCTGCGTAGGGCTTGGCCTCGGGATGGACAAAGGCTTCATCAAGACGTTCAAGAACCAGTCGGCCAGCTCGCTGCTGCTTCCCCTCACGACTATTCTCGGCACTCTGCTTGGCGCCTGCGCTGCATATCTTTTTATGCTTCTCGTCTTCAAGCGCCCGCCTATCGGCCTCCTGGATACGATTTCCTCTACAGCAGGTTACGGCTACTATTCGCTCTCGAGCTTGATGCTGGCCGAGCCACGCGGAGCCGAGGTTGCGACTATTGCCCTGGTAGGCAATATGATGCGCGAAATTCTGACACTTCTGCTCGCCCCTGTCATATATAAGGTATTCGGGCCTTACGCCCTCATATCCTCCGGCGGAGCGACTTCGATGGACACGACCCTCGGGGTCTGCGTCAAGAACTGCGGAAGCGAGTATGCCCCTATCTCCCTCTACCACGGCGTGCTGCTTACCGCAGCCGTACCTTTTATCATCACACTGCTTCTGAGCCTTTACTAAGATGAAAGACATCCTGCTTCCCGAGCCGCAGAAAGAAGGCGGAATGAGCCTTCGCGAGGCACTCTCCAGCCGGCGCTCGACGCGTTCATACAGCGACCGTGAAATTCCACTCCAGACGCTTTCCAACCTGCTTTGGGCCGGCTGGGGCCTGAGCCACGGAGGCGGCACGCTTCGCACCGCCCCGTCGTCGCACAACCGTCAGGAGATGGATCTGTACGTATTTCTGTCCTCCGGCGTTTACATCTATGACGCCGCCGCGGGCGCTTTGCGGCAGATTCTCCAGGAGGACCTTCGCGGCGCGACCTGCATCCAGGAGTACGCCTTCGAGGCCCCGCTTCAGATAGCGATGATTTCCGATACGTCTAAGATTACAGGAAAGACTCCCGAAGGTGTCATAGAGGCCGTCTCGGCCAACGCCGCCTACATCAGCGAAAACCTCTACCTTGCCTGCGCCGCCGAAGGCCTCTCCACGGTAGCCCGTCTTATGGTTCCCTTCGAGCAGCTGCACAAGGTCCTCTCCCTCAGACCCGAACAACGAATCTCCATAGTCCAGACCGTCGGCTACTACCAGAAAAAGTAGCCGGGCAAGGCTAGAAGCAGAAGCCGAGTCTTATTGAAAAACTCATCGCGATGTGAGGGTTGTAGGTGCCCAGATAGTTCCAGACGCTAAAACTATGTTCATATAGGGTGTCGGCGGGAGTGCCGCCGCACCATCCCGAGCCGAACCAAATGTCCACGATGAAGTGCTTGACGGCGTACTGATAGCCGGCTGTGGCAAGAAGGGCTATCATTTGAGACGTTTCCCTCGCGCCGCTCGAGGCGCCGTCATACGTAAACTTCGTCCCGATGATTTCCGGTCTCAGAAAAAACCCTTTCAACGGAGTTTCCGGATTGTGTCTGCCGATGAAAAACTTGTGGCCATAGCGAAGCACAAGGCCGCGAGGATTGTTGTCGTACTTGTCAAATCCGGCGCCGATTATGCCCAGGGCCACTTCCCCGCTCTGCGGCACGTCCTGTCCGAAGGCCCTCTCGTATGATACTTTGGTACTGCCGGAAAACCAGCTCAGGAAGGTGAACTTCACAGCGTTTCTAGGTCCTGCAATCGGCAGTGCACCTGTCGTCTGTGCCGCAGTTGCAGTACAGATTCCGATAAAAAACGCCAATGCGATGAATCTTTTGGCCCGCACCACCCAGGAAGTTCAATTAGTTGTCATAACGATATTCCAGCCCGCTCTGAGCGAACGCACTCAAAGCGCACAACATAAAAACAAAGACCAATATTTTTTTCATAGCAGTACAAAAATACTAAAAATAAGCATAACCAACGCTTTATAAGCGGCAGTATGCCCGCCGGGACGGGCGGCGATGAGGTGAAATGCCCGTACTGTCGGGCACACTTCCGCTTGCAGAGCCTACAGTGAAGGAACCCGCACGACGGTGGTTGACTGACCTTCCTCTGAGGAAGAAGGCTGGGAAACGTAGAAGGAGCCGTCGCCGAGGGAGATCAGGCCGGTGGAGCCATATTCGTAGTCGAACCCTTCGAAGGAGAGATCGCGCGCGACCTTGAAGTGCGACCAGTTTGGATACTGCGGCTTCTTGCCTTTATAGACAGCCATATACCACAGGCCGGAGAAGCTGTCGTACTCGAGGTTCTGCACTCCCCAGGTCGTGTTGCCGGTCGCCACGAAATATTTGCCGGAAGGCTGCTCGGGGCCGCTGTGGTGCAGAGCGCCCTGCACGAGCGGCTGCTCGTACTGCGCCCAGTCGGAGATGTCGTACTGGAGAAGCACCTGAGAGTCGTTGTCGCTGCGGTCAAGCTCGCCGTAGATGCCGTAGGCTACGGTCAGCAGGCGCTCGTCCGGGGCCTCAGAGGAGCAGAAGGCAGGGCCGAAGCTGACTCCGTCGATGCCGCTGCAGCCGTAGCGGTGCGGCCGCTCGAGACCGAGAGTATCGGTGCCGAAGCCCGAATAATCGGCATAAACCTCAGGCAGATAGACAGTTGTCATCACACCGTCGACCTGTGCGTCCATATCCTCGCGGTCTATGCGGTCACAATCGAAGATTGCAATATAAAATCCTTCCTCAAGTTGCAGGTCGGAGACTCCCTCGCGAGCGAGAATCCCCTTTCCTATCGCGTCGTTCTTGTATTCAAGCGAGCCATAGACGCGGCCGTCAGCAGGGTTGAAGGCCAGGCAGCCCAGATGGCCCAGAAGACCTCGGACGGAGCCCACCACATTGCCCTCCAGATCGCACTTGACAAGAAGCGTCGTGAAAGAAAAATACATATAACCGCCTTCGCGGTCGAGAGCGATTCCCTGCACGTGTCCGGCATCGAAGGAGCCGGGGCAGACAGACTCCGGAAGAGGGCGCTCTGGGGCGCTGCAGGCCGCCAGCGCAAAAATGACGGCAAAAAGAGGAAGAAGAAGTGATTTTTTCATATCTTTGTAAGTTGATACCACAAAATTAACCAAAAATGCTGAACATTTCATACTGCTCCGACAAATATCAGTACACGATGGGCAAATCTTTCTACGACACGGGTATGAAAGACAAAATCGCCGTATTCAATCTTTTCTTCCGCAGCGCGCCTGACAAGAACAACTGGGCAGTGGTCAGCGGCATCCGCGAGGCGATGGAGATGATAGCCGGCCTCGGAAGCGAAGACATCACCTTCTTCGAGAAGTTCCTGCCCGGCGACGAGTACGCCGAGTTCCGCGAGTACCTCTCCAAGATGAAATTCACCGGACAGGTCTATGCGATGAAGGAGGGTGAAATAGCCTTTCCAAAAGAGCCGATCATCACTGTCGTAGGCCCGATAATCGAAGCGCAAGTGCTCGAGACTCCCCTTCTGTGCATAATGAACCACCAGATGGCGGTAGCCACGAAAGCCTCCCGAGTGACCCGCGCGGCTGGCAGTCACCCCGTAAGCGAGTTCGGCTCAAGGCGCGCGCACGGCCCGTGGGCCGCAGAGTACGGCGCCAAAGCCGCCTTCATTGCAGGCTGCGCCAGCACATCCAACATCCTGACAGGCATAGAGTTCGGCTTCGAGGCAAGCGGCACTATGGCCCACAGCTACACAACCTCCTTCGGCTGCTCGATCGAAGGCGAATACAAAGCCTTCGACACCTATATAAAAACGCACAGGGGCGAAGGCCTGATCCTTCTTGTGGACACCTTCGACACCCTCAAATGTGGCGTAAAGAACGCAATTAAAGCCTTCAAAGACAACGGAATAGACGACAGTTACGCCCAAGGCTACGGCATCCGCCTCGACAGCGGCGACCTGAGCTACCTCTCCCAGAAATGCCGCGAGGCGCTCGACGCGGCCGGGCTCAAAAAATGCAAGATTTTCGCTACAAACTCCCTGGACGAATATCTCATAACCGAACTCGAAAGGCAGGGCGCCTGCATCGACAGCTACGGCGTGGGCGACGCCATCGCCACCAGCAAGCACAACCCTTGCTTCGGCAATGTCTATAAACTTGTGCAGGTGGACGACGAACCGATCCTCAAGCGCTCCGAAGACAAGATAAAGCTCATCAATCCGGGCTTCCAGATAACATACAGAATCATACAGAACGGCAAGTTCAAGGCCGACGTGACCTGCCTTCGCGGCGACTCCTTCGCCCGGACAATCGAGGAGTGCGGCGAACTGCACCTCACAGACGAAATCGACGAGACGAAGTACACGACCTACCCTGCCGGTTCATATACCTGGAAAAAACTTCAGGAGCTCTCATTCGATGGCGGACGCATAATCGAAGACCGTCGCACGATATTCGAAAAACGGGATTACTACAAGGCAAACCTTGCCGCCTTCAACGAAACCCAGATCCGAATAGTCAATCCGCACTACTATAAAGTGGACATTTCCGACGACCTGTACGATCTCAAGATGGGCCTGATAAACAGACTGATACACCAGATAAACCTCTCTCAGGAGGAAGAGAGGGCCGACAATCAGGTCTGCCACGTGGTAGTGGATATGCTCTACGACTTCATAGACGGCTCGCTCGCCTGCGCGAACGCGGAAAACGCCGTCAGAAAAGCCGTCTCCTACATAGAAGACCACCCTGAGCAGAAAGTGCTCTACATAATGGACCACCACCCTCTGGGCCACTGCTCCTTCAAGGAAAACGGCGGCCTGTGGCCCGCGCACTGCGTGATGCAGACCCGCGGCGGAGAGGTCCACGATCTATTCTTCTCCCTCAGCAGGGAGGAGTGCCGTCCAAACGACTCCAACAGGTTCTACAAAGGCACGAATCCGAAAAAGGAGGAGTACTCCGGCTTTGCGAGCCACGACCGCGAGGGCATAGAACTCAACAACAAGATAGGCCGAGACGTCGTCGTGAGCGGCATCGCCACTGAATACTGCGTCAAGGAGACCTGCCTCGACCTTCTTGCGGCCGGCCACAAAGTCTTCATCAAGACCGACGCCCTGGGCTACATTGACGAGGCCGGCCACAAGGAAACGCTCAAGGAACTCTCCAGATTGGGAGCCAAATTGATATAGAAATGAAACTCAGGAGACACACGGCACTTGCGGCGATTCTGCTGCTGCTCTGCGCCCAGGCGGCGCAGGCGCGCCCCGCCCGCCTGTGGTCCACAGCCTTCCAGGATCCCGATTCGGCCTCCGTTGCGGCGCTGCGCGACTCCATAGACCGGATATGGTGGAGCACGATTGACACCACCACGATTCCGACCGCCGACTCCATCTTTCAGGCCCACTTCGACTCCATCGCCCTTTTTCTGCCCGACACCAACGACATAAAGAAGGCCATAAAGCAGATACGCAAGGAGGAGCGCGACAGCATCCGTGAGCACAAACCTCGCATCCTGGAAACCTACGCCATCCCTGACTCCCTCTATTACAGGAGGATGCTCGTCTGGACCGCCGACAGCAAGTTCAACGAGATGCACCTCGAGGAGCTCGACACCACATACAACTACCACTTCAACGACTATCCGTTCTTCAAGAAGGATGTCAACGCCACATATCTGGGCACGATAGGCTCCGCCACGCTCTACCACAACTACTTCAAGAGAGAGCAGACGCAGGACGCCCCGATGTTCACCCCATACACCGGCGACTCGTTCACGCCGGCCACTCTGAAGCAGTACAACGCCAAGTCACCGTACACCGAACTCGCCTACTGGGGCACGCCGTTCAACAGCACAAAAATGGAGGAGGCCGAACTGAACCTTCTTACGACACAGAACATAACCCCGGCGCTCAACATAACCCTTGGCTACCGCAGACTCGGCTCCAGAGGTATGCTCAACAATGAATCCACAGACCACCGCAACTCCTTCATCAGCGGCAACTATATGGGCAAGAAGTATATGCTGCACGCCGGAATGATCCATCAGGGCATCAAGCGCGAAGAAAACGGAGGACTGAGAGACTCCTTCTGGATAAGGGACACAGTCATAGACACCAAGGCAATCGAAGTGAATCTGAGCGATGCCACAGACACTCTGAAGAGAACGACGTTCTTCATAAACCACAACCTTGCCATATCCCTGAACTTCCTCCGCAAGGACCGCGACTCCCTCGCGATGGGCGACGGCACGATGGCCTTCGTAGGCCACTATGGCGAATTCACAACCTGGCGCAAGACCTACCGCGACGAAATATCCACAGGCGACTCCTACGGCAGGGCCCTCTACAACAACAAGTTCTATCTGGATCCCACGACTAGCGCCACGACCCTCCGCGTGAGCCTTCTCAACAACAAATTCTTCATAAAGCTGCAGCCGTTCGCGCCGGATGCGATAATATCGAAGATAAATGTAGGAATAGGTTACAAACTGCTGTGGATCAAAAACATAAACGAAGGCTACGATGTCGGCTACTCCGGTATGGGCCAGAATCTTTATGTATATGCCGGAGCAAGCGGAATGTTCAAGAAATATTTCCGCTGGGAGGCTGACGCGACCTACTACCTGGCAGGCAGCCGTATGTTCGACTTCGACATAAACGGCAAGATCACTCTCTCCTTCTATCCTGTGGAGAAGGGTATCCACCTTACCGGAAAGTTCCACACCGGCCTTACCACCCCGCACCCGTTCGAGCAGAAAATCTACACGAACCACCACACGTGGGAGAATGATTTCGGAAAATACTCCACAACGAAGGCCGAGGCCACCCTTTCGATTCCTAAATGGAAACTCGAGGCCTTCGCCGGCTATGCCATCGAGGGCAATATGCTCTACTACGACGGTCTTGCCACAATCAGGCAGAACCCGGGCACCGTCAACGTCTTGACCGCCTACCTGAAGGAAGACCTCAAGCTGTGGCTTCTGCACTTTGACCACAGGGTGCTTTTCCAACTGAGTTCGAACCCTGAAATACTTCCTCTTCCGAAGTGGTCGCTCAACCTTCGCTACTATGTGCAATTCCCTGTTGTAAAGAACGTTATGGATATGCAGATAGGTCTAAACGGAACATTACACACCAAATATTACGCTCCGGCCTACGATCCTGACCTCGGGCAGTTCTACTCTCAGACCGACGAAAAGATCGGCGGCGTACCATATTTCGACGCATTTGTCAACGTCCAGTGGAAGCGTGCCTGCATATTCGTAAAGTACACGAACTGCTTCAAAGGCTGGCCTTCTTCCGACTACTTCTCCGCTTATCATTACATCAGGCCGGACAAAGGTTTCAAGTTCGGCATTTTCTGGCCGTTCTACCTTCATTGACGCAAAAGTGAAGCGCACCGTCATATATATTCTGGCGTCCGTTCTGCTTTGGATGGTCTGCGCCTTGACGCGCCCGGCGGACAGAGGCGAGATGTTCTATGTTTCCCCGCTCGACACCGTCCGCTGCGCCATAGCGCTTGACCACTCCATCAGGCACAAGGGCAACCGAAACGTCGGCTTCCACTACGAGCTTCTGGGCGCCTACGGAGATGACAGCGGCAAAAAGGTCAGCATCACCCCTCCTGCCGACAGCCCCGACTGCTGGGAGATGCTCTCCGACGGCAGGCTGCAGATTCTGGCCTTCGACTCGTCAGATACGATACCTGAAAAATATGCGGACCTGGTGCTGTTTTCGGTGCCGGTGAAGGGCGATGACGTCTGGGTCGCGAGCAAATCGAACAGAAGGCTCCTGAATTCTGTAAACGCCTGGTTTTCAAATTTCCAGACGAGCAACTTCTTCAACAGTATGAAGCACCGCTACTACAGGTCCTACACGCTCAAATGGCTCACCGAGCATCCCGACCAGGTCACTTCCCTCTCCCCTTACGACGATCTGATAAAGAAGTACAGCAAGCGCATAGGCATAGACTGGAGACTGCTCTCGGCCATAATCTATCAGGAATCAAAATTCACGATAGGAGTCTCTTCCGGCAAGTCGGCCAAGGGACTTATGCAGCTCAAGGAGAGCACGGCCTCAAGTTACGGAGTGGACGACCTATACAATCCCGAATCGAACATCAAGGCAGGTTCCTTGCATTTCGACCATCTGCTGAGGTCTTTCCGCCGCGAGGGGCTAGACTCTGTGAACGTGATAAAATTCGCGCTCGCCGCCTACAATGCGGGAGAGGCAAACATTCAGCAGCGCAGGGAAAACGCCGCCCTGAGGGGCTTTGACCCGGACAACTGGGACGAGGTACAGAAATCTCTGCGTTCGGTCCACAGACCCTCCTCCACCTACATCAGGGAAGTCCTTGAAACTTACGAAATCTACAAGACTCTCGTGGATTAGTCCACCCTCATCGTCCTTTCGGGGCTGACTTTCGAAATGAACAGTGACGAGGCCGAAACTATCAGCAGCACAAGTGCGAAGGCCGCCACGTTCAGAAGAAGCAGCTGCCAGAGGTTGAATTCTATCGGGACATACGACACGAAATAGTTAGCCGGATCGAGCTTTATCACGTGCAGCCACTTCTGCAGGGCGCACAGCCCCAGCCCGATGGCATTGCCCCAGATGAATCCCCTGCCCATAACTGCGGCCGAGCGGCGCAGGAACACCCCTCCGACCTGCGAAGAAGTCATGCCGAGAGCCTTGAGCAGGCCTATCATCGATATCTTTTCGAAAAGGAGTATCAGAGCCGACGAAATCATATTGAAGCCCGACACGACAATCATAAGCACCAGTATCATAAGGACATTGAGATCCAGCACCGCGAGCCAGTCGAAAAGATAGCCGTAGATGTGTTTGACGCTCGTGACAAAAAGAGGCTGATCGGAGTCTGCGGAGAAAGAGGCCTCGATGTCCATTATCTGAGCCTCGGCCTTGTCTATGTCGGCGGAGGCCTTCAGCCGGACCTCCAGAGATGAAGCCTTGTCGGCGCTCCAGCCATTGAGACGCCTTACCTGTCGGATGTCTACAACTGCAAATTTGGTGTCCACATCATCCAGCCCGGCATCGAAAAGGCCCGAAACGGTGAACCTACGCACCTTTACAGGTTCGTCGATGAAATATGCCACAAGAGCATCCCCGACCTTCAGGCCGAGCCGCTCGGCGGTGCGCCGCGAGAGCAGGACGTCGCTTGAAATGCGCCCTCTAAAGTCTGGAAGAGAGCCCTCGCGAAGGCAGTCGCCGAAAAACGAAAGATTATACAGAGAATCCACTCCCTTGAAGAAAATGCCCTCGATATTGTCTTCAGTCTTTATCAGGCCGCTCCTGTAGGCCACGGGACTGACAGATTCCACATAAGGCAGAGCCAGAATGCGGCCCTTGTACGAAAGCGAGTCAGAGAATGGATAAAGCTCATTTACAGGAGATTGCCCCGGCATCACCAAATCCACTGAGCCTATGAAGCCTGTAGCTTTCCTCCTGATCTCGCTCTTGAATCCTCCAAGGACAGAGACGGCAACAATCATCACGGCCACGCTGAGAGCTACCGCAGCGCAGGCAATCCTGCCGGTGGTGGCGCTGAGTTTTCCGCCGGTCGATCTGCGGAGCCCCGAAGCTATGAAACGTTTGCAGTCAGTCAATTTTTTTCTTATATTTGCACCGCATTAAGGCGGTAATAGCTCAGTTGGTAGAGCGTTGGCTTCCCAAGCCGAAGGTCGCGGGTTCGAGACCCGTTTACCGCTCAAATCATTCAGCGCACAGATGGTTCACAAATTCGAATATGACCGTCGTGCGCTTTTTAAGTAATTCAAAATCAATAATATCTATAGTATCCGTCGGTTTGTATGTATGCTGGTGGAATCCTGAGGTGAAGAATACGGCAGGGATGCCCGCCTCGGCGAAACTGTTGTGGTCTCCCAGTTTGTACATCATCTTGGTAAAGTCACGGCTTCCGTAAAACGACAGGCAGAGGTCCATCTGCAGGTTGCGCTTGAAGCCGCAGAGAAATGAGAGATAACCCTTATAGCGCTCCGGCAGGGTCTCCTCGCCCAACGCCAGAAGGTATTTATTGTTTTTGCCGGGGGGCACAAGGCTCGAGCCGAGAATGTCCATATTGACGTTGCACACCACCTTGCCTCGGGCAAGATGCAGGTTCTTCACAAAATGGTCGCTGCCCTTCATATCCAGTTCCTTGGCATCGAAGGCCGCGAATATCAGGTTCTTGTCGGGACCCGCTCCGTCCTCGCGCATCCGGCAGAACATTTGCGCCAGGGCCACAAGAGCCGCCACGCCGGAGGCGTTGTCGTCTGCGCCGGGATAGATCCTTCCTCCAAGTTTTCCCATATGGTCATAATGGGCGCTCACGACAATATACTCGCTGGAGGGCTTGAGAGAGGGCAGAATGCCTACTACATTACGTCCTATTATCGTATCGTTGCATCGGAAACTCTCCGTGTAGTGCCAGCGGTAAGGGACAAGACCCATATCGCGAAAGCTCTTCACAAGAAACTCCCTGGCGATGAGATTGCCGCTCCTTCCTGTTTCGCGTCCTTCTGTGAGGTCATCTGTCAGAGAGGCCACCGTCCGCTGCAGAGATTCCACAGTGAGAGAATTCTCGTATTTGTCGAGACCGCGGGCACAGATTTTGACACAAATCAGCGCCGTTAACAAACAAAGAAGATATTTTCTCATCAATGACTTTTATTCAACCCACAAATTTAGTATTTTTGTAGGTTATATTTTTGATTAATTTAATAATTATGGCCAAACGCACCGTCCTGACCGCCCTTTTCGCCCTGCTTGCGACGCTTTCCTCCTTCGCGCAATACGATCTGGACCACTTCTATCTTCGCGGCAGACAGTGCCTTATCGACGGCAAATACGCACAGTCGATCGAGAACTTCAATATTCTCGCCCGTCTGGACAGCACTGCCTACGAAGCCTATTTCTTCAGAGGCATAGCCAAATACAACCTCGGCGACTTCACCGGCGCCCAGCGTGATTTCGACCGCACCATCCACTTCAATCCCATATACACCCCGGCCTATCACTACCGCGCCATCACTCTGAGCCGCACGGGAAAGTACGACCTCGCGCTCAAAGACCTCGAGGAGGCCGTGGACCTGCGCCCGAGCTACACCGGACTCTACTTCAGCCGCGGCGTAACCTATTTCCTCTCGCAGCAGTTCGAAAAAGCGATAAAAGACTTCAACACCTTCATCCGCAAGGAGCCCCGCGAGAGCGACGCCTACCTCAACCGCGGCGCCTGCTTCCTCTATGTCGGCGACACCCTCAAAGCGATGGCAGACTACAACAAGGCCATCCACCTGAACCGCTACGACCCTGAGTGCTACGTCCGGCGCTCGCGAATCTACGCCCTGCAGGACAGCCTCGACAGCGCCATCGAAGACCTCGACACCGCCATAAGGCTCGACAAGGAGAACACTTACGCCTATTTCAACAGAGCCCTTCTCAAATACGACAAGAAAGACATAGAAGGCTCGCTGGCCGACCTCAATGAAGTGCTCAGCCAAGAGCCCGGCAACGCCCTGACCCTCTACAACCGCGCCCTCATCAGAGCACAGGTGGGCGACTACGTAAACGCTCTGGACGACTACGACAGAGTGCTGAACATCAATCCTAACAACGTCCTTGCCTACTTCAACAGAGCGTCCGTGTTCCTCGAGATGGGCCGCTGGCGGGATGCTATGGACGACTATTCGAAGGCCATCAATCTCTACCCTGACTTCGCCAAGGCATATATGAACAGGGCCTACGCCAAAAGCCAGCTCGGTCAGTACAACTCCTCCAAACAGGACTACGACATAGCCCAGAAGAAAATAAAGGAGTACAAGGCTCTGGCCGCCGACTCCACCGCCTACGCCGCCTTTGCTGACACGACCCGCGAATACAACCACCTTCTGGCCCTTGACGCCGACTTCGCCAAGAAAGACTTCGACAACGAACTGCTGCAGTACCGCGACGTGGACATTCAGCTCAAACCTCTCTACAAGTTCGCCCCGGCCGATTCATCAGGCATAACGATAACCCTCGCAGGCAGATTCGACAGCGCAGACCTGGACAGGTTCATAGCAGAAAGCCCTCTGGCGATAAAGTTCAGCGCCGATGCCTCCTCCGGCTCCGGACGGGCGGTTGCACAGCGCGAACGGATCAACCGCGCCGTCATCTCCGACAGAAGCGGCAAAAATCTGTTTGCCAAGGCTTTGCTCGAGACCGACAGCCGTCAGTTCAACACCGCCCTGGCCTGCTACGACGAGGCTATCGAAAAGGAACCGGACAATTTCTACTACTACATAAACCGCGGCTCCCTGCAGGCCGAGATGATAGATTTCATCTCTTCAATAGAGAACAACGTGCAGGTTTTGACGCTCGACAACTCGAAGACCGTGAAAACCAGAGTGCAGGACCAGGTGTCGCACAACTACGACTACACCTCTGCCATTCACGATATGGTGAAGGCCCGGACAATCAACCCGGACTTCCCATACATATATTACAATCTCGGAAACCTCTATTGCCTCTCAAGCGACCTTCCGGAGGCGATAGTCCAATATACGAAAGCTCTTGAACTGCACCCCAGGATCGGAGAGGCCTACTACAATCGTGGGCTTGTCCTTATCTATCTGAAGGACAATGAAAAAGGTTGCATAGACCTCAGCATAGCCGGAGAGCTCGGAATACAGGACGCCTATAGCGTCATAAAGAAATACTGCACAAAGGAGGAAGGTCAATAATACATTATGAAAAGGACTCTGACAATAATTGCCGCCGCCCTTGGCCTGACATTCAGCCTGCACGCGCAGGATCCCGAGACAAACTCTATGGAACTCTCTGAAGACGATGTCTATATAATGGACACTCTCAACACTCAGGACAAGTTCATAAAGATTCTCCTCTACAGCAACCACACCTGGCAGTACTTCGACATCGGACGGCCTGTGATCGACACCGCGAACTTCTTCGAAGGCTGGACGCCAGAAGGCCAGCTTCACGCATACAAGGACGTGAAGCTCTCCGATCTGCCGGAGGAATTTGACCTGAAGCTCTCCGACAGCCAAAACCCTTACTGTATCCCCTATCAGACAAAAGTTTATTCCCAATACAGATTCCGCAAGTCAAGGCCACACAAGGGAGTCGATCTGTCGCTCAACACAGGTGACACAATCCGCTCCGCATTCAACGGAGTCGTCCGCTACTCTTCAGGCGGAGCCGCTACGGGAGGCTACGGCAATCTTGTGATAATCAGGCACACAAACGGCCTGGAAACCTACTACGGGCACCTTTCAAAGAGACTGGTGCAGGCTGACGAAGTGGTCAAGGCCGGCGAAGCCATCGGCCTCGGAGGAAGCACGGGCCGCAGCACGGGCCCGCATCTCCATTTCGAGACGCGCTATATGGGCCAGACGTTCGACCCGGAGAGAGTCTTCGACTTTGAGAATGGCGCTCTGCGTGACACGATAATGACATTCAAGCGGCACTATTTCAGCATCTACTCCCATTATGGGCAGACCGAATCCGAGTCAAAGGCAGCCGCAGGCAGAGTAATCCACGTCGTCAAGAAAGGCGACACGTTGTCTTCCATCGCACGCAAATACGGCACGACAGTCAGCAACATCTGCAAGCTGAGCAACATCTCCGCAAAGAGCACCCTCCGCATCGGGCAGAGAGTCGTGGTCCGCTAAAGACGGTCCTCATCCACAGTCAGATAGCGCTCCGGACCCAGAAGGTCCAGGATCTGCTCGAGCGTACGCATCTGAAGAGGCAGCGCCTCTTCGCTGAAGACCACCTGCAGAGATTCAAGATAGATTGTCATCATCGCCTTTTCGTCCTTGAGACTGAAGGCCTCGGACCCGATTCTGATTCCCATTGCGGCAATGAACTCCTGAAGCCTCTCCCGGTGGAGTATCTCACCGCCTCGGAGCACGTTGATATAGAACAGCTCGCGGCCGCCCTCGATATAGACAGGCAGGCAGCCGCCGGGGAAACAGATCACACGCAGCGGAAGCCCCCCCACCTGCGCCATCATATAATAGAGCAGAGCAATGGCAAACGGATTGCCGCCTCGCGACTGCATTACCTTTCCGAGCATTGCATATGAAGGGTCCGAGAGCTCGAGATCATAGACGGCAAAGCCCAGCCTGCGGTAGAAAATATGATTAAATATGCGGATGTTCTCCACGGCCGTCCGCTGGTCTGAAGCCTCCGCTGCATACTCTGAAGCCATCTTGAGGAAATTGTCCTCGAACAGGGCGCGGTCAAACCCGCGGTCGAAAAGAGGAGAAACGGCGCTGCAGGCCTTAAGCAGCGGCAGGCCTCCGGCGCGGCGCGGGAGATCCTTGAATTCCTCCAGACAAAACTGCGCGGCGAGAGAGTCCGCTGCAGCGTGTCCGCCGACGGTGCGCAGATCCTTGACTACGGGCGTCCCCAGCGACGCGAGCCTCCGCATCACACACTCCTTTACGACAAGATCTTCGTCGTCGAGAAGGGAGACCAGAGAGTCGAATTCCTCCTTGCTGCAGGCCATCATCTAGATTATCTCGAATACTTTCTTCAACAGATTCTCCATCAGAGGCTTGTAGTCCGGATTGCTCTCCTTGACGTGGCGGTTGGCAACGACAAGGCAGACGGTGCCGGCTTCGTGGCCCAAAGCGGCTGACATTCCGGCCAGAGCTGAACTTTCCATCTCGATATTGGTTACGACTTCGCCCTTGTATTGGAAAGATTCGAGTTTCTCAATCAAGTCGGGGATGACGAGGCTCATCCTTACGGAGCGGCCCTGCGGACCGTAGAAGCCCGGGGCGGAAACTGTCATTCCCATTCGGGCAAAGCCGTCGAAGAGGGAGGCCATCCTATCTCCTGACTTTACAAAATATGGCCTTGCGAAACGCTCGGGCCAGTCCATATGGTTGACAAAAGCCTCCTCAAAGTCCTTGAGCATATACTTCTGGCCTTCTCTATACCAGTTGAGCACACCGTCGAAACCGATCGAATAGCGGCTGAAGACATAGCTTCCAAGCGGGATATCGGCCCTGCAGGCACCGCAAGTGCCGATTCTAAGAAGGTTCAGGCGTCTGTGGACGGGCTTGACCGTGCGTGTCGCGAAATCTATGTTGGCAAGGGCGTCGAGCTCGGTTGCGACTATGTCGATGTTGTCCGTGCCTATGCCTGTGGAAAGGAGAGTCACCCTCTTGCCGCCCACGCGGCCGGTGACGGTGTTGAATTCTCTCGAAGATTTTCTGAGCTGCACTTCATCAAGCATCGCCGCTGCCGTATCCACACGGCCGGGATCGCCGAAAAGGAGAATATTGTCTGCAATGTCCTCGGGCAGAAGATGAAGGTGGAAGACAGATCCGTCCGAATTTATTATAAGTTCCGACGGGGCTATAGGTTTATTTTCCATAATGTTCGCTTTAAACACTAAAATTACTGCATTTTTTCTATTTTTGCAAAAAAAAGAAACCAGTCACTATGTGGAAAAGAATACAGACTCTGCTTCTGGCCATCGCTACCCTGATGCTTGGCATAATGCCATTTCTCAATATCTGTCACGCCTATGACCCTGCCGCCGGAGGCGAGGTCAGCATCCGTTTTTGGGAGCATCCCGTGTTTATGCTGTTTATCTGCATCTCATTCATACTCTGCGCTATAGCTCTTTTCAGCTGGAATCGCAGAATACTTCAGATAAGGATGAGCGGCGCAGCCATATTCATTCTGGCGGCGCTTCAGATCTGGGTTATAATCGCATTCTTCGTCCAGCTGGGAGGAAGTTATATGATATCCCCCGCAACGCTTATTCCGATACCTTGCATAATTCTTCTTGTGATAAGCATCAAGAAGATAGCCCGGGACGAAGTACAGTTTGCCAAAGACCTACTGGCTGGCAAATACAAGGAGGGCGGCGCCGACAAGAAGTAGCGCGAGCTCCAGCCCTTTCGCCTTGAGGTTCTTCTCTTTGAAGACAATCGCGCCGAGGGTGAATGAGACCACCACAGAGCATCGCCTCAGCAGCGAAACCACCGAAATCATCGAGCTTGTGTCCGTAAGGCTGAAGAAGTAGAGAAAATCCGAAATCGTCAGAAATACGGCTATCAGGACTATTGTCCAGTCCCTGTTGACCTTCTCATATACAGGACTCTTCATCAGTTTGTAGAACAGCACTGTCAGCGCAAGAAGCACCGCGATGTAGACGTTGCACCACGCCTGAACGAACATAGGCGACATCCAGGTCATTATCTTCTTGTCTATCAGCGCGCTTATGACTCCACTCAGCACGGATACGGCCATACACCATATCCACTTGTTGTGGATGAAGCTCACCCCTTCCCTGCGGCTTGAAATGCTCAACATAAAGAGGGCCGCAATGGAAATCAGTATTCCGACCCACTGCAGGCCGTTGAGACGCTCGCCGTATATCAGAATAGAGCCCAGCAGGATGAAGACCGGACGGGTGGCCTTCAGAGGGCCGACTGTCGTGATGGGAAGGTTTTTTAGGCCATAAAGACCTGATACCCAAGAAATTGTGACTATCAGCGATTTCCCCAGGATTATGAGATGGTCCGCGGCCGTGCCCCTCTCCATATGGAAAACGGTGCCTTCGAACCAGTTCCATCCGAAAATTGCCGACAGAATCAACGGTACGAAGAAAAGCGCCCCGATGGCAGTAGCGTACAGAAGCACGTTCAGTACGCTGTTGCACGCGGAGGCCTTCTTCTTGGCCACCTCATAGACGCCTAGAAAGACTGCGGAGGCGACAGCTGCCCAGAGCCACATACACCTGAGAGGATTACATGCTTCTTACAAAAATCTCGAGCACCCGGCCCTTGAGTTCTTTCCACTTGCCGGCAACCATAGAGAAGAAGCTGTCTGTCTGAGTGTTGAGCACCTCTTCGGCTTCCTCGGTGCGGCCTGCCTTGTAAAGCTCGGCGACCTCGCCCTGCAGGGCCTTGTCCTGCTGAAGCATCATCTTCTCAAAGTTGGCTTGTGCAGGTTCAAGAAGCTTGCGGGTCTTGTCCCAATATATTGTCGCGATGCGGTTTGTCTCGCGGAAAGCCCATACGGCGGCATCTTCGCGGTAGCGGTTCTGCCCGCAGTGGCCCATAGACTCCGGGAGTTTTGTGCAGCCTGCATAAATCGGGAAGCGAGGGCTCTGGCCGGCGTTGTCGTAGGCAAACCACAGCACACCGCCCACTCCGTCAGGCAGCCAGTCGCGGCACTGCGCGATCCAGGTGTAGGAGCTCTGAATTACGGCGATTGTGCGGCGGTTCTTCACTGTGCCGGGAGCTATCTTGTTGAGCATCTGGCGCATATCGGCAGACATCCAGTTGCATACCGGCTTCACCACCTCGTCGTATTCGTTGTAGCTTGCCTCCGGATAAGGCTTGCTGTCGAGATCCTTGATCTTGCGGTGAACCTTTATAGCGAGATTCTTGCTCATATCGTATTCGGTGCCTTCGTAGGTCTGGCGATAGAAAGACATCACCATTTCAGGAGTTACCGGCACTTCCGGCTTCACTGAGAAAGGAATCTCTTCGTCGTCGAGGCTTATATTCAAAGAAGGCGCGAGGGTCTTCAGAATGAAATATTCGCGGATTGAGAACGGCTTGCCGTCGCCCACTACCTTGTAGAACTTCAGAGGGCTCTTGCCGTCCCAGAGGCCGAGGGCTTTCGCCTTCTTCTTCAAGTCTTTGCAGTACATAAAGTTGTCCGGGTCGTCGAAATCTATCACGCCTATGCGGGAGATGTTGGCGGAAACGCCTACGTGGTCGTCAGGGATGCGCTGCGCAGCCCAGATTGCACCCGGCTCTCCAGGGCCCGGGCCGTTGATTTCAAACTGCCAGACTTCGTTCTTATCGGCTACCGTAAGGCACTCTCCCCAATCGATATAGCCGTATTTCTCGGCCATCTCGCCCATCAGCTTTATGGCGTCGCGGGCATTGTCGCAGTATTCGAGGGCCAGGCGCTCAAGTTCCTCGATCCAGAAGACTCCGTTGCGGTTGAGAAGGGTCCTGTTGCCGTCAAACGTAGTCTCGCCTATCGCAAGCTGCTTCTCGTTCATGCAAGGGTATGCGGTATTGATGAAGCGGTATGTCTCGGCCTTCGGCGGAACTATCTTGCCGGTCTCCGTGACGCGGCGGGGATCCCAAGGCTCTTCTTTGTGCAGGACGTTGAAATAGTAGCTTTCCATCTCCCCTGCCTCGAACTTCTTGCGGGGCTCGATCGTCACATATGTGCGGTAATACGAGTCGCAGGCGTGCGCGGTCATAACCGAGCCGTCTGAAGAGGCCTTTTTGCCCACCATAATTGAAGTGCAGCTGCCGATGAAATCGGGGTCGTCGCTGTACTGGTAGAGGTCTGCCTGCGCATAGAGTGCGCTGCAGAACGTGGCTGCTGTCAGCAGAAAGAGGAGTTTTACTTGTTTCATATCTGTAATTATTTGTTTTCTAAAGCATTTTTCTCACCTTGAAGACAATGAAGACGGCTATGAGCACCGCCATCATCAGGCCTCCGATGATGACGACGTCCCAGTTTCCGCCCACAAGAGGAAGCTTAACGTTCATTCCGTAGAAGCTCGCGATGAGCGTAGGAGGCATCAGCAGCAGCGACACGAAGGTGAAGACCTTCATAATCTTGTTCTGGTCGAGGTTGATTATACCAAGAACCGTGTTCTGCAGATATTCCAGACGCTCGAAGCTGAAGTTCGTGTGGTTTATGAGGGATGAAACGTCTTTCAGCAGGATGTTGAGCTTGTTGACGACAGTCTGCGGGGTTTTGTCGCTCTTGAGGATGCTGGAGAGCATTCGCTGCTTATCCACGATGTTCTCTCGCACGAGCATCGTGTTTTCCTGCAACTGGTTGATGTCCAGAAGGAACTCTTCGTTGACATCTTCGCCCAGACCGACTCTCTTGCTGTACTGCGCCGTCTCCTTCGACATAAGCTCGATCATATCGGCATCGAGGTCGATTCGGTTTTCCAGAATTCCTATCAGGATATGGAAGCCTGTCGGGTAGAGATTTTTGTTGAAAAGGATGCGACGCTGGATGTCGGTGAAACTCCTCAGAGGCACCTGCCTTATGGAGGTGAAGGTACCTCCGTGCAGGATGAAGGATACGGACTCCATATTGTAGCTTTCCGAGCTTGGAGTAAGGAAGTCCGTGTTTATGAATATCGTATCTATCGTTTCTGAATAACGTGAAGAACTCTCGATCTCCTCCGCCTGGGCGCGGCTCTGGAGATTGGTGCCCAGAAACTCCTCCACGGCCCGTTTCTCCTCTCCCGTAGGGTTGAAGAGGTCCAGCCAGAGGGCGTCGCCAATGTTTATTTCTTTGAGGATTTCGCTGGTCTCGGCTACTTCTGCCTGACCGTTTGAATTGTAAAAAACCTTAATCATCTTTCTCGAGTTGAAGTGTTGATGTTCCGTGGACTTTAACGGTTACAACACACAGGCTCGGGGGCTCAGCTTCTCGAGTCGGAAACGGTCCGCCGGAAGCCGAACAATGGTTTTTGAAAGGTTTATGTTTACAATTACGTTCATACAACTTGCAAATGTACGCAAAATTTGGGAAAAACAAAATTACTCTCTAACTTTGAATAGTTATGAAAATAGTCTATTTCCACGGTTTTGCATCTTCCGGGGCCTCCGGCACCGTACAACTGCTGCGACTTCTGCTGCCGGAAGACGAAGTGCTCGCGCCCGACATCCCTATGGACCCCGCCTGTGCCCTTCCCTTTCTGAAAGAGTATGTCGCCCTCGAAGCGCCGGACCTTATAATCGGCACCTCTATGGGCGGGATGTACGCCCAGCAGATGAGGGGCCTGCGCAAAATCTGCGTCAATCCGGCCTTCAATATGTCCAGGCTTTCGAAAGTGCTCAGGCCCGGCACGTTCAAATATCTCAACGGCCGCAGGGACAACGAAAAGGAGTTCCGCATAACACGGGAAACCATACAGCACTACTTCACGATGGAGCGCGCACAGTTCGACGAAATCGACGACTGGGAAAGGGAGAACACGTGGGGCCTGTTCGGTATCCACGACGAGCATCCGAGTTGCTACGACCTCTTCAAGAAGCACTACCCTCAAGCCTCCCGCTTCGACGGCGGCCACCAGCTTAACGAAAAAGTCCTGCGCAGCGCCGTCCTTCCCCTCGTGAAAGAGATCAAGGCGAAGCTACTCTGATTAAAACCTCGACGCTCGCTGTGTCGGCTGCGAGTGATGCTCGCTGTGTCAGCCCGCGAGTTACGACAGTGTTTCGCGTCCTGAGGCGTATCTGTCGTCGTAACTCACAGGGAAAAGCGCCGCATATGGCAATTTAGGCGAGAGTTACGACGAGAATCGCCTTCGTACGAGCGTTTTGTGTCGTAACTCGTAATGGGAAAGCGCCGAATATGGCCATTCGTGCGAGAGTTACGACAAGAATCGCCTTTGTATAGTCGTTTTGCGTCGTAACTCGTAATGGAAAACACCGAATATGGCAATCTGGGCGAGAGTTACGACAAGAATTGCCTTCGTACGGGTGTTTTGTGTCGTAACTCGTATGGGAAGGCGCCGAAGATGGCCATTCGTGCGAGAGTTACGACGAGAATCGCCTTTACATAGTCGTTTTGTGTCGTAACTCGTAACGGAAAGCGCCGAAGATGGCCATTCGTGCGAGAGTTACGACGAGAATCGCCTTCGTACGGGCGTTTTGTGTCGTAACTCGCCGTTGTGAAGCGTTAAGGCGGCAGTATGCCCGCCGGGGCGGGCATTTCCCCTCATCGCCGCCCGCCGCGGTGGGCATACTGCCGCCTTAACGCCGCGCCGCTTCGCCCCGCCGGCCGAACGAGCCCGCACTTTCCCCCGCTGCTTCGCCCCGACGGCCGAACAATCGCAGGGGTTTTTCAAATAAAATTGTTAAATTTGTGCGTTATGAAAAGAATTATCCCAATACTTGCGGCAATGGCCATTATGACAGCGTGTAGCAACAATCCAAAGGTACTAGTTCTGTATTATTCCCAGAACGGGACGACAGAAGTTGTGGCAGAGGAGATTCAGGCTCAAACGGGAGCCGACATCTGCCGGTTTGATGTTGAAGAGCCTTATACGGGCTCGTTTGAAGAGACAATCGAAAGATGTCAGAGTGAAATGCAGTCCGGCTTCGTACCGAATCTTGGCGAACTCTCCTGCGACCTTTCCAAGTACGATGTTGTATTTCTGGGCTACCCTGTGTGGTTCGGAACTTTTGCCCCTCCGGTAAAGGCTCTGCTAAGGTCCGTGGATCTGTCTGGAAAGACAATCGTCCCTTTCTGCACATTCGGCAGCGGCGGCCTGCAGCCGAGCAGCGCAGATTTGGCAGCGGCTCTTGAGAGTAGCGACATAAAGCCGGGATACGGCGTTCGCGCTGCGCGCATCGCTTCTGCCAAAGACGAACTTAACCGCTTCCTGATCGAGAACGGCTGGAAAGAGGGCGCAGTGGAACCTCTGCCTGACTACTCTGAAGAAACGGCGGTAACCGAGAAAGAGGCAGCTCTGTTCGATGCGGCTTGCTCGGGATATCAGTTCCCTCTCGGAACGCCTGTAACTTGCGGCAGCAGAACAACTTCTGCGGGAGTTGACTATATCTTCACAGCGCAAAGCGCTAGCCCTGACGGAAACCTCGTGCAGAGCAAGATATATGTTACGGTATCCGGCGACAAGGCTCCGGAATTCACTCAAGTGGTAAGATAGAGGCGCTGATCAGGCGCTTCATCTCAGGCACTTTGGAGAGGGCCGAGTGGAAGAGCGCAAGCTGGTTGCGGGTGCGTACCAGATTGTGCTCTGGATATTTTATTTTGTAATAAGTATCTCCGTTAAGGTAATCGGCGAAGAAGCGGACGGCCTGCATATATGGGAAAAGGCAGGCGGCGTACGGAAGATTCTCGATTTCCACGCTCGTCAGGAAAGATGCGGCGGATTCAAGGTAGCCTTCAGTGAATGCTTTGAAAATCTCCATATTGAACCCTACTTTTTCGATCCGCGGATCATCTTCCGCCACGAAGTTGGCGGCGGTGCGCAGGAAGTCTCCGTAGTCGCTGAAGACAAACGACGGCATAAGGGTATCCAAATCAATGACGCACAATACGTTACCTTCTGCGTCGAAGAGCATGTTGTTGACCTTCGTGTCGCAGTGGCAAATGCGTTTTGGAAGCACTCCTTCGCGGTAGAGCCGCTCGCCGAGGCACATCTCGTCGGCGTGGGCGCGAAGATCGGAGAGAATCTCCTGCACATCGCTGCCGGCCAGGCGGCCTGCGGTGTCTGAGCGCACAGTCTCCTCAAGCTGACGCACGCGGAGTTCGATGTTGTGGAAATCCGGAATTGATTCGCCTATCGGTGCCTTGATGTCGGCAAGGCTGCTTTCGAACTTTCCGAAAGCGCGGCCGCACAGACGAGAATACTCCGGCGTAACTTCCTCATAGGTAAAGGCATTTGCAATGAACTCCGACACTCGCCAGTAAGTGCCGCCGGTGCAGACGTATGTTTTGCCGTCTGTCAGAGTCGGGACGAATGTAAGGGTCATCTCGCCTTTGGAACGAAGGTGTGCCGTGACGGCCTCGATATTACGCTGAAGCAGCTCCACGTCCTTGAAAATCGCATTGTTGATGCGCTGCAGCACGTAGTCCGGTCCGCTGCCTGCAGTCGTTATCTTATAGGTATCGTTTATAAGTCCGTTACCCAGAGGTTGTATGTCGGTGACTTCCCCTTCCAGGGCGAAGAGCCCAGCGATGTCGTAAAGTTTCTTGTCCATAACGCAAATTTATGCAATTTATAGGATTTTTCCACTATATCCGCCTTATCCCAACGACGAGTTACGACGCAAAACACCCGTACGAAGGCGATTCTCGTCGTAACTCTCGCCCAAGTGGCCATATTCGGTGCTTTTCCCTGTGAGTTACGACGCAAAACGAGTACACAAAGGCTATTCTCGTCGTAACTCTCACACAAATCGCCGTATTCGGCGCCTTCCCATACGAGTTACGACGCAAAACGCCCGTACGAAGGCGATTCTCGTCGTAACTCTCGCCCAAGTGGCCATATTCGGTGC
>R20__coassemble_279_pt1 | contig 40191 bp, 32 predicted proteins | sample R20__metabat2_high_PE_056 | metagenome-assembled genome bin R20 | reverse complement strand
TATTCTTTAAGGGGTTACCTAACTTTTATTCCTGCAAGATGACCTATAGGTCAAAAATTAACGGGCGCCACAAGTGGTATGTTTTGCCGAAAAAGATGGTAGTCGTGGCGAAGGCTTTTTAGAGGCGGTGGTAGTGGCAAAGGAGGAGAGAACGGTCCGGAGCATGAAGGTGCAGTCCGTTGCCGCGGCAGTACCGGAACATATCGCAGTCGGCGCACTCTCCGCTTCGGGCCCACGAGCGGTCGCGGTACATATGGAATTTCTCGTTCCATACCGTCCAGAAATCGTCTTTGTAGATATTGCCCTGATAAAATTCGGATCGGATGCTAGGGCAGGCGGATATCGAACCGTCTGCAAGGACTGAAGCCACGTTGATGCCGGCATCGCAATGGAAAAAGGATTCCCTGACAAGGCCTTCATATGAGCCTAGAAAGCCTTCGCAGGCAAATTGCAAGTCGATTTTCCCGCTCCGGCGGGTTTCTACTATAAAGTCCATCAATTCTCGGAACTCTTCGTCTGAAATCTGCAGGAGAGGTTCGTTGGCGGCGCGTCCGACCGGAAAGACAGTGAATATTCGCCACCTGCGAACGCCCAGATCAATCAGAAAATCTCGCAGGGCGGCCAGGCTGCCGAAGTTGCGCTGATTGACGCAGGTAACCACGTCAAAGATGAATCCCGGCTCGGAGACCATCATTTTTATCGCCCCGACGGCACCGTCAAAAGCCAGGGGATTGCCCCTCATCCAGATGTGGTCGTCCTTGAAGCCATCTAGACTTACCGTAGCGGTGTGGATGCCGGATGCCAAAAGTGAGTCGAACCTCGCACGACTCAGCAGTATGCCGTTTGTGACTATGCCCCAGGGAAATTCGCGCTTGTAGAGTTCGAGGCCCACTTTTTCCAGATCTTTGCGGACAAGCGGCTCTCCGCCTGTGAAGATGACGAACAGTTTGTGCGGATCGACGTGAGGCCTGATGGAATCGACCACACGCAGGAAGTCTGCCGCGGGCATATCCTTTAATCCGGCAGTGGCGCGGCAATCGCTGCCGCAGTGGCGGCGGGCGGCGTTGCAGCGCAGGGTGCATTCCCAGAAGAGCGTCCTCAAGTTATGCCGCTCGATCTGCCGGTCAAACGCCTTTGCAAAAAGCTCCAGCTGCGCCTTTTTCAGCAACCCTGGGCGGCGGTCCATTATTTTTTCTCGAGTTTTATCGTTGGTACGCTGACATCGGCCTTGCCTATATACCAGCTGTTGTTTTTGTCTTTTCCTGAAAAGGTGACGTTCTTTATGATGACGGTTTTATCGCTGAACTCTCCGTTTTCCTCTCCGTCAATGTCCTTTACGTCTATCTGCAGGGTTGAGGCGGAATATGAAGTTGTCTGTTCCAACGAAAAAGAACCGTCCGCCTTTGTGCTGACGGAGCCGACGGGCCATACATTTTGGTCATAGAGTACGTCAGCCGAATTTTCGTTTACCGTGGATACCGTAACTTCAAGTTTGTCGATTGGATTGCCCTCCGTATCCGTCACCTTTCCTTTTACGGAATAGTCGGCTGCGGGAGCGCCGTACATTTCCGTCCCTGTTGTGTCGCACTGCGTTACGCCCATCGCCGCCAATACCAACGACACCATCCGCGCCGCTCCTTTTAGAAAATTACATAGACAATTCATAACTGACAGATTTTAACAAGTAGTGCAAATATACATTTTTTTTGAAAACGCACAACGCTCGTAGGTAAGTTACTACGCAAAACAGCTCTGCTGGGCCGATTTTGGTAGTAACTCTCGGCCAGATGACCATATTCTGCACTTTTCGTTGCGAGTTACGACGCAAAACGTCGCTACGAAGCCGATTCTCGTCGTAACTCTCACCCAGATGACCATTTCCAGCACTCTCCGCCGCGAGTTACGACGCAAAACGTCGCTGCAGAGCCGATTCTCGTCGTAACTCTCGACCGGATGACCATATTCTGCGCTCCTCGCTACGAGTTACGACGCAAAACGTCGCTGCAGAGCCGATTCTCGCCGTAACTCTCGGACAGATGACCATATTCTGCGCTCCTCGCTACGAGTTACGACGCAAAACGTCGCTACGGAGCCGATTCCTGTCGCAACTCTCGCCGTAATAGCCTTAAAATGCGCTTTTGGGCGAGAGTTACGACGACAGATGCGCCCCGGGACGCGAATCTTGGTCGTAACTCTCGGGATTGTGGATAGCGGGCTAGGTCTTGGCGTTCTTTGGGCTAAGGCGCAGACAGGGCGATTTTTTTGGCCGCCGTGGCGACATAATGGTCAGTACGCCCCCTGCGGCAGGCATTTCACCTCATCGCAGCCTGCCGGAGGAGGCATACTGACGCATTATCGAAAAGTACGCCGAGAATCAACGCAATGTCGATTCCCAGGGGTACTGCGGGGGTACTTGTTAATTTTTTCCAGAGTACAGCGAGTAGCCTCAGAAGTGCATCTGAGAGGCATTCGCGGAAATCAAGCCCCAAAAAAGCGCCTTGATTTCCGCAAGCCAGCACCAGAAGTCCCTGCAGGGCGGGTCGGCGTACCCCGAAAAAAATCAATCGCTGACATTCGAGACAATCTGCACGGGGCCGCTGAAGTACAAATTATAGTGTTAATAATTGCTACAATCTACTTCGCGAGCGAAGTGACCATCACGGCCTTGATCGTGTGCATACGGTTCTCGGCCTCGTCGAAGACGATGCTGGCGGGAGACTCGAAGACGTCGTGAGTCACCTCGACACCGTTAAGGCCGAATTTCTCGTAGATCTCGCGGCCCACCTTGATGGAGATGTCGTGGTATGCAGGAAGGCAGTGCATAAACTTGCAGTCCGGGTTGCCTGTCTTCTTCATAAGGTCGCCGTTGACCTGGTAAGGCTTGAGAAGCTCGACTCTCTCGGCCCAGATTTCTGCGGCCTCGCCCATCGATACCCAAACGTCGGTATAGATGAAGTCGCAGCCCTTCACGCCCTCTTCGACATTGTCGGTGATTGTTATGCGGGCGCCGGTCTCGGCAGCGATCTTGCGGCACTCGGTCTGGAGCCAGGAAGAAGGCTGGAGTTTCTTCGGACTGACAGCCCTGAAATCCATACCCATCTTGACGCAACCGGCAAAGAGGCTGTTGCAGGTATTGAAACGGGTATCGCCCACAAATGCTATCTTAACCTCGCTCAGCGGCTTGTTTATATGCTCCTTGATTGTCAGAAGGTCTGCCAGAAGCTGCGTAGGGTGCGCCTCGTCGGTGAGGGCGTTCCACACAGGGACGCCTGAAAGCTCGGCTATACGCTCTACAATGTGCTGTCCGAAGCCGCGGTACGCGATGCCGTCGAACATACGTCCGAGAACGCGCGCCGTGTCATCCATAGACTCGTCAACTCCGAGGTGCGAGCCCACGGAGCCGAGATATGTCGCGTAGCCGCCCTGATCGCTTGCGGCCACCTCGAACGAACATCGGGTACGGGTTGACGCCTTCTCAAAAAGTATAGCAATGTTTTTGCCTTTAAGCTGTTGAACTTCCTTTCCCGCTTTCTTGTCGGCCTTGAGCTTCGCAGCAAGGTCAAGATAGCTTTCGATCTGCTCCGGAGTAAAATCCAGAATCTTCAAAAAATGTTTGTTTTCCATTACTGTTTTGTTTTTGGGAACGCGGCAAGTGCCGAGTCCATTTTATTTTTAATGTCGCTAGTGCAAAGATTGCCCACGGAACCTTCGTGAGTGTGGTGCAGCTCTCCCGAAAATTCGAAGGAGCCATTCAATATTTCAATTCCGACCTGCTTGTATGCGTCGCGGAACGGAACGCCGGCTGCAACGCGGCGGTTGACCTCCTCCACGCTGAAGGCTGTCTTGTAGAGAGGATTGTCCATCAGGCCTTCCGTAACCTTGAGATTTTCGACGGCAAAGAGCGCTATGTCGAGGCAGTCGTCAATTTCGTCGAAGACAGGTACGAATATCTCTTTAATCAGCTGCATATCACGGAAATAGCCCGACGGAAGATTGGTCGTGACGTGGCTGATGGACTCCGGCACGGCGGCAATCTTGTTGCAGTGCGCGCGCAGAAGTTCGAACACGTCCGGATTTTTCTTGTGAGGCATTATGCTGGAGCCTGTGGTCAGTTCGTTTGGAAGTTTCACGAAGCCGAAGTTCTGGCTGTTGAAAAGGCAGCAGTCGGCAGCGAACCGGCCAAGAGTTTCAGCAACGGCGGCAAGACCCTGGGCGACAATCTTTTCGCTCTTGCCACGACCGAGCTGTGCGCATATTGAATTGTACTCCAGGTCTTCAAAACCGAGAAGCTCTGTCGTCATACGGCGGTCCAGCGGGGCTGAAGAACCGTAGCCGGCAGCAGAGCCCAGAGGGTTCCGGTTGACATAATGCGCGGCGGCGCCGAGAACAACCATATCGTCGGCCAGCGACTCCGCATAAGCGCCCAGCCAGAGGCCGAACGACGAAGGCATAGCCACCTGAAGGTGCGTGTAGCCAGGCATCAGCACGCCTTTATACTTTTCGCTTGCGCTCTGCAGAGCGTCGAAAAGCGCCTTCACCTTGAGGGCGGTCTTCCCCACCCTGTCGCGGGCAAACAGACGCATATCCACCATTATCTGGTCGTTGCGGCTGCGGCCGGTATGGATCTTCTTGCCCAGGTCACCGAGAGACTCGGTAAGATATTTTTCGACCTGAGAGTGGACGTCTTCCATACCCTCTTCGATCACGAAAGTGTCTTCTACGGCCTTCTCGTGCAGTTTTTCAAGCTCCGGCAGAAGTCTCTCAAGTTCACCTGCCTCAAGCAGGCCCACCTTCGCGAGCATTCTGACGTGCGCCATCGTGCCTTCTATGTCGTACTGCGCTATCTGCAAGTCCAAAACCGCGTCATTGCCCACAGTGAACTTCTCGATGCGGCGGTCCGTGTCAAATCCTTTGTCCCAAAGTTTCATATCAGTCTATTTTCAGTCCGTCCAACAACTTCACATAAAGAGGGACGGCCTCTTCTATTTCTTTTATTTCAATATATTCGTCGGCGGTGTGCGAGCGGGCGGAGTCTCCCGGGCCTATCTTCAGCGACGGGCAGCTCAGAAGAGCCTGATTGCTGAGGGTCGGCGAGCCGAATACACCGAGACCCAGAGCCTTACCTCTCCCGACAATAGGGGCCGAGAGATCGAGATGCGAGCTCTGGAGCCTTGTGGAACGCTCCTTCACATCGCACAGGCCGCTGAGGGCCGTTTTTATTTCGGAGAGAATCTCCTCGTTGGAATACAGGCCGTTGCTGCGCACATCCACAACGAAAGTGCAAAGATCCGGCACGACATTGTGCTGCGTTCCCGCCTGAATCTGCGAGACAGTCATCTTCACCGGCCCGAGGAAAGGCGAAACCTTCCCGAAGCTATATGTCCTGAGCCACTCGACAGCCGGCAGGGCCTTGTAAATCGCATTGACGCCTTCGTTTCTTGCGGCGTGGCCAGACACTCCGCGGGCTGCGCAGTCGAGGACCATCAGGCCCTTTTCCGCCACGGCCATCTGCATCCCCGTAGGCTCGCCCACAACGGCAAAGGCCACTGGGCCAATCTGTTCCAGGACCTTCTCGATACCGCCCTTTCCGCTGACCTCCTCCTCTGCGGAGAGGGAAAGCACAAGGCGGTAGGGCTGCTCCCCGGCGGAGAGAATCTTGTAGGCCTCCAGAAGAGCCACGACGCTTCCGCCGTCGTCATTGGAGCCGAGGCCATAGATCCGCCCGCCCTCGCGGGTAGGAGTGAAAGGGTCTCTCTTCCAGCCCGATGCGGGCTTGACGGTGTCGATATGGGCATTCAGAAGCAATGTAGGCTTTTCTCCCGCTGGAGAGCTTTCCACCCAAAGGTTGTTTTCAACCCGGTGGGGCTCAAGACCTTGCGCAAGAAGATATTGCTGCAGCATATCCGCCACGGCAGCCTCTTCCCTGCTCACTGAAGGAATCTCTATAAGCTTATTTAACAGGGTGCTTTGCATAGTAAACTCTCAGAGGAGTTGAAGTGACCTTGATGAAGCCCTTGGCGTCTTCGCTTGTCCAGCCCTTCTGCATCTCGCCGTACTCGCCGAGCTTTGTCTTGACCAGGTCGTCAGGAGAATCTACGCCTACGGTCGAGAAGCCGTATGGATGGAGTTCCATTGTGACCGTTCCGTTGACGTTCTGCTGGCTGGAGGAGAGCATAGCCTCGATGTCGCGCATCACAGGCTCCATATACTGGCTCTCGTGGAGGAACATACCGTACCAGGTGGCAACCTGGTCCTTCCAGTACTGCTGCCATTTGCTGAGGGTGAACTTCTCGAGGAACTTGTGCGCAGCGATTATCAGAAGAGCTGCAGCAGCCTCGAAGCCCACGCGGCCCTTGATGCCGATTATCGTGTCACCCACGTGCATATCGCGGCCGACTCCGTAAGGAGCCGCAATCGATTCTACCTTCTTGATAGCCTCTACCGCCGAAGCGAACTTCTCTCCGTTGACGCCTACCAGCTCGCCTTTCTTGAATTCAAGTGCGATGGTCTCCTTTCCGGTCTTTGTAATCTGCTTAAGATAGGCCGCTTCCGGAAGGCCCTGCGTGCTGTCGAGGATTTCGCCTCCGCAGATTGAGGTACCCCAAAGACCTACATTATAGGAGTATTTCTGCTTCTGGAAATCTGCCGGGAAGCCGTTTTTCTGAAGATAGTCTATCTCCTGCTGGCGGCTGAGGGCCATATCGCGGGTGAGGGTGATAATCTCCATTCCTGGAGCTGCGACGAGGAAGGTCATATCGAAGCGGACCTGGTCGTTGCCGGCGCCCGTGGAGCCGTGCGCGATTGCGTCAGCGCCTATCTCGCGGGCATACTGAGCCGTAGCCAGGGCCTGGAATATTCTCTCTGAAGAGACTGAGATAGGATATGTGCCGTTGCGCAGCACATTGCCGTAAATCATATACTTTATACTTTTGTCGTAGTACTCGTCTGCCACTGAGAGAGTTACATATTTCTTCGCACCGAGCTTGTAGGCATTTTCCTCGTTGGCCTTGAGCTGTTCGGGAGAAAATCCGCCCGTATCGGCGCAGGCAGCATAAACTTCATAACCTTTTTCCTTTGCAAGATACATCACTGTAAAAGACGTATCCAATCCGCCGCTGAAAGCGACAACCACCTTTTTCTTTTCCATATTATTGATTTTGTTTGTTTTCATTCGGATCATATACCATCGCCGTGCAGAAGCACTCTTCGAAGGCGTTTTTGCACAGAGTTTCATAATGGGTGCAGGTAAAGCAGCCCATCCAGAAGTCTATGTCACGCGTTATCTGCTTGTAAGGCACCGCTTTGTAGCCGAGTTCCAGATTTATTTTCTTTACTGCGGGGCTCGTCGTGAGGCCGAACACCCTGGCTCCTGGAAACCTGACTGCTGAAAGCTCGAAAGCCTTGGCTTTCATAGCTTTTGCAAGTCCGCAGCCGCGATACTCCGGCTTTACTATAAGGCCAGAGTGCGACACAAAGAAGTCGTGTTCCCAGCCGGCGATGTAGCAAAAGCCCGCAAGCGAGTCTCCATCAAGAGCTATGACACCCTTGCCGGCAGCTATTTTTTCCGCGATATACTCAGGCGTACGGTGCGCCAGACCTGAATTCTTGTCTTTGGCCGCCTCGGCAATCGCGAGGGAAATCGCCCCGGCATATTTAAGATGCCCATCAGTAGCGAACTCTATTTTTATATTCTTTTCCATATCAGATTTCAGCTATTACAGTCTCGCAGGCGCGCACTTCGTCTCCGAGTTTCACCTTCAACGCGGCATCCGGAGGCAGAAAATAATCTATCCTCGAGCCGAATTTTATTATGCCGCACTGTGCGCCGGCCTCCACCTTCATACCTTCCCGGGCGTAACATACTATGCGGCGGGCAAAGCCCCCTGCAAGCTGCTTGAAGAAGACTTCCCTTCCGTCGGAGTTACGGATGGCGGTGCAGTGGTGCTCGTTTTCCTCGGAAGCTTTCGGTTTGAAGGCCATAAAGTGCTTGCCGGGGTGGTATTTCGTGTAGGAGACTTCTCCGGTCAGAGGCCAGAAATTGGCGTGCACGTCCCAAAAGTCCATATAGACAGAGATTTGCAGCGCCTCACGCCTAAGCCACTCGCCCTCGAATACTTTTTCTATTATCACGACCTTTCCGTCCGAAATCGCAGTCACAAGATTTCCCGAGCCGCTACGGCTGCGGCAGGGCACCATATGGAACATCGTCTGCCAGCAGGCTGCCCAGACAAACGCTCCGCAAACGGGAACGCATATCCACCAGATGCCGACAAAACGCAGCAGAGCCCAGATTACGCCCGCGCAAAGCAGGTAAATCAGAAAAATGGTTCCATATGAGTTGCGGTCCAGTTTCATCAGAAGTATGCTATAAGCTTAAGATACAGTATGACAAGAGGAAACACGAAGAGCATCGAGTCGAAACGGTCCAGCGCTCCGCCGTGGCCCGGCATTATGCGGCCGGCATCCTTCACTGAGGCGTGACGCTTTATGAGGCTTTCGAAGAGGTCTCCCAGAATTCCGAAGACGGAGACAATCAGGGCTATGACCATCCAATGCACCAGGGCAAGCTCCTCCGTGCCGAAAACCAGCCAGGCCGCAAATGCGGCGACAAATGTCGCGGCAACGCCTCCCAGAAGGCCCGCAAGTGACTTCTTCGGAGAGAGATTCGGCGAAATCTTGCGGCTGCCGGGCCTCTGGCCGAAGGCCATTCCCACCATATACGCACCCACGTCATCGAGGCAGGTCACAAGGCCTATGGCAAGAAGCATCAGCCCGTCGAACTGCCCGCGGGCGAAGGTAAAGACGAGCGCGATGACTATCGGCAGCATCACATACACTATCGGGAAGAAGAGATTCGCGTTGAAATCGAAGTCGCTGCGGCAGTCAAGAAGCATAAACACGTACGAGAGTATGAGCGGGACTATGGCAATGGCCGACCATTTGAGCGGCAGGGCGAACTGAAGGTGGCAGAAAACAAGCACATAGAACGAGAGTTCCGCGGTATATATGCAGAACTTCTCCTTTGCCAGGCGCCTTCCCGGGACCGTCATCTTGAAAAACTCCTCGGTCATAAGCCAAATGAGCCATCCGAATATCGCCAGAAAAGCGTAGGCGTTGAGCGCCGCCACTGTCATCAGAGCGAGCAGCACCAGCCCCATAATCGTCCGTTTTGCAAGTCCTTTTCCCATAATTTACAGTCTGTTAGGATCTTTACCGCCCTTCCTCGGGCCGAATATGTCTTCGAGGTCTTCGGAGAAAATGACCTCTCTCTCGAGAAGGAGGGCGGCGAGCTTCTCGAAGCCCTCGCGGTTTTCAGTAAGCACTTTAGTCGCGGTCTCGTGGGCCTTTTCGATGAGCTTCTTGACCTCGGCGTCTATCAGTTCGGCGGTCTTTTCGCTGTAAGGGCGGTTGAAGGACATCTCGCTGCGGCCCGTGGAGTCGTAGTATGAGAGGTTGCCGACCTTGCTGCTCATACCGAAATATGTGACCATAGCGTAGGCCTGTTTCGTGAGCTTCTCGAGGTCGCTCAGGGCGCCTGTGGAGATGCGGCCGTTTACTATCTCTTCGGCCACGCGGCCTCCGATAGTGGCGGCCATCTCGTCCATCATCTGCTCGGTTGTCGTAAGCTGCCTCTCCTCAGGCAGATACCAGGCTGCGCCAAGGCTCTGTCCTCGAGGGATTATGGTCACCTTCAGCAGAGGATTTGCGTTTGGAAGCAACCAGCTCACAGTAGCGTGGCCGGCCTCGTGATGGGCTATCGTGTTCTTCTCTTCAGGAGTTATTATCTTGCTCTTGCGCTCGAGACCTCCTATTATGCGATCTATCGCGTCGAGGAAATCCTGCTTCTGGACGGATGTCTTGTTGTGGCGGGCAGCTATCAGAGCCGCCTCGTTGCAGACATTCGCTATGTCGGCTCCGGAGAAGCCCGGAGTCTGCTTGGCAAGGAACTCTATCTGGAAGCCCTCCTCCAGTTTGATGTTTTTAAGGTGGACCTTGAATATCTCGAGCCTCTCCTTGAGTTCCGGGAGTTCGACGTGGATCTGACGGTCGAAACGGCCTGCCCTCATAAGGGCCTTGTCGAGGATGTCGGCGCGGTTTGTTGCGGCCAGGATGATGACACCCGAATTCGAGCCGAAGCCATCCATCTCCGTAAGAAGCTGGTTCAGAGTATTTTCCCTTTCATCGTTGGAAGAGAAGCCGCCGTTCTTGCTGCGGGCGCGGCCCACGGCGTCTATCTCGTCTATGAAGACGATGCAAGGGGCCTTCTCCTTCGCCTGACGGAAGAGGTCGCGCACGCGGGAGGCTCCCACGCCGACGAACATCTCCACGAAGTCCGAACCGGAAATCGAGAAGAACGGAACGTTGGCCTCGCCTGCGACGGCCTTTGCCAGCAGGGTCTTGCCGGTGCCCGGAGGGCCCACCAGGAGAGCTCCCTTCGGAATCTTGCCGCCGAGAGCGGTATATTTCTTCGGATTCTTTAGGAAATCAACTATTTCCATAACTTCGACCTTAGCCTCCTCCAGGCCCGCGACATCCTTGAAGGTAACCTTCACGTTGCCGGCCTTTTCATAGAGCTTGGCCTGCGACTTGCCGACATTGAAGATGCCGCCTCCGCCGCCGCCCATATTGCGCATCGGCCGGGACATTATGATCCACATAATTATGAGCATCAGAGGGAAGAGCAGCCACTCCAGTATTCCGAGGTAGCTCTTGTGCTCTGAAATGACGACCTTGAACTGCTTTTCGGCAGGCAGGCCGGCGAGAATCTGCTCGAACTCGCTTTCCGCGTCAAAATTTTCCGAAACGAGGAAATAGAAGTGCGGACCGCCCTTCGGCTCCTTGCCGCCGAACTGGTTTTTGTATGAGGGAAGTGCCTCCTTTGAAAGATACACCTCAGCCTTGCGCTCGTTGCGGATATACTCCACCTTGCTCACGTCCCCGCTTACAAGAAGGGTGCTCTTTACGTCTATCCACTCTTTCTTGAGAGGATCCGACGATCCGGAGTTGAACCACATATAGGCCAGTCCCGCAAGAAGAAGCAGGTAGATTACGGCGGTCCAGCTCATGCGCGGCCGCTGCTGTTTCTGATTCTGGTTCTGATTCTGATTTTCTCTCTCCATCTCTTTACTCTGCGAAAACGGTTTTTACTGAATCGGCCCAAAGATCTTCCAGACGGTAGAAAAGGCGCTGGTCGGTCTTGAAGATGTGAACCACTATGTCGGTGTAGTCGAGAATTATCCAGAAGGCGTTCTCGCGGCCTTGCTTACGGACGACGCTGCGGCCGCAGAGTTTTTCCATCTGTTCCTCCACATAATCCGAGATTCCGACGACCTGCGTGGTGCTGTCGGCGTTGCATATTACGAAATTGTCCGCTATGGCCGTACCGATTTTTGTAAGGTCGAGCGAAATCACATCCTGGGCTTTCTTTTCGAGCATTGCATCTGCAATGACTTTAACTTCATCAATTTTATCCATCAATTTTTATAACTTTGTGGTGCAAACTGCAAATATAATAAAAAAATGCCTATTCCCCACATTAAATGGTATAAAGAATTGGATTCAACCAATTCAAAGCTCGCTCTCGAGCGGGAAAGCGCTCAGGATGGCGAAGTATATGCCGCTTTTTTCCAGACTGCCGGCCGCGGCCAGCGGGGCAATCTGTGGGAAAGCCGTGCCGGGGAGAATCTTACTTTCTCTCTGCTGCTCAAACCTTTGACTATTCCGCTCAGGGAGCAGTTCTGCATAAGCCAGATTGCCGCCCTCGGCGTTGTGGACTATCTTGAGACGAAAGGCGTGGGGGCCCTCATAAAATGGCCCAACGACATCTATGTGGGCGACAGCAAAATCTGCGGGATACTCATAGAGAACTTCGCCAGCGGGGCCGATGTCGCGCAAAGTATTGTGGGAATAGGGCTCAATCTCAATCAGAAAAGTTTTGCGAGGGAGATTACAAACGCCACTTCCCTCTCCCTTCTGACCGGCCGCGACTACAGCCCAGAAGATGAACTCCCCCAGCTGCTTGAGTGCATCCTGCACGAATACACTCTGATTACCGAAGGCGAAGAATACCGCTACAAGCGCACATCGGCGGACGGCAGGTACCTGAGCATGCTCTACCGCCGCGGCGAGTGGCACTTCTTCGAGGAGATGCCCCCTAGCGACGTCCCTACAGAAAAAAGAAGCGGGCAACGCCTGCGTGCCCGCATTCTGGGTATTGACAATTCGGCCCGCCTTATGCTCGAGACCGAGGAAGGCACTGTCAAGTACTATTGGTTCAAGGAGATAAAGTACATTATATAAATTTGGGATTATATACGAGCCAACCTGCTTCGCGGCCTAACCCTATGAAAACGTCCGGCTCCGCCGGACCCCTCCCGGTCGCTGCGGCCTACGGCTGCTCGGGCCCCTCCCTCTTATAAGGCCGAGGGTGGCATATTTTTCAGTAGGGTTAGGCCGTCTCGCTTTCAGGTTGGCTCGTATATAATTATAATTACGCCAGAAGGTCTGCGAGGGTCTGGATGGCGGCTTTCGGGTTCGCGTTGGCAAAAGCGGCGGAACCTGCGACAAAAGATGTGGCGCCGGCATCGCGCAGCATCCTGATATTGCCCTTGTCCACTCCGCCGTCCACCTGAATCATAACGTCGGCCTCCGCGGCGTCGATTATTTCCCTGAGGACGCTGACTTTTTCGGTCGTGCATTCGAAGAATTTCTGGCCGCTGAAGCCCGGATTGACGCCCATCACAACGACGTAGTCTATGTCGCGCAGGAAATCTATCACGCACTCTACCGGCGTTGCGGGGTTGATCGCCAGACCGGCCTTCATACCGCACTCCCGGATATGGGCGAGAGTCTTTTTCAGATACTGCTTCGAACAAGCTTCATAGTGGACGCTGAGCCACTCCACGCCGAGGTCGGCGAAACGCTGCACATATTTGTCGGGCTCGACAATCATCAGATGGGCATCCATCGGTTTGCGGGCCGCCGCGGCGATTGCCTTGCAGACTGGGAACCCGAATGAGATATTCGGCACGAAGACTCCGTCCATAATGTCCAGATGGAACCACCCGGCGGCGCTTTCGTTTACCATTTCCGTATCAGAGGCCAACTTTCCGAAGTCAGCCGAGAGCATCGAGGGAGCAATGAAAGGTTTCATTATAAGGTCTTTAAAACTTCAAGCAAAACATTGTAGAAGCGCTCGAGAGAAGCGAGATCCATCTTCTCGCCCGGAGCGTGCACGCCGCGAAGCGTAGGGCCGAAGGCTATCATATCCACGTCAGGGAACTTGTCCGTGAAGAGGCCGCACTCAAGTCCGGCGTGGATTGCCCTCACTACAGGCTCCCTGCCGAAAAGTTTCTTGTAGGCCGCGACGCAGACATCCTTTACAGGTGAGTTCATATTCGGCTTCCAGCCCGGATAGCCGTCAGACATCTTCCAGGAAGCGCCGGCCATCTCGAAAACAGCGGCGATGCGCCTTGCAAGGAAGAGCCTCTCGCTGTTGACCGAGCTTCTCTGCATCGTGCCGACAGTCACCTTGCGGCCCTGGGCCATCTTTACGGAGGCCAGATTCGTGGAGGTCTGAATCAGGCCCTCTATCTCGGCGCTCATAGCCAGGACGCCGTGCGGCAGCGCCAGAAGGGCCTTCACAAGGCTTTTTGCGGTGCCGCGGTCCATAACGGCCTTCTTCCACTGCACAGGTTCGGCCTTGAAATAGAGGCCTGGATCCGTCACTGCGAATTCGGCCTTCAGATTTGCCGCGAATTCATTGAAAAGGCCCACCACCTTCTCTTCGCTGCGGGCAGGGATTGCGAGAATCACCTCTCCGCCGCGGGCGATGGCGTTGCGCTTGTTGCCGGCCTCGAAACTGCAAAGGTCAACGTTGCAGTTGAAAGCCGCGTCCACGAAGCGGGCGAGCTGCTGCACTGCGTTGCAGCGGTTCTTGTCTATGTCGTCTCCGCTGTGGCCGCCCAGACCGCCGTCGAGAGTGAAACGGGTCGCGACTGCGCCCTTCGGAAACTTCTTCGGTTTGTAGGTGAAGGTTCCGACAGTATCGTTGCCGCCGGCGCATCCGACGCAGAAATAGCCTTCGTCTTCATCGTCCAGATTGAGGAGTGTCTTGCCGGTAATGAAGTCTGCCTTCACGGCGCGGGCGCCGTCCAGACCGGTCTCTTCGGCCGTAGTGAAGAGGCACTCGAGCTTTGGATGAGGAAGAGTGTCGTCAGAAATTATTGCCAGAGCCGTAGCGATTGCGATGCCGTTGTCGGCGCCGAGAGTTGTCTCCTTTGCGATCATCCATCCGTCCTCTATCTCGTACTTTATAGGGTCCTTGGCGAAATCGTGCGACGAGGTAGGAAGCTTTTCGCAGACCATATCCGTATGGCCCTGCAGAATTACTGCCGGGTGGTTTTCATAGCCTTTGGAGGCTTCCTTGACGATTACGACGTTATTGGCCTTGTCCTTGCGCAGCTCCAGTCCGCGGTCTGCGGCAAATTTCTCGAGATAGGCCACAATCTGCTCCTCGTGACCCGATTCGCGCGGGATACGCGTTATCTCACTGAAAAAAGACAATACTTTTTCTGTGCTCTTCATAGTATATGTGTTTTGTGTTTACTCGACTGAGGTGAGGCTGCGCTCGATGTCGTGGACGAAGCCTTTGAAACTGCGGTCCGTGTCGATAAGGTCGCTTACTGTGTTGCAGGCGTGCAGGACTGTAGCGTGGTCCTTGCCGCCGAGCTGGGCGCCGATCGAGGAGAGCGAGGTCTTGGTCAGGCTGCGGCTCAGGTACATCGCTATCTGGCGGGCCTGAACTATCTCGCGCTTTCTTGTCTTGGAGAGGAACATTTCGCCCGTTATGCCGAAATAGTTGCAAACCTCTTCCTGGATGCGCGCGACGGAGATTTCGCTCTGCGGATCTGTCACTATCTTGTCTATCAAGCTCTTGGCAAGCTCGAGAGTGATGTTTTTCTTGGTGAAGGTAGCGTGGGCTATAAGGGAGAAGAGGGTGCCCTCTATCTCACGGATGTTCGACTTGACGCTGCGCGCTATGAACTCCAGGACGTCGTCTGAAACTTCGACGCCTTCCTTTTCGCACTTGGCCCTGAGTATCTGAAGCCTTGTCTCGTATGACGGAGGCAGAAGCTCGGCGGAGAGGCCCCATTTGAAACGGGAGAGAAGCCTCTGCTCGAGACCCTGAAGGTCCACCGGCGGCTTGTCGGAGGTCAGGATGAGCTGCTTTCCGCTCTGGTGCAGATAGTTGAAGATATGGAAGAAGGCTCCCTGCGTGCCTTTCTTGTCGGCGAATTCCTGCACGTCATCTATTATCAAGACGTCTATCAGCTGATAGAAGCGCAGGAAGTCCGCCACCTTGTTGCCGTTGTTGCTGGCCTTGGCGGAGCACGATGCGCTCACGAACTGGTTCTGGAAGGTGTTGGCGTGCACGTAGAGGACCACTTTTTCAGGGAAGCGCTCCTTTACGGCAAGGCCGATGGCCTGCGCAAGGTGCGTCTTTCCGAGGCCCGGACCGCCGTAGATGAAGAGAGGGTTGAAAGTGCTCTTTCCCGGATTTGCCGAGATGCTGAGGCCAGCGGCGCGGCCCAGCCTGTTGCACTCCCCTTCCACGAGATTGTCGAAGCTGTACTGGGCGTTGAGGCCCGACTCGATGTTGAGCTTCTTGATGCCGGGGATTGCATATACGCTGCCGGTGTAGTTCTCGCCTGCCTGCGGGATAGGGATCTCGACGTTTTTGGTGTTGCGGTTGCTCTTCGTCTTTTCGTTGATGAATGTGTCGTCCAGGATGCGGACCTTGTAGAGGAGGTTGGCTTTAGGGCCTATCTCCTTGCGCAGGACGCGGCCGAGAATCTGAAGGAAATGCTCCTCAAGATATTCTCTCCAGAAATCGGAAGGGACTTCGATTGTGAGCACGCTGTCCACAAGGGAGACGGGCTTGATCGGACCGAACCAGGTCTTGAAGCTCTCCTCCGGAATGTTGTCCCGGATGATGTCCAGACAACGATCCCATACCGCTATGTGATTTGGCGTGTTCATTTCTCTCTCTTACGGCGACAAAATTGAGGAAAAAATTGTTGAAAAAAAAATTAAAAATCGTAGGAAAATTCAAATTTCCCGCAAGTGCTTTATTTTCAGACAAAAAATTTTTTGTCTTTTATATCTAACTGTATTTCAAGAACTTACAAAATACGAAAAGAGTTATATCACTGACTATAACACGATTATGTTTTTTGAAAAAATATAAACAACGGGAATTACACGAGCCCACCCAAAAGAGGGACACCTTAAAGCCTATGAAAATGCGACCTTCCGGCGGGCGAAAGCCCTGCTGTTCGAGCCACAAACATACAATGCTTGCTGTAAAAAGCCGTAGGCGCAGGGGAGGTTTCGGTTGTCGGCCGAAACCTCCCCTCAGCCAGAAGCGTTACAGCGGCAGTATGCCCACTCCGACAGGCTGTGATGAGGGGAAATGCCTGCCGGAGTGGGCATACTGCCGCTGTAACGCATACGCTGTATGGCCAAACTAAATCTAGCGGGTGAACTCGGCGATGAATGCGCCCGGGAATTTGGTTTTGATCTTCGAAAGATTTTTTGAGGCTTCTTCTTTTGTGGAATAATTACCGACACTGTATTTGTACATACCGTTGATAAAATCACAGTTGTACTCTTTCTGTCCCTTAAGTTCGGGGGCGCCGGCCTTGAGTTTTTTTGTCACCGCGAGGATCTGTATGCTGTAAACTTTGCGCGGAGCCGCGCTGACCTCAGGCGCAGGCTGAGGCTTAGGCGCAGGTGCCGGCTGAGACTCGAGCGAAGGCGCAATCGCTGACTGAGGCCCAGGCTCGGGCGAAGGTATAGGCTCAGGCGCCACGTCGCCGCTGTACTCTTCGGAGTCGTACCGACTCTTGAACTGGCAGAAGGCATTGAAAAGGCGGGTCGCTATCACCTCACGCTGCTGCCTATCCGTCAGCACTTTACGGTCTGAGGCATTTGAAAGGAAGCCGATCTCCACGAGGACGGATGGCATAGTGGTGCGCCACAGGACCATCAGAGGGGCCTGCTTGATGCCGCGGTTGACGGTTATCGGGCCCTTTTTCAACTGTTGCTGCACCAGGGAAGCCATATTGATGCTCTGCTCGAAGAAGGCGTTCTGCATCAGATTGAAAAAGATGTATGACTCCGGATTTTCAGGATCGAAGCCCTGATATGTGGTTGAATAGTCATCTTCCAGAAGAATCACCGAGTTTTCCCTCTTGCAGACCTCCATATTGGATGTGCTCTTGTCGGTACCCATCACGAAGGTCTCCGTACCGCTTGCGGAGGAGCCTTTCTTCGCCACGGAGTTGACGTGTATCGATATGAAAAGGTCGGCCCTGCTTTTGTTGGCTATGTCGGCCCTTTCGGCAAGAGGAATGAAAACGTCTGTCTTTCTAGTATATATCACATTCACATCCGGGTATTTTTCCTTAATCTTCGCTCCCAGTTTCAGGGCGACGTCGAGATTGATGGTACTTTCTTTGCTTTTGCGGTCGGGCGAGACGGTGCCGGGGTCGTGGCCGCCGTGACCGGCGTCTATCACCACCGTGCGGAGCACGACTTTATTATTTTGGGAAAAAGCCTGCCCGGAGAAGCCCAGCGACAGGGCGATAATCAACAATATACTTATATTTAACCTCGAAGACATCTCAGATGTTGAAAAATTTACTAATTTTGCCTTTCTGTGCAAAGATAGCAAATTGTCGCGACAAAACGCAATGCAGTTGAAACATTACATAAAGATTTTCTTTTCCGCCGCCACCTTGCTGGCAGCGACGGCTTTCCCTGCACTTGCCCAAGCCCCCGACACGACAGACGCGGCTCCTAAAGGTCCGATCGACCGCCCCGCATTCTCGACCGCCCGCGACTCCATCATCGAGGATATGGAGCGCAACATCCTCTACTATTTCGGCGACGTGACGGCCACCTACGGAGACCTTCAGATAAAGGCCGACTATATGGCCTACGATCTGGACAAGAACATAGTGTACGCCCGCGGCACGAAGGACACCATCACCGGCGTCATAAACGGAATGCCCGAAATGAAGGAGGGCGAAAACACCTACCAGATGGAGGAGGTCTTCTACAACTTCTCGACGAGGAAGGCCAAAATAAAGAATATGGCCACCCAGCAGCAGGAAGGCAAGCTCGTGGGCGACAACCTCAAGATGATGCCGGACCAGTCCATCAACATCTCCGGAGGCAAATACACCGTCTGCGACGCCGAGCACCCGCACTACTACCTCAAGATGACCACCGCCAAGATCATAACCAAGCCGGAGCGCAAGACGATGTTCGGCCCGGCCTATGTCGTGGTGGAGGACGTCCCGCTGCCTGTCGCCCTGCCGTTCGGCTTCGTGCCGAACATGCCAGACAGGGCCAGCGGCATCCTTATTCCGTCTTATGGTGAAGAAAACGCCAGAGGCCTCTATCTCAAGGACTTCGGCTATTCTTTCGTGATAGGCGACTATCTCGATCTGGCCCTTACGGGCGATATATATTCATACGGTTCGTGGGCCGCACGCGCTACTTCCCGCTATAAAAAGAGGTATGCCTTCGACGGCAGCGTGTCTCTCAACTATTCGGTGGACATCACCGGCGACCCGGAAAGCACCGACTACAGCAAGTCAAAGAACTTCGGCGTGCAGTGGAGCCACTCGCAGGACGCGAAAGCCCGCCCGGGAACGTCGTTTCGCGCCTCGGTGAACTTCTCCAGCCCGTCAAACAACCGCTACAACTCCCAGAGCATCACCGAAAGTCTGCAGAACCAGGTATCATCCTCCATATCATACACCAAGACCTGGAGCGGTATGAGCCTTAGCGTCAACGCATTGCACAACCAGAACTCGAGAGACAGCTCCTACACCTTCACCCTGCCGAACATAACCTTCAACGTAAACCGTTTCTACCCTTTCAAGAGGAAGATGCGCGTGGGCAAGGAGAAATTCTACGAGCAGATTTCCTTCAGCTACAACACGACCCTCCAGAACAAGGTGTCGTTCAAGGCGAGCGAATTCGCCATGGACAAGGACTTCCTCAACAAGTTCGAAAACGGAATGACGCACAACTTCAGCATCGGCCTGCCGGGTTTCACCGTTCTCAAATACCTGCAGTTCACCCCGGGCATCACCTACGGAATGAACTGGTTCTTCCGCGAGCGATATATGGAGTATGACGAGGAGCTGGACAAGGCCGTCACCAAGCGCGGCGACGCCTTCGGCACTTTCGGCGTCACGCAGACTTACTCCGGAAGCCTCTCGATGAGCACCCGAATCTACGGTATGTTCAATTTCGGAAGAAAAGCCAAAATCCAGGCCATCAGGCATATGATAACCCCGTCGTTCAGCGTCTCCTACCATCCTGAGCTCGGCACGAGAGCCAACGGCTACGAAACCTTCACCTGGACAGACAAGGAAGGCGTGGAGCACGTCGAGCAGTACAACCGCTACAGCGGAGGAATCTACTCGCCGCCTTCAAAAGGCAAGAACGCCTCGCTCTCCTTCTCTTTCGCCAACAATCTTGAAGCAAAGATCAGAAAGAGCGACAAGGAGATAGAAGAGCTGCCGGAGAGCGACCGCAACAATCCGAAGAAGACCACGGAAAAGATAAAGCTTCTGGATCATCTCAACATCAGCGGCTCATACAACTTCCTGGCCGACTCCCTGAGACTTTCCAACATCAGCGTCAGCGCCGGAACGACGGTCTTCGGAAAACTCGGCATCAACGGCAATATGACCCTCAACCCATATTCGATAGACGAAAAGGGACAAACGATAAACAAACTCTGCATCATAAAAGACCACCGTCTGGCCCGCCTGACAAACGCCAGCGCCTCGCTCTCCTACTCGCTCAGCGGCGGGGACAAGTACAAAGGCAATGACGGAAAGAGTTCGAGCAGCAACTCCACGGCCGACTATTACCGCGTGTACTACCACCCTGTAACCGGCGAATACATCCCTGGCGGCTGGCTCTACTACCTCAACCCCAACACACCGTGGTCCCTTAACTTCAACTACAGTTTTTCATACTCGCAGAGCTACAACTACACCAACGAAAAACTGGTGAAAAAGAACACCATCACCCAGACTCTCGGCCTGTCCGGACAGATGCAGATACACAAAGCCCTCAAATTCTCCTTCAACACGGGCTTCGACTTCACGGCCCTGAAGCTCTCCACTACGCAGATCAGCGCCACATACGACCTGCACTGCTTCGCGATCTCCGTTTCTTGGGTCCCTAACGGACAGTGGGAGAGCTGGAGTTTCCGCATAGCGGCGAAGGCTTCCGCCCTGAGCGACCTTCTCAAATTCAAAAAATCTTCAAGTTATTGGGACAATTAGCGATTATTCCAATAATTATTCTTATATTTGCACATCATCATTGAAGCACTCCACATCACTGGAGCCAAACTTCCAATATATTTAAATGTACGACATAATTGAACTTAGCAAGAAAAGTCAGGAAGACTTGATTGCTATCGCAAAGGAGCTCAGCGTAAAGAAACCTGAGTCAATCAAGAAGGAAGATCTGATATACGTCATCCTTGACGAGCAGGCCATCCAGAGCAAGGAAAATCCTGTAAAGAAAACAAGAAAACGCCAGCCGAAGAGTGCAGAGAAGGCGCCGGCTCAGCCTAAGGAGGCCGCACCGGCCCCTGAAGAGGCTCAGGCCGCAACTGAAAAACCGGCTCCGAAAAAGCGCGGCCGCAAGCCTAAACAGCAGCCGGCCGAGGTGCCTGCCGAAGAAGCGAAACCCGAGCAGCCACAGCCGCAGCCACAGAAGGAGCAGCAGCCTGCCGAGCAGCCTCAGGCAGAGCAGAAACCGGGCAGGAAGATGAGACCTCGCAAAGGGCAGAAAGATACTCAGCAGGAGGCGCAGCCACAGCCTCAGGAGCAGTCTCAAGAGCAGCCTCAGCAGGCGCAGCAGCCTCAGCCTCAACAGGCTCAACAGACTCAGCAGGTTCAGCAGCAGCAAGGCCAGCCTCAGAAACAGCCTCAGCCTCAGCAGCCGCCTAAGCCTAGAATCGAGTTTGAAGGCATTGTGGAGGCCACAGGCGTGCTCGAGATAATGCCGGACGGCTACGGATTCCTCCGCTCATCGGACTACAACTACCTCAACTCCCCCGACGACATCTACGTATCGCAGAACCAGATAAAGGCATACGCCCTGAAGACCGGCGACACCATTCTCGGCGAAATCCGTCCTCCGAGGGAAGGCGACAAATATTTTCCTCTCGTGAAGGTCAGCAAGATCAACGGCCGCTCGCCCGAATTCATCCGCGACAGAGTGCCGTTCGACTTCCTCACACCTCTCTTCCCGAACGAGAAATTCAACCTCACCGGAAAGGGGCACAACAACAATATCTCGATCCGCGTGGTGGATATGTTCACCCCTATCGGAAAGGGTCAGAGAGGCCTTATCGTGGCTCAGCCTAAAACAGGTAAAACAGTATTGCTCAAGGATATAGCAAACGCGATTGCAGACAACCATCCTGAAGTCTATATGATCGTGCTGCTCATAGACGAACGTCCGGAGGAGGTTACCGATATGGAGCGCAGCGTGAAGGCCGAAGTCGTGGCTTCGACTTTCGACGAACCTGCGGAGCATCACGTGAAGGTTGCAAGTATGGTCCTGGAAAAGGCGAAGAGACTTGTGGAGTGCGGTCACGACGTAGTGATCCTTCTGGACTCCATCACCCGTCTGGCCCGCGCTTTCAACACCGTTCAGCCCGCATCCGGCAAGGTTCTCTCCGGCGGCGTGGACGCCAACGCCCTCCAGAAGCCGAAGCGCTTCTTCGGCGCAGCCCGCAACATCGAAGGCGGCGGTTCGCTCACCATCCTGGCGACAGCCCTCACCGAGACAGGCTCCAAGATGGACGACGTCATCTTCGAGGAATTCAAGGGCACCGGCAACCTCGAGCTGCAGCTCGACCGCAAGCTCTCCAACCGCCGCATATTCCCGGCCGTGGACGTTACCCTAAGCTCAACCCGCCGCGACGACCTGCTCTACGACCCTGAGTACATCAACCGTATCTGGGTGCTGCGCAACTACCTTGCGGATATGAACTCTCTCGAGGCGATGGACTTTATGAAGCGCAATCTGGAAAAGACCAGGACAAACGAGGAATTCCTCATATCAATGAACGGAGACAAACTGAAATAATATGTCAGAATTCGAGAAATACGCAATCAAGCACTGCGGCATCAGTTCGATGAACCTTCACCGCTACGGCTCAATAGTTTCAAGCTATATGAACCCTATGATCATCGAGGAGCGCCAGCTCAACGTGGCCCAGATGGACGTCTTCAGCCGTCTTATGATGGACCGCATCATTTTCCTGGGCTGCCCGATCAACGACGACGTGGCCAACATAATCCAGGCGCAGCTCCTCTTCCTCGAGAGCAACGACCCGAAGGCGGACATAATGCTTTACATCAACTCTCCGGGCGGCGTGGTATATTCAGGCCTGGGCATCTACGACACGATGCAGACAATCCAGCCCGACGTGGCCACAATCTGCACCGGAATGGCCGCTTCGATGGCATCCATCCTGCTGGCGGCAGGCGCCAAGGGCAAACGTTCCGCTCTGCCGCACTCCAGAGTGATGATCCATCAGCCTATGGGCGGCGCCGAAGGGCAGGCATCGGACATCGAGATAACGGCCCGCGAAATCCTCAAACTCAAGGACGAACTCTATGATATCCTCTCTGCCCATACAGGCAAGAGCGTCAAGCAGATAACGAAGGACGCCGACCGCGACCACTGGATGACCGCCAAGGAAGCCCTCGAATACGGAATGGTGGACAGCATCGTCAGAAAGAAAAATGGCAAAGAAGAAAAATAACGGAGCCCCCGACCACTGCATGTTCTGCGGCAGAGGCCACGACGAAGTGGATCTGCTGATAAGCGCCGGCGAAGCGTCGATATGCTCCGACTGCGCGCAGATGGCCTATGAATATTCAAAGCAGGCCCTCAGCGAAGGCGAGCCTGAGCACATCCGCACCAACGGCAAGATTGTCGGCGACGCGAAGCTTTTCAAGCCTTCCGAAATAAAGGCCTTTCTGGACGAATATGTCATAGGGCAGGACAGCGCGAAGAAATTCCTCTCCGTCGCCGTCTATAACCACTACAAGCGCATCAATCTCAAAGAAGACCTCATAGAGAAGTCGAATATCCTGCTAGTAGGTCCTACAGGCACAGGTAAAACCTTGCTGGCCAGAACTATAGCCAGAATGCTCAACGTACCGTTCGCAATCGTCGACGCCACCGTCCTGACGGAAGCCGGCTATGTGGGCGAAGACGTCGAGAGCATCCTCACAAGGCTGCTGCAGGACGCCGACTACGACGTGAAGAAGGCCGAGAAGGGCATTGTCTTCATAGACGAGATAGACAAGATCGCCCGCAAGAGCGACAATCCTTCCATCACGAGAGACGTCAGCGGCGAAGGCGTGCAGCAGGCCCTCCTCAAGATACTCGAGGGCAGCATCGTGAACGTACCTCCGCAGGGCGGCCGCAAACACCCTGAGCAGAGAATGATATCGGTCAACACCGAAAACATCCTCTTCATCTGCGGCGGCGCATTCGAAGGCATCGAGCGCAATATCGCCCAAAGGCTCAACACGCAGGTTATCGGTTACGGCGCAAGGGAGAAGCATCAGTCGATCGATACCGACAATATGATCCAGTACGTGGCTCCGCAGGATCTTCGCTCTTATGGCCTGATACCTGAAATAATCGGCCGTCTGCCGGTCCTCACGCACCTCGACCCTCTCGACCGGCCTACCCTTCTGGCTATCCTCACAAGGCCGAAGAACGCTCTTGTCAAGCAGTACGAAGAACTCTTCGCCCTCGACGGCATCAAGCTGACAATCAAAGAGGAAGTGCTTGAGTTCATAGTGGACACCGCAATCAACTACAAGCTCGGCGCGAGAGGCCTGCGCTCGATTTGCGAAGCCATAATGATGGACGCGATGTTCGAAGCTCCTTCAAGCAACAAGAAGAGCCTTACGATAACTCTCGACTACGCAAAGAAGAAAATAGAGCAGTTCTCAGGAAAATTCCAGGGACTGGAAGACTAGCGGCCGTACGTCCGTACGGCAATAATCGCGTCCGCCCACGCGGACGTGCGCCGTGCGGTCTGCCGCCGGGAGGCCGAAATATTCGTATGCGGCCGCCGGAATAAACACCTCGACATCAACTGGTTGCGGGTCGAAATTGGCCACAGTCAGCATCACGACGCCGTCGTAACCCCTCAGCCAGGCAAACTGCCGGGCAGGATTGAAGCGGTCCGAAGCAGGATTGACATACATCAGATCATATGTGCCGCCGCGAGCGAAGACGGCATCTGCGGAAGCTATCTTCATAAGGCGGCAGTACTCCTTGTAAACGACTGTCTCTTCGACGGACAGGTGACCTGCGAGAAGATGTTTCACGGCAGGGACAGTGCAGTAGTCGTAGATTGACGTGCGGCCGTCGATGCCGCTGAAGCCCTCGGCCTCCATTCCCCTCTCGCCGCACTCCTGACCGAAATAGATCATAAACGGAGCCGTGTTGAAAAGAAGCGACACCGCAAGAGCGGCGAAGGCCGCCTTGCCGCTGCCGGCATAAAAGTCGGAAGCCACCCTCTGTTCGTCGTGGTTTTCGAGGAAATTGAGCATCCGCGGCTGCAACTCGCCCAGGCTCTGCCACTCGGCTGTTATGTCGGAGGCTGGACGCCGGAGACAGGTAACCGCCCTCAAGCAGTCATAGAAGCCCGATTTGTCATACAGCAGGTCGAAACCCGCGGCGGCATAGCGCCTGTAATTGTCCTTGTTGTAAACTTCAGCTATGAAAAGCGTGTCGGGATGCTTGCCGCGCACCTCGCCTATAGCCCACTTGAAGAAGTCGGACGGCACCATCTCCACCATATCGCAGCGGAAACCGTCCACTCCCTTCGAAGCCCAGAAGAGCAGAATGTCGAGCATCTTGACGCGGGTACTGCGCGAACTGTAGTTGAGTTTTACGGTGTCATACCAGTCGCGAACCGACGGCTGCGGGCTGAAGACGTCGTTTCCTGTGGCTCTGGCGGGGTTTTCCACGTAGTCGCTGCAGAGCTCTTCCGGCATCTGCAGAGGCTCGTCCAGAATGTAGAAATTCTCATTTGTGAAATATCCGCCGTACTCGCGGGCGACGTGGTTGGGGACAAAGTCTATGATCACCTTCATCCCGGCGCGGTGCGTGCGCTCCACCATAGCCTCGAACTCCTGCATACGGTTGTCGAGGTTCACGGCGAGCGCCGGATCCACGTCGAAGTAGTTGCGGATGGCGTATGGCGAACCGGCTTCGCCCTTCACGATCGAAGGGTTGCTGTCCGGAATCGAGCGGAAATGCGTGCGCGTGGCGTGCGAGATGACGCCGGTGTACCACACCGCCCCGACAGAAAGCTTGCGAAGACTCTTAAGGTAATCGTCCGTCACGTCGGCGAACTTTCCGCTGCCGTTCAACGCATAAGAGCCTCCGGGAGTGCAGTTGCGGCTTCCGAAGGCTCTAAGGAGCAATTGATATATTATTATTTTTCCCAGCCCAGTATCTTGTTGAAATCGTACTCTTCAGGGTTGGAGACATACTCTCGGGCCTGCTCATAATCCGCCGGAGTGATGTAGTGGCAGATGTTGTGGTAGTAGTTCTGCGCGGTGCCGCCGAGAATGTTGACTCTGCGAGGCGGAATCTTGCCCTCTTCGTTCTGCAGGTCGTGCAGATAGAGAGGATGGGCATTGCCGTCGTTGTCCACGAAGACCATACATCCGGTCTCGCCTTTAGTGAAGAGTTCGTAGGCTCCCATAGCAAGCTCGGAGCAATATGTAAGGTCGTATGCCACAGGGTCCTGGCAGCGTACGTCGTAGCCTATTTCAATAGGGCGGGTCTTGGCTTTGAGACCGATCTTTTTGAGTTCCTTTTCGAGAATGTCGTTGAAGAGGACCGCCTTCGAGATCTTGCCGAGCTCCGGATGGCCGTGCTCGTCGTATGACATATTCACGCCCGTGGCCTTCAGGTCTTCAGGGGCGAGGTCGTGGAAGACGCCTTCCGCCACTACTACGGTACCGTACTGAATGCCGAGCAGCTTGCGCTTGAGAATCGCCGAAACGGTGAGCTTTATGATCTTGTCCACTGAAATTTCCGTTTTGTTGAACATTTCAGGGATGATGGTCATAGGGCAGTGCGTAGCCTCGCCTATTCCGAGAGCCAGATGGCCTGCGCTGCGCCCCATTGCGGAGATGAGCAGCCAGTTGCCGGAGGTGCGGGCATCTTCGTAGGCGGTGCGGGCTATGTGGGCGCCTTCGTTCTTTGCGGAGTTGAAGCCGAATGTAGGGGCATTCTCCGGAAGCGGAAGGTCGTTGTCGATTGTCTTCGGAACGTGGATATTGTGGATAGGATATTTCTTTGCCTCAAGGAATTTGGCGATCCTGTTCGCGGTGGAAGCGGTGTCGTCGCCGCCCACTGTCACAAGGAGCTTCACGTTGTTGTCGGTGAAGAGCTTGAGGTTGAAGTTGCTCTGGAAATCTTCGTCTGTCGGTTTGAAACGGCTCATCATAAGATAGGAACCGCCTCTGTTGAAAATCGTGTCGGCCTTGAAGAAATCGAGTTCTTCCCAGCGCGGATTTTCTGAGAAAAGGCCGGAGTAACCGCCGTGCAGGCCTATGACTCTGTAGCCGCCGGCGACGAACGCCTTGGTGAGAGTTCCCACTACGGTATTCATTCCCGGAGCAGGTCCGCCGCCTGTCAAAATAATGATTGATTCTTTCATCTCTTTGCTTTTTACGGCTGCAAAAATACTACTTTTTGATAAATATTGATTATTTTTGTAGTTTTACTGAACACTCATTTCAATATGGCGAAAATCAAGAAATCGGCTGCTGAGCAGAGAATCGGATTCCTCAAGAAGGAACTCGAAAAGCACAACTACAACTATTATGTAGCCAACGCCCCGACTATCAGCGATTTTGAATTCGACCTCCTGATGAGCGAGCTCCAGACGCTCGAAAAGATGTTCCCTGATCTTGCTTCAGAGGACTCCCCCACCCGCCACGTCGGCAGCGACCTGGCAGACCCGTCAAAAGCCCCTTCTGGCTTCGAATTCGCGCAGGTGGCCCACCGCTGGCCTATGCTCTCGCTGGGCAACACCTACAACAGCGAGGAGATGCGCGATTTCGACTCCCGCATCCGCAAGGCCACGGACGGGCCGTACACTTTCTCCTGCGAGCTGAAGTTCGACGGCACCGCCATCTGCCTGACATACCGCGACGGCAAACTGCTGCACGCCCTTACCAGGGGCGACGGCGCCAAGGGCGATGACGTAAGCCGCAACGTAGTCAATATCAAGAGCATACCGCAAGTCCTCAAAGGCAGCGGCTGGCCCCGCGAATTTGAAATAAGAGGTGAAATATATATGCCTTTCGAGGCCTTCGAAAGGCTGAACGCCGCTCGCGCCGAGGCGGGCGAAGAGCCCTTCGCCAACCCCCGCAACGCCGCCTCCGGCAGCCTCAAGCTGCAGGACCCGTCCCAAATGGCTTCCCGTGGTCTGGACTGCGTGCTGTACCATATGCTGGGCGAAGACCTGCCATTCCGAACGCACATCGAAGCAATCGAAGCGGCAGCCTCCTGGGGCCTTCCGACTTCCTCTTTCAGCCGCAAGGCTGACTCGATAGACGAGGCTCTCGCCTACATCTCCCGGTGGGACACCGCTCGCCGCGACCTTCCTTTCGCCACGGACGGCATCGTCATAAAAGTGAACGAACTCCCGCTCCAGCGCCAGCTCGGAATGACCGCCAAGTCTCCGCGCTGGGCCACGGCCTACAAATTCAGGCCTGAGCAGGCCCTGACGCCGCTTCTGAGTATAGACTATCAAGTAGGCCGCACGGGCGCCGTCACGCCTGTGGCCAATCTGGAGCCAGTGCAGCTTTCCGGCACGGTCGTAAAGCGCGCCTCCCTGCACAATCTCGACCAGATGCAGCTGCTGGACATTCACATAGGCGACTGGGTCTATGTAGAAAAAGGCGGCGAAATAATCCCAAAAATTACCGGCGTAGAGCTCTCGAAAAGGCCTGCAGGCGCGCCCCTGCCGCATTTTCCCGACACCTGCCCGGACTGCGGCGCGCCACTGGTGCGGGACGAGGACGAAGCCCGGCACTACTGTCCGAACTCAGACCTATGCCCAACCCAGATAAAAGGCAAATTCATACATTTTTGCTCCCGCAAGGCTATGGACATCCTGGCCGGAGAGGCAACCGTGGATCAGCTCTTCGACAAGGGCTTCATCCGCACTCTGCCGGACCTTTACCGCCTTACGAAGGAGCAGCTCCTCGGCCTCGACGGCTGGCAGGAAAAATCGGCTGACAACTTTCTTTCGAGCATCCGGGAGCGACTGAGCGTGCCGTTTGACAGGGTGCTCTACGCAATAGGCATCCGTCACATAGGCGAGCAGACAGCCAAAATGCTGGCAAGGCACTTCGGCTCTATGGACGCCCTTATGGCAGCCTCGAAGGAAGACCTGCTGCAGCTCTCCGACGTGGGCGAGGCTGTGGCCGATTCGATAATCGCATATTTCAGCAGCGAAAGCGGGCTTTCGACCGTGGAGAGTCTGCGCGAGGCGGGCCTGCAGATGGAGATGTCGTCCTCCGCAGAGAGGCTCTCCGACCGCTTGGAAGGCGCCTCTATCGTCATCTCCGGCAACTTCTCCATATCGAGGGAAGCTATGAAAGCTCTGATAGAGGCCCACGGAGGCAAGAACTCCGGCTCCGTAAGCGGCAAGACGACCTATCTTCTCGCAGGCGAGAAGAGCGGCCCGGAAAAGATGAAGAAGGCCGAAAAACTCGGCGTAAAAGTTATAAGTGAAGAAGAATTTTACAAACTGATAGGCTGACGATGACACATTTCAAGGAGAAAGAAAGCATCATACTGTGCACCCGCAATTTCTTCCGCGACCGTATAGGGCGGGAAGCCGTCGCGCTGAGCTTCTTCAGCACGATGTCGGCCGTCCCGATGGTGGCCGTGATACTCTTTGTCACAAGCGGCTTCGGCCTCGAAGAGATGCTGGAAAGTATGCTGTATTCGACCTTCCCCGACAGCAGCGGCCTTATCAACTACATCCTCGGCATAGCCCACAATATGGTCAGCGCCACGGAGAAAGGCGCATTCGGATGGATTTCTTTCCTGACATTCGTCTGGCTCGTGTTCTGGCAGATGATCCAGATTGGAGTGGCCTTCAACAGGGTATGGCACATCAAAGGCGGCCAGCGCAAGGTATGGAAGAAGATTGCGGTCTATTTCGGCTTCCTCGTCGCAATGCCTTTCGTCCTGATCCTCTTCCTCTCCGGATGGGCCTACTACGCAAGATTTATAGGCGCCCTAAGCGGACATCTGGGCGCATTCAGCTTCATAACGAAAAACATATTCTGGATCATATTCTACGGCATCGCCTCCATCGCCCTTTCGGTGATGTACAAGTTCATACCGGCAACGAAAGTGCGCTACAGCGCCGCTCTGAAGGCCGCATTCCTTGTGGGAGTCGTGTTTGTGGTGATCCAGTATCTCTATATGGGCACGCAGGTGCTTGTCACCCGCATAAGCGGAGTTTACGGAGCCCTGGCGTTCGTCCCTCTCTTTATGGTGTGGATGAACCTCAGCTGGCAGACGATCCTCTACGGAGCCTCCCTCTCCTGCTCCTTCCAGCAAATAGAAATTGAAAATGAAAAACTTTCAGACACAGACAATGACAAATAAAGAAGATTTCATCGACGACGCCCTTCTGGAGTCGCTTATAAGCGGCACGAAGGAAGACCCCGCAAGGGTGCGTCAGATACTGGCCAAGAGCCTCTCCAAAGAGCCTCTTGACCTCGAGGAGACCGCCGCCCTTCTGGCAATCAAGTCTCCCGAACTTAAAGAAGAACTTTTTGAAACCGCACGCGAGCTCAAGCGCTCCATCTACGGCAACCGCATAGTGCTGTTCGCCCCGCTGTACATAGGCAACCACTGCATCAACGACTGCAAGTACTGCGGCTTCCGCAAGTCTCTGAGGACCACCGTCCGCAAGACCCTCTCCGACACAGAGTTGGTGGAGGAGATAACCGCTCTGGAGAACATAGGCCACAAGAGGCTCATACTGGTTTACGGCGAAAGCCCGCTCTATTCCCCTGAATTCATCGCGCACACCGTAAAGCTCTGCTACGGCACGAAGGTGGGCCACGGCGAAATCCGCCGCGTCAACATAAACGCCGCTCCGCTCGACGTGGAGGGCTACAAGACAGTAAAGGCAGCCGGCATCGGCACCTTCCAGGTATTTCAGGAGACCTACCACAAGCCGACCTACGCCGCAATGCACCCGGCAAACACCCGCAAGGGCGACTATCTTTGGAGACTCACCGCAATGGACCGCGCGTTCGAGGGAGGCATAGACGATATGGGCATCGGAGCCCTCTTCGGACTCTACAACTGGAAATTCGAAGTGCTCGGCCTCGTCTCGCACGCAATCCATCTCAGGGAAAAATTCGGCGTGGGCCCGCACACCATCAGCTTCCCGCGCATACAGCCGGCCAACGGCCTCCACCTCGATCTCCCTTGGAAAGTGAGCGACGAAGATTTTATGCACCTTGTCGCGGTTCTGCGCCTTGCCGTGCCTTACACGGGACTCATAATGACCGCCCGCGAGAACGAAGCCATCCGCAGCCGCGTGATGAAGTTCGGCGTCTCGCAGATAGACGCCGGCACAAGGCTCGAGATAGGCGGATACAATCAGGCCTCGGATGGTCAGGAGCTCGACCGCGAGCAGTTCCAGGTCGGCGATACGCGAGACCTCGACTCCGTCATCAGATGGCTGATGGAAAATGACTATATCCCGAGCTTCTGCACCTCCTGCTACCGCCTGGGCCGCACCGGGGAGCACTTTATGGAATATGCGATTCCGGGCTTCATAGGCCGCTTCTGCACCCCGAACGCCATCCTGACCCTGTCCGAATATCTTGAGGACTACAGTTCGCCACGGACCAAGGAGGCGGGCCGCGCCCTGATAGAGAGAGAGCTTGCAAAGATGCCTGAAGGAGAAAAGAAAGAGATTGTAAAACAACGCATTGAAAAGATAAAGAACGGTCAGAGAGACCTTTATTTCTAGAATATGTTCACTGAAGAGGACTTAAAGCTTATCGAAAGGGAGTTCGAGGGACTCAAGGAATCCAGCCGCAAGAGATGCGCCGACGAGGAGCAGTACCAGCTGACCCTCAAGGCATTCGAATTCGCGAATGAAGCGCACAAGGGCGTCAGGCGCCGCAGCGGCGAGCCGTACATCCTCCACCCTATCGCCGTGGCGAAAATCGTCGTGGACGAGATCGGTCTGGGCTGCAAATCCATCTGCGCCGCCCTTCTGCACGACGTCGTGGAAGACACGGACTACACGGTGGAAGACATCCGGAGGCTTTTCGGCGACAAAATCGCGACAATCGTGGACGGCTTGACCAAAATCAAGACCGCCCTCGACAGCGACTCCGCCAGCCGGACGACGACCCTGCAGGCCGAAAATTTCAAGAGAATACTCATAACGCTCAACGACGACGTCCGCATAATCCTCATCAAGCTCGCCGACAGGCTGCACAACGTGCGCACCATCCAGTTCATGCCGGAGTACAAGAGGGACAAGATCCTCAGCGAGACGATGTATATCTTCATTCCGCTGGCGCACCGTCTGGGTCTTTACGCCATCAAGTCCAAAATGGAGAACATCTGGCTGAGGTACCGTGAGCCGGAGGCGTACAGAAACATAACCAACCGCCTGAACGCCATTATGGAGAGCCGCGCCGAATCCATCGAGGCCTTTATGACTCCTATCAGCAACATCCTCGACAGGGCTGGATATACATACAAGATACTCAAGCGGCTCAAGTCGCCGTATTCCATCTGGAAGAAGATGACCGCCCGCAACATACCGTTCGAGGAGATCTACGACATATATGCCGTGCGCATAGTCTTCAAGCCGAAGCCCGATTTCAGTGAAAGAGACCAGTGCTGGTACATATTCTCGATGATTACCGGCATCTATCAGTACAAGCCCGACAGGACGCGCGACTGGCTTCTGGAACCGAAATCCAACGGCTATGAAGCCCTGCACCTTACCGCAATGGGACCGGGCGGCAACTGGATAGAGGTGCAGATACGCAGCGAAAGGATGAACGACATCGCCGAAAGAGGCGTCGCCGCCCACTGGATATACAAGAAGGAGGGAGTCGAGGAAAGCGACAGCGAAATCGACCGCTGGCTGCATCAGGTGCGCACGATTCTGGACAACCCCGACCAGGATGCCCTCCAGTTCCTCGACGAATTCCACAAAGAGCTCGTAAAGTCGGACATATTCGTCTTCACCCCTCAGGGCAAGAGCGTCAAGCTCCCGAAAGGCTCCACGGCTCTGGACTTCGCATTTCTCATCCACTCCGAAGTGGGCCGTCACGCCATCGCCGCAAAGGTGAACCAGAAGCTCCAGCCCCTGTCGAAGGTCCTGACAAACGGCGACCAGATCGAGATAATAACCTCCGAAAACGGTGCTCCGAAACGCGAATGGCTCGATTTCCTCGTAACCGGCAAAGCCCGCTCTCTGGTTTTGGACGCCCTCAAGGAGCAGTCCAACGTAACCGGCAAGGACGGCGTGAGGATGCTTCAGGAAAAGCTCGAAGAGAGGAGCATCACCGCGCAGAGCCGCGTTCTCAAGAAGCTTATGGACTACTACGGAGCCTCCACGAAGGAAGACTTCTACTCCAAGATAGCAGTCGGCGTCATCGATCTGTCTGATATAGACAAGGCTCTCAAGACCAACGCCGAAAAGCGCTCCGTACAGATGTGGGGCGTCAAACTGCTCAGTCCTCTGCAGAACAAGGACAAAATAGACCGTAAGAAAGAATACATACTGCAGGAGGACGTGAACGAGGGCACCGTGTCATTCAAGATTGCTGACTGCTGCTCCCCTATTCCGGGCGACAATGTCGTGGGCTTCATCGACGACGACGGAATCGTGACAATCCACAAGAAAAGCTGCCAGGCGGCCACGGACCTTGCCTCCAAGGAGGGCCACCGCATAGTTTCGGTCAAATGGAGCAAGCACTTCATAATGTCATTCCTGGCCCGCATCTCAATCAAGGGCATCGACAGGATAGGCATATTGGGCGAAATTTCCAAGGAAATCGCCTTCGTGCTGGGAATCAACATAAGAAAGATACTCATCGAGGCCCACGACGAGATATTCGAGGGCTACATAGACCTTTATGTCCACAACACCGACGACCTCGAAAGCCTCATCAAGGCCCTTCGCAAGGTCAAAGGCGTTGAAAGCGTAAAAAGGGCGGAAATAGTTTAAAAAGATGAAGGACAGACTTTTTTCAATATTGTCGATTGCGGCCATCCTCGCCTGCTGCATTTTCAGCAGGTCCTGCGCCAAGACGAGCACCCCTCCGAGCGGAGGTCCGAAGGACACGATTCCGCCGGTGCTCCTCGGCGTGACACCTCCAGGCGGCACAACCCTCTTTCCGCGTACGGGCGGCACAATCCAACTGCTATTCAACGAATACACGGTGGTGAAAAACCAGGCCGACATAATTCTGTCACCCCCGATGCGTAAGAAGCCGCAGACCAAGATCAAGGGCAAGAACATAGTCGTCTCCCTGCAGGACACCCTGCTGGAAGACAGGACGTACACCCTCGATTTCGGAGAGACCCTGGTTGACAACAATGAAGGCAACATAGCGCCGAAGCTGGTCTATGCCTTCTCCACCGGCTCGGAAATAGACTCGATGTATCTGACAGGCAACATAACGGACAGCAAGACGCTGAAGCCCGTGAAGAAGGCTCTCGTGGCAATCTACTCCGACCTGTCGGACTCGGCCTGCTTCCTTGCCACGCCGGACGCCGCCACAAAGAGCGACGACTGGGGATTCTTTGTAATCCGCAACATAAAGCCGCTGCCTTACCGCATCTACGCCTATTCCGACAACGACGGCGATTTCAAATACGACCCGAACACAGATGACGTAGCATTCTGCGATTCCGTCTTCACGCCTTCCGCGGTCGTTCGGGACAGCATCTTCGAGCTTGGCACCTTCCTTATGAAGGACACCTTGAAATGCGGAATGCGCAGCCCTATGGTAAATCTCCGGATGTTCAAGGAGCTCCAGACCGTGCAGTATCTGCAGAACTCGGGCAGGCGCACCGAAAAGAGCGGCTTTCTGAAATTCAGCGCCGCCGACGTGCAGATACGCAGCCTGGAATTTTTCGGCATCGATTCCAGCCAGATTATCCTGCAATACAATCAGACGCGCGACAGCATCGACTTCTGGATCGACAGCAAATACCGCCTGAGCGACAGTCTCCTGATAAAGGTGGACTATATGAAGACCGACTCCACGGGAGTGCTCGCTCCGGCCGTTGAAAATCTGGCCCTGGCCGTGAAGGAAGAAGAGACTCAGACGACGGCCTCTGGCGGCGGCAAGACCGGCAGGACCGGCAGCGGCAGGACCGGCGATGGAGAAGGGCAGCAGCCTGACACAGTGTTCGTTCTCAATTCGATGGTGCAGAACGAAACCGTAGAAGCCGAAGGCGCCGTCATCGAATCACAGTGGCCCGTGGTGGAACTCCACCGCGACTCCATCCGCTTTACCGAAACCAATCCAAAAGGGAAAAAGGCGGCAAAGAACTTCTCCATCACGCGCGACAGCCTCAATGTCAGAAGATATATAATTCTGCCCGAGGACAACCTGCAGAAAGGCTGCGATTACGAAATATTTATGCCGCAAGGCACTATGACAGACCTCAATCGTCTGCCGAGCAAGGAGACGAGCATAAAGTTCCGCATACCGCAAGACGAAACGCTCAGCACGCTCACCCTTGAACTCCGCAACGTCGGGGGCAAGATCATAATAGAGCTCACCGACGAGCAGGACAAGACGCTGAGGACCTTCTATGCCGGAAGCGACTCCGACATCACAATTCCTTATCTTAAGGCCGGAAAATACAAAATCCGCATAACGCAGGACGCCAACGGCAACGGCTATCTCGACACCGGAAACTTCCTGGAAAAGCGTCAGCCCGAGCAGGTTGCCTTCTACGAGACCTCTCCCGGCAAACCGCTTCTCGAAGTGCTTGAATCCGTTGAACTTACTCAAGAAATAAACGTGGAGGCTCTGTTCAAATGAAAAAGGCCCTGTTTCTCATAGTTTCGCTCGCGTTCTCTCTTGCCGCGGCCGCCCAGGACTTCAACTTCATTCCTGAAATGCCCGACGATTTCGCGCAGCTCGACACCCTCCCGCGGCCGAAAAAGTTCAAAAGCCGCCATATGCTAGGCGTTGAATATTCCTATAATATAGCGAACATAAGCGCCAGCCCTTCCGTCGGAGAGGAGAGCGTGATGTGCCCTCTCAACTTCGGAGTCTTCTACACGTACTACCATCCTCTTTGGGACCAGATGAACATTTTCGGCCTTAAGACCGGCGTAAAATACGGCCAGGAAGGCTATCAGACCGAGCGAAGCGACTTCGGCGAGATATGCACTCTCGTGGAAGTGCCGCTCATTTCGCAGTTCAAGCTGGACTTTTCCATATGCCGCCTGCTGGTCAACGTCGGCACCTACTGGGGCTACAGGCTTTCGACCGACAAGGCCGGGGGCTTTGACAAATACGACCAGCGCAACGACTACGGAGTGGTGGCCGGAGCCGGCTTCGGCTTGGCTCTGGGCCGGCTGGAGTTCCATCTGGAGGGCAACTACAAGTTTTCATTCGCCAGTATGTACCACCCCAACAAGAACGGGGAGATGTACTGGATACTGGCCTATCCGCGCACGCTGATGATAAGCGCGGGAGTATATTTCAATCTATGGTAAAGAAAATCAAATTCGACATTGCAGGGCGTCTGACTCTGGGAGGGGACTCCCCCGTCGTCGTGCAGACTATGTGCAACACTTCGACCGACGACATCGAGGCGTCGGTGGCCCAGTGCAGGGCTATGCACGAGGCCGGGGCCGATATGATCCGCCTCACGACGCAAGGCCTGCGGCAGGTTGAATCTCTCGGCATCATAAAAGAAAGGCTCCGCAGCGAAGGAATTTTGACTCCGCTTGTGGCGGACATTCATTTTCTGGCGGACGCCGCAATCGCGGCTGCCTCCGTCGCGGACAAGGTCCGCATCAATCCCGGCAATTTCGCGAAGGACCACGCCGTGGCCTCGGCCAAATTCGCCGAGTGTCTCGACGTTTGCAAGCGCCACGGAACAGCCATCCGCATAGGCCTCAACCACGGCTCGCTGGGCGAGCGCATCACAACCCGCTACGGCAACACCCCTCTCGCTATGAAGGAGGCCGTGATGGAGTGGCTGAGGATGTGCATAGGCCACGATTTTTACAATGTCGCCGTATCCCTCAAGGCCAGCAACACTCTTGTAATGGTGGAGGCATACAGGCTTCTCTACAAGGCTATGGCCGACGAACTGGGGATGATTTTCCCGCTCCACCTTGGCGTCACCGAGGCTGGCAACGGCGACGAGGGACGCATAAAGTCTGCCGTCGGCATAGGCGCGCTGCTGGGTGAAGGCATTGGCGACACGGTAAGGGTATCTCTCACCGAAAACCCTGTGAATGAGATACCTGCGGGGCGCGCGATAGTCTCTGCAGTTCGCGGCGGCTACTCTCCGTCGGGAGGCCTCACCTCGGTTGAGGCCTCAGATTGGGAAGATTTTATCATAAAGGCTTCCTGCCTCTGGGGTCCGTCTCTTCTCGACAAGACAATAGACGACTTTTCTTTGGAAGGCAGCACCATTGCGGGAAAGCCTGTTGACGCGGCCTCGGGCGAAAGATTCCGGGATATGCTTCTGCAGGCCTGCCGGCGCCGCTTCACTGCTCCCGAATATATCGCCTGCCCAGGATGCGGCCGCACCCTGTACGATCTGGAGGCCACATTCGAGGAGGTAAAGCGCCGCACCGCCCGCTTCGCGGGGGTAAAAATAGCCGTGATGGGTTGCGTCGTCAACGGGCCTGGCGAGATGGCAGACGCCGACTTCGGCTATGTCGGCGAGGGTCGAGGACACGTAACTCTCTACAAAGGACGCACGCCAGTCGAACGCTATATACCTCAAGATGAGGCAATTGACAGGCTTATTGCACTAATTGAAAATAATTTGTAACTTGCGCCGTTTTTATTGCTGAGTTTATGGAGAAAAGAAAATGGCACTGGGGTGACCGCAACGACGGCTATCTTCTCGAAGATTCCGACCCTATGCACGTCATCATTCCGTACATTATGCCCGACCGCGCCGCAAACGAAGCGGTGCTTGGCGACATAGTCGAAACCGACGCGATGGACGCGTACCTTGAGAAGAAAAACGCAGGCAACCCGGATTTCAAATACACGTGGTTCCACATTATCTGCGCCGCCATCGCCAAGACGATGATTCTCAAGCCTAAACTCAACTATTTCATAACCGCCAAAAGGATGTATGCCCACAAGGACATCGACATCTCCTTCATAGCCCGCCGCGAGTTCAACGAACACTCGAGCGAAGCCGTCGCAATCTGCAAGGTCAATCCTGAAGGCGGCTCTCCCGTAGATCAGGTGCACGACTACGTACAGAAATTCGTCAAAGGCGTCCGCCACGAGCACAAAGTGGAAAGCACCACCAAGAAAATGGGCGTCCTGAGCCACTGCCCGCGTCTTGTCTTGAGGCTCTTCTTCTGGATTCTAGACCTTCTGGACTACTACGGCATCTATCCTCTCTTTCTTCGCGGCGACGACCCGCGCTACTGCAGCGCCTTCGTCTCAAACCTGGGCAGCATCCAGATGAACGCCGACTACCATCACCTCTACAATAAAGGCACCTGCTCCTTCTTCGCCGCAATCGGCGAAAAGAAGGCGCGCCCATTCTTCAAGGAAGACGGCTCCGTAGAGATGAGAAACACGATAAAATTAAGTTACACCATAGACGAAAGGATCGCCGACGGCTACTACTACGCCAAGAGCATCCGCATAATGAGGCACCTCATCCAACACCCTGAACTTCTGGATCTGGATGCAAGCGCCCCTATAGATTACGAGCCATGACAGAAACGGAAACCTTGAATGCCCCTTGGCTGGGCAGTTACGGCGACCTGCCGTTCCATCTCCAATACAGCGACAAATCGATGAGCGGCGCAGTCCTCGAGACCGCGCGCCGCGAGAAGGATTTCCCGGCCCTCTATTTTATGGGCCGCAACACCTCCTTCACGGCCCTGGCCGAGCATATCGAAGAGACAGCAAAGGCCTTCTACGCCCTCGGCATCCGTCCGGGCGTGAGAGTGATGGTCTGTATGCCGAACACCCCTCAGGCAATCTATTGCCTTTATGCCCTCAACCGCATAGGAGCCGTCGCAACGATGGTGCATCCCCTCTCCGCAGTGGGCGAAATCGTATATTATCTTGACGACGTGAGCTGCGACTACGCCGTGACTCTCGACCAGTTCTACGAGAAGTTCGTGGAGGTCGGCAAGAAGCACCCTCTGAAAAAACTCATAATAGCCCGCATATCCGAAGAACTGCCTATGGTGAAGGCCCTCGCCTTCTATCTGATGACGGAGCGAAAGCTGCCTAAAATCAAATCTGAGGGCAATGTTCTCCTGTGGAAGGACTTCATAAAGGCGGGAGCCTCTGTGCAGGACGGCTACACTGTCGAGAAGGACCCCAGTTCGGAGGCTGTCGTTCTGTTCTCCGGCGGCACGACCGGCGTGACGAAGGGCATTATGCTCTCCGACCTCAATTTCAACGCCCTCGCGCTGCAGACCGCCACTATGAGCCACGAAGAGGTTCGCCACAGCAAGATGCTGGCCGCGATGCCGGTGTTCCACGGCTTCGGCCTGGGCGTCTGCATCCACACTATGATGTATACCGGCGGCACGTCGATTCTCGTTCCGCGTTTCAATGTCAAGAGCTACGCAGACCTCATAAAGAAGCACCGTCCGAATTTCATCGCCGGCGTCCCTACCCTCTTTGAGGCCATCGCAAGAAACACATATCTCGACGGAGTGGACCTTTCCTGCCTGAAGGGCGTCTTCTCTGGCGGCGACTCCCTCTCGATCGAGCTCAAGAAGAAATTCGACAAGTTCCTCGACGAGCACAACGCCAGAGTGCACGTGCGCGAAGGCTACGGCACGACAGAGTGCGTGACTGCAAGTTGCCTTACGCCGTACGACAAGGAGAAGGAAGGCAGCATCGGCATACCGTATCCGGATACATATTATAAGATATGCAAAGTCGGCGCTCAAGAAGAGGTGCCTTACGGCCAGGAGGGTGAAATCTGTCTGACCGGTCCTTCAATGATGATAGGATATATCAACCACGAAGAGGACAACGCAGCAACGCTGCAGCGCCACGCCGACGGCCACGTCTGGCTCCACACCGGAGATCTCGGCATTATGGACGAAGAAGGTTTCATATATTTCCGCCAGAGGATCAAGCGTATGATTGTCTCAAGCGGCTACAATATCTATCCTTCGCAGATCGAGAATATTATTGACGCTCACCCGGCAGTGAGAATGAGCTGTGTCATCGGCGTTCCCGATCCGTACAAGATGCAGAAAGTCAAGGCTTTCGTAGTTCTTGCGGAAGGCTACAAGGAGTCACCGGAGCTGATGGAGGATCTTATGGCGCACTGCCGCGCCAACATCGCCCGCTACGCGATGCCGTACACCATCGAAGTCCGCGCCTCCCTCCCTACGACCCTCGTCGGCAAAGTCGCCTACAGAGAACTCTCGTAGAGCCTTATCGTCATAAGGCGGCGGGGTGCCCTCCGGGCCTTCCCTCTGCGAGTTACGACGCAAAACGTCGCCGCGAAGCCGATTCTCGTCGTAACTCTCACCCAAATGACCATATTCCGCGCTTCTCACTGCGAGTTACGACGCAAAACGTCGCTACAGAGCCTATTCTTGTCGTAACTCTCGACCGAATGGCCATATTCTGCACTCTCCGCCGCGAGTTACGACGCAAAACGCCGCTGCAGAGCCTATTCTTGTCGTAACTCTCACACAGATGACCATTTCCAGCACTCTCGGCCGCGAGTTACGACGCAAAACGCCACTACAGAGCCTATTCTTGTCGTAACTCTCGACCGAATGGCCATATTCTGCACTCT